>Ga0136614_10002165_pt1 | contig 12110 bp, 11 predicted proteins | sample AntDrymUQ2792106_2_FD_106643 | JGI IMG/M metagenome (GOLD analysis project Ga0136614, IMG submission 106643) | Polar desert sand microbial communities from Dry Valleys, Antarctica - metaG UQ279 (21.06) | ecosystem: Environmental > Terrestrial > Soil > Desert | place: Antarctica: Dry Valley...
GCTGCATACCGATGCCGACCCGCCGCTCGGCCCGGCCGCGCCGCTGCGCGAGATCGTCCGCCGGCCCGGCGCGATCCCCGCGCTGCTGGCCGGGCAGGCCAGCTTCGCCGTGATGGTGGGGGTGATGACCCTGACGGGGGCGGTCGTCGTGGACCACCAGCACCACGCGGCGAGCAACGTGTTCCCGATCATCGGCGCCCACGTGATGGGCATGTACGCCCTGGTGCTGGTGGTGGGCGAGATCGTCGACCGCATCGGGCGCACCACGGCGCTCGCCGCCGGACTGCTGGTGATGGGCGTCTCGGTGATCAGCCTGCTGTGGGTGACCAGCGTCGTCGCCACGGCGGTCGTGCTCTTCGGCCTCGGGATCGGCTGGAACCTGTCCTTCGTCGCCGCCACCGCCCAGCTCGCCGACTGCGCCGCGCCCTGGGAGCGCGGCAAGCTGCTCGGCTTCAACGACCTGCTCGCGGGCATGACCGGCGCGGGCCTGGCGCTGCTCGGCGGCCTCGCGCTGACGACGATCGGCGTCGCCGCGCTGGCCATCGGCGGCACCGCGCTGGTGGTGGCGCCGGCCCTGTGGATCCTGCGCGGCGCTCAGCGGCCCGTGGCGACGGCCGCGCCGGGCCTGCGCGGGCCGTAGACCTCGCGGATCACGTAGAGCTGCACGAGCGCGGCGTAACAGGTCTGGAACGCCGCGGCCCGCGTGTTGGCCAAGGGTGGCAGCTCGTCGGCCCCGAGGCGCAGGAAGCGGACGAAGCTCGCACCGAGATAGGCGGGGAGCAGGACGGGCGCGAGACGGTTGAGCCACGGGCGGTACCACGGCCAGTCCCACGGGCCCTGCCAGTTGTACTTCGGCAGCGCCTCGTAGGGACCGGTCAGCTCGCGGGCGTGCACGCGCGCCCAGCGCCGCCACTTCGTGAGGATCGTCCGCGGCGTGTAGTTGTTGTAGAGCGGCCGGTGCTCGAGCTGGAGCGCGACCCGCTCCACCGTGCCGTCGACGACGTCCGCGCTCTGCAGCATCCCCAGCAGGTGCGTCGCCTCGCGGCGGTGCAGGGCGAGCTTGTACGGGCCGTCCTCGGTGATGTAGCGCTCGCCGTCCCATACCCGCCAGATGAACTGGTAGCCGTTGACTCCGGAGCGGCGGACGAGCTCGGGGACTGCGGCACGAAGCTCCTCGGAGAGGAACTCGTCGGAGTCGATCTTCAGCAGCCACTCGCCCCGCGCCTGCTCGAAGGCGAAGACCCGATGGGCCTCCGGGTTGCCCGTGAGCGCCCGGACGAAGACGCGCGCGCCGTGGCGCTCGGCGATCTCCACCGTGCGGTCCTCACATGGCCCGTCGTGGACGACGATGAGCTCGTCGACGAGGCCGGCGAGGCTGCTCAGGCAGCGGTCGATCACCGGCTCCTCGTTGCGGGTTATGACACAGCCGCTGATGAGCATCGCGGCGGCATGCTAGACGGGCTTCAGGTGAGCTGTGCGTGCGCCGCGTCGACCGTCTCGACGATATTCAGCGCGGCCGGGAGGCCGCTGACCTCGAGGATCAGCATCGCGTAGGACTCCGGATCGACGATCACGGCCATGCGGCCCTCGAGCTGCTTGGCGATGTTGACGATCGCGGCCAGGGCGACGGAGTCCATGAACGTGACCGAGCGGATGTCGAGGATCGCCCGGTCCACGCCGAGCTCCAGCGCGGCGCTGAGCCGCTCGCGGAGGACCGGGGCGGTCGCGATGTCGAGCTCGCCGCCGGCGGTCAGCGTGAGCCCCGTGGGCGCGAAGCGCTCCTGGGTCAGCTGCAGGGCGCCTGGTTGGTCGAGTGCAGGGTTCATGGGAATGCTTTCGGCCTGTCGCGTGAAAACTTGACCCCGGCGACCACGCACGCCTACGAGCGGTTCGCGCCCATGCTCTCCAGCGCGTCCTCACGCAGGGCATAGAGCTCGAGCGCGGCCGGGAGCCCGGCGGCCCTGAGGATGAGCATGCCGTAGGAATCGGGGTCGGTCACGAGGGCCATCCGGCCTCCCTCGCCGAGCCGGCGCTGCGCGCAGACGATCGCCGCGAGCGCCACGGAGTCCATGAAGGACACAGCGCGCAGGTCGAGGACGATGCTGGTGATGCCCGCGTCCGCTGCGGCGCTCAGGCACGCCCGCAGCTCGCCGGCGGTGTAGACGTCAAGCTCGCCGAGCGCGGTCACGAGGAGGCCCGCCGGCCCGAAGGACTCCTCGGCGAGGTACAGGGGCTCGGGCTGCTCCGCATGGGCTTCGGCGACTGCATGAAGTGATGTGCTCATGCTCTGAGTGTCGGTCGCCCCGGCCCCGTGCCGCATCGGGGCTGCGCCCCATCTCCGCGTCGGCGGAGCTCAGGGCGCCTGTGCCGTGAACACCGCTCGCCGGCCGCGCGGGGGGAACACGGTGTCGGGGTGCTCGGTGATGCTCAGCACCCGCCCCCCGCCCGGCAGCTGCGCGAGATCCTCCGGGCCGACCGCCCAGCGGTGGGAGTCCGAGCGCTCCGCGTAGGGGGAGACGTGCAGCCGGCCGCGGAGGATGCGCCCGCGACTGCGGGCGAGCAGCACGCGGTCGGGCAGCGCCACGGCCCCCTGGAGGTTCGTCTCGCCGGTCTCCCAGGCCGCTGTGGCATGGACCGCGCCGTCGCTCACCTCGAGCCGGCCGTCGGCGCACATCGGCCAGCGCACCAGGGGCGCGCCCGAGGAGCCGTTGCGGTACTCGCCGCTGAGGAGGCTGTGGGTGCTTCGGTCGGCCGACAGGAACGAGAATCGCGGCACCGGGCCGCGCCGGCGGTAGAGCCCGACCTGAGGGAGCACCCAGTCCCCATCCGAGCGGAGGCGGTGCAGGTCGAAGACCCGCAGCCCGGCACCCGTCTGCGCGACGTAGAGCCAGCGATCCCACCAGACGATTCCTCCGGCGTGAGAGTGGATCGGCTCGAGCCGATGGTCGACGAGCCCGACGTGCCGGTAGCGCCCCGCGCCCAGGTCGACGAACGTGACGCGCGCCCGGTTGGTCGCGCGCTGATACCAGGAGACGACGATCAGCTCGCGCCCACCCCATAAACCGGATGGGTCGGCGTCGGCCGACCCCGAGACCCCCTGCGGGTACCAGTCGCGGTCGCGGCCGTCCTCCCGGCTCCAGCGGAAGCCGCCGACGAGCCCTGCCGAGCCGCGCACGGCGCGCGGCGCCGAGCGCGCGCTGAACGGGCGGATCTCGCTGCGGGCGCCGTCGAGCAGCTCGTCGAGCGAGGCGCTCGGCGCGGCGGGGGGCGGGGACTCGCTCAGCGCGAGCGCGAAGGGGGACGGATCGACGGCGCGCAGTCCGGCGGCGGGGGAGGCCACACGGCACGACGCTACCGGCTGCGCGCCGGCGGCAACCCGCCGGGAACGACCGTGACTAGGACGAATGTCCAGGCCCGAAGTGGAGCCCGTGGCGCGCGCACAGCTCGGCGAGCGCCTGGCGCGCCCCGTCAGGGTTCTCGGGGAGCGCCTCGAAGGCCAGCAGGCCGCCGCGGAGGTCCTCGATCCCCACGGTCGGGACCTCCAGGCACAGCCGCGCCAGCCAGCGCACGACCGCGCGGTCGTAGCGCTCCGGGTCCTGGCGCTCGATCAGCAGGGTGATGGCCAGCGCGTCATCGAGGTCCACGCGCGGGAGCTCCGCCGCTGCGTCATAGACCATCGACAGGCGGCCGATGCGCAGTGCGCGCCGGAAGCGCGCGTATGGGCTGCCGTGGCTCGTCATCGAACGTATGTTCGCATCTTCGTCACCGTAGCGAGCGTCGGCGCGTGGAACATCCGTCCATCGCTTCAGGGAGGCGCTCGTGCCGCCGATGAGACCTCCGACGGACCGGCGCAAGTCGGCTGTGCACGCATGCGGGCGATCCGGACCACATCACGACAGACGGCGCAGCGGCTCTTGGCCGGCGACGGTCGCATCTGGGTGCTCAACGCCGGCATCGCGCTCGCCGCGATCGCGCTCCTGCTCGGGCCCGTGAGCGACCTCGACGACCCGCACCTCGGAGTCCACATCCCGTGGTGGGTGCTCGCCGTCGGCTTCCTCGCCGCCGAGCGCGCGGTCGTCCACCTGCACTTCCGCCGCAGCGCGCACTCCTTCTCGCTCGGCGACCTGCCGCTGGTCTTAGGCCTGCTGTTCGTCGCGCCGGTCGAGCTCGTGTTCGCCGGGCTCGTGGGCCCCGCCGTCGTGCTGCTCTTCGACCGGCGCCTGCCGATCATCAAGCTCGTCTTCAACACGGCCCAGTTCACGCTCACGACCTGCATCGCGGTGGTCGTGTTCCGGTCGCTGGCCGACAGCATCGGCGGCTTCGGCCCCCTCGTCTGGCTCGTCGCCCTGCTCGCCATGCAGCTCGCCGCCATGGTCACGGTGCTGCTGATCGGCGCCGCGATCTCGCTCTCGGAAGGCCAGATCGGCGCGCGCGCCCTCGGGCGGATGCTCTCGATGGACATGGCCGTGACGGCCACCAACGCGAGCCTCGGCCTCGCCGGCGGTGTGATCGTGGCCGCTGACGCCCGCGCGCTGCCGCTGCTCGTCGTTCCCGCCGTCACCGTCTTTCTCGCCTACCGCGCCTACGCCTCCGAGCGCCAGCGCCACGAGAGCCTCGAGTTCCTCTATGAGACCACCCGCACGCTCTCGCGCTCGCCGGAGATCGTCCTCGCGCTGGAGGGCCTGCTGGCCCGCTCGGTCGAGGCCTTCCGCGCCGAGGTTGCCGAGATCGTGCTCTTCCCGTCGGAGGGCAACGCCCCGCTGCGCACCACGCTCGGCCCCGGCGACATCCGCGAGGTCATGCAGCCGGTGGAGGAGGAGATCGCCGACGAGCTGCGCGCGCTGGTCGACCAGGACGAGCCCGTCGTACGCATCACCGCCGGCTCGGGCGGCCCTCGCCTGCGGCGCTATCTCGAGGAGCGGGGAGTCACCCACGGCATGCTGGCCATGCTCCCCGGTGAGACCCGCGTCGTCGGCACGATGCTGCTGGCGAACCGTCCAGGGGTCGTGCGGGAGTTCTCCGAGCAGGACCTGCGCCTGTTCGAGACGCTGGCCACCAACGCGAGCGTCGCGCTCCAGTACGACCGCCTCGAGCAGACGGTCTGGCAGCTGCGCGAGCTCCAGCACCAGCTCGAGCACCAGGCCTTCCACGACTCGCTGACCGGCCTGGCCAACCGCACGCTGTTCACCGACCGCGTCGAGGAGGCGCTGAAGGAGGGCCGCGGCCCGATCGCCGTCCTCTTCGTGGACATCGACGACTTCAAGACCATCAACGACACGCTCGGCCACGCGACCGGCGACCAGCTGCTGGTCGCCGTCGCCGAGCGCCTGCGCGCCTGCGTGCGCCCGGCCGACACGGTCGCCCGCTTCGGCGGCGACGAGTTCGCGATCCTGCTCGGCCAGCTCGACGGGCCCGAGGACGTGGTCGTCGTGGCGGAGCGGATCCTCGAGTCGCTGAGCAAGCGCATCTCCGCCGGCGACGAGGTCGTGACCGTCCACGCCAGCGTGGGGATCGCCACGAGCCGCCCCGACGTCAAGCGCGCCGCCGATCTGATCCGTGACGCCGACGTCGCCATGTACAGCGCCAAGCAGCGCGGCAAGGGCCGCTGGGTGCGCTTCGAGCGCTCGATGCACACGGCCATCCAGCGCCGCCACGGCCTCAAGGAGCAGCTCCAGCAGGCCGTCGACCGCCGCCAGTTCGCCGTCGAGTACCAGCCGATCGCCGACCTCGAGACAGGTGCCGTCGTGGCCGCCGAGGCGCTCGTGCGCTGGAACCACCCGACCCGCGGGCTCGTGGCTCCCGGCGAGTTCATCCCCCGGGCCGAGGAGACCGGGCTGATTGTCCCGATCGGCGGATTCGTGCTCGACGAGGCGTGCCGCCGCGCACGCGACACCCACGCCCTGCGCGGTGAGGGCAGCCAGCTGAGCATGCACGTCAACCTCTCCGCCGTCGAGCTGCAGCACGTGGACGTGCTGGCGCGGGTGACCGAGACGCTGCGCCGCCACGACCTCGAGCCCGATCAGCTCGTGCTCGAGATCACCGAGAGCGTGCTCGTCGACGCGCAGATGAGCGCGACACTGCGCGAGCTCCACGAGGCCGGGGTCCGCCTCGCCCTCGACGACTTCGGGACGGGCTACTCCTCGCTCAGCTACCTGCGCTCGTTCCCGCTCGACGTGCTCAAGATCGCCAAGCCCTTCGTCGACGGCATCGCCGAAGGCCGCGACGAGCGCTCCTTCGTGCGCCTGATCATCGAGCTCTCCAAGAACCTCGGCCTCGAGGTCGTTGCCGAGGGCATCGAGTCGCCCGGCCAGCTCGACGTGCTGCGCGAGCTCGGCTGCGACCTCGGGCAGGGCTTCTACCTGGCCCCGCCGCTGACCGCCACGCTGGAGGACAGCGTCGCCGTCGTACGTGCGTCCAGGAGCCCTGCGGACGCCGGTGACCACGGCCGATACCGCAGCAGCGAGCTGTTCGATTCAGGGCAAACCCGCCGCGAGGCGGGGACGCAAAGCTAGGGGCCTTCCACGGAAGGCAGCCCGGCTGCCGGCTCATTCTTCAGATCCCACGAGCCACGCCGAGCGACACGGAGGTCGCGTCCCACATGCCCTACGCGCCGAACATCGTCTTCCGGATGCGCTGGATGGTCAGCCTTGCGCTCGCCGCCGCCGTCGTCGCCCTGCCCGTCGCGCTGACCGGCTCCAGCTCCGTCGTCGCCCCGGCCTCGGCCGCCGCTCCCGTCGCGGCAGAGCCTTCTGGGCTGTCCACCCTGGCCGCGAAGGAGCCCGGCCGTCGCGTGGGCGTCATCGTCCAGCTGCGCTCCGAGGCCTCGATCTCCGGCGCCATGAGCCGCGTGCGTGAGCTCGGCGGCAGCACCGGCGGCCGGCTCACCGTCATCCACGGCTTCGGCGCCGACCTGAGCGCCGCCGCCGCTCAGAAGCTCAGCCGCGATCCCGCCGTTCGCGTGGTCTCCCTCGATGCCCGCGTGACGCCGCAGGACGTCCGCGCCAGCGACCTCGAGACCGCCTATCCCTTCTCCAGCGGCGCCACCGACGCGTGGAACGGTGACACGCCCGCCACCGGCAAGGGCGTCGGCGTCGCGGTCATCGACACCGGCATCGCCGGCGACCTGCCCGACTTCCGCGTCTCGGGCTCGGATTCGAGCTCGCGCGTCATCGGCTCCGCCGTCGTCCACCCGGACGCGGCGACCGCCGCCGACGGCTACGGCCACGGCACCCACGTTGCGGGGATCATCGCCGGCAACGGCTGGCGCCGCGGTTCGCTGGACCCCCAGCGGGGCGAGTACATCGGGGTCGCCCCTGACGCGAACCTGATCTCGGTCAAGGCCTCCGACGACGCCGGCAACGCGACGGTGCTCGACGTGATCTACGGCCTGCAGTTCGTCGTCGATCACAAGGACACCTACAACATCCGCGTCGTCAACCTCTCACTGGAGTCCACGACCCCCGGCTCCTACAAGACCGACCCGCTCGACGCGGCGGTCGAGTCGGCCTGGTTCAACGGCATCGTCGTGGTCGCCGCCGCCGGCAACCACGGCATCGCCCAGGACGCGGTGTCCTACGCCCCTGGTAACGATCCCTACGCGATCAGCGTCGGCGCCGTCGATGACCAGGGGACGAAGAACCGGAGCGACGACCTGCTGGCCGCCTGGTCGTCCCGCGGGACCACCGCGGACGGCCACGCCAAGCCGGAGCTGGTCGCCCCTGGCTCGCGGATCGTCTCCGCGCTCGCCCCGGGCAGCGCCTTCACGACGATGTGCGCGACCTGCATCGTGGGGACCGGATACATCCGCGCGGGCGGATCCTCGATGTCCGCGCCGATGGTCTCCGGCGCGGTGGCGCTGCTGCTCGAGCGTCACCCGAGCCTCACCCCGAACCAGGTCAAGGGCGTGCTCATGCGCTCGACCCGCAGCCTGCCGGACGGCTCACGCGCGGTCTCCGCGTCCAAGGCCATCGCGGCGGCCGCCGTCGACAGCTCCCCGGCCAACCAGGGCCTGACCCCCAACGAGCTGGTCAGCGCGACCACCGGCGAGATCGACTACACCCGGTCGAGCTGGAGCCGGTCGAGCTGGAGCGACGCCACCGGCCTGCTCCGCTCGAGCTGGAGCCGGTCGAGCTGGAGCCGGTCGAGCTGGAGCTCGGAGAACCTCCTGAACGACGTCGTCGACCCCACGCGGTCGAGCTGGAGCCGCTCGAGCTGGTCCACTAGCTGGACCAAGTAGGCCCCGCCCACCAGTCGGAAGTCCATACGGTCTCTGCTCGGCCAACCAGGGCCTGACCCCGAACGACCAGCGAGCCGTCGCAGACCGAGCGCCCCCTGTCACCAGGGGGCGCTCGCTCGTTAGCCTGCCGGGGAGTGCCCGGCGCCCGACTCCTGCAGGCCTACCGCCGCACGGGGGCGGACCTTCCCTTCGGCGACCGGAGCCGGGCCCACGGCGTGGCCTTCGAGGGCTACTACTGGCGCATCACCGACGCTGTGGCCGGCCGTGTGGCGATCGCGTTGTGCGGAGTCAGCCGCGGGCCGGGCGACCTATGGGCGCTGGTCGCGCTGGCTGCCGAGCCCGGCGGACTCGTGCGCCATGCGGTGGTGCAGTCCGGGGTGCGTGCGGACCCAGAGCGCTTCGGGGTGCACGCCGGGACTGCGCTCGTAGGCGACGGCCGGCGCCTACGGGTCGACCTCGGCCCCGGCGCGCGCCTCGACGTCGAGCTCGCGGCGCCCGCTGGCGCACCGCGCCGCACGTTCGGCGCCCTCGGGGCAGCGCACGCCCTGCCGGGGCTTCCGCAGTACTGGGATCCGCTTCTGCTGGGCGTGGGGGCGCGTGGGCGCGCCGAGCTGGGGGAGGAGCGGGTCGCCTTCACCACCGCGGCGACCGCGTACGTGGAGAAGAACTGGGGCCCGCGGTTCTCCGAGCACTGGTGGTGGGGGCAGGCGCAGGACTTCGAGGGCGCCGACGCGTGCGTGGCCTTCGCGGGCGGCCGCATCGAGCTGGCGGGGCTCGCGGCGGCCCCGAGCGCCGTGGTGCTCCGCCTGGAGGGCGAAGTTCTGCGCGTCGCGCCACCGGTGGCGCGCATGACGGCGGCGGTGGGAGAGGGTGGTTGGCGCATCCACGCGCGCTCGGCGCGCCACGAGCTCGTGCTCGAAGGTCATGCCGACGGCGGCGCGCCCGCGGTCCTTCCCGTCCCGGTGGCGGGGGAACGCCGTGTCGAGCTGCGCTCCCGCCAGCACCTCGCTGGGCGGCTGCACGTGCGCGTCCGGCGCGGGAGGCGCCTGCTCTTCACCGGCGAGTCGGCGCTCGCCGGCCTCGAGCACGGGACCCCGCTCAGCGACCCTCCGCCCGCCGCACGGCAAGGCTGAGCGGCTCAGCGCCCACAAGGCGCTCGAACGGCCCCACGACACTCCAGAGCGCCCGCAGCCGGAGCGCGGCGGCGCTGTCAACCGGCTTGACCCTGGCTTCGCTGACCAGCATGGCTCGACCGTCCTCGCCCGCCTGCACCCAGTGGGCGAACACCACGCGCACGGTGCCCGCCTCCTCCCAGGCGGCGAAGGCCTCCGGTCCCGAGAGGCGCGGATAGTCGCGCGCCAGCGTCCAGATCCGCCCGCACAGGCCTGAGACCGACCAGCCTTCGCCCTCGTCGAGCAGGGTGAAGGGCTCACGCCGGAACAGCTCGTCGAAGGTCAGGCCGGGCGGGAGGCCGGGGATGCGCCAGCGCACCAGGCGCCCGAGCCGGTTCGCGTCGGCGAGCCGCACGGCGCGCGCCGCCCGCCAGAGCACGGCCGGCTCGACGTCGGCCAGACGCCAGTGCACGCTGCGGACGGCCGGGTCCGCCAGCCAGTGGTCGAGGCGGTCGTCGGTCACTGCCGATCCCTACCCGAGGCCGCGCCGTACAGTCAGCTTCGAATGCGCCTGATCCAGCACAAGACGGAGGCGTACTGGTTCTACCGCTTCCTCTCCGCGGGTTATGACCGCTGGGTCAACCCGCTGTTCTGGACGACCCGGATGCGCGCGCAGGCACTGGACTCCGCACGCCTGGAGCACCCTGGGCTGCGCACCCTCGACGCCGGGGCGGGCACCGGCTTCACCACCGAGGGAATCGTGGAGCGGATCGACCCGGCCTGCGTGACCATGCTCGACCAGAGCCCCCATCAGCTCGCCCGCGCGGCCGGCCGCCCGACTCTGGCGGCGTGCGAGAAGCGGCTGGGCGACGCGGAGGCCCTGCCGTTCGAGACCGACACGTTCGACCGCTACGTGTCTGCGGGCTCGATCGAGTACTGGCCCGACCCGGCTCGGGGGATCGCCGAGGCCTACCGCGTCCTGCGCGCGGACGGCATCGCACTGATGGTCGGCCCCGTGCCGCCCGGCGACCGGATCCTGCGCCGCCTCGCGGAGCTGTGGATGCTGTTCCCGACCGAGGACGAGTACCGCGGGTGGTTCGAGCAGGCGGGCTTCATCGACATCGAGCTGCGGGCGGTCGCGCCCGACTGGTACCGCGATCACCGGAGTCGCTACGCCGTCGCCGTCTCGGGGCGCAAGCCACGCGCGGGCGCGCCAGCGGCCGCGCAGGCCGGCCCGCGCGAGGCGCTCGGCGAGCCGATGACCCTCCGGCGGCGGCTGGTGTTCGCCGCGCGCTTCGTGGCGGGCTCTCTGGCGGGTGCGGCGTTCGTCCCCGTCGGCGCGGCGCTTGCGCTGCGAGCCCGCCTGCGGCGTGGGAGCGGCGGCGGGTGAGCCGCGGCGCCGTCGCCGCTCCGCTCGGGCGAGCCCGGCATGTCCGCACGGCTCTGCGGGCACTGTGGCGCTTCTCGCGGCCGCACACGGTCATCGGGACGGCGGTCAGCGTCGCCGGGCTCTACCTCGTCGCGGTCGACCAGCTGCCGGGGCTGAGCTTCGGCGCCGGGCTGGGCGACGCGGCGCTGGTCCTCGTGGCGGGGCTGGCGGTGAACGTCTTCATCGTCGGCGTGAACCAGCTCGAGGACGTCGAGATCGACCGCATCAACAAGCCCTACCTGCCGCTCGCCGCGGGCGACATGACGCGCGCGCAGGGCCGCGCGATCGTCGCCGTGGCGGGGCTGGTGCCCGTCGCACTGGCCCTGACCCAGGGAGCCTTCGAGCTCGCAGCCGTCCTGACCGGACTGGCGGTCGGAGCGGCCTACTCGCTGCCGCCGCTGCGGCTCAAGCGCTTTCCCATCGCCGCGTCGCTGTGCATCTCCGGGGTGCGCTCCGTGATCGTCAATCTCGGCGTGTACGGCCACTTCGCCGCCGCCACCGGCGCCGGCGCGCTCGAGGTCCCGGCGCCGATCTGGGCCCTGACGCTGTTCGTCGTCCCGTTCTCCTTCGCGATCGCGATCCTCAAGGACGTCCCCGACATCGAAGGCGACCGGCGCTACGAGGTCATGACCTTCTCCGTGCGGCTCGGGGCGCGCCGGGTGATGGACGTCGGCCTCGCCGCGCTGGTCGTCGCCTATCTCGGGATGGCGGTGCTCGGGCCGCTCACGATCGACGGGGCCGACCCGGTGGTGCTCGCGGTCGGCCACCTGGCCGCGCTGGCACTGCTGTGGCGCTGGAGCCGCGAGGCCGACGTGGCTGACACCGCGTCGTTCACCCGCTTCTACATGCGCGTGTGGAAGCTGTTCTTCCTCGAGTACGCGATCCTGCCGCTGGCGTGCCTGGCGGGGTAGGACATCAGGTCGCGGCGCTCAGGAACGGCGTCGCAGCACGACGGCCACGATCGCGGCCACCAGGGCGACGGCACCGCCGATCACGGCGCGCAGCGGCACGCTCGAGAGCACGGAACCGGAGCGCTTCTGTGCCGTCTCGGCAGCCGGCGCGGCGGGCGAGGGCTCCTGCGGGACGTCGACGAAGCGGCGCAGGCGCGGCTTGGCGGGTGCGTGCATGGGCTCGGGCAGTGCGCCGGTCGGGCCCGGGGTGACGGGAGGGTGCTCCTCCTTGGACCCCGAGGGGTCGGGATCGAACGTGGGCGTGGGCGCGGGGCGCTCCGCTGCTGTCGCTTCCGTGACCGGCGCCTCGGTGTCGCCTTCGGGCTCCCCGGCGGAGGCGTCCTCGGGCAGCAGGGTGTCCGACTCGTCGTCTGAGTAGGCCA
>Ga0136614_10002167_pt1 | contig 12109 bp, 14 predicted proteins | sample AntDrymUQ2792106_2_FD_106643 | JGI IMG/M metagenome (GOLD analysis project Ga0136614, IMG submission 106643) | Polar desert sand microbial communities from Dry Valleys, Antarctica - metaG UQ279 (21.06) | ecosystem: Environmental > Terrestrial > Soil > Desert | place: Antarctica: Dry Valley...
GCGGCGGTGTACTCCAGCCCGAACCGCTCGGGGAGCTGCAGGTCGACCTGCAGGGTGGACAGCTGCCAGGACCGGCCGATCGCGTCGGTGGTGTGTACGTCGATCTTCGGCGCGTAGAACGCGCCCTCGCCGTGGGCGATCGTGTACGGCACGGCGGCGCGCTCCAGCGCCACCTCCAGGGCCTCCTCGGCGCGGTACCAGTCCTTGATGTCACCGACGAACTTGTCCGGCCGGGTGGACAGGTCGGCGCGGAAGTCGGTCAGGCCGTAGTCGGTGAGCAGGTCGATCACGAACCGCAGCAGCGCCGCGAGCTCGTCCTGCAGCTGCTCAGGGGTGCAGTAGATGTGCGAGTCGTCCTGGGTGAACCCGCGCGCCCTGGTCAGGCCGTGCACGGCGCCGGAGCGCTCGTAGCGGTACACGGTGCCGAACTCGAACAGCCGAAGCGGCAGCTCCCGGTACGACCGCCCACGCGAGCGGTAGATCAGGTTGTGCATCGGGCAGTTCATCGGCTTGAGGTAGTACTCCTGCCCCGGCTTGTCGCCCTCGGCGTCCAGGCTCATCGGCGGGTACATGCCCTCGGCGTACCACTGCAGGTGGCCGGAGATCTCGAACAGCTGCGCCTTGCTCAGGTGCGGCGAGTAGACGAACTCGTAACCACCCTCCTCGTGCCGGGCGCGCGAGTAGTCCTCCATCGCGCGCCGGACGATGCCGCCTTTGGGATGCCACACGGCGAGCCCCGAGCCGATCTCGTCGGGAAAGCTGAACAGGTCCAGCTCGCTGCCGAGCTTGCGGTGGTCGCGCCGCTCGGCCTCGGCAAGGCGCTGGAGATATTCGTCCAGCGCCTCCTGGCTCTCCCACGCCGTGCCGTAGATCCGCTGCAGCTGCGGGTTCTGCTCGCTGCCGCGCCAGTACGCCGCGGCGCTGCGGGTGAGCTTGAACGCGGGGATGAACTTCGTGGTCGGGATGTGCGGGCCCCGGCACAGGTCGCTCCAGAGCGTCTCGCCGGTGTGCGCATGCACGTTGTCGTACATGGTCAGCTCGCCCGCCGTGCCGAGCTCCATCACCTCGGAGGTGTCCACATCGGACTTGAGGTCGACGAGCTCGAGCTTGTACGGCTCGTCGGCCAGCTCGGTCTTGGCGGCGACCGCGTCTGCCAGCACCCGCCGGGAGAACCGCTGGCCCGACTTGATGATCTTGCGCATGACCGACTCGAGCCGGGTCAGGTCGTCCGGGGTGAACGGGCGCTCGACGTCGAAGTCGTAGTAGAACCCGTCCTCGATCGGCGGCCCGATGCCCAGCTTGGCCTCGGGGTAGAGCTGCTGGACGGCCTGGGCGAGCACGTGCGCGGCCGAGTGCCGGATGACGCTGCGGCCCTCGTCGGAGTCGGCCGCGACCGGCCGGACGTCGCTGTCCGCGTCGGGAGTCCAGGCCAGGTCGCGCAGGTTGTTGTCGGTGTCGCGCACGACGACGACGGCATGATCGCCGTTGGTCGGCAGGCCCGCCTCGCGCACCGCCGCGCCGGCAGTCGTCCCCGCCGCCACCCTGACGAGGGCGGGCTCGGACGGCGATGCGGGACCGGACACGACGGGCTCCTTGGACATTGATTTCGGAGCTTCCGATGCTAGTGGTGTCGGCGCTCCGGCCTCCGCTCGGTTGCGGCTCGCCAGATTGTCGGTGCGTGGCAATAGTATCGAACGCATGTTCGAGAGCGACGTTCTGGATGCGCCCGGCGCGGCTACGGAGGGCATGCAGTGGTCGCGGTGCGCGCCCGACGGGTTGCTGGCCACGGTGCTGGCCGGGCAGGACGGCGGCGGGGATTTCGAGCGGTTGGAACGCATCGGCGCGTGGGAGAGGCTGACCGCGTGGGCGCAGGCCCACCAAGCTGCCGAGATCGCCGACTACGTCAGCTCGACCACTGAGGACGCCGAGTCGGCGGTCGCGGAGGTGGGGTTGGTGCTGCGGGTCGCTGCCCGTACCGCAGCGGCTCGTGTCGAGACCGCGGTAGATCTGGCGCGGCGGCTGCCCGCTGTCCGGGCTGCGCTGGCGGAGGGGAAGATCAGCCTGTCCGCCGCCCGGGTGCTGGTCGATGAGACGGCGAACCTGCCGGCGGCTGAGGCTCGTGCCGTGGCCGGTGCGGTTGTGCAACGAGCCGCTGAGCAGACGCCGGGGCAGCTACGCGCGGCGGTGCGCCGGGTGGTGCTGCGCGCCGACCCGGACGCGGTGGCCAAGCGCTGCGAGCAGGCCACCCGCGAGCGCGGGGTATGGCTGCAGGACGAGCCCGATGGGATGACCAGCCTGTGGGCGCGGTTTCCCGCGCCGGACGCGGTCGCCTGCTACGCCGTGCTGGACCAGTACGCCCGTCAGTGCAGCAGCGGGCAGCCGATGGACGCCCGCCGCGCCGATGCGTTGGTGGATCTGCTCTGCGGCGCCGAACCCAGCCGGGTCAACGTGCAGGTCCGAGTCACCGTGCCAGTCGGCACGTTGCTCGGGGTGCAAGACGAGCCCGGTGAGCTGGCCGGGTACGGACCCATCCCCGCCGAGCAGGCCCGGGATATCGCCGCCGACGCGACCTGGCGGCGGATCCTCACCGACCCCGCCACCGGCGGGCCGCTCGACGTCGGCACCACCCGCTACAAACCACCGCCGAGCTTGGCCGAGCACGTGATCACCCGCGACCGGACCTGCCGCTTCCCAGGCTGCCGGATGCCCGCGCACCGCTGCGACACCGACCACACCGAACCGTTCAACCCCGACGCCGACACCGGACCCACCAGCGCAGGCAACCTCTCGGTCAAATGCCGGGCCCACCACCAACTCAAACAACGCCCCGGCTGGGCACTGACCCAAACCACCGACGGAACCTTGACCTGGCGCACCCCGTCCGGACACAGGTACACCACCCGACCACCCCCACTGGAGTAGCGAGGTCGCAAACGTCCAGGGCGCTGGCAGCGCTGCGCCGTACGGTGTCCCCATGAACGCGGACCCGCTGCCCGAGCTGCGCAAGCTCTGCCTCGCGCTGCCGGAGACCACCGAGCGGCTCAGCCACGGCGAGCCGACGTGGTTCGTGCGCGACCGCAAGGTGTTCGTGGCCTACGCCAACCACCACCACGACGACCTGCTGGGGTTCTGGTGCGCCGCGCCGGCCGGGGCGCAGGAGGCGCTGGTCGCCGCCAACCCGACGCGGTTCTACGTGCCGCCCTACGTCGGTGGACGGGGCTGGCTCGGCGTGCGGCTGGACGTCCCCACGGACTGGGACGAGATCGCCGAGATCGTCACCGACGCGTACCGCGAGATCGCACCGAAGCGGCTGGTCGCGCAGCTCGACTGAGGCACCCCCGGCGCGCCGTCGCCTCCGCTCAGCCGACCCGCGCCGCGAGCGCCCGCGAGACGGTCAGAGCCGCCGTGCGGACCGCCGGCACGACCCGGTCGACGTTCATCCGGCTGCTCCAACCCGACACCGACAGCGCGCCGGCGACGCTGCCGTCCGGCCAGAGCACCGGGTGGCGTGCACCGGCCAGCGGCCGCCGACCCGGGTCGGGACCACCGGCGGTCGGGTCCGTGCACGATCTCGAGGTAGACGACCTCGTTGCCGTCCAGGATCGCCAGGTTGACTGTGTGCCGCGTCGCCTCGCGTAGGTCGGTCATCGTCGGTCCTTCGCTCGCCGACGGGTCAGCCGTCCTGGGACTGGTACAGCACGACGGCGCGAAGGGCGCGTTCTTCGACCCGACGGCGATCGGCCTCGACCATGTCGCTTTCACGGTCGACGATCGCGCCGAGCTGGATGGGTGGGCGAGCCACCTCGACGAGATCGGCGTTACGCACTCAGGTGTCATCGAGATCCCGCCCGGCGCGATCTTGAACTTCAAGGACCCCGACGGCATCGCCCTCGCCCTGTTCTGGGACCGCTGAGCGGGATGCTCAGAAGCTGAACGTCGTCGCGGCCTCGTCGCCGATCCACTGCCACAGCGGCACCGTGCCACCGACCTCGGCGCCCGCGATCAGCGCTCCGCCGTCCAGCTGCTTGGCGTTTACGCAGATCGGGCACGCGAGGTAGTGACCGCCGGCGCTCTCGTATCGGTCCAGCAGCTCGGTCAGTGGCGGGCAGCCCTCGCAGGCGGTGGCCACCGCGACGCCGGGCACCGCCAACCGCACCGCCTCTTTGGTCAGGAACATCATCGTCGGCCGGCCCTGCTCAGCTGCGGCGACGGCGGTGAGGAACGCGATGGTGACCCGCTCGGGGTCCTCGAGTCCGGTCGTCAGGTTGATGACTGCCTTGGTGCTCACGATCTGCCTCCGCTACGTCCGCACCGGGCTTGGTTGATGACCCGGTGGACGATGACTATAGGACGCGGAGACCTGCTGTCGTGAGGAGTTCTCCTCGATCAGTGTCGTTCGCTGGGCTGATGAGTGCGCGGTGGTCATGCGGCCCCCTTCGATCGCGTCCGAACTCGGACTCGTCGCCGATATCAACGGATCCGAAGCGACGGCCGAGTAGGCCGGCCCAACCCCTCGGATGGATGCCGCGAGCCAGCGGATCATGCGCGACATGCCCGGCCGACACCCGCCGACGCAAGCCGTAATCACCACCAGCCGGCGGCCGTGGTGGGTACTACGGCGCAGGGCGGGTACACGACGCGAATGGCTATCACTCGGTTACTCGCTCAGATGACTGTCACTGATCTTGACCCGGCGGTCGCGTGGTACACGAAGCTTCTCGCCGCAGAGCCGGACGCGCGGCCGATGGACGGACTGGTCGAATGGCATCTCGCTCCGACCTTCGGTCTCCAGGTGTGGTCCGAGGCCGACCGAGCCGGACGCTCAGCCATGATCGTCGATCACTCCGATCTCGACGAACTAGCCGGCCACCTGGATCGAGCCGGAATCCAGCACGGTGGGGTGCAGGACGTGACTGCGTCGCGCATCCTGCCGGTAACAGATCCGGACGGGAACCGAATCGTCTTCACCGGGCCGTTCGGAACTTGATCAATCTCCGGGATCTGACCCTCGCGCGCCCTCGCCGTCGCCGGCACCACTCTGCGGGTCGAGCAGCCACATCTTCCAGCGGGGCGGCGGTCGCACGATCCCAGCGCTGGCGGTGGTGAACCAGGTCTCGATCCCGGTCAGGGTTCGCTCCCGCGGGGGGATATTCCCGGTCCGGCCCGGTTGGGGGCACCACGGCTATCCCGAGATTGCCCGGTGAATTGGTGAACACCTCGCGCAGCCGGGTCAGGAACGCCTCGAACTCGCGCTCGCGGCCGGGCCGGACGCGCCGGGTCGCCAGGATCGTCACCGGGCGCTGTGCCGGTGCTGCTTTCCGGGTCGCGGAGGTCATGTCAGGTTTGCTGGGCCGAGGGTTGGGTCGAGCAGCCGGAGCATGCGGCTCCACGCGTCCGCCGCGGCCGGGGCGCGGTAGGTGTCTCGCTCGTCGCAGAAGAAGCCGTGCGGGGTGTCCGGGTAGACAACCAGTTCGTGGCGTACCCCGGCCTGGTCCAGCTCGGTGGCGATTTGCTCGCGCTGCCCGGGGGTGAAGAGGTGATCGCCCTCACCGACGAGGAACAGCACTGGGGTGCCCAGCTCGGATATCCGGGGTGAGGGTGAGGGTCGCAACCGGCTGGCTCAGGGGAATCTCGGCGCCGGTCGACCAGCCGGGGTAGAAGACCACGAGTGCGGCCAGCGGCACTTGGGTGGCGGCGTAGTAGGCAATGTGGCCGCCGGCGCTCAGGCCGACCATGGCCGCTGTGCCGCGGGTGTCCTGGCGGGCGGCCAGGTGCTGCAGTGCGGCTTGCACGTCGGCCAGGACTCGCTCGCGGCGCAGGTCGCCGACGAGCTCCAGGCCACGGGACCGGCCCTCGGCGTCGGCTGACAGCTGCACGGGAGAGTCACTGCTGCTGTACCGATGGTAGAAGTCCGGAACCATCGCGACGTAGCCTGCGCCGGCCAGGCGTTCCGCGACCCTGCGCAGATAGCCGGTGACACCGAACATCTCGAAGCCGAGCAGCACCGCCGGCCACGGACCAGAGCCAGCGGGTCGGGCCAGGTATGTCGTCATCTCTGTGACGGCCCCGCTCACCGGGATCTTGACCCACTCGCACACGATCGGCCGGTCCCGATCTGCGCCGGGGCTGGTTGCCGGGTTGCTCACGCCGGTGACCGCGTCGTGGTGTGGGCGGCGAAGGACTGGCGATCACCCCGCCAGGCGGCCCGGGGTGCCGCCGCTTCGAGCTGCGCGAGGTCCGCCGCGGACAGCTCGACCTCGGTTGCCGTGGCGTTCTCGGCCAGCCGCTCCCGCCGCCGGGTGCCCGGAATCGGGACGACGTCCGGGCCTTGGGCCAGCAGCCACGCCAGCGCCAGCTGCGCGGCGGTGATCCCGAGGTCTGCGGCGAGACGACCGACCGCCTGCACCAGCGCCATGTTGCGCGCCAGCTCCTCGCCCTGGAAGCGCGGGTCGGCGCCGCGGAAGTCCCCGACGCCGAACCCGCCCGCAGGTAGCGCGCCGGTCAGCATGCCCCGGCCCAGCGGGCTGTAGGGCACCACCCCGACACCCAACCGGCGTGCGGCGGGCACCACATCGTCCTCGACCTCCCGCCAGAACAGCGACCACTCGCACTGCAGCGCGGTGATCGGGTGTGTGGCCACCGCCCGATGCAGCTGCTCGACGTTGACCTCCGACACGCCGAGGTGGGCAACCTTGCCCTCGGTGACCAGCTCGGCCATCGCCCCCACCGAGTCCTCCACCGGCACCTGCGGGTCGACCCGATGCAGGTAGTACAGGTCCAGGTGCTCCACGCCCAGCCGCGCCAGTGATGCCTCGCAGAACCCCCGGATGTGTTCGGGCCGAGCGTCCAACCCGACACCGTTCTCGCCGCGCACGATCCCGAACTTGCTGGCCAGTACCACCTGCTCACGATGCCCGGCGATAGCCCGGCCAATCAGCCGCTCGTTGTGCCCGCCGCCGTAGCTCATCGCCGTATCCCAGAAGGCCACGCCCAGCTCCAACGCCGCGTGCAGCGTCGCGACGGATTCCTCGTCATCGGCCGGCCCGTACGCCTGGGAGAAACCCATGCATCCCACGCCGAGCGCGGACACTGCCAAGCCCTCGTCACCTAACACGCGCGATCTCATGTAGCCAACGCTAGGCTTGTTCAAAGGTGGTATCCATACTCGCTTGATGCTAGTAACAGAGGTGCCAGGATGAGCGTCGCGAACGCATCCACACCCGCACCAGTGGGCAATGCGCAGGAGGTCGCGGAGCTGCTGCGCTCCCGCCGTGCCGGCCTGCAGCCCGCCGATGTCGGGTTGCCCGCCGGGGCTCGTCGACGTACCCGTGGGCTGCGACGCGAGGAGGTCGCCCAGCTCGCCGGCATCTCTACGACCTACTACACCTTCCTCGAACAGGGCCGCGACGTCCGCCCCTCACGGCAGGTCCTCGACGCGCTGGCCCGCGCCCTGCGCCTTGGCGCCACCGAACGGGTCCACCTGCACGAGCTGGTACACGGCGTGGCATCGGCTCCCACCAGTGGCACGGTCGAGACACTGGCGCCCGCGGTCACCGACCTCGTCGAGCGCCTTGATCCGCACCCCACCTACGTCACCGGCCGCAGCTGGGACGTCCTCGCCGCGAACCACGCGGCGCGCCTGCTGTGGACCGACTGGCCAGCCCTACCCCCAGACGAGCGCAACATCCTGTGGTGGACCTTCACCGACCCGCACGCCCGCACCGTCCTCGTCGACTGGGAGACCGAGGCCACCGCCCAGCTCGCCCGCTTCCGGGCCGCCGCGGCGCGACACCCCAACGATCCCGAGTTCAGCTCGCTTATCCAGCGGCTGCACACCGCAAGTCCCGAAGTCAAGGCGTGGTGGCCACGCCATGAGGTCGCGCCGCTCAGTTCCGGCACCAAACGGATCCACCACCCCAAACTGGGCGACCTCACCTTCCACCACATCGTCCTGCAACTGGCCGACCACCCCGAACAGAAACTCGTCACCTTCACCGCCGAACCGCACGACCAAACCCGACTCGTTCAGATGCTCGAAACCGCGCCCGGACGCTGAGACGACCACAACGGAACTGTGGTGGCGAAGCCAGTGCGCATGGTGTCGTAGGCCGCCGGCCCAGGATGATCCGCCGGGCGTAGGCGTTGACAACGCGACGTGGACCATCCCCGACCAGCTTGGCCGGCGCCGCCGGGGTGTTCGTGCAATGAACACCTGCGCGCAGGAGCCACAGGTCAAACCGATGGGTGGAACAGGTGGGACTCGAAAACCTCAGCCGTACGTCTTGCGCTGGTGCAGACCGGAGGGTGAGCGCACCCGGTCCAGGAACAGCAGCCCGTGGAGGTGGTCCAGCTCATGCTGCAGAGCCCGCGCCTCGAAGGCGTCCGCCTCGATCACCCGGGTGCGACCGGTCCCCGGCTCGACCCCGCTGACCACGATCTGCGTCGCCCGCGGCACGTCGCCGGTGAGGTCGGGCACCGAGAGGCAGCCCTCGCGCGCCATCTCCTCCCCCGACCGCTCGACCACCACCGGGTTGCAGAGCACGACGAGCCCGTGCTGGGAGCGCGCCTTGCGGTGACCGGTCACGTCAAGGACGAACAGCCGAACCGACTGCCCGACCTGCGGTGCCGCCACCCCTACGCAGTGCGGCTGCTCGCGCATGAGCTTGACCATCGCCTCGGCCAGGACGAACACGCCTGTGTCCGTGGGGTCGACCTCCGCGCACGGGCGCGAGAGGACCGGGTCCGGCAGTCGGCAGATGTCCGCGTCACCGAGGCCGCCGATCTCGCGAGTCACAGCAGGTCGAAGTCGGCGGGACGCAGGCTCGCCTCGACCCCAAGCTCGCCGGCCAGGGCGTCCACCGCCGCAACAAGCGCGTCGACAGCGGCCGAGGTCGGCACGTCGCACGCCACGTTCATGACATAGACCGGCGCAGCCACAGAGCCGACCAGGCGCGAGGCGAGGTCGGTGATGTTGACGTCGTAGGTCGCCAGCAGCGAGGCCGCCCGGTGCAGCAGGCCCGGCTGGTCCGCACCGTGCAGGCGCAGCACGTACGGTGTCGCCGGCGGGCGCAGGTCGTCAGTGTCCGGGCTGGTTTCACGCACGGACACCAGCAGGTCCAGGGATGTCGCCACGTCGGCGAGGTCGTGACGCACGTCGTCGGCCGAGCGCGGCACGTCGACGATGAGCGTCATCGCGAACTGTCCCCGTAGCAGCGTCATCGAGGAGTCCTCGAGGTTGCCACCGTCGGCGAGGAGGACCTGCGCGAGGCGAGCGACCACACCGGGCTGGTCGGGACCGAGGACGGCGACGGCGAGCTGGGGCACCCACACATCCTGGCAAACCCCACCTGCGCTAAGCCGAGTCGGCTCCGGGTGCGGGCGTAGGGTCCGATGAGTTCCCGACGAGGAAGGGGCCGCAACAGCCATGACGACGCACACGCTTGAGACCCCCGAGGTCGACCTCGCCTACGACGTCCACGGCCCGCTGCCGCCCGCCGACAGGCGCCCGCCGCTGGTCATGATTGGCCAGCCCATGGACGCCAGTGGCTTCGGTGCGTTGAGGTCGCACTTTCCCGACCGCACCGTGGTCACCTACGACCCACGCGGCCTCGGGCGCAGCACACGCAAGGACGGCCGGGTCGACCATGCGCCCGAGGTCCAGGCTGCGGATGTGCACACCGTCGTCCAGGAGCTCGGCACGGGCCGGTCGAGATGTTCGCCAGCAGTGGCGGCGCGGTCGCGGCGCTCGCCCTCGTGGCGGCGTACCCCGACGACCTGACCACCCTGGTGGCGCACGAGCCGCCGCTCATCCCGGTACTCCCCGACGCCCGGGCAGCCGAGCGCGCCGGGCCGGCGTCCGGGACGCGTACGAGGCCAAGGGCTCGGGCGCCGGCATGGTGGCCTTCATTGCGATAACGTCGTGGCAAGGGTGAGTTCACCGACGACTTCTTCGCCCAGCCCGCGGCGGATCCCGCCGGGTTCGGGATGCCGACCGAGGACGACGGCTCGCGTGACGACCCGTTGCTGTCCGACCGGTCTTGGGCGGTCACCAGCTACCGTCCGGACGTCGACGCGGGTCGTGATCGCAGTGGGCGAGGAATCTCTGGGCACCTTCACGGGACGCACCTCGCTGGCGATGGCCGAGTTGCTCGGTCAGCAGGCGACGGTGTTCCCAAGCCACCACGGCGGTTTCCTCGGTGGCGAGTTCGGTTACGCCGGCCAACCTGAGGCATTCGCGCGCAAGCTGAGGCAGGTTCTAGACGACACCACCTGACGCCCGTGCCAGTGGAGGCGGCCGGCGCGACGCGCTGACCTGCAAGAACGTGGGGCGGGTGGGACTCGAACCCACGACCTGACGGATTCGGCCCGACGTCTCCGGGCATCTTCGAACAGGTGCCGATACCGCCTCTGAGCTGCACCGTTCCGACCTCGCCATCGTCAACGCTCAAGGCAGTCGTGGACGTCTGCGGTCATTTCCTACGGGTAAGCTATGGCGCCGATCATGCTGCCGCCCCTGGTCGCTCCGCCCCCTTCCTCGTCGTCCTGGCCGCACTGTGGACCGCGCCGGGCGTGTCAACCCTGGAACCTCGACGCCGGCCCCGGCCCCCTTCGACCTGGTGGTGACATCTGCTTCGAACAACTGGGCCGGGGTCGGCGTCGAGGCGCGCAGCGGGGTTGATGCGGTCGGCGTGGTCTTACAACGCTTGGCGAGGACGAGGACGCCCTCTCCGACGTGGCGCTTCTTGGTTCGCTTGATCTTCGGTCGTCTCTGCTGGTCCGTGGGCTGCGCAGCCCGGGCGCGCCGGCCCGTGAGCGGAGCGGCAAGGGCCGAGCGCGCAGGAGGGCTGCGCCCGGTCCGCCAGGGCCGGCTTGAAGACGTACAGAAAGTCCTCCCGGGGCTAGAGAGGAGCGAAGGGGAAGAGCAGAACGTTCACTCGGCTGCGTCTATCGAAGGTTCGTAGGACACTGCGCGGTCATGAGTTCAAACGAGCCTCGCGGACTGTGCATCGACTCCCAAAGCGGGGAGCCGCTCCCCGCAGCAGGTGGCGAACTGCTAGTCGGCGGGCCCCAGACCGTCGGCCGGCTCTCAGCGATTCACAGCACCGCACCTGCTGGGGACTCGGTGCCCCTCCACGTCCACCATCAGTCCGATGAGTGCTTCTACGTCCTGGCTGGTCGGTACACGGTGACCTGCGGCTTAGACACGTTCGAGGCTGGAGCCGGAAGCTTCGTGTACTTGCCTCAGGGCGTTCCGCATGCTTACCAACTCGGGGACGAGCCGGGACGCAAGCTCATCATCGCCGTACCGGCTGGCCTGGAGAACTTCTTCCGAGACATGGACAGTGCACATGTCGACCTCGACGAGCTGCAACATCGCCACGCGATCACATTCCTCTGACGCGCCCGCCATTATCTGAGCGAGACATCGCGAGCGGGCACCCATCATCTGGAGCCACACCGTCAGCATCATCTGAACTCGACACAGAGAGAGGAGCGCCCGCGGCGGTGCGGCGGCATTCGTCTCTGCCGTCGAGACACAGCGGTAGCGTGGGCCTTGTGGATGTCGACCGCCCCGACGAACTGCGCTGGACGATCCACGGTGAGCGGTATACGAGAACCCCTGGGTCAGGCTGACGCTGGTCGATGTCCAGCCCCCGGAGGGCGAGCGGTCCGAGCATCACGTGGTCCGGCTGCAACGGGTGGCGCTGGCTGTCGTGCTCGATGACCAGGATCGGGTGCTGATGATGTGGCGGCACCGCTTCGCCACCGACGAGTGGGGTTGGGAACTGCCCGGCGGGATCGTCGAAGCCGGGGAGGGACGGGGAGGCCACGGCTCGGCGAGAGGTGGAGGAGGAAACCGGCTGGCGGCCCCGGCCTCTCGCTCACCTCGTGTCGTTCCAGCCGATGCCCGGCATGGTCGACACCCCCCATGAGGTCTACATCGGCCACGGCGCCGAGTTGGTCGGCGGGCCGACGGACGCCGAGGAAGCGGCGCGTATCGACTGGTTGCCGGTGGGTCAGGTGCTCGACCTCCGTCGACTGGGATGCGGAGACGATCACGACTACGGCGAACCTTGTTCGGGTCCGCGGGGTCGGCCTGGTCCGGCAC
>Ga0136614_10002168_pt1 | contig 12105 bp, 11 predicted proteins | sample AntDrymUQ2792106_2_FD_106643 | JGI IMG/M metagenome (GOLD analysis project Ga0136614, IMG submission 106643) | Polar desert sand microbial communities from Dry Valleys, Antarctica - metaG UQ279 (21.06) | ecosystem: Environmental > Terrestrial > Soil > Desert | place: Antarctica: Dry Valley...
CGCACCAACAAGGTTTAAAGTCTAACTCCTCCGGCCATATAGGTCAACAGGGATCTCGCCCAGGCAAGACTTTAATCGAAAACTATCGTCTCTTGATGACTGAACCGATGTAAGGTTGTCCGACACTCGGAGCAAAAGCCAAACAAAACATGCGGATCGGACTCGATGGTATACCGCTGACGGCGCTTAAAACCGGCGTCGGGCACTATACTTTTGAACTTGCTTGCGCCCTGGCCCGGGTCGCTCCGGAGAGCAGTTTTGAGGTTGTTTACCCTTCGAACCTCCCACCCGTAGCCATCACCGAACAGGACGCCTCGCTATCGCTTCCTGCCAACCTAAAAATCAAGCGGGTCCGGGTTGGCCCACTGGGCCGGTACTGGTGGTCTACCGGGTTGCCACGCTACGTTCGTAGCACCGGCATCGAGCTCTTCCACGGCACGAACTACGATGTGCCTCTCTGGCGGCAGTGCGCGACGGTGCTTACGATCCACGACCTCTCGCTACTGATTCACCCTGAGACGCACGAAACGCGTCGTGTCAGCCGTTTCCGCCGCCGTCTCCCGCTGATGGCGCGGGCAGCCAACGCAGTGATTGTCCCCACTGAGAGCGTGCAGAGCGAAGTCTTCGAGTACCTGGGACTTTCCGCCGATAAGGTATTTGCGGTTCCGGAAGCGGCGCGCACATGTTTCACTCCGGTGGAGCTAGCAGAAACAGAAGTTGTGCGTCGCAGGCTGGGAATAGGAGACGACTTCCTACTGACGGTGGGAACGATTGAGCCGCGCAAAAACTTGCTGACGCTCCTTAGCGCTTTCGAAGAACTTGCCCGCGAGCGGCCGCTCGCCACTCTGCAACTGGTAATCGCCGGCAGCCATGGCTGGCTCAGTGAACCTTTCTTCGCTGCTCTAGAGAGATCGCCCATGCGTCAGCGAATTATTCTTACCGAGTACCTTAACGACGAAGAACTGCGTGCTCTCTATTCTTCGTGCCGAGCGTTTGTCTATCCTTCCATTTACGAAGGCTTCGGTTTGCCACCACTCGAAGCGATGGCTTGTGGGGCGCCAGTTATTACCAGTCGTATCCCGGCACTCGAAGAAACGACGGGAGGTGCGGCAATCCTCGTTGAACCGACGAACGTTGAGGCGTTCGCAGCTGCCATAGCCGACCTGCTCGACAGTGATGATCTGCGTTATAAACTTTCGGCTCTGGGGCGAAGCCGCGCCGCGGAGTTCACGTGGGAGCGTACTGCAAGTCTCACGCTCGACGTTTATGAGAAAGCTCAAGCGAGACGGAGGCGAAAGCGAAGTGCGCAGGTTTAGTTGCCGATTCCGAAAACCACGAAATTTCACATGGTGGAGTTATTCTGTCGTAATCTATTACGAGGTCTTCAAGATGCTCGGCTTTAGTATCGCGCGCATCACTCACTCGCCGTACTACTATCACTGCGGAGATCGCCTCGAGAAAAGGTCTCAAATTGAGATGAAAGTCATACCTTATTTCCCGTTGACGACAAGTTCATGTCGCAGCGTCCCCGAGCTGAAGTCCTCGAACCAGGCAATATACTCGGACACCATGTCGAATTCGACGATGTACCGGCCCGGCTCCTGAGGCGCTCGCAACACCATGTCTATCACTGCTTCGGCGCCCGGTTCGAGGTCCTGGGGTAGGTTGGCGCGCCCGTAATCCCAGGAGATCTCTTCGTCGTTTGCATGCATCAGGTGAGCGCCCAGACGTACGGCTCCCTTGTCGGATAAGCCTTCGCCCTGCGCGGGCCAACGTGTCAGTCCGGAGTTTTTAACTCGCAGGGTAAATGATAGCTCCTGTTCGGGCCGGCAGGCTGGCGCGCCAGCTTGCAGCGCAAGGGCAGCGAGGTAATGAAGGCGCGCGCCTTTTTCGGAGCCGTCCGCGGTCTTATGACAGACCAGTACGGCGCGTTCTTTTTTGACCTCCATAACCTCGATACTGTCAAAGCCGGTGTTTCCGAGGAGTGCTTCGAGTGCTTCGACGCTTGGTAGAAACCAGTTATAGACCTGCTCTTTGGCAGCTTGCGGGTTCTTGACGAGGGCAAGTGCGTGCAGACGCATTTGCGTCTCGCCGAGCGGATGTGTGAAAGATGCCGGGGTACGCTCCGGCGGCATGATGGCCGTTTCGATTATGAGGGTTTCTCGAGTTACCTTGTACAGGTTCTCGAGCGCCAGCACTAAATGTTTGAGATGGTAGATCAACCCGAGTGCCAGCGTGATGTCGAACTGTCCGATAACCTGCCGATCCAGTTCGTACACATTCATGCGTCGAAACTCCAGGTCGAGACCCAGCACTTTACGGACGAATAGCGCCTGCCTGATGTGCTGGCGCTGACCGTCCACGCCAAGAACGCGTGCAGCCCCGCGCCTTTTTGCCTCGAAGGAATAGAAGCCGGCGTTGCAGCCCACGTCCAGTAGTGATTTGTCGCGCATGTCTCGAGGAAGACACTGTTGGATAACCTGCCAGGGTCGATGTGGGTGGTCCACAGGCTCGCCCATCACGCTTTCGGTCTTGGTCGTGATGCCTCCACCCAGCTCAATCGAGTGAAACCAGGGCTCGAGCCTTTTCAGTTCTGCGAGAATCTCTTCCCTTGTCATGATTGATGGACCGCTCAAACAGGCCGCGATAGCGGGCGACAGCATAAAGTCAGCCTGGGGTCAAGCGCATCGGAACCCCAGGTCAAGGAACAAATATAAGATTCAACCAGCCCGCGAGCGGGCGACAGCAAAACAATGGTTTGTTCTGCGTTAGTTATTGTTAACGCCGCTGCCGCCAGCTTCGCGGGCTAGGAAATAAGTGCAATTTGTGCTGGGGCTCACGGCCCAGGCTTTACGCTTTCGCCACGCTTCGCGGGCTCTAAATCCCATTCTTCATTCCGGATTTTGCACACCTCGCTAGGCAGGGCTACTAACAACTTCAAATCGAAGCACGAAAGGATCTGAGCCATGCTGCTCGAACCAGCAGACATGCTGGTCGACGAGGTCTACATTTAGCGTGTAAAAACCGGGAAGCCGTGGCGCGGAACAGTCGATCCTGATGTTTACCGTTTCTCCAGGGGCGACGGCGGAGGGGAGCCGTGGCTCACCATGGAACTCACCGACCAGCGTGCCTGCATCATCAAAGATTCGGACGGCAGGCATCACGATTCCCGCACGAACAGTCTGCCCCGCAAGCCAAAGCGTATCTCCGGTATTCTGGATGGCGAGTGGTATCGTCAACTGTGCACCGGGAGCGATCTGTTTGGGAGTAGTTGAGCGCAAAGAAAACCGCGCACGCAAGAGGCTGGGACTTCTGCTGTCGGGGACAGTCGATGCGCTTGCGCCGTCGGATACTTTCTTGCAGGTTAGGTAATGATAATCCGTCGCCAGTGTGGTAAGCGGCAGGCGATCGCCTTCGAGCATCTCGCGTTCGAAAAGTCCGTTGACGCTGACGTAATCACCAACCACGGCGAACCCATGCTCGTCGAGTAGCATTCGCAGGTAGTCCGAGCTGAAAGGCGATTCCAGCGTTCCAAATTCGCGCATCACGTCGCGCAACTCAGCTTCCGTTTCGGAACCCGCCTGTGGCTTGTGGCCTTCAACAATAAACAGTAACCCACCAACGTCCAGCATCGCTGCAAGATGACTGAAGATTGCGTGTTCGTCTGCCAGGTGATGCAAAGAGTCGTAACAAATAACTGCGTCAAACTTCTCCTTGAGCGGCGTAAGCTCAATATCATGCACGTCGAATGTGCAGCGCAGTGGAGTTTCATGGTCGACCCCGTAAGGCACTCGCGCACCGCGCTCCCGCGACATGGCTATGAGCGGAGGGCTAATGTCTATGCCTTTCACGTCATAGCCTAGCCGAGCAAAGTATTCGCTTAGCCATCCCGAACCGCAGCCAACATCGAGGATTCTCGCCCCTGGGGGCAGCGCCAATCCAACAGCAATATTGGCGAAATCGCAGAAGTGGCGATGCATGTCTGCGTCCATACCCTCGCCTTTGTACTTCGCGGGCTTGTTCGCAAGGTTGTAGAAAGGCTTAGTACGTAGATGATGGTGCCGCTCTTCACTTAACTCGCCGAGATAGTCAATGGCCGCCCGTTTGTAATCGATGCCATCCACCTTTGGTGTGCGACCCTGGCAGTCTGAAGCGGGCGTGGGCGCGGTGGAATGACCATTGTCGGAAGCGGAGGTCACAGCCTGCACGACATTCGGCGGAGAATTCGCTGCGGCTTCTGAAAGCCGCACCTTCCGTAAGGCAAACTCCGTTGGCATGAGCACAGTGACCTCGGTAGCAACGGCTCGCAGTAGCCCATCGTCCTTAGCACGTATGCCGAGCAGCGAAAGTTCATTAGCAACATTATTGAGGAGTTGCCGGCGCGGCCGGCTCGCAATCACCTGGCGGATGAAGCCGAGGTAATTCGCGGCGCCCATTTTGATATCGTGATTTTCCAGGATGTAACGGCGAGCGTTCTGGCCTATACGCTCGCGCAGGTTTCGGTCTTCGATGAGGCGACGCAGATATGCAAGCAGCAGCGCGTCGGCATGGCGGTCATGGTCTATCTTCACCACGGCGTCGCCTGGTATTTCAGAAAACGCGCCCACGTTGAAAACGATTGCGGGCACACCGGCCGCCATGATGCGGCAGAGACTGGCGGAAGTCTCGCCCACAGTACGCTCGCGCAAATTGAGCGCGATGTTGGTTGTAGCGATCCGCTGCTCAAAGTCGTCAATCCGCAAATGACCGGTGATCGTAACGCGGTCTTCCATGTCGAAATCGCGCACAAGAGCGCGCACATCGAAGAATGAATTCGGCTCGCCAACCAGCGTGTAATGAAAACTGTGATCGGCTTTGAGCGTCGAGAGCGCACGGAGAGCTTTTTCGATTCCTTTGCCCGGGGTGATGAGTCCGAAGTTTGCGATTTGCACAACGCCGCCAGCGGTGGCACCAGTTTCTTGTCCTTCATTTGTTGCGCGGCTTGCCGGCAGCGGCTTGATTGGCATATTGATGTGCGCCACGGGGACGGAAGGCGCCACTCTCGCGAAGCGGGCGCGTCCCCATTCCGAATGGACGATGATTCCTTCTGCGCCGCGGGCCAGGCGACAGTTAACCGGGAAGTCTGTTGGACGCGTCAGCAGCCCAGGTGTGCTACCGCGTTCTAAGGCTTCTGCCGCTTCGCGGGTGGCGGCGTCACCGTGACACGCGGCGACCTCTTTCAGGTAGACCTCCACGCGGCCGCGCGCCCGCGCTAGTCCGAGGAAGAAATCCTGCAAGGCAAAATCATGGAAGACGACGATGCCCGGATTCTCGCGCGCGACTTCAAGCATGCCCGCGTGATAACGATGATCGTTTCCCATGTGATAGACGACCGCGTCATAGTTTTGCAAGCGGTGCAGCACGGATGGCTCGCGATGGTAGTCGAACCAGCGGAACTGAGTAATGATCTTGGGGTTACTGGGTTGAAAGCCATCCACGAAAAGATCGATGTTGGCATGGGCGGCGAGGTAAGGCAGCAGTTCCTCGCTATAGTCAGAGATGCCTGAGGCTTGTGGATTGAGCGGGCTGAAGTACGCGAGTTTCATAAAAGGAGAAGTCAGTTGGACAGTGGTCAGTTGACAGTGGTCAGTGTCAGTAGTCCGTTGTCGGTTGATGAATCTACCCTGATTACAGCCTAACTGGATACATTCAATGTCCACTGACCACTGACCACCGACAACTGACAACTGACCATCGACAACTGACCACTGCTATTGCACAACATTAACCTTAACCTTGGCTGTTTCCGAGCCCTTGTCGCTGAACCAGGCAACCTGTTCCTGCACCAGGTCAACCTCAAGAATATATTCGCCGAGCTCTTTGGGTGCGGTAACCTGAAGCGGTACCTCTCCTGCCTCACCGGGCTTAAGATTATTGGGGAGCCCATGTCTGCCGTCCATTCGGGTTACCAGTTGTTCCCCCTCAGCCTTCAGCCACTGATTACCTGCCGCTATATAGAATTTATTATCTTCTTCGCAACCACGGACCTTCCAAGGAACGTCGCTGGCGTTTTGAACTTTCACCTGAATAATCTGCTTCTGCCCGACCCGCAGCTTAGTGGGTGGATCGCTCAGAGTGATTTTTGCTTTGTAGCCATTGTCTGGAAGCGGGGTAGTGGCGCATGGTCGCTCCGCCTCTGTATTGACGCTGTTGGCGTTGAGTGAGGTGGTCCCCGGCTTATCGGAAGCGCAACCCGCAAAGAGCAACGCAACCAAAATAATTACCCAGGAGCGCGAGCGGTATCTGACTCTCATTCGGCGGTTCTCCTAACCAATTTAGTTCTCATAAAAGGCAGATCAAACGCAACTTAATTTATGCGACCAGCGACGATTTGTCATTCCGGCATCGAGCCCTTCGCGTCCGAACCAAAGTCAAGGGAGAAGCCCTGGACTCATTCGACCCGAACTTTAATTCTTAACGGAGTGGAGCCCTTATCTTTGAACCAGCCGACCCCCTCCTGGACCATGTCAATTTCAAGCACGTATTCCCCTGCGATCATCGGGGCCGTGATCTGTAGCAGCAGCTGTATCTCTTCGCCGGGATAAACGTCGTGAGGGATGGTCGTCCGTCCATCGAGGTTGTTCACGAGTTCATAAGTCCCCGGATACAACCAGATGTTGCCGACGTTAAGGAAGAATTTGCCGCCCGGCTCGCCGCGCCCGGGCCAAAGATAATCGCTCGCGTTTTTGACAACGACTTGGATAGTCTCCTTCTGTCCTACGCGGAGTCGTGCCGGCGCGATTGGCATCGTGATAAGAGCATTAAAGCCCTCGTCGTTAAGCGGCGCGTGGACTTCACTCACGGTCGGCTCCGGACTGGTGCGTTTCGGAGGAGGCTGCTTGAGACCTGGGAAGACTTCGATCAGGGCCATGTAGAATCGAGTATGTTGCGAGAAGAAGGGCACGGTGATGGGCGTGACCTGGCCGGGTCGCAGCCCGCGGTTTTTGATGAAGTCGAGCGACTCCTTTAAGTTATCCGCCATACTCAACGAAAACATTCTGCGCCCACGAACTTCATTTAGAGCCTCGGCAAAACGCCTCCTCGACTGCGGCATGGCGAAGTATTGTGGGCTGTTTACGGCAAGCATCGGAACGTCGTTGCGCAGCAGTACCTCAATGCCGTTTGTCATGATGTTGCTCACGACCCAGACTTCAACGCCTGCGATCGAGGCCCTTTCATCCGCAGTGAGGAAGTCAGCTAGGCGCCGGTCGCGGAAGACGAAGCGCAGGTCCTTACGGTACGGCTTCGGCTGCTTGAAGAGAGTGGGCCGCATGCTCCATTCGTAATTGTACGCATAATGAATGGCCGCCCCGAACTGGGCCAACAACACAATGCCTGTAAGACAAAGCAGCGCCAGTCTGAGAGGTTGTTTCCTAAATGGTGGCGCTGCGGAGGCCAGTCTGCTGGCCAGGTAGAGCAGAAGGATGCCGCTCAGTAACTCCAGGTAAAGCGCATAGCGGATGTAGCCTATGGTAGCGCTCCAGAGGAGCGAGCCCGAGAGCAGAGCGAAAGAGAGCAGGTGGATGCGCCGGGGGGTGCGCGGCAGCAGAACGCAGATCAGTGCAACGATGAAGCCAACAGTGAGCCGTCCTGAGTAGACTGGCAACTCTGCAAGCCTTTCGGGCTTAAAGAACATCGCCAGGGGCCAAATCAATGTTTTCCACAAGCCCACCGGACCCCATCTCCCTTCTTCAATATTCATCGCCGGCCAGAAGGGAGAAACAAAAAATCTATTGTACAAAGGGAAGACCGGACTTCGCGTGGTGCGATAGATGTAAAGCGCATGCGGAACGATTGGCAGCGAGGCGACGAAGGCCGCAAGCATCACGCGCGCCAGGATACGCAAGTCGATTTTCCGAGGCCGGCGCAGCACGCGGTAAGCGAAAAGGAGAACGATGGGCGCGACCATCACAGCGTTCGTCAACTTAAAGGCGATGCCCGCACCGAGATAGAGACCAGCGTAGAGGAGGTCGCGGGTCAGGGGCGTGTTGTCGCCATCCTCCCGCAAAGCGATCCGTGTTGCTTCGAGCAATATCGGGAGCATCAAAAGATCAACCATGTAGTTGTTGATCTCGAAGAGCATGTGTTCGGTACAGAGAGTCAATAGAATCCCAAGACACCGCCAACGTGCGTTCACGATAAAAGGGCGCAATAGTTTATTGAGCATCACGCCCGCATAAAGCAGCGAAAGGTAGTTAATGATTGTGCCCAGACGGTAGCCAAGGAGGTGGCGGCTGATCCCGGTCAGCATGTCCGATGCAGGGTTGAACGGGAAAATCGTGGGAAAGAAATCCCCAGGCATGAAAAGCGGGCCGCGCAAACCTCTTTCACCCTGGATTAGCCGATGGTTCAGAATATCCACCGAGATGTCCGGGAAAGCGATCTTTAGGGCGTAGATTAAAAGCAGCGGCAGCGCGACGATGAGCCAGAAAGCGCGCGGCGTCCTCTCTTCGGTTTCCTCCTTGACCCTTAGGTGCACGGCCCAGAGCAGGGCCGAGAGCACCAGCGTCAACATCCCGGCCAGCCGGTTGTTAGCGATCACCCACATGTACTGGCGGAGTATGACCAACAGGTAGAGGAAGATAAAAAGGTCACCGAGTTCAAGCTTGCGGCGGAGGTCGCCAATGATAGGTTGAGGGGAGGACATGACAGAGATATCTGCTTTACCGTGGTCGCGTTTCCGCCGCGGCTATCGAATGGGGCCGGGCGAAGATCGTCACGACATCACGGAGATTCACATACACGGAGGGGTTCCAACCCTTCGCGAGCAGCCATGTTCGCAACCGAGCGCTCAGCGGCAGACCGGATTGATGGAGGATCAGGGAGAGGCTGACGCGCTTGCCCCAGCGTGTAACGCGCAGCACTTCAAAGCCCGCGCGCATCAACATCAGGCGTAGCGTCTCTTCATCGAAGAAGAAATTGTGCGTGGGGTCAGCGAAGAGCCGCCACCTCTTTCCGGTAAGGCGGCGCAACAGGCTGTCGTAATCGCCGGTGCTGAGGACGAGAACGCCGTTCGGGTCGAGCAGCCTGCGGATGTTTGCGAGCGCGAGGTCCGGGCGGTCAAGGTGTTCGATGGTGTCCCAAAGAGTCACTACGTCGAACAGCGGCAATCCTCTGGGTGGCGCGACAATTGAAGCCGTCTCGACCTGAAGGCCCAACTCTCGGCGCGCATAGTCTGAGGCGTACTCCGATGCCTCCAGTCCGCGCACATCCCAGCAGCGTGACCGCGCTGCCTCGAGAAAAAAGCCGGTGGCGCACCCGACATCCAGCAGCCTCCGCCCCTCCACCATGCGCTCCAATTCTTCAAGCACACGCGGGGCGTTCCGCTGAATTGCGTCGCGGTCAGCCAAGTAGTCCGCATAGACGCCATCGCGATAGTAATCTTCCGGGTAGTCGACCGCCGGCGCGCTGCGCGGGTCAGCGTATACCAACGCACACGCCCTACACTGAAAGATGGGACGCGAAGTATGAAAGAGCAATCGGCTTTCGCTAAGGCCTTCGCACAAGAGACATCCCGCGCGTGGAGAAGATTGTGACGCAACCGACCGCTCCGCTGTCTTCGTGCTGCTTCGAGTATCACCTTCGCTGGCTGCCGCTGCGGCAGTCTTGATCGTGGTCTGCTCAGGATTCATTCCCGTTTCGCTCTGCTGCCCAAGGACACATGCGTACCTTCGGCCCGGGCCCGCTCAATGGCTAATTGTTGCACCAGCTTCGATAATCGGTTCGAGACGATTGTAATCTGCGTCAGGATATACAAAAGCATCAGGACGATAAAGCAGAGTGCCAGCAGCGTGAGCGCCGAAGCGGGGAAGACCGCGCCGATGACCCGGGTCACGCCCGACTGCAGCCAGGGCACAGATAGGAGTAGCATCGTGCCGATGATGGCGGCCACGAAGATGACTCCGTAGCCGACGTAGAGGCGTCCGTGCCGGACCAGGTTGAGCACCCACAGCAGTAGCGCGAGGGCTATTACGTTGAGGACGACGATACCTTGAAAAGTCATGAGCGATGCCTCCTGCGAGTCAAGGCGGCCTCGATGATGCCTAGCAGCACCAGCATCGAGGTCTTGAGCGGATACTTGAAATAGTTTAGAGGTGTATACATTGAAGTTCCTTGTGTGCGCGCAGCAACCGTCACGGGAAATTCCCCGATGCGGTAACCAAGCCGCATCAGGTAGACGAGGGCCTCTGCGTGAAAGTCCACGAAGTGCCAGTGCGTCAGGGGGTCAAAGACGGTTCGCCTGATCACCTTCATACCTGAGCTTGTGTCGAATACTCGTTGACCCATTACCAGTCTGACGAGCATCGAGAAGAGTTGCATGCCGATTCGTCTTCCGAGCGGTGCGTCCTGGTAGCCCCGCCTCGCCACGTAGCGCGAGCCGATGAGTACGTCCCAGCCGCCCGCGTCGAACTCCCGTAACAGCCCTGCAATCTGCTCCGGGTGGTGCTGGCCGTCGGCGTCGAGCGTGACCAGTGCGTCGTACCCGCAGTCGAGCGCGTACATGATCGCTGTCTGGACGGCGCGCCCGTAGCCGAGGTTGCATAGATGCGTAGCCACCGTGGTGTTGAGCGTCTCAAGGATCTGCCCAGTCGCATCCCCCGAGCCGTCATTTACAACTAGAAGGTCGTAGCCGGGAAGTGAGGCACGTACACGCCCGACGACAGCGGCAATCGTGCCGGCTTCGTTGTACGCTGGAATGGCGATGAGAACTGGCTTTGAGGGTTGTGTCATAGTCTTCGGCTGATTAGGCCGCGGAGATGAGGCGGTCGACCACGTTCCGCCACGATAAGTTCAGGGCCTGAAGTTTCTCCCGTCCGCGCACGCCCATCTTTCGAGCCCGCTCCCTATCCAGGAAAAGCGCGTCCAGGGATTCCGCTATGGCGCGCGGGTCGGGCTCGACGACGAAACCGTCCTGGTCATGTTCGACGAATTCAGTCGCGCCGCCGCCATCGCTTGGCACCACGACAGGCTTGGCCGAAAGCATTCCTTCGAGCGTTACGTAGCCATAGTCTTCGTCAAAAGGGAGGTAACACACGCCCAGCGCGTTTGCATACAACTCGATCATCTCTGGCTCCGAGACGAATCCGAGCAGTCTTACACGTTCGCCGACTCCGTGTTGTTTGATGAGCGAATGGTAATGCTTGAGGTTGGACGAGTTGCCGGCCAGAACCGCCTTAATAGGAGTGCGGGCAAACTTCATTGCTTCAATCAAAAGTTCCTGGCGCTTCTGTGGTTCCAGACGACTGGGATAGAAAATGTAGTCGCCCTGTTCGCCGCTGCGCAGTTGCTCGAAGCGCGGTGGTGGATGATAGAGCGGCTCGCTCTCGATCTGGTTGTAGCGTCTGAGTCTTTCGGCGACCGTCTTTGAGTTCGCGAAGACTCTCTTAGCCTCGGGGATGAAGCGGGTGTCGCAGTGACGTATCCATTCGCGTACTCGGGTACCTTCGGGATAAGTTGAGAGATCGTCGAAGGCCGTGCCCCAAAGGTTATAAGCCGCGCGGTACTGGTGCATGATCCACAGGACTTTTCTCTCGTGCGCCACCAGGTAGGCGGGAAACTTCATTCCGATGACCAGATCAACGGGCTTCCCATTCGCCTCGGTCAAGTCGAGCAGGCGCCAGGCCAGCGCCCCGCGCATGATCTCTGATGGGGGATACCACTTGAATGGTAACGCCACTACCTCAGCCTGGTAGCCTCCTACCTGGAAAGCTCGCCTGAGGCCCTCGACGTGAGACTCCGCCCCACCGCTGGTGAAAGGAACCTGTGTGGTGCAAATGAGAATGTTGCGGATCGGCATAACGAAGAAGTCAGGAGTCAGGAGTCAGGAGTCGGAGTCAGGAGTCAGGAGTCGAGAGTCAGGAGTCAGGAGTCAGGAGTCAGGAGTCGGGATTCAGAATCATCATAATCAGGATTGCAGCAGACATGGCGCGCTCTGGCTCCCTGACTCTTGACTGGTGACTCCTGACTCCTGACTCCTGACTCGTGACTCGTGACTCGTGACTCTCGACTCGTGACTCTCGACTCGTGACTCTCGACTCGTGACTCTCGACTCGTGACTCTCGACTC
>Ga0136614_10002173_pt1 | contig 12096 bp, 6 predicted proteins | sample AntDrymUQ2792106_2_FD_106643 | JGI IMG/M metagenome (GOLD analysis project Ga0136614, IMG submission 106643) | Polar desert sand microbial communities from Dry Valleys, Antarctica - metaG UQ279 (21.06) | ecosystem: Environmental > Terrestrial > Soil > Desert | place: Antarctica: Dry Valley...
CTTTAAGCGTCCCCTAAAGTCTTTTTCTTGGTTCCAACTTGTTTCCGCTTCATCTGTGGGATAGAGTTCGCGAACTTTCATTAACGCGAGTTTTGCCCTAAACGATAGCGGAGCGTCCCGTTCGCGTTCAGTCTTGGTATGGCTGCCAATGATGTTGATCTTGCTTTGTTCAAAGTCGATGTCTGACCATCGCAGCTTTAGAATCTCGCCACGTCTCATACCGCTATCGACTGCCAACAAAATAATGGCTTTTAGTCGTGGATTATCGCTATTGACCGTCTGCGAAACTTCGCGGTCTTTGCCGTAATGCCTTCGCGTGTAAGTGTGCAGCCGGTCCCCAAGCTCGCAAGCGGCCAGCAAACGCTGTTCTTCATCTTCACTCATTACGCGCGTTCTTTCTTTCTCCGCCGCAGCTACTATTACCTTTGAGCCGTGAAATATATCGCGAGTTATCCAGCCTTGCGATAGCGCGTAATTCATCATCATTCGCATCGTTTGCAATTCGCGATTGATCGTGGTTAGCTTCACGGCTTTGAAATCGCCGGACGCGATAACTTCGGCGCGGCGTGAGCCCATCTGCAAACGCCACTGCCGATACGCTTTCAGGTTCGCGGTCGTTATCTCGCCAATCTTCTGCTTGCCGAAATACTGCGCAATACTTTCAAATAGCTTTTCACCGGAGCCAAACTGCGAACGCCTTCCGTCTTGATGCCCTCGACGATCCTTGCTGTTTTGTAGTGCGTATTCTCTAGCACGGTTATGCGGTCGTACCGCGCATCGGCTCGGGTGAGGTGAACTTTTATGTCTGAGCCTGGGCATACGATGAGGAGAAAAAGCACCCTCTTTAACTTTATCTTGTAACCAGACTGCAGGATTAGATCGCTTTTGCTAGCTCGTGGATGCTACCAGCAATCTTTTCAATTGCGGAGGTCACATCATTAATACTGTCGGGCTGCGAAAGCATTACTTCGTGCGAAAGCCAAAACGAACCGGAACACATCTCTTCGGCTGCCGGACAATCATTACGAATGTGCTTATAATCGTTAAATACTCGGTTTTTATAGAGCGGGTGCGGGTAGCCAGCCGAACAAGGAATGCCTTCAGCCGCAAGTGCCTTGACGAAATCATCTTTTGTAATTCCAGGAAAACGATCACGGTTGAGCCGGATCATATAAAGATAATAACTGTGACAGCTGACCCGCTCGTCCACAAACGGCGTTGATATTAAATCTATCCCACTTAATTGTTCGTTAAGAAACTGCGCATTCTCATTTCGTCTCTCAATTTGCTCCGGCATTCGTGAAAACTGTGCGAGAAGAATTGCTGCTTGCCACCCGGTCAAACGATAATTGGTTCCCAATCGCACGTGTTCGTACCAAGCGCCGCCGGTACGCCGTCCTTGATTGCATATCGAGCGTGCTATTTCGGCTAACTCTTCATCGTTCGTAGTCAAGAAACCCCCTTCCCCTGCCGTCAGATTTTTCGAAGCCTGAAAACTGAATGATCCGAAATGGCCGAAGCTGCCAATGCTCTTTCCTTTCCATGCTGCGCCATGAGCGTGTGCGCAATCTTCTATCACAATCAATTGATGGCGTTCGGCGATACTCATCAATCTGTCCATATCCGCCGGCTGTCCTGCGAAATGTACTGGAATGATAGCTCGCGTTCGTTCGGTAATGGCCTCTTCGACGCGGCCTGGATGGAGGTTATACGTTTCTTCGTCTATATCGGAAAAAACCGGTGTGGCCCCGATTCGTAAGACTGCCGTTGCGGTTGCGATAAAGGTGACGGGCGGAACTATTACCTCGTCACCTGGACAAATACCTGCTGCGGAAAGTGCCGTTTCCAAGGTTACTGTTCCGTTAGCCGCTGTGATGCCGAAACGGCATTGGTGAAAAGCGGCAAAGGTTTGTTCAAATTCGGCGACTTTGGGGTTATATCCGCCCCAAACGCCGCTCTCAAGAACTTCCTGAAGCGCCGAAAGTTCACGTTCATCGTAAACCGGATAACTTGCAAACGGTTTTCGCGTGATAGGTTCTCCTCCCAAAATCGCTAATTTTTCCATAGTTTTTCCGTTTAGCTAACGCTGAAGATATAAAGAAATATTTTCTTATAAAGAAAAGCTTGACAGATGATTTGCTTTGGTGTAATGTTCCGCCATCATTTCAAGTTTGGTAGTTATACACCATAAAGCATTTAATTTTCAATTTAAATCCTTTGTAAGTCAATTTTGACAAATTCGATACGAGAATTTCGATACAAAGTAGAACTTTATAAATGAAAACTGAACAAGAACATCTTGCTCCGATGAAAGCGGGAAGCCTGATTAGGATTAAAAGTGCTATGGAAAGCTTTAATCCGTCGGAACGCGCCGTCGCCGAATTTGTGCTGGCAAATCGGGAGCAGGTCATGCATATGTCCATTTCGGAAGCCTCGCAACATATCGGCGTCGGAGAATCAACGATCATTCGATTTTGCCGGGTAATGGGTTACAAGGGCTATCAGGATTTTAAGCTGCGTTTGGCTCAGGATTTGGTTGAACCGGTTCACTACATTCACGAAAACGTCAGTTTTGGTGACAATGCGGAAGATTTAGCTAAAAAGGTTTTTCAAACCAACCTTAAAGCGGTGGAAGATACCATGAAAGTGCTTGACCCGCAAATGGTAGAAGTCGCCGCAAAGGTTTTAACCGGAGCACGACGGATTGATATTTACGGAGTCGGCTATTCGTCATTCACGGCTAATGACGCAAAACTGAAATTAGCCAGACTGGGTCTTATTGTTGATGCTTACGGTGACGCTCATCTTCAGGCGATGGCGGCAGTGTCGCTCACAAAAAGCGATGTCGTTATTGGAATTTCACATTCCGGCAGCACCAAAGATGTGGTTGATTCACTTTCAGCGGCGCGAAAAAACGGGGCCGTGACCATTGCCATTACGAATTTCAGTCCTTCGCCAATAACCAAGGCTGCTGACATAGTGCTTTTGACCGCTGCGCCTGAATCGACATTCGGCGGAGAAGTCCTGACTTCGCGGATTGCCCAGTTATGCGTGGTAGATGTGATGTCGGCAACGGTTGCCATTACGTTAGGAGAAAAGTGTCTGGCACTAATCGAAAAAACTTCGGAAGCCGTAAAAAAGAAACGTTATTGAAATAACCAGAATCCTTTTTTGCTGTACTGTTTTCGGGAAGTAAAGATTTAGAGGAATAAGAAAACAAATGTTTTCTCAGTTTTAACAAGGTGGTGGGATTAACGCAGAAATTTTCATGGAAAAGAAGGTAGATTTCCTCGGAGGTTGATTATGAAGCATAATTATTTCAAAGCCATTCCTTTTATTTTGGTAATTTTGTTATTGCCATCACTTGTATTTGGGCAGACGGAAAAAGGGTCACTCGTCGGAACGGTTAGCGATGCGAACGGCTCGGCAGTTTCTAACGCGACTGTTACGATAACTGATTTGGGAACTAAAACGACGCAAACCTTTACTACTAACAGTGACGGAATTTATAATGCCCCATTTCTTAATCCGGGGTCATACGAAGTTTCAGCAGCAGCACCGGGATTTTCCAAAACCGTTGTTACTAATGTTGTTGTTTCAGTCGGCTCGCGCGCAAACGCCAACATAGAACTAAAGATTGGTGCAGTTACGGAAACTGTTAATGTAGAGGATTCAGCGCCCTTAGTTCAAACCGAAAATGCCAATGTCGGACAAGTAATTACCAGCCAGCAGTTAACTGATCTGCCGTCAGCTAACCGAAATATCTACAGTTTTCTATCGCTCGATTCAACAGTAACGGGACAGGGCGTCAATTCAAGCAACGCCGAAGCTTTTCGGCTGGAAAGCGCCGGCACAATGTCTATTGGCGGCGGGAGACCTTCGTCAATAACATTCAAGATTGACGGGCAGGCGAATACTGACCCAACTTTCGGAACGCCGACGATTACTCCGTCTTTGGATAGCATAAAAGAGTTTCAGCTACAGAACAATGCTTATTCGGCCGAGTTCGAAGGCTTCGCACAGGTCAATGTTGCTACAAAGAGCGGGGCCCGTCGCTTTCGCGGCTCGCTTTTTGAGTTTCACCAAAACTCCTTTTTGCAACCCCGTAATCCGCTGGGAGCAATAAACGCACAGGGAAGGCGGAGCAAAAACAAGCTGCGCTACAACCAATTCGGCGGAACCGTCGGCGGACCTCTTTGGGTGCCGAATTTCGGCGAAGGCGGTCCGGTGCTGAGCAAAGAAAGCACATTTTTCTTTTTCAGCTATGAAGGTTTGAGAAATAATGCTCGCGGGTTGGGTTTCGCCAGGGTTTTGACGCAAGCGGAACGCACGGGCGACTTTTCCACTAATCTGGGCGCCTGTATGACGTCAGGTGGAACTTCCGTACCGCAGCTTAATCCTAACGGCACGCCATCAGGCAACTGTATTCGCACCGGACAGATATTCGATCCGGCAACAACCGTGGCGAATCCTTTGTTTAATCCTAATCAAGCCCAGTCGGTTTTTAATCCTCAGTTTATCCGGCAGCCTTTTGCAAATAACCAAATTCCGGCTAACCGGCTCGATCCCAGGGCACAGGCATTTATTAACACCGTTCAGCCGCTCCCGAATTTCGTTTCAACCTCTGATCTGAATTATGCTGGACCAACAGGAAATAATTTTATAAACAATCAATACTCGATCCGTATAGACCATCAAATCTCCAACAACGATTCGGTATATGGCAGATACAGCCGGCAAAACAACCAGCGCGATAACGAGGCGGTTTTGGCGTATCAGGGAATTGACCTCAGGGGACAGGGACAAGTATTTAATTCTTCCTGGACACATGTTTTTAGTAACAGCTTGGTTAATGAATTCCGCATAGGATATTTGCACGGGATTTACGGTCAAAGTGTTACGGAAATTGACCCGGTCCAGTTTGGCGTCGGCAATACAACCCTTAACACTATCCCGGGTCTTATACTTACGGCCGGCGGCACACTGAGTTACGGCGGTTTTACGGGTTCGGTTCTTGAGACGAATCAAAAAACTTATCAGATTTCCGATAATTTATCGCTGACACGCGGAGTTCACAGCATTAAATTTGGATTTAAAGCCGATCATAACCGGTTTAGGAACATAGAACGCGGTAACTCTGGCGGATCACTTACTTTCAACGGACTCTTTAGTGTCGGCAATAGCAGCCTGGGCGCTAATGCAGCGCGCCCTAATTCGATCGCGGATTTTTTACTCGGGCAGGCGAGCGCACAAGCATTGAATGTCCCTAATCCTGCTCTTTTGCGTAATACGCCCTGGGCGGCTTATGTGCAGGACGACTGGAAAGTAAATCCCCGGCTGACGGTTAATATCGGACTTCGCTACGAACTTCATCAACCATGGAGTGATGAACGCCTGGGCGGCAGAACGGTTGATCTGACGGGAGAGGGGCGCCTCTTGGTTCGCGACCCGGAAGTCGCCCGATTAGCAAACAGTCCAATGGTGGTCTGCTGCACCAGTGCGCAAGTTGTTGAAACGGACAAAAACGATTTTGCTCCGCGGATCGGCGTCGCCTACCGCCCTTTTGGAAGCGATAACATGGTCATACGGGCGGGTTACGGAATGTTCTACACCGATACCAACCAGTTTTATCATTGGCTGTATTATACGCCGCTTCGCAGTGGCACTTTTGCTGCTAATGTATCAAATTTTCAATCCCCAGCCGCTACATTTAACGACCCATTTCCAGGTAGTCGTTTTACCCTGCCGGGAAGCAGCGGCATAAATATCGGTATCCCCGCGGGAGTAAATCCGGCGGCAGTAAACAATCAGCCGGTTATCTCGATTTCGGCACTCGGCCCATATAAAACTCCGCAATCGCATCAATGGAGCGTTGGTGTTCAAAGGGAGATGCTGAAAAATCTGGTTTTGGACGTCAGCTACAAAGGCTCGATAACTAAAAATCTTCCGGTTCAATGGTTTTTTAATCAGCCGACCTTTAGCGATACGCCTGTTAATTTCCAGAGTTTAGATCCGGCAGCTAATCCTTATTTAAGAAGACAATACGATAATTTTTCGATCGGCTCGAATATTGTGGCGAATGTTTTGGAAGCAGAATACAGGGCTTTAACAATAAAGATTGATAAGCGTTTCTCGGACGGCTACGGTTTTCTGTCGACTTACACCTGGTCCAGATCCATTGATCAGGGGGCGGAGACTGGAACGCTCGGGCAAAATCACGCTTTTCTGCCGAACAATCTCGATTTCGATGCCGGTCGCGGTGTTTCTCTCTTAGACATTCCTCATCGCTGGGTGACGAGCGGAAATTTTGAGTTGCCGTTCGGCAGAGGCAAGCGGTTTTTGAACCACGGCGGGATTGTCAATATGTTATTGGGCGGCTGGCGTTTATCCGGTATCTTTCAAATACAGTCGGGACAACCGTTCTCGCCTTATCTCTTAACTACCGGCTCAAGGACAAACACTGGAGTTTCAGTAGTTGAGCGAGGCAATTTTGGAAACACGACTCCATATACGAGAGAGGAATGGAATGCGGCTGTCCAGGCTTGGCTGAACGGTGCGCGTCTTTACATCATCCGACCCGACGCGATTGATTTGAACTATACGGGACTTGGAAACATTCCGCGCAATGCTTTTCGCTATCTCCACACGCGAAGACTTGATCTTTCTCTCGCAAAGGTTACCAGATTCGGCGAATCGAGAAGCGTCGAGCTTCGCCTTGATATGTTTAACGCGACGAGGGAAGTATTGCATCATCCTGTTTTTCACACCCAGGTCGCAGGTGCAAACGCCCTGACCAACCCGCTAAGAGGCAGTATTCCGGGAAGAAACATCTACTTTCTTCCGCACACGCTTCAGTTAGGAATCAGAATCAACTTCTAAAACTTTTGTGTTGAATGTTAATGACGAATGGCGTGAAAAACTTGCACCATTCGCTTTACAATAAAAATAATAGAGGAATTTGGTATTAGCCTTTGTTCAATAAGGAGAGATGACTGTGTTATCAGCAGGCTTCAGCAAAGTTTCTATATCACCTCCGCTGGGTGCGCCTCTGGCTGGATTTGCAGCACGTCAAGGCGTCTGTGAAGGGATTCACGATGAATTATTCGCGCGGGCTTTGGTCTTGGAAAATAATGGGAAAACCATCGTTTTTATAGGTCTCGATGTACTTGCTGTTTCGTCGGAATTTGTCAATCGTGTCAGGGCAAAGATTGAACAGAGAACAGGTATCCCCAACAACTCAATTATGATTGCTTCGACGCATACCCACGCCGGACCGGTCACAGTTAAAACCTTCTTCAATCCCGAGGGGACCCTGGATCCCGATTATATGAATTCCCTGGCTCAAGCAATTGAAGATAGTGTTTCGGAAGCCTGGGAAAAAAGATTTCCGGCGCGTGCCGGAGTCGGCAGCGGCTTCGTGTCAGGTATCGGGGTTAATCGCCGTACGCCTGATAAAAAACCGATTGATGAAGAAATCGGCATTATCAAAATTGAAGATGCTAATGGAAAATTGCGCGCGGTTTTTATAAATTATGCCTGTCATCCGACTGTGCTGGGTTCAGACAATTTGCTCGCAACGGGAGATTTTCCAAATTTTGCCGTGGAGAAGATCGAGCAAGCAATCGGAGCAGACAGCTTCGCAATGTTCGTTAATGGGACGCAGGGCAATATCAGCGTGGGACATTCTTCTGAACTGAGTGCCATCGGAGTTATCACGCCGGGGAGAACATTCGAGAATGCGGCTGAATTGGGCTATAAGCTCGCAAATGCCACTCTAGAAGCCTTATCGGATATTTCGACAAAAGATTCGTGCGAATTGAGTGCGGCAATATTTCTGGTGAATTTTCCGTTGAAGGATTTACCCGAAATTGAGAAATCCGCTCAAACCTTTCGTAAAGCTAAAGAAGATTTAGCTAGATTATCGCAAACGGAAGCTGTGCCGGAAGTACTAATGAAAGCCAAATCCCAATTACTTTACGCTTCTATTACGAATTTTTACGCCCAGGAAACTGCGTCCCTGGACGGACATTTACCGGTCGAATTACAAGCGTTTCGTATTGGCGAAACCGTGTTTTTAGCAGTTCCCGCCGAAGTGTTTGTTGAAATCGGTCTGGAGCTCAAACGCCGGGCCGCGCATAAGACATTCATCGCAGGAATTGCCAACGGTTATATTGGTTATTTTCCGACTCAAACGGCATATGCTGATGGCGGGTATGAGGTAGTTTCCTCAAAAATCGCGCCGCAGTCCGAGTCAGTTTTCTATCGGGAAGCGATCAAACTCGAAGAACAGCTTTTCTCAAGTCCCGCAGAAGTTGTTTCTGTGGGTTAAAGAGTAAAACATGACGGATAAAGTAAGGATCGGAGTAATCGGCTTGGGAATAATGGGCGAGCAATACACGCGCATTTACAGCGCGCATCCGCTTGCGGAAGTAACTGCCGTCTGCAATCGCAGCCAGCCGCGCCTCGATGAAATCGGCGACAAATACGGCGTGAAGACGCGCTACACGAATTACGAAGATTTGCTTAACGATAAATCGGTTGATGCAGTCTGCATCGCCACGCCCGATTTCGCGCACTATGAGCCGGTCAAAGCGGCGCTGTCAGCCGGAAAACATATTTTGTGCGAAAAGCCTTTCACTACCGAACTTGCCGAAGCCGACGAGCTTCTTAATTTGAGCCGCAACCACCCGCAGCAAAAACTGCAGGTTGCTTTCAATCATCGCTGGCTTTCTTCTTATCATCACGGATATGCAAGTATTCAACGCGGCGACATCGGCCGACCCGTTGCAGGCTATGCGCGAAAGAACGATACGATCTGGGTAGCGACGGAAATGATTGATTGGGCTGCCAGAACCACGCCGACGCATTTTCTCGGCGCGCACGACATTGATTTGATGCGCTGGTTTTTTGCGAGCGAACCCATAGAAGTTCACGCATACGGTGCAAAAGGCGTTCTTGAGGCGCGCGGCATCGACACTTACGATTTAATTCAGGCACAGGTGAAATTTGAAAGCGGGGCGTTTGCAACCATCGAATCCGCCTGGATCTATCCGAATGTTTTCCCGACTATTGTCGATTCGTTTGTCGAAGTTGTCGGAAGCGCTGGGCATATTCATTTTGACCGCAAGCGCGAATCTATTGAGATGAGCACGGAAACGCAATTCACTTATCCGAAAGTATTTTTAACCGCCGAAATTTTTGGCAAGCTTCGGGGGGCTTTTGTCGAATGCCTTTCGGATTTCGTTGACACAATTTTGCATGATACGGAGCCTAAAGTAACGGTGTTTGACGGTAGACAAGTAACAGCCGTGCTGGATGCTGTATCGCGGTCGCTTGAATCGGGCAAAACGGAAACCGTGACGCAAACTTCGATGTCGCAAAAGACATAAGTTATTTTGATTAGCTCCGTCGCAGATTCGTGCAGTAATTGCGGCGGAACTTGTTTGAGATAAACGATTCTCTCCCGGAGACAGCAATAAATGAATTTTATCCGCGCCGTATGTTTGTTACAGCGCAAGGTTAAAGTGTTTTAACTGGAGGATGATGCCGCACGGACTTCAAACAGCAGACCACATTATTATCGTCGGATACTTTGTTTTGCTGATGATTATCGGCTTTTATTTCTGGCGGCGGATGAAGCACGCCCGCGATTTTTTTACGGGCGGCAACGCGATTCCGTGGTGGCTGGCTGGAGTTTCTTTTTACCTGACGGGTTTCAGCGCGTTTACCTTCGTCGCTTACTCTGAAATGGCGTACCGCTTCGGATTTGTCGCCATTACCATGTCGTGGAGCGCTGCGGTGGCGATGTTTATCGGAACTATATTTTTGGCAAGCCGCTGGCGGCGGGCGCGGATCATCAGTCCGGTTCAATTCCTCGAAGCACGCTATAACAAGCACATCAGACAAATTCTCGCCTGGACGGGAATCCCGCTCAAAATTGTTGACGACGGATTAAAGATTTATGCGACCGGCATATTCGTTTCCGTCGGGCTCGGCTACGATTTGCAAACGAGCATAATCGTCAGCGGTCTGGTAATGCTCGCCTATACGTTTATGGGCGGTTTATGGGCGGTCGTGGTGACGGATTTCGTGCAATTTATCATTCTCACATTGGGCGTTGTGGTGCTTTTCCCGCTTGTCTTTTCGCATTTCGATTCACTAAGCGCTTTTACGCAATCAGTGCCGACTGGCTTTTTGTCGCCCGTAAATGAGCCTTTTCCCTTATTTTACATCTTTGCTTTCTATCTGCTTATCGCGCTCAGCTACAACGGAAATTGGTCGCTTGCTCAAAAATTTTACAGTGTCCGTGACGAAAGGGATGCACGGAAGGCGGGAGTGCTCGGAGCCACTTTGATGGTCATCGGACCGCCGCTTTTTATTTTGCCCGCAATTGCCGCGCGCAGCCTGATGCCGGAATTGATGACGCCGCCGAATTCGCCCCAATACACATACGCAGCGCTGTCTTTGAAATATCTCCCCGTCGGCTTGATGGGTTTGATGATTGCTGCGATGTTTTCCGCCACGATGTCGACTTTGAGCAGCGATTATAACGTCATGGCAAGCGTGATCACCGAAGACATTTACCGCCGCCTTTTTGACAAAGAAGCAACCCAGAAAAGGCTCGTCATAGTCGGACGCATCGCTACTCTAGCGGTCGGAATCCTGACCATTGCTATCGGTATCGTCCTTATCTCTTCCGCCCGCAAAGGTTTGTTTGAAGTGATGGTAACAGTGTTCGGCTTGTTCGTCGGACCGATGCTGATTCCGATGCTGGCAGGTTTGCTGACTCGGAAGTTAACCAGCCGCGGCGCCGCAGCCGGAATTATCGCCGGATTCGTTTCGGGCACGGGAATGTATTTATATAAATCCTTTGTCTTATCCACTCAACCGAATATTGATGCGAACTGGCTTCGCTACAATTTTGAAGCCATCAGTATTTTGACGAATTTCTCCGTGACGATTTTAGCGATGGTGCTGACGACCGTTTTTGAAAAACCGACCGAAGAAGAAAAAACAAAAATCAACAACTTTTTTGTCGGATTGTCCACGCCGATTGACGTGCAAAAGACACACGCCGAAGCGGCGGGAGAAACTTTTTCGCCTTTTAAAATTATCGGTTGGGTAACAATCGGAACCGGGGCGATGCTGGTTATTGCAAGTGTCGCGCAGCCCGCCGGCATCGGGCGATATATCAACCTTAGTTCCGGAGTTGTGCTTTGTTTGCTCGGGGCGGCACTTTACAAGCTTCATCGAAGGTTTATGCATCGAGAGGAAATGGAAAAAAATGAGAGGGCTGAAAAAATTGCCGACAAGAATGCTGAAATCGGGATCGAGTAAATAATCAATATAATCACGACAGAATGAAATTAGCCACCTTTAAAATTGACGGAAAAAAGCAAGTTGGACTTATTCCGTCCGCTTTTGAGCGAAGAATTTACTACCTTTCCGATATGACGGGAGGCGACTCGGATATTGTTTCGTTGATGGAAGAAGGGGAAGATTTTTTGCTTCGTCTGGAAGATTTAGACCGGCAGGTTTCGGAAAATGAAACTCTGCAAAAAGATTTAACTGATCTGCAGGATGCGACCCTTTGCGCGCCGGTCGAACGTCCGGGCAAAATCATCTGTCTGGCGGGAAATTACCGCGCGCATATTGCCGAAAGCGGTTACGTCGAGCCCGAGCAGCAATCGCGATTTACGCAGCAGCTTTTTCTAAAACCGTCAACTTCGCTGATCGGTGATGGCGATGTTATCAATCTCGGCAAACAAAACGTCAAGGTCGGCTGGGAAACAGAGCTTGCCGTCGTTATCGGCAAACGCGGGAAAAATATCAGCGAAGCAGACGCCTATGATTATGTCTTCGGTTACACGATTCTCAACGATATTTCCGAGCGCGGTTTGAACTCTCGTATCGAGAGCCGTCACTTGCGGGAAATGGACGGCTTTTGCGATTGGCTGGCAGGGAAATGGTTCGACGGATTCGCGCCGTGCGGACCGTGGGTTGTGACAAAAGACGAAATCGACGACCCGCATGATCTAAAAATTCAGTTTTATCTTAACGGGGAACTGCGGCAGTTCGGCACAACAGGGGAAATGA
>Ga0136614_10002174_pt1 | contig 12094 bp, 9 predicted proteins | sample AntDrymUQ2792106_2_FD_106643 | JGI IMG/M metagenome (GOLD analysis project Ga0136614, IMG submission 106643) | Polar desert sand microbial communities from Dry Valleys, Antarctica - metaG UQ279 (21.06) | ecosystem: Environmental > Terrestrial > Soil > Desert | place: Antarctica: Dry Valley...
CGCCGGCGTTCGCAGTAAAGAGACGTTCACGGGCGACCGTTTCATCGTCGAAGCCCAAGTCGCGAAGGTCGGGCCGCGCCTGCCGCAGCCGGGCGAGCGCGCCGCGCCGCTTGGCTTTGCCGGGCTGACGATCCTCTTCGACGGATCGGGACGCAACCGCATCGAGTGGATTTTTACGAGCGAGAACACCTTCGAGGCGTGGTCGGTCGTGGACGGGCGCAGCGAAAGGATCGACAACCGCAAGCTCGGCACGAAGTTGAAGAATCCGGTGATCGCGATTGTGCGGCGCAGCGACGAATTCCTCTTCGTCCTCAACGCGCCCGACGCGCCCGCTGACGCCGCCCAAGTCGGCCTGACGAAAACGAGCAAGAATCTGCCGCGCAACTTCCACGTGATGCTCTACGGCTACGGTTCGTCAGAGAACAATTGGGATTCTGTGCGCGTGGTGACGGCGAAGTAGTGACGAGACGATGCGCGCTGTCAAAGCGCGCAAGCAGAGTTGAGCCGGCAGAAGAAAAGCTGATGAGAATCCACAGGACGAGCCAACGCCTCATAGTATTGCTTACCGCCGCGCTGCTCTTGCCGTGCGCGCTGCCGTTCAGTCTTTCCGCGCAACAGCGCAAGCCCGCAGCTTCCGCGCGCCGCACCGCGCGCGCCGTCACCGCCGCGACGAGCTATGTCAATCCCGTCTTCGATTTCGACTTCCCCGATCCGACCGTCATCCGCGCGAGCGACGGTTGGTTCTACGCTTACGCGACACAGGCGGTCGTTGACGGGCAACCGCACAATTTTCAACTCGCGCGCTCGCGCGATCTCGTCAACTGGGAGCGAATGCCCGATCCGCTGCCCGTCAAGCCCGCGTGGGCCGGCGGGACACAACTCTTCTGGGCGCCCGACGTGCATCAGCGCGGCGAAACGTTCTACATGTATTTCTCCGCCGTGCTGAACCCTGACGAGGCTGCGAAGTTTAAGAAAGAGATCAATCAAGAAAAGAGCGAGGAGAGCGTGTTTTGCCTCGCTGTCGCCACGGCGAAGGCAGCGGGCGGGCCCTTCGTTGATAGCGGCCAGCCGCTCAAATGCGGACTCTCTTTCGTCAACATTGATCCGATGGCCTTCGACGATCCGAAGACCGGCAGGAAATTTTTGTACTGGGGATCGGGTTTCCAACCCATCCGCGTGCAAGAGTTGTCGGACGACCGCCTGAGTTTCAAGCCCAGCAGCCGGCCCGTCGAACTAATCAAGGCGGACAAGAGCATTCCGTTTCAGACTTTGATCGAAGGCGCGTGGGTCGTCTATCGCGACGGTTGGTACTACCTCTTCTATTCGGGCGAGAACTGCTGTCACGGACCGCTCGACGACATCAAGTACGCCGCACTGGTCGCGCGCTCGCGGAGCGCCACTGGTCCCTTCGAGACTTTGGCGCAGGCAACGGGCAAGGCCGACAGCACAATCCTCCGCAAGAGCCGCGAGTGGGTCGCGCCCGGCCACAACTCGATCATCACGGATGCCGCCGGGCAAGACTGGATCGCGTACCACGCGATCAGCCGGAGCCATCCCTACCTCACCAAAGAGATCGGCGGCGACCGCAGCGTGCGCCGCGTGATGCTGCTGGATCGCATCGTCTATCGCAACGGCTGGCCGCAAGTCGAGCCGAATGGACAGCCAACATCAACGCGGCGGCGCACGCCAATCGTGCGGCGGCGCAGAAGTTGAAGCGGAAACATTGGGACGGTTGCGCGGCAAAAATAAAGCGGCGCGCAGCCAGTCCGAACAAGCGCCTATGGCGCTAAGAATTGTTTGCTTGCTGACGCCATTGCTTAATCAAATGAACGTACCCTTCAAACAAGCCCGTGGAACAATTCGCCGCACGACATCGATTTTGCTGCTGACGCTGCTCCTCTGCGCCGCCGCACGCGCGCAAACGCTCAAGCTGGAAAGTGGCTGGCAGTTCCTCCCCGACCGGACGGGCGCGCTGACGGTCGGCAGCGTCGCGGGGGCGGAAGGCTGGCGCGCGGCGAAAGTCGGTCTGTCTTGGAACGCGCAGTTCGCGGACTTGCGCGACTACATGGGCATCGCTTGGTATCGCACGCGGCTCGACGCGCCGCCGCTCGACGGAGGCAAGCGCGCGCTCCTGAAATTCGGCGCGGTCGATTACTTCTCCGAAGTCTTCGTCAACGGCCAGAAGGTCGGCGAGCATGAAGGCGGCTACACGCCGTTCGGCTTCGATGTGACGGACATGCTCAAGCCGGGCGCGAACGAGATGCTGGTGCGCGTCGTCGATCCGCCGATGGACGAGAAGGAAAACCGCGCGCGCTTCCCACAGATGCTCTACAAAGAAATCCCGCACGGCAAGCAGAACTGGTACGTGCAGACCGGCGGCATCTGGCAGCCGGTCTGGTTCGAGATCAAGCAGCAGATTTACATCACGGGCGTCAGGGTTACGGCGCAAAACACGGGGCGGTTAGATGTATTCGTGGGGACAAGTTCGTTTTTGCCAGTGGCTGGCCCGACCGGGCCGGCGCAACATCACGCCTCTCCTTACGCGCACGCTCAAAACACGCTCGATCTGAAAGCACGGGTGATCGATCCCTCTGGCAAGGCTTTCGATTTGCATTTGGTGGGCGGCAACAAAGACGGTATGCGCTTGGCCGGCCAAGTGCCTAACCCTCTGCTGTGGGATATCCACAAACCGAACCTCTACACTATTGATGTCACTCTCAAAGATGATCGCGTCACCGACCGCTTCGGCTTTCGTTCGTTCGAGGCGCGCGACGGGAAGTTTTATTTAAACGGCGAGCCGTTCTACATGATGGCCGCGCTCGATCAGGATTTTTACCCGGAGACGATCTACACCGCGCCTTCGGAAGATTACATAAGGGACCAAATGTTGAAGGCCAAGCAACTCGGCTTGAACATGCTGCGGTGTCACATCAAGGTTTGCGAGCCGGCTTATCTGAAAGTGGCGGACGAAGTGGGAATGCTCGTCTGGTACGAGATACCTTCTTGGAACGACTTCAATCATTTTTCAATGAAGGCCGCCGAGCGCGGCGAGCGCGTGTTTCGCGAGATGACGGAGCGCGATTGGAATCACCCGTCGATTGTGATCCAGAGCGTCATCAACGAATCGTGGGGCGCTGATCTGAAGCAAGCCGATCAGCGACAGTGGCTGCGCGCGGCTTTCGAGCGCGCCAAGAAATTGGTCGCCCCGCGCGGCATCCTCGTCGTGGACAATAGCCCGTGCTGCGACAATTTTCATCTCAAGACGGACATCGACGATTTCCACCGCTACAATTCAATTCCCGATTACCACGCGGAGTTTGACCGTTGGGTCGCGGACTTTGCGACGCGCCCGCGTTGGAGTTTTAGCCCGCACGGCGACGCCGAACGCACGGGCGCGGAGCCGCTCGTCGTCTCGGAGTTCGGAAATTGGGGCTTGCCGAAGTTGCCAAAAGATTTGCCGTGGTGGTTCGCGCGCGACTTCGGCGGGCGCGAGGTGACGCGGCCCGCGGGCGTGCATGAGCGCTTCAAAGAGTTCGGGTTCACCACGCTTTTCCGCGATTACGACGCGCTCGCGGAGGCGACACAGTGGCATCAATTCCGCTCGCTCAAACATGAGATCGAGGAGATTCGCCGCCACTCCACGATTCAGGGTTATGTCATCACGGAGTTCACCGACATCAACTGGGAAGTGAACGGCCTGCTCGACATGTGGCGCAACCCGAAAGTCTATGCGGCGGAGTTGGCGAAGATTCAACAGCCCGACGTGGTTATGCTGCGCCCCGCGAAACGCAACTATACGGGCGGTGAGCGCGTCGAGTTGGCGGCGCTCGTCTCGCATTACGGCGACAAGGAGTTGAACGGCGCGCAAATCTCTTGGTCAACCGAATCGGGCGCGAAAGGCAGTTTCAAGATCGGCCAATTGATCAAGCGCGCGGGCGTCGAGGCGTTGCCGCCAATCTCATTCGACGCGCCGGCCACCGAGCGACCGCGCCGCGAGCGCGTGCTGATCGAAGTGCGCGGCAAGGATGATTCGCTCGTCGCCGAAAACAGCGCGGAAGTCTTCATTTATCCGAAGCCCGCGCCCGCGCAAGACATTCAGATCGTGATTCACGATCCCGGCAACCAACTTAAATTCAAAGAGGCCATCACCGCCGCCGGCTATCGGGTATTGCAGTCTGGCGCGAATCCTGAACGCGGACATCTGCTCATCGCTCCGGCGTTGGATGCGGTCGTCGAGCGCCACCTGCAAAATGGCGGGCGCGCGATTATTTTGGCGAACGCGAAAGACGCGCTGCCCGCCGACGCACTGTTCCGTGTCGCGCCGCGAGCCGGAGACTGGGACGGCAACTGGGTGACGAATTTCAACTGGGTACGGACGGACGCCGCGCCCTTCAGCGAAGTGGCGATTGGTCCCCTGCTCGGCTTTGAAGGCGTTAATGTCATCCCACAGTTCATCATTCAGGGCGTGGCGGGCGCGGCTTATGCGGGCGAGGTATTGTCGGGCATCTTCTACGGCTGGCTGAACAACAACGCCGCGCTCGCGGTGCAAATGAAGGCGGGCAACGGCAAACTGCTCTTGACAACTTATCGCTTCAACGAATACGGGCGTGACCCTTACGCGACATGGCTGCTCGACGCGATGATTCGTCACGCGGCGTCGCCGGCTTTCGCGCCCCGGCTCGAATGGCGGCGGTGAAGGAAACGCGAAATGGTTTGTGGTGGATGAAGGCGAGGCAGGGAAGTTCACCACAGAGGACGCAGAGGAAAGAGAATGATGCAATGAGAAGCAGAAAGCATCTTTCATTCATTACTCATTGCTCATCACTCCCTCTGTGTCCTCCGTGTCCTCTGTGGTTTAATCTCTTGTGATGAAATAACGGCAAGGAGAGAACCCATGCAGCGCAGGCAGATCACGCTCGAAGACGGGCGCTATCTGATCTTCTACACGTTCACGGACGAAGGTTCTGCTGCGTCTGCGGACGACGCGGAGGCGAGCGCGGGGACAACCGCCGCGCCATCACGAGAGCAGCCCGAAGTGCAGCCCGTCGCGGAGGAGGAACGCCGTGTCTGAGTTGCGTTGGCATCCGCTGTTGGGCGAGTGGGTGGCGACGGCCACGCACCGGCAGGAGCGCACGTTCCTGCCGCCCGCCGACTTTTGCCCGCTGTGTCCGACGAAGCCCGGCGGCTTTCCGACCGAAGTGCCGGAGAGCGATTACGATATTGTGGTGTTCGAGAATCGCTTTCCGTCACTGCGCCCCATCCCGCCGGAGCCGGCAATCGAAGGCACAGAGCTTTATCAGGTGCGGCCCGGACAAGGCGTCTGCGAAGTCGTTCTTTATTCGCCGCGCCACCATTCGACGCTGGCTGGCGAGCCGGTCGAGCAGATTTATCAACTCGTGCAGGTCTGGACGGATCGCTTCCGCGAATTGAGCGCACTCCAGTTTGTCGATTACGTCTTCATCTTCGAGAACAAGGGCGAGGCCATCGGCGTCACGCTGCATCACCCGCACGGGCAGATTTATGCCTACCCGTTCGTCCCGCCGCGCGTGCAGCGGGAACTGAACCAATCGCGCGAGCATCACGAGCGGACGGGCAATTGCCTGCTCTGCGACATCATCGCGGAAGAGCGCAGGGACTGGCGGCGCATCGTCACGGGGAATGAATCGTTCGTCGCCTACGTCCCGTTCTTCGCGCGCTACCCCTATGAAGTTCACATCGCTTCGTCGCGTCACTTGCAAGCGTTGACGGACATGGGAAACCAAGAGCAGCGCGATCTGGCCGGGCTGCTCAAGGGAATCCTTGTCGCTTACGACAAGCTGTTCGACATCTCTTTCCCGTACATGATGGTGTTGCACCAGCGCCCTTCGGACGGCAAAGATTACAGCCGCTATTACCATTTCCACATCGAGTTTTACCCGCCGCTGCGGACGAAGACGAAATTAAAGTATCTGGCGGGAAGCGAGACCGGGGCGGGGATGTTCATCAACGACACGCTGGCCGAAGAGAAGGCCGCCGAACTGCGTTCGCACGTCACGCCCGTCGCGTGGGGCGGCGAGAAAGGAGATTGACGGTTGATCGAGTTGGGACCGATCCGGCGCGCTTTTAAGGAGCACTACGAGAATGACGGAGAGCCGCGCTTGTTCCGCGCTCCCGGTCGCGTCAATCTGATCGGCGAGCATACGGATTATAATGGCGGGTTCGTGCTGCCGATGGCGATTGATCGCGAGACGGTGGTCGCCGCCGCCCCGCGCGCGGATCGGCGCGTGCGCGCTTACTCGCTGGACGTGGATGAGGAAGTCGAGTTCGATCTCGATGCGCCCGGCGAGCGGCAGCGTGGGCTGTGGCTCGATTATGTAGAGGGTGTCGCGCAGGCGCTCGAAAGTCGCGGCGTGAAATTGCGCGGGGCCGATCTCGTGATCGCGTCGAGCGTGCCGACGGGCGCGGGGTTGTCTTCGTCAGCCGCGCTTGAAGTCTCCACGGGCTTGGCGCTGACGAAGATTTCGGGACACGAAATTGATCGCGTCACGCTCGCGCTTGCGGGGCAGCAGGCCGAACACGAGTACGTCGGGGCGAAGGTCGGGATTATGGATCAATTCATCGCCGCGCTCGGACAGGCGGGATACGCGCTCCTGATCGATTGCCGCACACTTGAAGCGACGCCCGTCCCGCTCGACACTTCCGAGATGGTCGTCGCCATCTGCGATACGAATGTGAAGCACGAACTGTCGGCCTCCGAGTACAACACGCGGCGCGCGGAGTGCGAGCGCGGCGTCGAACTACTGAAAGCCGTCCTGCCGGACATCGAACAGTTGCGCGACGTGAGTGTGGAAGAGTTTGAGCGCTACGCCGAGCGCCTGCCCGCTCCTGTCAACCGGCGCTGCCGTCACGTCGTCACCGAGAACGCGCGCACACTCGCCGCCACCGCAGCGCTCCGGCGCGGCGACTTGGCCGAGATGGGCCGTTTGATGTACGCCTCGCACGCGAGCCTGCGCGACAACTACGAAGTGAGCTGCGCCGAACTCGATTTGTTGGTTGAGATCGCTGCTCAACGCGACGGATGCTTAGGCGCGCGCATGACCGGCGGCGGCTTCGGCGGTTCGACCGTCAGCCTCGTCCGCCGTGATGCGCTCGACGAATTCAAACGAGCGATCATGACCGGCTACGAGGGCCAGACCGGGATCACGCCCGCGATCTACATCTCCGACGCGGGCGACGGAGCAAAGGAGGTCATCTGAGTTCAAAGTTTTAAGAGACTTTGAACTTTGAACTTTGAACTTTGAACTTTGAACTTAAACCATGAGCAGCATCAAGGACGTGGCGCGGGCGGCGGGCGTCTCGACGGCGACCGTTTCTCACGTCATCAACAACAGCCGTTACGTGTCGGACGAAGTTCGTGCGCGGGTGCAGCAGGCGATTGAGTCGTGCCGTTATTACCCGAACGCGCACGCGCGGAGCCTCGCGTCGGGGCGCAGCCACATCTTCGGGTTGCTCGTCTCAGACATCTCGAACCCGTTCTTTCCTGAACTGGTCAAGAGCATCGAGGAGGCGGCTTTCGAGCGCGGCTATGACGTGGTGCTGTCGAATACGAACTATGATCCAGAGCGCACCTCTCGTTACGTCCGCCGATTGATCGAGCGCAAAGTCGCCGGCGTGGCGCTGATGACTTCGGAGTTAGACACGTCTCTGATCGCAGAGTTAGCGCGGCGTGAAGTTTCGGTGGTCTTTCTGGATTTGGGCGAGCCGGGCTTGCACATGAGCAACCTGCGGGTGAACTACGAGGCCGGGATCGAAGAGGCGATCCGACACTTGGTCACGCTCGGCCACCACGAGATCGCTTTCATCGGCGGGCCTGAACGCCTGCGTTCGGCCGCCCGAAGACTCGCCGCCGTCCATCGCTGTGTCCGGCAACTGGTCCCCCATGCGCCGCCGCTCAAGGTTTATGAAGGCGACTTCAGACTCGAAGGCGGACAGCGCGCGGCGCGCGAGATACTGCGTGCTGGCGGTGAGTTGCCGACGGCAGTCGTGGCGGCCAACGACATGATGGCGCTCGGCGCGTTGGGCGAGTTCCGGGCCGCCGGGCTGCATGTCCCGCGCGATGTCTCGGTCGTCGGCTTTGACGACATTGCGTTCGCCGCACTGTCAGCGCCGGCGTTGACGACCGTTTGCCTGCCGCGCGCCGAGTTGGGCCGCCGCGCTGTCGAAGCGCTAATGGCGACGATAGCGCACCCGGAGCAGCAAGGCTCGGAGATCGACGTGCCGACGCACCTTATCATCCGCGATTCGACCGGGCCGGCGCGGAAACTGGCGGCAGTCTCAGAGCGACGTTGAATCCATTGAAGAGCAGCCGCGCCCGGCGCGCATTGTTTAGAATTCTCGCCGTCACAAATTTCCAGAGGTTATGAAGATGAATAGACGAATAATGAAAATTGATCTGATCAAGCAGAAGTCCGGCGCCCTGTTGCTCGCGGCCTTCGTGCTGTGCTGTCATGCCGCCGCGCTCGATGTCTCCGCGCAGCGACGCGCCGCCGCCGTTTATACCAATCCGGTAGCGGCTGGCGACTATCCCGACCCGTCGGTGATCCGCGTCGGCAGGGATTACTATGCGACAGCGACCACGTCTGAATGGGGGCCGGAGTTTCCGATCCTACACTCGCGCGATCTGGTCAATTGGGAGACAGTCGGCGCGGTCTTTAAGTTGCGGCCCGCGTGGGCGGTCGGCAGCTTCTGGGCGCCGGAAATCTCTCAACACCGCGGGCGCTTTTATGTGTATTACGTCGCGCGCAAAAAAGACGGCCCGCTCTGCACTGCCGTCGCCACCGCCCGGAGGCCGCAAGGCCCCTACACCGATCACGGCCCGCTCGTCTGCCAAGAGGTCGGCTCGATTGATGGCTATCCGGTGACGGACGAGAACGGACAGCGCTATTTGCTCTGGAAGGAAGACGGCAATAGCGTCAGCAAGCCGACGCCGATCTGGGCGCAGCGCCTGTCGGCGGATGGGACCAAGCTCGTCGGCGAGCGGCATGAACTGATCCGCAATACCGAACCATGGGAGAAACACACCTCGCTGCCTTACGGCGATCTCGTGGAAGGCCCGGCGGTAGTGCGCCGCAACGGCTGGTTCTACATGTTCTATTCGGGTAATTTCTGCTGCGCGCGCGACTGCAATTACGCAGTCGGCGTGGCGCGCGCCCGAAAACTTCTCGGCCCGTGGGAGAAGAATCCGGCGAACCCGATCCTCGCGGGCAACGAGAATTGGAAATGCCCCGGTCATGGGACGGTCGTGACGGACGTGGGCGGGCGCGACTTTTTTTTGTACCACGCTTACCGCCCGGATGATTTCGTCTATGTCGGTCGCCAAGCGTTGTTGGACGAAGTGAAGTGGGATGGCGCTGATGGCTGGCCGACGATCAACAGCGGTAGGGGACCAAGCGAACGCGCCGCTGCGCCGCTGCGCGTGCCGAAGCGCGATGGCGAGTATGCTTTCTTCGACGACTTCAACGCGCCGCGCCTGCGCGCAAGCTGGCAATGGCCGCAGGCTAATGTCCCCGTCGTGACAATTGACCCGCGCCGTCAAGGTTGGCTCATGCTGTCGCCGAACGCTTCGGCGAAGGCAGATAACCTGCTCGCCGCCGTAGTCGCGCGCCCGACCACGCTCGGTGATTACGTCGCGACGACCACTGTCGATGTGAACACCCTTAAGCCGGGCGTCGCCGCCGGGCTATCGGCTTACGGCGACGGCGAGAACGCGCTCGGCATCGGAGTGCGCGACGGACGTGTCGTCGTCTGGCGGCGCGAGAAGAACGAGCAGCGCACGCTCGACACAAAAGACGCACCCGCCAATGCTCCGACCATCTTTTTGCGGATGCGCGCCGCCGACGGCTACAAGTACCGCTTCTCCTACAGCCGCGATGGCAAGGCGTGGGAAGACGTGGGCGACGAAGTGGAAGGCCAATTCTTGCCGCCGTGGGACAGGGGCGTGCGCGTCGCGTTGACGGCGGGTAGCGCGCCGGGCGCGTCGGCTCGCTTCGGCTTGCTCAGGATCGAGCCGGCGAAATGATTGCCGAAGAGAACATGCTTAAAGTTTCTGTTTGTGGCACAGCCGCAAAGCAGGTGTCTTTAACTCTCAGTCGGCACGTAGTCGATCATCGATTGCGAATAGCACTCATCATCAGAATGAAAACTCATTGGAGAAACCAGTCATGACATTCGACAACAAACCGCGCTCCCTCTCAGGGCGCATGAGTCTCTTCTGCGCGCTCGGCGCGCTCCTAGCTCTCGCGTTGGCCGGTTGCGCGAAGGAGGGCGGCGGCGCTAGTAGTGGTGAGGACGGCGCGCCGGGGATCAAGAAGGAAGGCAAGCTCGTCGTCGGCTTCTCGCAGATGGAGAACAACGGGCCGTGGCGCATCGCCGAGACAAAGAGTATGAGGGACGAAGCCGCCAAACGTTCCGACCGCTTCGAGTTGATTGTGACCGACGCGCAGGGGCAAACCTCCAAACAAGTCTCCGACGTGGAAGATTTGGTGGCGCGCGGCGTTGACGCCATCTTCCTCGCGCCGCGGGAATTCGAGGGTCTCGCGCCCGCCTTGCAAGCCGCGAAGGAAGCCAACATCCCTGTCTTTCTAATCGACCGCGAGGCCGCCGGCACGCCGGGCGAGGATTATGTCACGTTCATCGGCTCGAACTTTGTGGAGCAGGGCCGCCGCGCCGGCGAGTGGCTCGCCAAGCAGACGAACGGCAAGGCCGGTATCGTCGAGTTGACCGGCACTGCCGGCGCGTCCGTCGCGCGTGATCGGCACGACGGCTTTGCGGAAGCGATCAAGAGTCATCCCGAGATGAAGATCATCGCGTCGCAGACCGCGAACTTCACACGAGCCGAAGGCCAGAAGGTAATGGAGAATTTGATCCAAGCGCACGGCAAAAACATCACCGCCGTCTATGCACACAACGACGAGATGGCGCTCGGCGCGATCCAAGCGTTGAAGGCTGCCGGGATGCAGCCCGGCAAAGATGTCCTCGTCGTCTCGGTTGACGGCCAGAAGTCCGCGCTCGAAGCAATCCAACGCGGCGATATGAACGTGACCGTCGAATCTAATCCCCGCTTTGGTCCTCTCGCCTTCGACACGCTCGAAAAATATCGTCGCGGCGAGAAAGTAGATCCCAAGATCATCCTCACGGATCGCTTCTTCGACCAATCGAACGCAGGGCAGTTTGTGGGCGAAGCGTACTGAGAAAGTTCAAAGTTCAAGGTTCAAAGTTCAAAGTCACGACGACTTATAACTTTGAACCTTGAACTTTGAACCTTGAACTTTGGGTAGTGGAGAAATCAGGTGGGGCGCAGCGAGAGGTTGTAACGATGAATGAACAATCGTAAGCAGATCTCGTGCATCCGATCCGACTTCGAGAATGACAAAGTTTTTCTGACAAAGCGCGCTAGCCGTTGACGCAGCGTGTTGTTCCACCGCTCGACATGTGCAGTCATCCCGCTGTCTTTGCCACAGCGCGTATGCTGCGATTCCGGGATCACGTTGTGATAAGCCTCCCAGAAATCGGTGTAACAATGAGCCGTACGATAGGTCGCAGGGATGCGCTCCCACAGCCGACGGCAAGTCGCCTCCGAGCGGTCGCCGATGACTTAAGCGACCACCTGACGCGACGCTCGACACAGAGCAATCCAAATCCAGCGCTTGCGGCTCTTTTTGCGGACGAATGACCAAAGTTCATCGAGTTCCAACGCCGTTGCGGCTGGCGCATCAGGTTCCACTAGCGTGGTGCTCAAGTCCGGGAGCGAAGCTGCTTTTTTTTGAGCCAGACGCTGACGGTTTTGCGCGAGACCCCGAAGACGCGCTCCAGACCGCGCAGCGAAGAGCGCTCTTCATAGGCGGCAAGGATTTGTTCTTTTTCCGCTTCGCTATAGCCTTGTGGTTGTGGGTTGTCGCGACTGCTACGATTGCAGTTGTGACACCAGTAGCACTGTTTCCTATTCGGCGTGAAACCATCACGCACTAACTTTTCGCTTCCACAGTGGGGGCATTTGAGGGTGATAGTGACCATAGACTTGGATTATCCCCTATCCCACCTCTTTTCTCCACTACCG
>Ga0136614_10002178_pt1 | contig 12085 bp, 8 predicted proteins | sample AntDrymUQ2792106_2_FD_106643 | JGI IMG/M metagenome (GOLD analysis project Ga0136614, IMG submission 106643) | Polar desert sand microbial communities from Dry Valleys, Antarctica - metaG UQ279 (21.06) | ecosystem: Environmental > Terrestrial > Soil > Desert | place: Antarctica: Dry Valley...
AGCTACGGCTATGCCACCGGATGTGAGGCGGTGGCTATGCCCCGCCGACGGCGGCCAGATTTATTTCCAAATGTAAAAACCAAGCGTATGGCGGGGCACAGCCACCGCCTCACATCCGGCGGCAAAGCCGAACTTGGAAAGCACAAGCCGCAATGAAGAATGCACGCCTGATTTTATCAATACTTATTGTTCTGTTGTTCGTTAGTTTCACCGTCCTGGCCCAATCGCCCGGTCCGTTGATGTTTGATGCGCCCACAGTAAGTACCACACACGTGGCTTTTTCTTATGCCGGTGACATTTGGCTGGCTGATCGTCAGGGAGGCAACGCACGCCGCCTGACAACAAATCCTGCGCGCGAAACCTACCCGGTGTTTTCTCCTGACGGCAAAGAGGTCGCCTTCACGCGGCTGAATTCTGCGGGCGGCCCTTTCGGCTGGGACGTCTTCATCGTCACGCTCGCGAATAGCGAGGAGCGCCGCCTCACATATCATCCGGACCTGGACTTTCCCGTGAACTGGACACCTGACGGCAAGAGCGTCGTCGTACTCTCCTTTCGCCGGAAATTTTTTTTACTAGGTGGTCGCCTTTACAGCTTACCCGCGCAGGGTGGACCGGCGCGTGAGCTTCCAGTGCCGCGCGGCTGGACAGGATCGCTGGCTCCCGCCGGGGATCGCATTGCTTACACGCCCCTGCTCAACGCCAATGATGTGTTCGGCTGGAGAAACTATCGCGGCGGCGGCACGTCCCGGATTTGGCTGGTCAAATTGTCAGATGGAAGCACTGAGGTAATTCCACGAAGCAACTCAAATGATACTGATCCAATGTGGATAGGCGACAAGGTCTACTTCGTTTCTGATCGCGCGGGCACCGAGAATCTTTTCGTCTACGACACCAGGAAAAAGAACATCGCGCAGTTGACCCACTTTGAGAAATATGGAATCAAGCGCGCTTCCGCGAATAACAACACAATCGTTTTTACTCAGGGCGGAGCAATTCATCTCTTCAATCCAGCAACTGACCAGACCAGCAAGATCGCGATCCAGGTTTCCGGTGAGTTTCCCGAAATCACTCCGCGAAAGATAGACACTGTGCAATGGCTCAACTCTGTCGCCCTCGCGCCGGACGCGAAGCAGATGCTGTTCGGCATCAGAGGCGACGTGTTCGTCGTCAACACCGCAACTGGCGAGAACGAAAACATAACCAGAACGTCTGCTGCGGTCGAACGCGGGCCGGTCTGGTCTCCTGACGGCAAGTGGGTCGCCTACTTTTCAGATGAGTCAGGCGAGCAACAACTGATCCTCCGCGACGTCAAAGTTGGTTCTCTTAAGCGAGTTGACGTCGAACGGAAACCCTCCTTTTACAGTGAGCTTCAGTGGTCACCCGATTCCCGGAGACTTGTATTCTCGAATTCTCATTTGGCGCTGCTGTGCTTCGATCTGGAAACGAACACGGTGCGCCCGATCGACGTTGCCAGATATTCGGATGGTGACCTGTCTTTCCAGCCGTCGTGGGCGCCGGACAGTCGCTGGCTGGCCTATTCAAAGTTCGGAGTCAACCGGCTGCGTTCGATTACGCTTTATTCCTGGGAGAGCGGCAAGAGTCACACGATCACGGATACGCGCATAGACGCGCAGACGCCGGTGTTTGATAACAGCGGCAAGTATTTGTATTTCATCGGTAGCAATCGGACCGGCCTGGTCGAGTCACAAGGGATGTCCGGTTTTCCTTTCCGAAACCAGGTAACGCGAAATCTTTATGCGGTTGTTCTCGACGGAAATGGGGCGACGCCGCTAGCGCAGCAAGGCGAGCAGACAAGCGCTGTTGGTCGCCTGGTAATTCACCTTGAGGCTATTGGCGGCCGGATCTTCCCGATGCCGTCTTGGCCTCCCAACGCCGCTCGCATTATGGCGGGCAAACCTGGCGCGCTCTTCATTGTCGAAGGTGGGACGCTGCATAGGTTTGTTGCCGGCAAGGCTGGTTTGGAAAAGTTTGTCGAAGGCGCGGGCAACTACCGGATCACTACCGACGGCAACCGGCTCGCGCTCCGCCGCCAGGGTGTTTGGTCGATCGTTTCCACCGACTCGCCGCCAAAGCCGGAGGATGGCAAAGTCAAACTGAATCCGATCGAACTCACAATCGATCCGCGCGCTGAGTGGCGACAGATGTATGGCGAAGCCTGGCGCCGGATGCGAGAGCACTTCTACGATCCAAATCTCCATGGCCTGGATCTTGTCGATCTCCAGACGCATTACGCAGCTTATCTTCCCAACATCGTTACGCGTGAGGATCTCAATCTGCTCCTTAAGCAAATGTTCGCACACCTCTCGACGAGCCACATGGGGGTGAACGGTGGCGACTCGCCGCAGCAGGCCGGCGTAAAAGAAACTGTCGGTTTGCTCGGGGCCGACTATGTGATCGATGGTGACCGTTATCGGATTAAACGAGTGCTCCTGGGAGACAACACGAGAGGAATCACAAGCCCGCTTTCGCAGCCTGGCGTGATCATCAAGGCAGGTGAGTACTTATTGGCGGTTGATGGCGAGGAGATCAAGGGTTCGGAAAACCTTTATCGCTATTTTCTCAACAAGGCTGGTAAGGGGGTGCAACTCAAAGTAGGACCGAGTGCGGACGGCAGGAGCTCGCGAATCGTCAGCGTCGTGCCCATCTCTAGTGAAGTGCAACTAAGACAATACGATTGGGTGGAAGGCAATAGGTTGCGAGTGGAAGTGCTCTCCGGTGGAAAACTCGGCTACCTATATCTGCCGGACACTGCCGACCCCGGCTACAACACTTTCAACCGCGAGTTTTACGCGCAGTTAGACAAGCAGGGAATGATCGTCGACGGAAGATTCAACGAAGGGGGCCGCGCTGCCGATTACATCATTGATACGTTAAGAAGGATCTCGCTGCAGCGCGCCGCATTGAGAGACGCAGAGGACGTGCGCATTCCGACAGGAATCATCGAGGGTCCCAAGGTGCTACTGACAAACGAAATGGCGGGATCAGGGGGCGATAGTCTGCCGTGGATGTGGCAACAAGCCAGACTGGGACCCGTGGTGGGCACACGAACTGGCGGCGCGGGTGTGGGAGCAGCCACCCATCAACTAATTGATGGCGGTTCCTATCGAGTACCTGATTGGGGTTGGTTCGATCCGAAGAGTGGGAACTGGCTGATGGAAAATCGCGGAGTCACGCCGGACTTTGAATTGGAGATCATGCCTGCTGACTGGCGCGCGGGCCGCGATACGCAATTGGAGAAGGCTGTGCAGCTTGCGATGGATGCGCTGAAGAAGGTTAAACCGAACCCCGCGCGGCGGCCAAAGTTCCCAGTCTATAAGTAAGCGGTGATCAAAAACCAGTCCTCGAGACTTGCGCTTCCACAGCTACGTGTCGAAAAACATCGCGACGCTATCCGTCGAATTCACCTACTTAGCCAGCACCTCGCGGAAGAACTCAACCGCCCGCGGATCGCCTGATTCGCCCAGCGCCCGGATCGCTTGTTTGCGGACCTGCTGATTCGCGTGGGTCCTGGCAATCTTGATCAAAAGGGGTACCGATTCCTCCGCGTTGCGTTCGCTAATCGCGCGCACCGCCTGGACCTGCACCTCAGTGTTCCCATCAGAACTCTGCGCGGTGGCGCTGAGAAAATCGAGACTCCGTTTGCCCGCGCGCTCGCCAAGCAGGCGAATCGCCTGCCGCCGGAGGTCGAGGTTCTCATCCGCACGCGCCACTGCAAACAGTTTGTCTTCCACGCGTGTGCTCTTAATCTCGGAAAGCGAGTGAAGCACCGTCTTACGCACCTCAGGCGCGCGTTCGGAATCATAGAGAGTCAGCAAATCTCCAATCACAGATTCTCCGCGTTGGGCGAGCACGTGAATCGCTCGCTTGCGCAGTTCCGGATTGGGTTCGCTGCGCGCAAGTTCGAGCAGACTCGCCTGGGCTCCCGCGCTTTTGGTTTCCGCGAGCGCGTGCAGAACGGCTTTCTTTACTTCAGCATCCGTTTCGCCGGAGTAGATTTTCATCAATTCCGCGACGATGTTGCCACGATCAAACTCGCCGAGTTGCTGCACTGCTGTACGACGCGCTTGTTTTTCCGGATCGTTCTTCGCGATTTTCAATAGAAACGCCAGGGCAGCCTCCCGATCTTGATTGTTGCCGGCGGCCTGAATGATCCCGCGCCTTACTTCCACTTCTTTTACGGTCTCATAAAGACTCTGCAGGACATTCAGAGCGCCGCGATCCCGACTCTCTCCGATCGCGTGGGCGGCCTGGCGTCGCAGCTTAATATCTTCCCCGGTGTTGCGTACGAGGTCCGCAAGGAATGCCTGTTCACCGCCAACTTGACCGAGCCAGTAAACTGAAGATGAGCGGATCCGTTGGTTCTGTGAGCTGGCGATGAAGCCCTTGAGCATCCCGGCGACGCGCGGGTCATCGTGAATCGCGATGCCCAGAACGGCGCGTTCACTCAACATGTGCAGAGGTGAAGCCGCCGCGAGCGCTCGCAGGTAATTGAGGCTCTCTTCATTGTTCGACCGGCCAAGCCAGTAGACCGGATAACCGCTGTACTCGCGTTTGCGTTCAAGGTTGTAGACCTCCATGCGGGTGATCTGGTTGTTACCGGAATCTCGCAGGATGAAGACTGCCAGGTTTCGTGTTTCCACTGTCATTCCGCTGGCAGTAGTGCCGACAAAGACAGCGGTGTCGCCGATAGTATTCATCGAGCCGTGAAACTCATGAATGCCGGGATCGATAGCTACGCCAGGGCGCACGTCGAAGGAATATGCGGACCAGTAGGGGTTTTGCGTCCCGCGCGCGCGTTGGCTGGCCGCCTCCAGACGGGCCATCAGATTGGGACCTTCCACGGCCGTGAAACTCTTTAGTGTGGTTGGCAGCGCCTGGTCTTGTGTTGATTCCTCAATCGAGTCAGAGGTCGCAGCACTCGCGACGCTTACCGGAGAGGTATTACGGGCGCAGGCAGTGGCTGTAAGGGCCAGCGAGACGACGAGTGAATAGAGCAGACTGCTTTTCCGCATGGGTGATTTCCTTTCAACGGCTCGGCCCGGTCCCAAGTCCCAAGTCTCAAGTTTCAGGATTTCCTTGAAGTCTTGAGACCTGAGACGTGAGACTAATGTTATTTAAGTAACTCTTCCAAAAACTTCAACGCGTCGGGGTCTTTGCTTTCACCGAGCATCCGCACGGCGAGTTTGCGCAGGTCAACTGACGTCGCGTCGCGCGCGATCGAGATCAACTTGCGGATGGCGTTCTTTTGCGAAGAGTCGCCAAAGGAGCGAATCAGAACGGCTTTTACTTCCACGTTCGGCTCAGCGTCGTACATGGCTATCAGTTGATCCACCGTCTGTTCGTCGTTCTTGTCACCAAGCCGGCGAATGGCGTAAACGCGCAGATCCAGCGATTCAGCACCTCGAGCAATCTCGTAGAGTTTGGTGAGAGCGCGCGGGTCGTTCATGTCCGAATAAGCGCGGATTAGACTCTGCTTGATCTGAGTGTTGATTTCTGAATTGTAGAGCTGGAGCAAGTCGTCATATGAACCGCGACCGCGACCTCCGATGCGGCGTATGGCCTCGATGCGCAGCTCAGGGGTTTCGCCTTTGCGAGCAATGTCGAGCAGCTTGGCCTGGGCCCTGGGATCGTCGCGTTCGGCAAGCGCTTTCAGGATCTGCGTGCGAACTTCCGCAGTGCGATCCGTATCGAACAGGCGAATTAACTCGTCGAGTGTGGCGCTATCGTTTTGTTCTCCCAGGTAACGGATTGCCAGCTGCCGCAGAGCCAGGTCGTCGCCACTGCGCGCGATCTCGACCAGTTTTGCTTCGGCGCGGGGGCTATTCATTTCGGCGAATGCTCGCAGAATCTGCGCGCGGACTTCCTTAGTGCGATCAGCTTCGTAGAGTCTGGTCAGGTCGTCCGCAACCGTATCGCCCTTCTGCTCGCCCAGACGTCGGATCGCGGTCAGCCGCAACTTCATATCGCCCTGACTGCGAGCAATGTCCAAAAGAATCGGTGTAGCGCGCGCCCCGCCGTGTGAGCCCAGCAGCGAGACCGCCGCGGCCTTGATGCCTGGACATGATTCGGAGTTTGATTTCAATACCTCGCTGACAAAGCTAATGGCGCGGTCTTCATTTGCCTGGAAAAGACTCTGTAGCGCCAGCATCTTTATTTCGCAATTGTTGCGGTCGAGTGCCTGCTGAATGGCGTCGCCACGGCCGAGCACGACCAGCATTGCTTCGGCCTCTCGGTGCCAACTCGAACTGGGAAAAGTTTTGATCAGACGCAAGAGCGGCGCGGCAGCTTCGTCCTTCTTGCCCTCCTTTTGCAGCGCATAGGCATACCAGTAAAGGGCGGCGTCTATGTCCCGGTCCCTGGGAAACTCGTTGATGAAGCCGTCAAATTTTTCGGCAGCCTGTTGCCACTTTTCACCTTCAATCAAGTCGCGTCCTTCGCGAAAGGCTTTGATTGCGGCGGGGTTGCTTCGCGGCGTTTGCACAAAGCGATTCAGCTTCTGCACGTCCTGATCGTGGCCAAACGCCTGACGTGTGCGGACCACTCCGACGACGCAGAGTAAAAGCGCCACGAGTAGAGCGAGGCCTAGGGGCGTCCGGCGAATTCGGGCCAGGCTTTTGAGTGAGTGAAAGATTGCTGTCATTTGTAATTCCTTGTCTATTGTTACTTCGTGATAACGCAAAGCATTTGTTTGCGCGCAAGCTAAGGGGCCTGCGTGTTTTTAAGTCAGAATTCCTGGCGATTGGCGCGCGCGACCGCGTTCGAGTTGATTTGCAGTAAAGGAACCAAACTCTTGCGTTCCACACGGTCTTTAATCGCAGTCACTTCTTCGTTACCCGGTTTGTTGCGCAGGTTAGCGATATCGAGCAGGATCGGCTCAAGACTTCCAAGCAGCGACGCCAATTGGACGTCACCTGCGACATCGGCCTCACGCCTGATCAACATATTCTGATAGAGCAATTGTTGCGCGCGTTTACGTTCGTAAACGATCTCCGGAGAATGATTGGCTTCACCTGTGCGCACATTGCGAAACGCCCGCAGCAACAGTTCAGATTGTTCCAGGTGGCGCGCGGTCAAGAGTTCAACTTCAGCTTGGCGCAATGGCGAGTCGTTGGCTGCCACGGTCGCATCAATGGCGGAGTAGTTGGGCGGAGTTACGATTCGACATCGCGGTGCCTTGGGCAGATTCGGCTCGGACTTCTGCGCAGGTGTGGGCTTCAGGCTGTCCTTGTTTGTTTGCGGCGCGGGGCGTTGCCGGTCGTTTCCGTTAACTTTTGGACCCTTCGGTTTTCGGTTATCAGCAATCTCATCCTGCGGGGCAGTGACCTGGTGAGTTGGCGTTACTGATTGCTGCTCAGCCGATTTGTTCGCTACCTCAACGTGCGGCCCGTAACGCAGCACGCCAATGATGCCTATCGTAAACGCCAGCACCACGAGAGCTGCAACAGCGGCAAAGCGCGGACTGAAAACACTAAGTCGATCTAATCCGACTGCCGCCGACAATCGATCGCGCCAACCGGCAGCTGCTGCCTTTGTCTGATCTGTAACTCTTGTGGATGTGGCAAGGACTTCGGCGAGCGCCGCATTCGCGGCTGCGGGATCAATCGCAACGTCGTAGGCAGTGAGCTGCTGTCGCAGATTCAGGAAAACTTCGTGCGCCTTGTGACATTCCGCACATTGCTGCAGATGCTGCTTGACTGTCGCTGCTGCGTCAGGCGGTAGTTCACCGTCAATCAGCAGAGAAACTTTTTCTGTCTGGCTACAAATCATCGGCTGTGCCTCTTGTCCTGTTTAGTGCTCTCGGTCGCCGTACGCTCTGTTTCGTCTATTCCAACGCTCTCGCAGCGTCGTCCGCGCGCGAAAGATATCTACCTTGACCTTGCTCTCCGAGATGTTCAGCACCACTCCGATCTCGCGATAGCTCAACTGTTCCTGTTCGCGCAGCAGCAAAGCGACGCGCTGGTCTTCCGGCAAGGTTTGCCACATGTCGAGCATCAATCGCTCCCGCTCCTTCGCTTCGTATTCTTCCTCGGGATTGCGCGTTCGCGGGCGCATTACCTCGACTACTCGATCAAAGAACTTATTTCGCGTCTGCCCTTTGCGAAACTCATTGATGGCGAAGTTTCGAGCTACGCGATAGAGCCAGAAGCGAACTTCATCCGGCGGTAACGTCCCCCATGCGGTGCGATGAAGTTGCAGAAAACTTTCCTGCGCCAGGTCCTGCGCGAGCGCCATGCGTCCACCCAGCAGGCATTCGAGAAACCTGCAAAGGCTGGGATAAAAATCCTGAAACAGCGTGGTGAAATCCTTGTCTTCACTCGCCATAGCGTGCGCTACACTATCTAAAACAAGCGAGTGCGGCAAAAGTTACAAAAGAAGATTTGGTGGGGGGTCGGTGCTCAACAAACCTGCGAAGCAGGTGAAAGCATAAAGCCTGGGGCTTGAGCCCCAGGTCACCGAGCGCTGAACGATTTAAGAGCCCGCGAAGCGGGTGACAGAACAGCTTTCAATGAAGGCGCTATCGCCCCCGCCGCGGGCTCACTTGGTGTTGTTGGCGCGTACCTGAGGCTCACGCCCCAGGCTTTATGCTTCCATCCGCTTCGCGGACTGAAAGAAGGACATCATGCCACTCGAACTCCAGTTGATTTTACCTTTCCTGTTGATCGCTTCCGGGGCCGGTTTGATCGGCGGGCAGCGAATGAAGCGAATGATAGGTATTGCTGCAGTTTAGCCAAACCTCGAAGGTACCACTCAATGTCAGAACCGGGAGCGGTAGCGACCGGGTTGTAGTGGCGCCTTCAAAACTGGTGAGAAATGGAGCCGGTCGCTACCGCTCCCGGTTCTGACATTCAGTGGTAACGATGCTCTCGTGCGCGACGCTTGTACTAATTTGCCGGCTTCGCTGCCCCTCGCTGTTTGCTGAAAGGGGACAACGCGTTCCAGACCGGCATCGCCGGGGCGTTCGCAACGCGCAGCCCAATGATCATGCCAACCTGCGCCAGCGTCTGCGGGCCAGTCCAATCCCAGTCAGGCTTGATCGTATCGCTCGGCGAATGGTAGTCGGTCTCCAGCCATTTTCTCGCGCGCGGGATCCAAACAGACACGTCACCAGCCGGACCCCCAAGCAACATCAACGCCGGTACACCCTTTTTCACGAATGCATAATGGTCGGAACGAACAAAAGCGTTCTCTTCGGGCATTGGATCCGGTGTCACGATGTTGCCGGTAGCAACCGTAACATCCTCAAAGACGGCTCCCAGATCTGAGTGCTCCGCGCCAAACCCGACGATGCGTTTTACTGGAGCGTAGACCTCCGTGCCGATCCCGTCGAAATTGATGTTCGCAGCGACCTTTTCGAGGGGCCAGGTAGGATGTTGTATCCAATGCTCGGCGCCCAGCAGCCCATACTCTTCACCTGTCACTGCGAGAAAGATTATTGATCGGCGCGGGCGAGATGACGGCTTCGGATACGCTCGGACGAAGGCTTCGGCGATTGCGGTAATCGTCGCAGTGCCCAGGGCGTTGTCCGCGGCGCCCGGGAAAATCCGACCGCTGCCATCGATGCCGTATGCGTCGTAGTGCGCTGAATAAACGACTGCCTCTTCCTTAAGTTTCGGATCCGAGCCCTCCATCACGGCGACCACGTTGCTACTGGTGGCTTCGACGGTTTTGATACGAAGAGCAAGGCTGGCCTGCTTCTGCAGACTTCGGGAAACGTTGGCGCCCGTTTTCGCTTTTGCCAGCGTTTGAGTGTAGTTCATTTCCGAACCGGCAAAGATTTTTTCCATTGCTTCGTCGCTGGCAAGAAGGACAGGAGGAATCTTGAACGGTGGCGCCGGAGCCGTTGCGAGGCTGACCCGGCGGCGCGAAAGATAGTTTGCAATAGTTGCAAAAGGCTGCGCGGGTGAACCAGCGTTAGCAACGACCATGGCCACGGCTCCGCGACCAAAAATGCTCATACCCCTCGCCTGCGGATTTGTAGCGCGGCGCCATGCACTCTGGTCAACGCCAGCGGGTTGTCCATTCAGCAGGACGACAACTTTGTCTTTCAGATCGAGACCGGCGAAGTCATCACGTTTCAATTCTTCCGACACGACGCCATAACCGACGAAAACGACTTCGGCCGTTGCGTCTACCTTGTCTGCGCTATACGGCGGCAGAAGAACGTAGTCTGTCCCGTGCTTGAGATCGGCGCCGGCGATGCTCAAGGATGATTCGGGAAGCACTTCGGCGGACTTAAATTTAATCGGTTGCAGGTAGGTCCCATTCTCGCCCGCAGCTTTCAATCCCAGCTTCTTGAAATAATCAGCCAGATACTGCGCCGCCCTGTCGGCGCCCGGCTGTCCTGTTCCGCGACCTTCAAACTCGTTCGAACTGAGCCTCGCCGTGACGTCGCGAATAGTCTCGAGTTTGACTCGCGCCGAAGCTCGACGTTCTGCGGTTGTCAGCGTGGCTGTGGGTTTCTTTGCTGCTGCTGCCGTCCTCGCCTGCCAGGCTGCCGCGCTGGAAGAGAAAAGCGCGATAGCGAGCAAGGCCGGCAAAAGCACACGGTTCAGGTGATGTCTGCGAGAAAGCGATTCCATTAAAGGGTTCTCCTGGAGATTTTTGATGTGAATAGGGAGAGTTGTAATACGCAGATGGGCGCGGAATGTTCTGCGAGGATGAAAAAAGACCAGCCGCGGATGTACGCGGATAAGGAATTCAAACAAATTTCTGATCTGTATAATCCGCGCAAATCCGCGGCTAGTGTCCTTCGGAAATCAACTTGGCGATCAGAAACGCGGCGCCCGCGGCCACGCTCCCGATGAAGGCCGTCTGCAAGGCGCTGCGTACCGGTCTCATTCCGGTAAAACGTCCCTTGACGAATCCGAAGATTAAGAGTGCCGCCAGCGTAGCCGCGACTGAAATCAGCAAGGCCTTTGCGATGTTGTCTGCAAAGATGTACGGGGCGAGTGGGATGAATCCGCCAGCGGCGTAAGCTCCTCCAATCGTGAGTGCGCTCACGACGGCCCGCTTGGGGTTGGGCTTCTCCAGACCCAGTTCAAACCGCATCATGAAATCGATCCACTGTTTCGGCTGCTTGCGGAGTGCCTCGACGATGGGCCACGTCTCTTTTTCCGTCAGACCATACGATTGAAACACCTCAGCAACTTCGCGCATCTCCTCATGCGGAATCTCGGCGACCTCTCGTTTTTCCCGTTCGCGTTCCTTGGCGTAGTGTTCGGCATCGCTCTTCGCGGCCATGTAACCACCCAGACCCATGGCGATCGCGCCCGCGGCAATCTCCGCGAGACCTGCGGTAACAATGATATGAGTCGAGGCGACGGCGCCTGTAAGTCCGGCGGCCAGGGCAAACGGAACAGTCAAACCGTCTGACATTCCGATCACAACATCGCGCACCACCTCACTTGCGGTGAAGTGACGTTCGATGTGAGGTGTGTGCGGCATAACTTTGGCCTCCGAAGCGTGAGCCCAAGGGACTTTGCTAAGAAGCCGGCATCATAGCATCAGGCTCTCTGTCTTCGCGTCGCTCCAGGGTCTGTAAGTTTTAAAACTTGCCGAGCAGGATTAAGACTCCAATCACGATGAATGCGCAGGCAGCGGTGCGTTTGATCCAGATTAGCGGAAGGTAGCTCCCCAGTGCGCTTCCCACTAACACGCCAATCGCGGAGACCGCGGTCAGCGCCAGCGCGGCGCCCAAGAAAACACCCCAGGGCTTTTTTGACTGTGCTGCCATCGTCATGGCTGCAAGTTGCGTCTTGTCTCCCATCTCGGCGAGAAAGATCACGCCGAACGTTGTGATGAATACGCGCCAGTCCATAGTGTTGCTCCTGAGATTCGCAGAGTATCGGATTCCAATTACGTTGTATCACACAAGGAAACCAGGGGCAGGCACTCAGTCTTGAGTACTGATGCAGTTTGGGAGTGAGGTCAGTACCACCAGGCGGTAGCAACTGTGTTGGAAGTCAAGCAGAAACTGGTTCCTCCTTGAATTTCCAGCAGGTGCTGTCACGAACCATGACGTTAATGATGTTAAGCAATTTATGCATGCAAGCAGTGATAGCGA
>Ga0136614_10002179_pt1 | contig 12085 bp, 14 predicted proteins | sample AntDrymUQ2792106_2_FD_106643 | JGI IMG/M metagenome (GOLD analysis project Ga0136614, IMG submission 106643) | Polar desert sand microbial communities from Dry Valleys, Antarctica - metaG UQ279 (21.06) | ecosystem: Environmental > Terrestrial > Soil > Desert | place: Antarctica: Dry Valley...
ACGCTGTCACCGATCACGCGCGCGACGACGAGGTAGTGCCGCATGCGCCAGAACGACACTCGCTCGTCCCACTCGATCAGCGCCTCGGCGAGCTGGTAGAGGTCCTCATGCTCCCGGCCGCGCCGGTAGAGATCGATGAGGCTCAGGCCGCGCTCCTCGCGAAGCTCCTGGAACGCCTGGCCGAGCTTGGGGGAGACGTTGCGAATCCGCCGGAACCCCGGCGAGTCGAACCCACTCCCGTGGCCGAGAACCGGACGGATCCAGCGCGTGTACTCCCAGGGGGACATCTGCTCGAGCATGTCCAGCAGGGAGACGACGTTCTTCAGGCAGTCGTTCGCCCTGCGCAGCAGCCGGAGCGCGGCGGCGACGTCTCTCTGCGCGACGAGCCGAGTCGCCTCCTCCACCTCGGACCACGCGAGCTTCAGCCAGAGCTCGGACGACTGGTGCACCGTCTGGAACAGCAGTTCGTCCCGGTGCGCCCACTCTTCGGACGTTTTCTGAAGCTGGAGGAGCTCGTCCGTTCGGAGATAGCGCTCGTAGTCGCTGCCGCCGGGCCCCGGGAGGATCGGCGCGAACTCGTCAGCCGGCTCGCCGCTTCCGTGCCCCGGTGTCGTTTGGGTCACGTCGGTCCTGGCCACGGCGCCAGCATACTTTCCGCAATGAGTGACCTCTTCTCCGACGCGGCCCGCGAGCGGCTCCCACAGGTTGCACCACTCGCCCTCAGGCTCCGCCCGCAACGGCTCGACGACTACGTCGGACAGGGCCAGATCCTCGGCGAGCGCTCGGCTCTTCGGCTCGCGATCGAAGAGGACCGCGTCGGCTCGATGATCCTCTACGGCCCGCCCGGAACCGGGAAGACGACGCTCGCCCGGATCATCGCCCACCAGACCGGCTCGACCTTCGAGGAGCTCTCCGCCGTGTCGGCGACCGTCTCGCAGGTGCGCGAGGTGATCGCAAAGGCGCGCGAGGAGCTCGGCGCCCAGGGGCGCCGCACGATCCTCTTCCTGGACGAGATCCACCGATTCAACAAGGCTCAGCAGGACGCGCTGCTGCCGGCCGTCGAGCAGGGGGTCCTCACGCTGATCGGGGCGACGACCGAGAACCCCTACTTCGAGGTCAACTCGGCCCTCCTCTCCCGCTCGCAGATCTACGAGCTCGAATCCCTGTCCGAGGCGGAGCTGGCGATCGTCGCGCGGCGGGGCGCGGAGGAGCTCGAGGCCGAGGTCCCGCAGCCGCTCGTCGAACTGATCGCGCGGCGCGCCGGGGGCGACGCGAGAAACGCGCTCAACATCCTCGAGTTGGCCGTCCAGACGGCCCGGGCGGAGGGCGAGCCGGTGGCCGAGGAGCACGTCGAAGACGCAGCCCGCAAGCGGCCGCTCGTCTACGACAAGGGCGGCGACGCCCACTACGACTTCGCCTCCGCCTTCATCAAGTCGATGCGAGGCTCCGACCCGCATGCCGCCGTCTACTACCTCGCGGCGATGCTCGCAGGAGGCGAGGATCCGCGTTTCGTCGCCCGGCGCATGGTCATCCTCGCGTCGGAGGACATCGGGATGGCGGACCCGCGAGCGCTGACTGTCGCGGTCTCGGCCGCACATGCCGTCGAGCACGTCGGGCTCCCCGAAGTGCAGCTGAACCTCGCGGAGGCGGCGATCTACCTCGCACTCGCTCCGAAATCAAACGCCGTGGTCACGGCGCTGAGCGCGGCACAGAAGGATGTCCGGGAGCATGGGCATCTCCGGCCTCCCGACGCGCTCCGCGACGCCCACTACCGCGGCGCGAAGAAGCTCGGGCGTGGAGAGGACTACATCTATCCCCATTCCGACCCGCGAGGCTTCGAGATCGACCACCTGCCGGATGAGCTCAAAGGCCGCCGGTACTATCGCCCGTCCGGTTCAGGCGAGGAGGAGGAAAGCGATGGCCGTTGAGCGCAGCGCAACCGTGCAGTGGCAGGGCGACCTGATGAGCGGCTCGGGGAAGGTCTCGACGAAGAGCGGCGTCGTGAGTGACGCAATGGTCAAGTGGGGCTCTCGGGCCGAGCAGGCGGATCAGAACACGAGCCCCGAAGAGTTGATCGCAGCCGCGCACGCAACCTGCATCTCCATGGCGCTGGCCGGCGCGCTTGCCAAGGCCGGCAACCCGCCGCAGCAGCTCGACACCGAGGCGACGGCAACCTTCGACAAGGTCGGTGACGGCTTCCGGATGACCACGATGCGCATCTCGATCAGCGGCCGAGTCGACGGGCTGGACGCCGACGGTTTCCGCGAGGCAGCGGAGGAAGCGAAGGAGAACTGCCCCGTCTCGCAGGCCCTGAAGGGCAACGTCGACGTGAGCGTCGACGCGAATCTCGGTTCATGAACGCTGTCTAGTCCGAACCCCTGAGGATCCGGTTGGCGGCGAACTCGCCGAAGTCGCCGCCGAGGGAGCGGTAACCGGCGACGGCCCGCTCCACGTCGTACTGCGTGCGGCGAAACTCGAAGTCCCCGTCCCAGATCGCCCAGGCTGCCCGAACGTCGCCGTCGAGGGGCATCCCCACACTCCCGGGGTTGACCAGATCGGTGTCGCTTGGGCCTGCTCGACGGAACTGCTGGTGGCTATGGCCGAAGACGATTGTCCGGTCCCGGACGCCCAAGAGGAGCCGCCCCTCGTCGACTTCCGGCTCGGGCGCGAAGCTCTCGACGTCCGAGAGCGGCGAGCCGTGAACGTAGAGGATCCCATCGAGCTCCGCCTCCGTGGGCAGCCCGTAGAGCGAGGCCACGGTCTCCTCGGCGATCGACCCGCGGAGGTAGTCGTAGACCTGCATCACCTCCGGCCGGTCGAGCGGAGGCTCGCGCAGCCAACGCTCGCCGTTCCCGCGGATCCAGGTCGCCTCCGGCAGAGCCCGGAGGCGAGCCAGGGTCTCCTCCGGCCATGGACTGGGAGTGCCGTAGTCGCCGCCGAGCAGGTACCGGTCGGCGCCGACCCCCTCGGTGTCCGCCAGGACGGCCTCGAGCGCCGGCAGGTTACCGTGGATGTCGTACAGAACGGCTAACACTCGGCGTTGCGCGGGAGAGAGGTGGCGAGGGCCGGAATCGAACCGGCGACACCACGGTTTTCAGCCGTGTGCTCTACCAACTGAGCTACCTCGCCCCAAGCGGCCCAGTCTAGCGGCGCCGTTTCCGGGTCAATCGCACTCCGAAGATCGCGAAAAAAGAGACGTCCGGGCCGGCTAGCGCGCCACGAACGTCTCAGTACGGATGAGGTTAGTGCGGATTGCCGCGACGGGCAAGCACTGCAGAGCCGTGCCCCGCCAGAATTTCCGCAAAATCCGTGAATCCGCGCCGCTCGAGCTCCCGCTCGAGTCGCTCAGGAGCCACATAGATCGGCGTCTCCGGGCCTCCCGAGAACGCGAAGATCGTCCAGCCCCCCGGGCGCAGCACCCGGGCGACTTCGTCGAGGAACGGGATCATGTTCGCGTGCGCCACGAGGTCGAACTCGGCGGCACCGAACGGGAGCCGCGAAGCGTCGCCCTCCATGAACTCGACACCCGGCACGAGCTTCCGTGCCTCCTTCAGCATCGCCGGAGACACGTCCAGCCCGACGATCTCCGCTTCCGGGTGGCGCCGCTGGATCTCCCGAGCGCCACGCCCGTTGCCGGTCCCGACGTCGAGTGCCCGGCGCACAGGGGTGTCGAGACGACCGAGCGCCTCCTCGTACGGCGCAAGCCCGTCCGGGCGTTGCATCGCCGACCAATCCGGCGCGAGACGGTCGAACTGGAGGCGGATCAGCGGGCGGAAGAGCGGCCACAGCACCGGCCACCGGACGGCCGCGGTCGTCGCGAGGCGGGCGAACCGGCGGCCGAGAGCTACGCCAGGTCCGCCCGTAGCCGAACCTCCGTCCCGGCCCGCACGCTGAACGTCTGCGCAGCGTTGCCGCGCGAGATCGCGACCGCGATGTTCTGGTAGGCGTCCTCGTAGAGGATGATGTCGCCGGCCCGCGCGTCGGCGAAGGTCCTGGCGGCGACGGCGTAGAAGCGGTCGACCGGCAGCTCGACCTCGACGCGCACGCCCGGAACGATCCCGAGCGCCTCCACCTCCGTGGCCCTCAGGTTGAGCTGGATGTTCCCGAAGCGGTCGACGTAGAGGCACGTCGCCCGGATCCGCCGAGTGCCCAGCTCCGGCTTCGGAAACTCGTGGCGAGCTAGCGAGCCCGGCTCGACGGCGTCGCCGAGCTCTACGGGGTCGAGCCCGAGTGCCAGGTGGGCCGCCGCGGGCGAGAAGACGTCCCGCCCGTGAAAGGTCGGCGAAATGGGGTCGAGAGCGTACTCGCGGTTCGTGATCTCGTTGACCTCTCCGATTCCTCCGAGAGCCTCCGCCGCGGGTACGAGCAGACCGTTGTCAGGCCCGACGAGCATCCGGCCGTCTCCGGTTCGGACGACGAGAGCGCGACGCCGGCTCCCGACCTCTGGGTCGACGATCGCCAGATGCACGCCGACCGGCATGTACGGCAGCGTGTTCGCCAGCACGACCGCACCCTGGAGGATGCTCGTGGCCTCGATCCCGTGCGTGATGTGGATCACGTCCGCCTGCGGGGCGATCCGCTTGATCACCCCGTGGCAGGTGCCCGCGAAGTCGTCCTCGACCCCGAAGTCGGACAGGAACGTGATGACCACGCCTCGGACGCTAACGCGTCGCGTTCAGGATCGCGTCGGTGAGACCCTGCGGATCCGGCGTCCGAGCCTCTTCGAGTACCCGCACGCCGATCTCCTCGGCGGCCGCGGTCGTCTCGGGGCCGATCGAGACGGCTGGTGCGCGAAGTCCGAGTGCCATGTAGGCCCGGGCGGCGGATGGAGACGCGAGGACTACGAGGTCAGGGTCGAGCGGCCTCTCCGGACAGAGCTCGCGCGTTCGATAAAGCGGCATGAAGTCGGCTCCGAGCTCATCGACCAGCAGCCCGCGGGCCCCCTCTGCCCCAGCAAAGAGAACCCGGCCCGCGGGTCGAGGTAGCTCGGCGAGCAGGCCCTCCTGGGTCGAGATCCGCGGAACCAGGTCGACATCCCCGTATGCCTCCGCCGTTGCCTGTCCGATGGCAGCGACCTGCGTCGCCCGCCCCCGGCCGCGCCGTCTGAGCTCGTGCGCACCGGTCGCGCTCGTAAGGAGCAGCCAGTCGTAGCCGTCGAGCTCGACTGGGTCGTCGCCGAGCGGCTCGACGGCGATCAGCGGTTCGCAATCGACGTCGAAACCCTGCGCGCGGAGATCGCGGGCGAGCTTCTCGTTCCGTCCCTCCGGCCGGGTGAGCAGGATCTTCACGGGACGAGCGCGAGCAGCTCCCGGCCGAGCGTGGTCGGATCCTCGCCCGATCTCCGCTCGATCCAGCTCCCGTCCTCGGCGGCAACGAGAGCCGTCAGGGTGGTGCCGTCGTGGTGCGCCGCGACCGGCGCCAGGCAACCACCGCCGACCGTCGCGACGCACACCCTCTCAGCCTGGACGCGGAGCCGTGTCTCCCCATCATCAGCCTGCAAGACGAGCTGTTCCTCCCCCGAGCGCACCTGGAGTGCGAGTGCTCCCTGACCCGCCTCAGGGAGCAGCTCCTCCGGGTCGAAACGTCGGCCGATCTCGCTTCCAAGCCCCAGTCGGTCGAGACCGCAAGCGGCGAGCACGATTGCATCGAGTCCGCGCTCGCCGCGCTTCCTGAGGCGGGTGTCGATGTTTCCGCGAAGCGGTTCGATCCGCACGTCGGCCCGAAGCGCCAACAGCTGGGCGCGCCGGCGGGCGGACGCGGTGCCGATGCGCATCCCCGGTTCCACCGATGCTGCGCCGCAGAGCGCGTCGCGGGGATCGTCCCGCTTGAGGTACGCCCCGACAGCGAGTCCTTCCGTGTCCGTCGAGGTCATGTCCTTGGCAGAGTGAACTGCGACGTCGATCCGCCCTTCCAGCAACGCCTCCTCGAGCTCCTTCACGAACACGCCGCGAGCACCGATCTCGCCGAACGGACGCGAACGATCGCGATCCCCGGCGGTCGTGATCGGCACCAGCGCAAACTCGAGACCGGCCCGCCGCAGCCGCTCGACGGCGAGCTCGGCCTGGGTCAGCGCGAGGCGGCTACCCCTCGAGCCGACTCTGAGGAGCACGGCGCTCGTCCTCCTCGCTCAGTCCGGCTTCCTTCAGCCGCATGATCGGCTGGTGGAGGAGCTTGTTGACGATCTGGTTGGTCAGCGACTCCACCGCATGGCGCTCGGGCTCGGAGAGACCCGTGAGGCGCGGGCCTGCCTTGGCCAGTTCGCCTCGACGGATCGCCTCCGCTCGCTCGCGGAGCGACGCAATCGCCGGAACGATGTCGCGTGACTCGAGCCAGTCGCGGAACCGCTCGCCTTCGGCGGCGACGATCGCCTCGGCGCGAATCGCCTCGCCCCGGCGCCCCGAGAGGCTTTCCTCGACGACGCCTTGGAGGTCGTCGATGTCGTAGAGGAAGCAGCCGGGCAGCTCCTTGATCGCCGGGTCGAAGTCCCGGGGCACGGCGAGATCGACGAGCAGCAAGGGGCGGCCTTTCCGCGCCGGCAGAGCTCCTCGAACCTGATCGGCGGCAACGATCTGCCCGCGCGCGCTGGTCGAGGAGACGACGATGTCGGCCCCCGCCAGCTCCTGCTCGACGCTCTCGAGCGGCAGTGCGGCGGCTCCGAAGCGCTCCGCCAGCGACGAGGCACGGTCGACCGTGCGATTCGCGACGAACGAGAGCTGCGCGCCGCGGCCGACGAGGTTGCGAGCGGCAAGGTCTCCGATCTTGCCTGCTCCGATGACCAGGATCCTGCGACCCGCGAGGTCGCCGAACACCTGGGCGGCGAGTGCGGCGGCTGCGGAGGCGACGGACGCCGGACTCTCGCCGATCGCGGTCTCCGTGCGCACCCGCTTACCCGTGTGAAGAGCGTGTCGGAAGAGGCGGTCGAGCAACGGCCCGACAGCGCCCCGCTCGTACGCCGACCGGACCTGTCCCTGGATCTCGCCCTCCCCGGGCACGAGGGAGTCGAGGCCGCCGGCGACTCGAAAGAGATGCGTCGCAGCGGCGTCCTGCTCGAGGCGGTAGAGATAGGGCTCCAGTTCCGCGCGCGGGATGCCGGCAAGATCCGCAAGCGCCGCAGTCGCGCGATCGCCGGCCGCGTCGGTGTCGGCGGCGGCCAGGTACAGCTCGGTGCGGTTGCAGGTCGACAGGCAGACGGCCTCACCTCCCTCCCCGATCCGGCGGGCGAGTGCCGCTTCGCCGTCGTGGTCGAGCGCGACTCGTTCACGGACCTCGAGGGGCGCAAGCCGATGCGAGGTTCCGACGAGCAGCAGCTTCATGCGACGTGGGCAAAGAGGAGCCCGAGTTGGAGGACGATGACTGCGGCAACACTACCGAGTGCCAGGGCGGCGGCCAGCTCGCGGCGGCCCGCCCGCACTCGGAGGTAGAGCACCGAGGCGCCGAGCGCCCAGAGCACGAGGGTACCGGCGACGAGCGCGTCCACTCCACGGTTCGGAAGCCGGGCAAGACCCGGAACGATCCCGGCGGTCAGTGCCACCAGCGAGATGGCGACGGTTGTCACCGTGAGCCGGTCGAGCGCAACGAGCGACGGCATCCGTTGCCGCAGTAGCCCCGCCGGGTGGCTCTTCAGGACGCGCTCCTGCCACAGCTCGAGCGCCGCGAGCCCGCCCGCGACGGTGAAACCGGCGAAGGAAAGGAGGATCAGGCCGATGTGCAGGACGAGCACGACGTCGCTCCAGGCGGCCCCGCCCGCGCCCTCGGTCCCGCCGGCCGCGTACGAAACGGCCAGTAGGGTTGCGGCAAGCGGCATGACCCCGAGGCCGAGCAGCCTGAAGCGCGGGCTGCAGCCCCAGATCAGGTATGCGGAGACGACGAGCCAGACGAAGAGGTTGAGCGAGCCTGCCCACGTGCTCCAGGGGAACCCGTCCGCGCGGGTTGCCTGGACGACGAGCAATGCCGTCTGCGCGAGCCAGCCCAGCCGCACGCCCCAGGTCGCCAGCCGCCCGTAGAGCCCCGGGGTGCGAGCGTGACCGGCGTACGCGAACGCAGCTTCGCCGTATGCGAGGAGGGCCGGCCAGACGAGGAACTCAGCCACGAGGCTCCTCTGCTTTCGCTCGAGCGAGCTCGGCCAGCTCGGCGATCTCCCGCTCGAGGCGTCCTACCTTGAGCGCGATCAGAACGATGTAGACGAGCACCATCGCGAACAGCGCGAGATAGGCACCCCAGAGGTACTTCTCGCCCGTGCTCATGCCAGCCGCTCCCGCAGGTCCCTGAGGTTCGCGTCCGCCCGCTTCCCGGAAAGCTCGAGCAGATAGAGCCCTCCGGCCAGCGCGAGCATGGCCGCGAGGCAGACGCAGAACGTCAAGAACATCGTCCCATCCATGTCCGGGCCGTCCCGCTTGAACACGACGGGGTGAATGAGCCCCTCGGCGAGGCGGATCGCCATGAAGCTGACCGGGATGAGCACCACGCCGAACAGCGAGTAGACGGCAGAGGTGCGCGCGCGGCGAGGCCCTGGATCGGTCGAGTAGCGCAGCATGAAGTAGGCGGAGTAGAACAGGAACAGGATCAGGAAGAGCGTCAGCTGCCGCTCGCTCCACACCCACCAGTGCCCCCACGAGACCTTCGCCCAGATCGACCCGGTCACGAGGGTCAGGACGCCGAAGATCACGCCCATGTGCACCGCGGTGTAGCTCTCGAGGTCATACCGGTCGCCGCCTTTCCACAGGAGGCGTAGCGCCTTCCACGCAGCCCAGAAAAACGCCGCGTACGCGGTGAGTGCGACGGGTACGTGGACGTAGAAGATCTTCTGGCTGATCCCCTGGTCGGCGTCTTCGGGCGCCCAGAAGAGCGCGAGGCCGAGACCCGCGACCAGGAGTGCCGCCGCAGTCAACGAGAGAAGGGCGGCGCCGTTATTCCGTAACGACGTACTCAAAGCTTGCCCACGACAGGATCGCAAAGATCAGGTCGTACACGCCGAGGAAGGCGAGGTAGCGTCCCGGATCGTCGGAAACCGTGGCCCCGAGCCCGCCGACGATGAGGGGAATCGCCACCGGCAGGAAGAGCAGCGGCAGCAGCAGCTCGCGGGCCCTTGCGGCGGCGGCCATCGCGCCGAAGAGCGTGCCGACCGACGCGATTCCGATGTTTGCGAGGGCGAGGCCGGCCACGAGCTCCCAGGTGACGGATTCGTAGAAGAGCGCGAAGGCCGGGAGCGCGACGGCCTCGGCGAAGAGCAGGAAGGCGAGCACGCTGAGCGTCTTCCCGAGCCAGATTGCGCTGCGGTCGCAGGGAGCAAGGATCAGGCCGTCGATCGTGCCCTGGTCCCGCTCGCCGACGAACGCGCGGCCCAGCGCGAGGAGGGCGGTGAAGAGGAGGGCGATCCAGAGCATTCCGCTCGCAGCGAGCCGCGAGCTCTCCTCGGGCAGCGCGAAATGGAAGACGACGAGCGCCGAGACGACGAAGAGCAGCATCGCGGGCACCGTGTCGCGCGTCCTGAGCTCGACGAGGAGATCCTTGCGCGCGAGCGCCGCGACATCGGCGAAGTAGCCGCTCATATCAGCGCGAGGCGGCCGGTCGCGAGGGCCGCGACGCGCTCGGGCTGGTGGCTGGCGACGACGATCGTCCGCGCTCCGTGGACGGCGAGCTCTGCGTCCAGGAGCTCGGCGCCTTCAGCGTCCAGGGCGCTGAAGGGCTCGTCGAGGAGCAGCAGCTCGGGATCGTGGAGAAGCGCGCGGCACAGGGCGAGGCGCTGGAGCATCCCTCGCGAGAAGGTCGCGGTCACTTCAGCGCGAGCGTCCCAGAGGCCGAAGCGCTCGAGGAGCATGCCGATCCGCTCACGTCGCTCCGGAATCCGGTAGAGGCGCCCGTAGAGGTCGAGATTCTCGACCGCGGTCAGCTCACGGTAGAGGAGCGGCTCGTGCCCGAGGAAGCCGACGCTGCGGCGCTCGGCGTGAACCTCGAGCGTCCCCGCGGTGGGCGCGAGGAGCCCTACGAGCAGTCGGAGGAGCGTCGTCTTCCCGGAGCCGTTCGGGCCTGTGAGGACGAAGAAGTCACCAGCGGCGACTTCGAGGTCGACTCCGGAGAGGACGGGCCGGCCACCAAATCGGCGCCCGAGCCCCGTGGCGCGAACGATCGGGCGACCCACGGCGGGGTGATCGAACTCAGGAATCCCCAACCTCCTCCCCGAGCCGAGCGTATCGCCGTGCGGCGGACGCATGGGACACGCGAGCGCGCCGAAAGTGCGTCAGGCGTTCCCCAGGGCTCACGTTTGCCGGTGCCCGCCCTGCTCGCCCGCGACGAGCCGCGCGGCGTGCGAAAGCGCCTCCCGAACGACCGCAAAGCCGTCGCGACACCCTCCCGGGGAGCCGGGAAGGTTGATCACGAGCGACGCTCCACGCGTGCCCGCGACTCCACGCGACAGCAGTCCGTGCGGGGTCCGGGTGACGGCGTCGGCCCTGATCGCCTCCGCGATTCCCGGGATCTGGCGCTCCAAGACCGAAGCCGTCGCCTCCGGCGTGACGTCGCGCGGCGCAACTCCCGTTCCACCCGTCGTCAAAACGAGGCTCGCCTCGTCGCTCAGCTCCTCGATCGCCTCGGCGATCTCCCGCCGTTCGTCCGGTACGACCCGACGTGACACCTCGTACCCCTCGCCGGAGAGGAGCTCTTCCAGGAGCGCGCCGCTCTCGTCGACCCGTTCGCCGCTCGCGACACCGTCGGAGATCGTTAGGACGGCAGCTTTCAGACCTCCTCCTTCGTCTTCTCCAGGAGGCGGATCTCGCTGACGACCATCGAGTCGTCCACTGCCTTCGCCATGTCGTAGATCGTGAGCGCGGCGACGCCGGCGGCGACGAGCGCCTCCATCTCGACCCCTGTCTGCGCCGTTGTCTCGACAGTAGACGTAACGTCCGCTCCGTTCTCTACGATGGCAACAGTGACATCGATGTTGGAAAGGGGAAGCGGATGACAGAGCGGGATGAGATCGCTTGTGCGCTTGGCTGCCATGACCCCGGCAAGCTGGGCAGTCGTGAGGGCGTCGCCCTTGGGAAGCCGCGCGAGTCGCTCCGCCGTCTCGGGCTTCATCTCGATTCGAGCGCGGGCCCTCGCCCGCCTCCGTGAGTGCGGCTTCCCGCCGACATCCACCATTTGGACTCCGCCGGTCTCGTCGATGTGAGAGAACCCCGTCACGAGCCCGCGCGCGAGGGAGCCGCGACCGCGTCGAGGTCGGCCAGTTGACCTTCGACCCATTCGGCGAGGTCGTGCTCGCGGATGTGTGCGCGCATGGCCTCGGCCCGCGCCGCGCGCTCCTGCACGGGCATCTCGAGCGCCGCGTGGATCGCCTCCGCCTGTCCGGCGATGTCGAACGGGTTGACCGTCAACGCCCACTCGCTGAGCTCCTCGTGGACGCCGGCGTTCTCCGAGAGGATCAGGACGCCGTCGCGCCCGTTCACGAGCGGGGCCTCCTTGGCGACGAGGTTGAGCCCGTCGAAGATCGCATTCACGAGCAGCACGTCGTACTGCTTGTAGGCCGCGACCGACGCGTGGAAGTCGTCCTCGATCCGGAGGTCGATCGGCGTCCACCCCTCGCGCTGGAAGCGGTCGTTCACCACACGTGCGGTTCGCTGGATGGCACCGAGATACTCGGCGTACTCGGGGATGTCCTGGCGGCTTGGATCGAGCAGCGCCAGCATCCCGACGCGACCGTGCAGCTCGGGATGGTCCGAAAGAAAACGCTCGAACGCGCGGAATCCCCGCACGACGTTCTTCGACGGGTCCGTCCGGTCGACGCGGAGCACCAGCCATTCGGGACGGTCTGCGACGAGCTCAGCCTCGCGCTGCCCGACTGCCTCGCTGGCCGCGAGCTCGTCGAACTCGCTCGGGTCGACCGAGATCGGGTGGCTCGTCGCGGCGATGCGCCGACCGTCGTAGTCGGCGGTGCAGTCGACGAAGTTCGCGTCGGCGCCGGCGATCTCGACGCATGAACGGAGAAAGTTGCGGCGCCAGCGATCCGTGTGAAAACCGACGACGTCATTCGCGAGAAGCCCGTCGTGCAGAGCGCGGCGGATCGCGGCGGGAAGGACGTGCCAGTAGTCCG
>Ga0136614_10002180_pt1 | contig 12080 bp, 10 predicted proteins | sample AntDrymUQ2792106_2_FD_106643 | JGI IMG/M metagenome (GOLD analysis project Ga0136614, IMG submission 106643) | Polar desert sand microbial communities from Dry Valleys, Antarctica - metaG UQ279 (21.06) | ecosystem: Environmental > Terrestrial > Soil > Desert | place: Antarctica: Dry Valley...
GATGTGCCGCCCGAGGTGGTCCACGCGCTGTTCTACAACTTCGCCGACGGCGAGGTCGCCCGGCACATCCCGCGCGTCTGGGACAGGGTCACCCCCGAGGCCGCCAACGCCGCGCGCGAACAGGGCTCGGTTGCCGCACTGCGCCGCATCCTCGGCGACCTCGCCGAGAGTCCCGGCGTCGCCCGTGCCGGCGACCTCGTGATCAAGGCGGGGACCAGCGCCCCGACGGAGGGACGGGCCCTCTACGCCGCGGTGCGGACGCTGCCAGTGCCCACCGAGCCGATGGCGCGGCTCTGGCACGGGGCCAACCTGCTGCGCGAGCACCGCGGCGACGGCCACATCGCCGCGCTCGTGACCGTGGGCATCGGCGGCACGGAGGCACACGTACTGCACGCGCTCTCCGAAGGCATGCCAGCAGAGCAGTTCGGGCGGGTCTGGCACCTGCCGAAAGGCCAGCTGGCAGCGGTCGTGGACGCGATGCGCACCCGCGGCCTCATCGGCGCCGACGGCTGGCTTACCGCGGCCGGCCGGCAGACCAAGGAACGGGTCGAAACGCTCACCGACGAGCTCGCCGCTCCGGCCTATGACATTCTCGAGCCGGACGAGCCCGACCAGCTCATCGAGAACCTCGAGCCCCTTGCCGCAGTCCTCGTCGCTGCCGGTTCGCAGTAGGTCGACGTCAGCTCGGCCGGCACCCGTGCCCCCGAAGTGCCTACTTCGTCCGGAGGCATCCGAGAATCGCGCCTTTCCGACGCGAGCGGGGGTATCCGGGATCGCCGGTTACGTGACCCGTGCCATCGCGCGCCCGATCGTAGTGCTGGCCGCCCCATCATCCGTGACGTCGCCGCGGTCTCGCGTTCGTATCGTCGGGCCATGACGTCATCTCAGCACTGCGCCCCCGCCGATAGCGCCGCAGCCACCACGGCCGCCACCGCGACCTGGGTGATCGTTGCGTCGCGCGATCACGCCCGGCGCGGCCTAGCCGACGGGTTCATCATGGCCAACCACGGCAAACGGACACCGCTGGCACGGATGCACCCCGGCGACGGCATCATCATCTACTCGCCGAAGACGAAGTATCCCGATGGTGATCTGCTGCGCGCGATCACGATCGTCGGCACCGTCACCGGCGCCGAGCCCGAACCGAGCGACCTCATCGCCAACGGCTACCGCAGACGCGCCGACCTCAGGGAGATCGAGCCACTCACTCTCGACCGCGTTCGAGACCACCTCCCCACGAGCAGGTTGCGGTTCGGCTGCTTCGACCTCTCACCGGCCGACGCCGCAGCGATCTGGCAGCTCATCGACGGCGCGCAGAACCACACCTCCCGTGGGCGACGCCGCCGATGACACATCCACCTCCCGTGCTGCGCCGTCCGATACCGACGGAGATAACGCCGCACCGCCGCGTCCGGGAACGCCTAATACACGGGTGATCTTGGCTGCATCCGCGACCGGTTCTGAGGCGGCTGGGAGCGTTCGGGGACGAACCCGTTCCCGTTTCTGGTCCGGTCCGTGTCGGCGTCTGGTGAGCCTCGCTACGCGTTGGGTGAGCCGCTCGTGGACAGCTATCTGGAGTTCGTGGCTGGGAGGTGTCGTGCGAACACGGTGCGGGCGGTGGCGTTCGATCTGAAGGTGTTCTTCAGCGTCGTCGAGGAGGGGCCGGTGGCGGTCCGGCCGGTGCACGTGTTCGAGTTCCTGGCTCAGCAGCGAGGTGATCGCACGGTCGTGCGGAGCACGATAGCCAGTCCGGGCTATCGGCGCGCACGATCGCTCGCCGACTGTCGTCGGTGTCGGGCTTCTACGCCTATCTCGTCGCTCGCGGTGACACGCCGGTGACCGCGAACCCGGTGCCGCGCGGCTTGCAGACACGCCGAGCGGGGGGTCGGGCCCGTCGACGCCCGATACCAGCACATCACCACACTGCGGTCCTCCGACTAGGACAACGGCCGTCCGAGGCTCGCCCGCCGACGTCTTTCGTTCGCGCTTTCCGTCGAGACAGGGCACTCTGGTGGACTTTGAGCGGCGCCGGCCGTTCCTCGGCGGGACCCAACGGGCTCACCGCGACTCGTAGTCCGTGATGACGGCGACATTGCGCTGCGACGGTGACGCGGGGTCGAACCGGTACCCGATCCACTCGGCGACCAGGCGGCGCGCCAGTTGGAGACCGATGACCCGCTCGCCGAGCGCGAGGACCTGGCAGTCGTTGGACAGCACCGAGCGCTCGACACTGAACCCGTCGTGGGCGACGGTGGCGCGCACGCCTGCCACCTTGTTGGCGGCGATCGCCATGCCGATGCCGGTGCCGCACACCAGGACGGCGCGGTCGGCTCGCCCGGCCGCGATCTCCTCGCCGGCGCGCAGCCCGACCTCGCCGTACGTCGCGCCGTCCCGGTCGATCCAACCGACCCCGAGGTCGATGACCGACGCGACCCGCGGATCGACGGTCAGGTCGACGCGAAGCGCCTCCTTGTAGTGGAAGCCGGCGGCATCGCTCCCAACCAGGACCCGCAGTTCGCTCAAGGCCCGCCGCTCCCTCGGCTCGTCGACCCGCCCGCTGCGATGACCCCGCCGACGGCGGTCACGCAGAGCCCGAGCGATGTCGCGCCGGGATCGGGCGTGCCGACGCTGCGGTCGCCGAGCGGTCGCGCCCTGCCGAGGTTCGCCCGCAGCGAGGCGGTCGACTCGGCGGCGGCCGCCGCCACTTCCGCGGCCTCCTGCCAGGCGCCGCCCAGCGGGTCGCCGGCTCGCACCCGAGCGTCCAACGTGTCGACGAACGGCACCAGCGCGTCGAGCATGGTCTTGTCGCCGAGCTCGGCCTTGCCGACCCGCCGCAGCGTTGCGCTCGCCGCCGCCACCGCGTCGGCAAGGCGGCGGGCCGTGACCGGCTCGGTGTCGCCGAGCGATTCGCCGATGGTGGCGAGCAAGATGCCCCACAGGATCCCGCTCGTCCCGCCGGCCCGATCGCCGAACGCGTCGCCGGCGGCGAGAAGCACGGTTCCGACACCACCGCGTGCCCCGTCGGCTGCAGCACACGCAGCCCGGCTCCCGCGCGACATCCCGAGCCCGTGGTCGCCGTCACCGGCGACCGCGTCGAGCTCGCCGAGCCACTGCTCGTTCGCAACCATGGCGTCGCGCATCGCCCGCAGCGCCTCACGGGCGGTTTGCGCCTGCGCGATCGACTCGTCGCTCGCCGGGCCAGCGACGACGGCCCCGGACGGCACCGAGTCCGCCTTGGTTTCGGCGGCGTCCGGGCCGTTCACATCTTCCGCCGGATCGGCGAGGGCGCCGCGACGGAACGACGCGGTGTCGACCGGTGCGCACCAAAGGGCTTCGAGCTCGTCGTCGAGCCACGTCACCGTTAACGAGCAGCCGGCCATGTCGAGACTGGTGACGAACTCGCCCACCTCGGGGAGCACGGGTTCGACGCCGAGCTCGGCCAGACGCCGGCTCACGCCGGCGTACAGGACCAGGAGTTCCTCGTACTTCGTGGCGCCGAGGCCGTTCACGACCACGGCCGCGCGGTCGGCCCCGTCGGGGCGCTCGGCGAGCACGGTCTCGACGAGTTCGCCGGCGAGCTCGTCGGCGGACATCAGATCGGCGGTTCGGATGCCCGGCTCGCCGTGGATCCCGAGCCCGAGCTCCATCGTGCCGGGTGCGACGCTGAACAGCGGGCGCTCCTGCCCCGGCAGCGTGCACCCGGCGAAGGCGACGCCGAAGGTGCTCGTGCGATCGTTGGCACGCCGCATCACCCGTTCGACGTCGTCGATCGACCAACCGGCGTCGGCCGACGCGCCGCCGGTCTTGTAGACCACCAAGGTCCCGGCGATGCCCCGACGCAGCTCGCGTTCGTGGGCGGCCGCAGATGCGACGTCGTCGGTGACATACACGATCCGGGCGTCGATGCCGATCGCGGCGAGTCGCTCGGCGGCGGCGGCGAAGTTGAGCCGGTCCCCGGCGTAGTTGCCGAAGGCCAGGATCACGCCGGCGCCGCCATCGGCGGCGCAGGCGACGCGGTACACCTGCTGGCTCGATGGCGACGTGAACACGTCGCCCATCACGCACGCGTCGGCGAGACCACGTCCGACGATGCCGGCGTAGGACGGGAAATGGCCCGAGCCGCCGCCGACGACGACGGCGACTTTGCCCGCCCTGGTCCCGCCGGCGCGGACGAAGCCCGATGCCTCCGGCACCCGCTTGGCGTAGCGGGCATATGCGGCGGCGAACCCGGTGATCACGTCGTCTTTGAACTCGGTGGGGTCGTTGCGCAGGTGCGTCATGGCGCTAGGTGGCACTGCGCGGCGCGACGGCGTACCGCACGCCTTCGCGATCCCACGCCTGCAGGATCTCCGGCTCGACATCGGCGTCGGTGATCACGAGATCGAAGTCGGTCAGCGGCATGATCCGGTGCAGCGCGTGGCGGGTGAGCTTGGCGTGGTCGATCAGGAAGTAGCGATGGGTCGACGCCGCAACCATCGCCCGCTTGAGCGCGACGATGCGCTCTTCCTGGTGGTAGACGTGGCCGCCCGAGACCGCCGACGAGGACATGAACAGCGTGTCGGCGTGGATCGCCTGGATCTGCTCGACGCACTGGACGCCGACGAACGAGTCATGGGACGCGTCGTAGTGCCCGCCGAGCCCGATCAGTTTGATGTCGTGGGCGGTGGCGAGGTCGGCGATCCGGCGCATTGCCGCCAGGAACGTGGTGGCCACGTGCAGCGGTGCCCGCTCGGCCAGTCCCGAGATCATGTGCAGGATCGTCGTCGAGTCGTCGAGCATCACCGAGGTCCCGGGCTCGACGTAGCCGAGCGCGAGTCGGGCGATGGCCGCCTTCTGGACGGTCATCGAGTTCAGCCGGTAGGCGAGCTGCGACTCGAACACGCCCGACGGCTGCGCGGTCACACCGCCCCGGAACTTGCGCACCACCCCGCGCCGATCGAGCTCGTCGAGGTCGCGGTGCAACGTCATCAGGCTCACCGAGAATTCGTCGGCGAGATCCTGGACGGTCGTCGAGCCGCGCTCGACGATGCGCTCGATGATCTGACGTTGGCGTTCGCGACGACGATGGTGCGGCGTATCGGCACCTTCGTTTGGGTGGGGCATTGATTCGGTCGTCACCTTCAGTCCTCAGCTCGCTGGTCGCACCGGCGCGGGTACGGGCCGCGCGGGCAGGTGGGGGGAGCGACCTGCCCGCTCGATTCTGTCAAGAACCCGTGTTTGCCGTCGACGGCTCGGGTGCGGACGCCGTCGTCGTGCCCGACCCCTCCTCGGCCATCACGAAGTTGTCGAGCAAGGGGGCGTTCTCGGCGGTGATGAGCACGCAGTCGATCGCCTGCTTCTCGGCGTCGGCGCCGGTCTCGCCGGTGCGCAGATAGTTGTCCGCCTGCTGCACGGCGAGGGTCGTCCCCTGGACGATTGGCTGCAGCACGGTGGCGATCATGTCACCAGCGATGACCGCGTCGACGGCGTCCTGGTTGCCGTCGAAACCGAGGACCACGACGTCCTCGAGACGGCCGGCCTCGCGAAGCGCCTGGATCGCGCCGAGCGCCATCTCGTCGTTGCCCGAGATCACCCCATCGACGTCGGGGTGCGCCGACAGAAGCAGCTCCATCTTCTGCTTGCCTTCGGCGCGGTCCCAGTTCGCGGTCTCGGTCTGCAGCAGCTCGAGGTCGGGATACTGGTCGATGACCGAGTGGTACGCGTCAGAGCGGACCTGGGCGTTGTTGTCGGTCGGGTTCCCGAAGAGCTCGACGTACGTGCCCTCGCCGCCCATCGCCTCGACCCAAGCCTCGGCGCCGAGGGCGGCGCCTTGCGCGTTGTTCGAGATGATCTGCGACAGCGCGATCCCCTGCTCCGAGATCTCGGCGTTGACGAGGAACACCGGGATGCCGGCGTCGGTCGCCTTCTGCACGGCGCCGACGCTCTCCTCGGCGCCTGCCGGGTCGAGGATAATCGCGTCGACGCCCTGCGAGATTGCGGCGTCGATGAATTGGTTCTGCAGGTCGGGGTCGTTGCCATGGGCGTTGACCGTGGTCCCGTACCCGAGCTCGGCTGCGACGCGTACCGCCGTGTCGACCTCGGCCTTCCAATAGGGGTTCGACGGATCGACGGTGATGACCGCGATCGTTCCGGCATCGCCTTCGGCGGCCGGGGCAGGGGTCGAGTCGTCGGGCGGCGTCGTCGCCCAGGCCGGCGTCGAGGACCCGACGACGGCGATCGCCGCCGCGGCCGTTGCGATGCGGATGAGTCTTCTCATGATTGTCTCGCTTTCTTTGCTGTAGCTCTCACGAAGAGATCGTTGGAGTTCTGTCGGCGGCCGCCCGGGCCGCCTTGGTGCCGGCGGTGCGACGCTGGACGGCCTCCTGGATCTGGTCGACTGCGACGGCGAGGATGATCACGGCGCCTTTGACGACCTGCTGCCAGAACGTCGACACGCCGATCAGGACGAGCCCGTCGACCAGGAAGCCGATGAGGAAGGCGCCGATCAGAGTGCCGCGAACCGTGCCACGGCCACCGGACAGCGCGGCGCCGCCCATCACCACGGCGGCGATGGCGTTGAGCTCGTAGAACTCGCCGCCGCGCGGTGTCGCCGCAGGGAGGTCGGCGGCGAGCAGCAGGCCGACCGCTGCTGCGCACACGCCGGAGAAGACGTAGACCAAGATCTGCACGCGGCCGATTGGCACACCCGACAGCTCGGCGGCGCGGGCGTTGCCGCCCGACGCGTAGAGCCATCGGCCGAACGGCATGCGGGTGAGCAGTACGGAGAACACGACGGCGACCGCCACCATCACCCAGATCGGCATCGGGATGCCGAGCGGCCTGCTCGCCAACACCCTGACGAAGCCCGTGTTGCCCAGTTCCGGCTCACCGCGCAGGTCGTTGAACGTGGTCCCGTTGGTGATGACGAGCGCAAGACCGCGGGCGACGTAGAGCATCCCGAGGGTGGCGATGAACGGCGCGACCTTGAGATAGGTGATGACCAAGCCGTTGATCACGCCGATCAGCGCCCCGACGACCAGCGACAAGATCACCACCACCCACACCGCCGGGTAGGCGGTGGCGTCGGTGAACGGGATGTTCGCGCCCTGTAGCAGGTAACCGGCCACGACGCCCGACAGCCCGACGGTGGATCCTACGGAGAGGTCGATGCCGCCGTTGAGGATCACCATCAGCAACCCGATGGCAATTGTGGCGTTGAACGCCACGTGGCGGCTCATGATGATCAGGTTGTCCCCGGTGAGGAACTTCGGCGTGAGCGCGCTGAAGATCAGCACCGTGATGATCAGGGCGAGGAACGCGCGACCCTCGACGAGCAGCGCGCTCACGTTGATCCGTGTGCGGCGGCGCAGCGCGGGCGACTCGGCGACCGCGGTCGTCATGCCAACGCCTGCTCGAGCACGTCGTGCGATGCCCCGCCGGCGGCGGCGATCACGGTGTCCCGGTCCGCCGTGGCGGCGTCGAACTGGCGCACGACCTTCCCCTTCCTGAGGACCACGACCCGTGTCGCGTGGGCCAAGGCCTCGCCGATCTCCGACGTCGCGAACAGCACGGCGAGCCCGCGCTCGGCCTGGCCGAGCAGCAACCGGAAGATCTCCGCCTTGGCCCCGACGTCGACACCGCGCGTCGGCTCGTCGAGCAGCAGCACTTTGGGGTCGACGAGCAGCATCTTGCCGATCACCACCTTCTGCTGGTTGCCGCCGCTCAGCGACGTGATCGACGCGTTAGGCCCCGCCGTCTTCACCTTGACGTCGTCGATCGCCCTCGCGACCCGGGCTCGTTCGGCGGAACGGTCGACGAACGGTGCCGTGTAAACGGTCGCCAGGCCGGCGAGTGACAGGTTGGCGCCGACCGACAGCAGCTGCACGAGGCCATCGCGCTGTCGATCCTCCGGCACCAAGCCGAGCCCGCTCGCGATCCGCTCCCGCACGCTCGCCTTGGTGACGTCGCGTCCGTCGACGACGATCGAGCCGCTCGCCATCGGCACTCGCCCGGCGAGGCACTCGAGCAGTTCGGTGCGACCGGCGCCCATCAGTCCGAACAAGCACACCACCTCGCCGGCGCGGACGTCGAGCGACACTCCGTCGACCGCCAGCCGGCCGGCGCCGTGGGGTTCCGGTACGTTCACGTCGCGGACCTCCAGCAGCACCGCATCATCGCTCGACACCGGCTCGGCCCGTTGTTCGGTGGTGCCGGCGCGGCCGAGCATCGCGGCCACGACCCACGACAGCTTGAGGCCTTCCTTCGGATGACTCGCGACGAGATTGCCGTCACGGAGCACCACGGCAAGGTCGGCGAGCTCGATCGCCTCCTCGAGGTGGTGGGATATGTAGATCACAGCGACGCCGTGCGCCTTGAGCTCCTGGGTGACGCGGAACAGTACGGCCACCTCGGCCGAGCTGAGGGCCGAGGTCGGCTCGTCCATGATCAGGACCCGGGCCTCGCCGGCCAAGGCACGGGCGATCTCGACGACCTGTTGCTGACCGAGCCGCAGGCTCGCCACGTCGCGTCGCGGGTCGATGTCCTCCTCCAGCCGGGCGAGCACGTCGGACACCACCCGCTCTTCGGCGGCGAAGTCGATCCGACCGCCGCGACCACGCACCTCACGGCCGAGGAAGATGTTGTCTCGGACGTTGAGGTTGTAACAGAGGCTGAGCTCCTGATGGATGATCGCGACCCCGTGCGCCTCGGCCTCGGCGGTCGAATGGAAGCTCACCGGCTCGCCGTCGAGCTCGAGCACGCCGCTCGTGGGGTGCTCGACGCCGGACATGATCTTCATCAGCGTCGACTTGCCAGCGCCGTTCTCGCCGAAGAGCGCGGTGACCTGGCCGGCTCGGGCCTGGAAGTCGACCCCCTGGAGGGCGAGCGTCGCCCCGTAGTGCTTGGTGACGCCGAGGGCCCGCAGGACCACCCGGCCAACGGCAGGGCCGTCGGCCGATGACGGCGAGGACGCCACCGGCGACGGTCCCGCGGACGGCGCCATCATCCGGACACCCCGATGATCACGGGCTGGATGAGATAGGTGTCCGGTGGGCCGCCCTGCGCCCAGGCGCCGACCACGTCGAGCGTCTTGCCGTCGAGGGCGGCGAGGTCGAGCGCCCCGATCACGTCGTCGCGGACGCTGAGCTTGTATTCGTTGGCCACTTCCTGGTACTCGGTCTGGTTGGCGAAGTCGCCGAACAGGGCGGTCCCGGTGACGTCGCGGATCGGCGCCCCGTTCAGCGCTGTCGTCAGCGGGATCCGGACGTCGGCACCCTCGGGCATCCCGTCGACGGCGAGCGTGATGAAGCGGTCGTCGACCTCGGCGACGGAACCGGTGACGACGACCGGGAAGACGAATGCTCCCGATCCGGCGTCGACGCCGTACTCGGCACGGGCGGCGGCGGCGTCGTCGGCGAGCGCATCCGCGAGCGCCGGCAGCTCGACCGCAGCCTCGCTGATCATCCGGGTGGTCTCCGGAAGGTGTTCGTCGACGTAGGCGGCGGGCGAGAACGTCGGCGCCTGGGCGGCGGACTGTTCGGTGGGGTCGAGGAACTCGGTGTCGACGGCCATCGCCACCACGAGGGCGAAACCCCCGAAGGCGGCCAGGCTGCGGAACGACAACAGCCGATCACGGACACCACCCCCCATCTCGCCACGACCCCCTTTGGAAACGAACTCTCTCGGGACGAACCGACACCGGTGGGCTGACCTTCGGTGCGATGTTCTGCGGTAGTTTTACAGGAACGATGTGATAAACGCAAGAAGTTGTGAGAACTGAGCGATAGTTCACGACGTTCGTGCAGCGTGAGCAGCGGCGATCGCCAGCAGCTCGACGAGTCCCGAAGCCGTCCACGCCGCCCGTCCGACGAACAGCCCGTCGGCGACCTCGAGCAGGGCGCCGGCGTTCGTCGGGTCGACGCTGCCGCCGTAGAGCACGTGGCCGTTCGGCGTCGTCGCGTCGGACACCTCGCGCAACAGGTCGAGGGTCGGGGCGACCTGCTCGGCGGTCGCCACCTCGCCGTTGGGGCCGATCGTCCATACCGGTTCGTAGGCAACGACCAGGCGATCGACATCGCCCCCGCCGACCATGCTGAGCGCGGACAGGAGCTGGTCGACCACGACGCCCTCGAACCGCCCGCCCTGGCGTGCCGAACCGTCCTCGCCGACGCACACCAGCGGGACCAGTCCTGCTTCGAGCGCCGCGTGGACCTTACGGGCGACCGTCTCGTCCGTCTCGGCGAACCTTGCCCGGCGCTCGGAGTGCCCAATCTCGACCAACTCGGCGCCGGCGTCGGCGACCATCCGCATCGACACCTCGCCGGTCGCTCCCGATCCTTCGGGCTCCCAGTGCGCGTTCTGGGCACCGAGCCGAAGCCCAACCCTCCCGGCGATCCGCGCGTGCACTGCTGCCAGCGCAGTGTGCGCCGGCAGCACGAAGACCTCGACCCCGGGAACCGGCAGGACATCGATGACATCGTCGACGTAGGCCAGCGCCTCACCGATCGTCTTGTTCATCTTCCAGCTCGTCCCGAGCCAGACCGGCCGGTGTCGCGCCACGGATCAGCCGGGGATCAGCGAGACCTTCACCGATTGGTCACCGGCGGCGACCAAATCGAGGCCGCGGCGGAACTCGTGGAGCGGGAGCTGGTGCGAGCAGATCTCGTCCATCGGCAGCGCGCCGGACTCAAGCATTCGGATCGCTGCCGGCCAGCAGTACGGCCCGAGATGGGCACCGTAGACGTCGAGCTCCTTGTCGTCGCTGATGATCGACCAGTCGACGGTGACATCGGCGCCGAACACGCTGTACTCGACGTACCGACCGAGCTTGCGAAGCAGGTCGAGCCCCTGCCGCACGGCACTGGGGTGTCCGGTGCCCTCGAGATAGACGTCGGCGCCGTAGCCGTCGGTCATCGCCCGCACGGCCGCCACGGCGTCGTCCCGCGCGACGTTGATCGTGTCGGTCGCCCCGCACTTGGCCGCCAACGACAGCTTCTCGTCCGACATGTCGAGCGCCACCAGGCGCGCCGGCGACTTCGCTGCCGTACCGGCCGTCATCCCCAGCCCAATCGGGCCGCAGCCGGCGACCACGACCACGTCGTCGAATCCGATCCTCGCCCGCTCGACCGCGTGCAACGCACACGACAGCGGCTCGGCGAACGCGGCGTGGTGGGCGGGAAGGCCCTTGGAGATCCGGTGGACCAACGACTCCCGGGTGAACACCATGTACTCGGCCATCGCGCCGGGGGTACGGCGCTTGAACCCGTACATGTCGTGGGGCAGACACATCCAGTACTCGCCGCGTTGGCAGTAGCGACATTTCCAGCACGGCACGATCTGCTCGGCCACCACCCGGTCGCCGACGGCGATGTTCCACCGCGCCGCCGCCTCGTCGTCGAGCGCGGCGACGATGCCGACGAACTCGTGGCCGGGGATCACCTCGGTCTCCGCCCAGGCCGGCCGCCGGTCGTCGCCCCAGAACTTGGCGGCGCCGTGGAAGCACTTGAGATCGCTGGCGCAGATGCCGACCGCTTCGACCTTGACCAGCGCCTCGCCGGCGCCGGGTACCGGAACCGGCACCTCGCTGAGCCGATAGTCCTCCGGACCGTGACAGACAACGGCGTTCATCATCGACGATCCTGGCGCAGACATTTCCGACCTCCGGCTACCCCACTGGACGAACTGAAACAGCCCGGCGGGCGCTTAACGTAGCGCATGATGACCGCAGATCACAAGATTAAGTGCGAAATTATCGTGACTTGTCGTTGATCGAAGCAACCGACAACGACACCGTTCCTACCTCCCGCGCACAGGATCGCCGTCGCCTCGGTGCGGGATTGGGCGCGCAGCTTCAACAGATGTTGCTCGCGCGGATCTTGCCGATGAAGACGCTAGGTCCGAGGGCGGCGGCGGCGACGACCGGTCGGTTACCGTCGTCGGCATGACGCCCGAGGAGATCGCCGACCTCGTGTACCTGCGCCGGGCGTGCGACCTCATCGATCGCGACTACGCGCAGCCGCTCGATGTCCCGGCCATGGCTCGTACCGCGCTCATGTCGCCTGCGCACTTCTCTCGTAAGGGGCCGCGCGGATAGGGAAAAGCGC
>Ga0136614_10002184_pt1 | contig 12070 bp, 11 predicted proteins | sample AntDrymUQ2792106_2_FD_106643 | JGI IMG/M metagenome (GOLD analysis project Ga0136614, IMG submission 106643) | Polar desert sand microbial communities from Dry Valleys, Antarctica - metaG UQ279 (21.06) | ecosystem: Environmental > Terrestrial > Soil > Desert | place: Antarctica: Dry Valley...
AAGACCGTGTCGCGGTGCGACATCCAGCACGTCTGGTCGGTGGGCAGGCCGGCGAAGAGCCGGCCAGGCTCGCGCACCGTGAGATCGGAGCGGCCGAACTCGCCGACCTCCGCCCCCTCGACCTTGCCGCCGAGCTCGGCCGCGATGAGCTGCATGCCGTAACAGATGCCGAGCACCGGAATGCCGAGCTCCAGCAGCTCCCGCCGCAGCGCGGGCGCGCCGTCGGCGTACACCGACGCCGGACCGCCGGAGAGGATCAGCCCCTTGGGGTTGCGGCGGCGGACCTCGTCGAGGTCCACGTGGTGGGGCATCAGCTCGCTGAACACGCCGCACTCGCGCACGCGCCGGGCGATCAGCTGCGAGTACTGGCCACCGAAGTCGAGCACCAGCACTTCATCGTTCTTCTTGGCCGCCTCTACTTCAGGAGGCGGAGGCGCACTGGCGGTGGGGGCCTCCACCTACTCGACTAGCGCCGGGTCGCCAACCGGCGCGGTGCCGTTGGTGACACCGTCGGACGCCGGGGCCGCGTTGGCCGCGGACTGGGCGCCCATCCCGATCGCCTGGTCGCGCTGCAGCTGCTTGCCCTCCGTCTGGAGCGATGGCGCCACCATCACCTCGGCGCGGTGGAAGGACGGGATGTCCTCGTATCCGCAGGTGGCCATCGACGTGCGAAGGCTGCCCATCAGGTTGAAGGTGCCGTCGTTCTCGTGCGCCGGACCGTTGATGATCTGCTCGAGCGACCCGTTCTGCGTGGTCTTCACCCGAGCGCCGCGAGGGAGATCGGGATGGAAGGTGGCCATTCCCCAGTGGTAGCCGTGGCCCGGGGCCTCGTAGGCGCGGGCAAGGGGGGAGCCGATCATCACAGCGTCCGCCCCACAGGCGAATGCCTTGGAGATGTCCCCGCCGTTGCGCATGCCGCCGTCGGCGACGACCTTCACGTACTCGCCCGTCTCCAGCATGTTCTGTGACCGGGCGGCGGCGACGTCCGCGATCGCGGTGGCCTGGGGCACGCCGATCCCCAGCACGCCGCGCGTGGTGCACGCAGCTCCAGGGCCAACTCCCACGAGCACGGCCTTGGCGCCCGTGCGCATGAGGTGCAGGCCGGTGGCGTAGGAGGCACAGCCTCCGACCACCACGGGCACGGGCACCTCGCGAATGAACTCCTTGAGGTTGAGCGGCGGGCGGGCCTCGTCGGTGGACACGTGCTCCGCGGAGATCACGGTGCCCTGGATGACCAGGATGTCCACGCCGGCCTCGAGCGCCGCCTCATAGTGCGTGCGCACGCGCTGCGGGGTGAGTGAGGCGGCGCAGACCACGCGCTGCTCCTTGACCTCGCGAATGCGCTGGGCCATCAGGTCCTGGTCGATCGGCTGGCTGTAGATGCGCTGCATCTCCGCCGTGGCCGCCTCCTTGTCGAAGCCCGCGATCCGCTCGAGCTGCTCCTCGGCATCCTCGTAGCGCGAGAAGATCCCCTCGAGGTTCAACACGGCGAGCCCGCCGAGCTTGCCCATCAGGCCGGCCGTGCGGGGCGAGACCACCCCGTCCATCGCCGATCCCAGCAGCGGCAGCTCGAACCGGTAGTCGCCCAGCGTCCAAGTGATGTCGATGTCGTCAGGGTCGCGCGTGCGGCGCGAGGGGACGATCGCGATGTCGTCGAAGCCGTATGCACGGCGGCCCTTCTTGCCCCGACCAATCTCTACTTCCATGGCGGCATCCTAGGTTCGGCGGCGGACAGGACACTCGACCTTACCAGCGGGCCGCGGGCCGCCCGGCACCCCGCCGAAAAGCCTCGCAACGAGCGGGAAGGCGCCTCTTCGGCCTTCAGCCGCGGAGGCGCAGCAGGCGTCGTACCGAGGCCCGATTGCCGGAGGGGTCGGTGGCGTGAACGCGCAGGGTGAGCCGCTGCGGTCGCACCCGCGCGAGCAGGCGCCGCGAGCGCGCGGACACGCGCACCTGAACCACCCGCGACCCGGCCATCGCGAGGCGGCCGCTTCCGCGCCCGACCACGAGGTTGGGCGAGGCGATCTTGAGCTGGGAGGCGCGCGCTCCTGTCACGCGCGACCGCGCGACCGTGACTTCGAGTCGCAGCGAGCACCTTTCCGAGCAGCGCGTCCGAATCGGAACCCCGCGTCGCAGGAGAGTCCGCAGCCTGAAGCTCGAGGCGAAGCGCGTGGTCAACAGCGGCGCGACCGTGTCGCGGGTCGCGACCGCGGGTGTCGGGGCTGTCGCAGGTGTGGCGGGCGGGACGGGCGACGACTGCCGAGCGGGGTCGATGCCGGCGTCGGGCGGGAAGGCTGCCTCGTTCGGCGGACTCGCCAGCGCCCGGTCGGCATTGAGACGGCCGCCCGTGACCGTCACGCCCGTAAAGGCCGGCCGCGCGTCCACGCTGGCGAGCAGCGAGGCCCGGATCGCCGCCACCGAGGACTGCGGATAGAGCGACTTCATCAGTGCGGCGGTGCCGGCCACGTGCGGGGTGGAGCTCGACGTGCCGCTCATCGACCCCCATTGACGGCCGGGAAGGCTGCTCACGATGTCCACGCCGGGCGCGGCGAGATCGACCGCCCTGCGCCCGTAGCTGGCGAAGCCGGGGCGGCCGTCGAGCCGATCGCTGGCCGTGACGCAGATGACGTTGGGCAGCGGCTGGTTGCACGGGTAGCTGCCGGCGGCGTCGTTGTCGCGACCATCGTTGCCGGCGCCCACGACGAACAGTGTCCCGGAAGCGGCCTTGATCGCGTCGTGCTCAGCCTGGGAGTAGGTCGGCCCCGCCAGGCTGGCGTTGACGATCGGAAGATTCTTTGAGGCAGCGAAGCTGTAGGCGGCGATGACATCGGAGATGCGGCCCTGGTTGTTCGCGTCGAGGACCCGCAGCGGCATCACCTTGACCTGCCATGCGACTCCCGCGACACCGCTGGCATCGTTACCTCGAGCTCCGAGGGTGCCCGCCACGTGGGTGCCGTGCCCGTTGGGGTCGGCCGGATCGTTATCGCCATCCACCCAGTCCCATCCGCGCCAGTCGTCGACCAGTCCGTCGGCGTCATCGTCCAGGCCGTTGGTCTCGCGCCCGCCGCCGCTCTCGCCGGAGTTGCGGGCAAGGTTGGGCGTCAGGTCGGGGTGGGTGGCGTCCACGCCGCTGTCAACCACGCCCACAGTGACGGCCGAGCTGCCCGTGGTGCGGTTCCAGGCGGCTGGCATGCCGATCATGTTCAGGCCCCACTGCTGGGTGAAGTACGTGTCGTTGGGGATCCTGGCCGCCGAGCGGATCACGTCGGGCTCCGCGTAGAGGACGTTCTCGGAGTGCTCGAGCCTCGCCACCGCATCCCCTACGGACACACCGGGCTCGGGGTCCACGAGCTGAAGTCCGCGGAGCGGCAGCGCCTTCTCGAAATCGGTGCCCGCTTGGCTGCGGGCGGCAAGGCGATCCGCCGCGTCGGCGTCGCTGCTAAAGCGGACGAGCACCTGGCTGGCGCCGGAATCGGCTGGCGCTGCCTCTGAGGCGCTCGCCGGCGCGCATAGGGCGAGAACGGCTCCCGCCGTGATCGCCATTTTGATGCCTCGGTCCCCCACTCAGCCGATATCGGCAACTCATCTTCGCCCTATATCGCGGTAGGACATCCGTCCACAACCACGGAGGGCCCGCCGAATGGGCGGGCCCTCCGGCCACTTCACCTGCTGTTTGGCTACGGCCGGTTGCAGGCCACCGGAACCACGATGTGCTGGCCGCGGAAATCGACCACGACCAGGCCCTCGTCAGTGCAGACGTAGGTGCCGGCCACGACGATGTTGTCGCCGACCTGCACCAGCGGGTTCAGGCTCAGCAGTGACGCGTCGCCGTTCACTTCGACCCCGAGCTCCGCCAGCACCTCACCGATCGGCGTGCTGCCCGGATCGATCGTCAGCGAGAAGGTGCAGGTCGGGGCGAGCACGTTGCACTGAAGCCCGCTTCCCTGCACCAACGAGATCGTGCCCGGGGCACCTGGTCCTCCGGGATTGCCGGGCAGGCCGACACCACCGGGGCCGCCGCCACCGGGGCCGCCGCCCCCGGGACTGCCGCCGGGAGTGCCCGGCGAAGTGCCGCTCGGCGCAACCGTCACGCTGCCGCAGTTCTTCGTCACCGAGAGGTCGGCGGCGTCGATCCGGCACTTGTTGCGCCCCTTGCCTCCGTTGACGGCAGCATCCTTCTTGCCGTCCACCGAGTTCAGGATGTCGTTGCCCGCCCCGCCGGAAAGGCGATCCTTGCCCTTGCCGCCGGTCATGCGGTCCTTACCGGCTCCGCCGCTCAGGCGGTCGTTGCCGTTGCCGCCGCCGACTCGGTCGTTGCCCTTGTCGCCGCTGACACGGTCCTTGCCGGCATCGCCGGCGAGGATGTCCTTGCCTGCTCCACCCGAGATACGGTCGTTGCCGCCGCGGCCGCGGGCGCGGTCGTTGCCGCCCCCGAGCCTGAACTTGTCCGCCTTCTTGGTCCCGGACACCTTGTTCGCCTTCGCAGTGCCCTTGTACGTCCTTGCGACCACCGGCGCGCTCACCGCGCAGAGCGCGACAAGCGCAAGTAGCGCTGCCTTCGTTACCCACTGCATCCGTGCATTCATCTGAACTGCCTCCCGCGTTGGTGCTTTCCCGTGCCCGCAGGTATGCACGAATGCGCCGGTATCGAAAATGAAACGGACGACTGTCCGACCGGAAAAGGCCTGGAAAACGGACGGTTGTACTACTGCCCGGCGGGCGCCAGGGGCGCGTCCAGCACGTCCATCTGGACCTCGCCGAGGAGGCGGTCGACCTCGCGGGGGTCGACCACTCCGGCACCGAAGTGCTGGGTGGACTCGGCGCCGGAGGCCACGCCGAAGCGCAGGCAGTCCTCCTCGTCGCGCCCTCCGTACCTCGCGGCCACATACCCCGCGAGGAACGCGTCGCCCGAGCCCACGGACGAAACGGGCTCCAGCGGCTCGAGCGTGGCGCGGCAGAGGCGGCGGGGGCGGGTGGCATCGGCGTCGTCGCCCACCAGAGCGAGACAGCCGTCGGGTCGGGTCATGATCGCCGAGCGGGCGCCCATCTCCACCATCTCTCGCACCGCGGTGCGGCGGTCGTCCTCGTCGGCGAACTCATGGCCCACCAGTTCCTCCGCCTCCAGCTCGTTCGGGCTGACCACGCTGGGCGCGGCGCGGGTGGCCTGGCGCATCGGCTCCCCCTCGGAGTCGATCACCGTGGTCACTCCGAGCCGGTGGAGCTCCACCACCAGGCGCGCGTACAGCCCGCTGTCCACTCCTCGAGGCAGGCTGCCCGAGAAGACGCACACCGCCGCCCCCTTGGCCAGGTAGAGCAGCTTGTCCACGAACAGGTCGAGCTCGCCCTCCGACACACTCGGCCCGCGCTCGTTGATCTCGGTCTGCTCGCCGGAGGTGGGATCGACCACCGCGGTGGACATGCGCGACTCCTCGCGAATGCGCACGAAGTCGTTGAGGATCGCCTCATCGGTGAGCTGCTCGATGATGCGGGTGCCCGTGGGGCCCCCCGCCACACCCGTGGCGATCACGGGCTGGCCGAGCGCCTTCAGCGCGCGAGCCACGTTCACGCCCTTGCCCCCCGGCATCGACGTCTGCTCCACCGCGCGGTGGCGGCGGCCCAGGCGGAAGTTCGGGACGGCAAGGGTCTTGTCGATCGCCGCGTTGAGCGTGACCGTGATGATCATCCGGCCCCAGGGTAGTGCCCCGGGCCTAACCGACGCGGGCGCGTTCGCGGTCGCGCCGCCGGGCCTCCCGGTCGCCGCGCCGGCTGCCGGCCTTCGGAGGCGGGCGGCGGCGAATGACCACCACGAGCGCCACCACCAGCAGAGCCAGGGCCGCGAGCAGCGGCACCAGTGCGATGCCGAGCGTGCCCACGACCACGCGCAGCGGGCCCGCACCCGGCACCTCGCTGGCGGTCACCAGCCGCACTCGTCGCACCACCTGGTCTCCCCGCAGCACCGTGATGCGCCCCACCGCGTGGCCCGCCGGCAACTCGCCTTCGAGCTCCTCAGGCGCGTCCACGATCGTGCGCACGCGCTGGCCCCGGCGCGTGACCACGAGCGCGTCGCTCTCGGGGACCAGGCTGGCGCGCTCGTCGAAGTACTTCACCGCCGCCGAGGCCACCGGTTTCGAGTTCTCGAGCGGCTGCACGCGGCGGAACTGGGCGAGACCGTAGCGCAGCAGGGCCAGCGACTCGGTGTCTCGCGCCGCCTCGCTGGGCTCGCCGAGCACCACGCTGATCACGCGGGCTCCCAGCGGCCCGCCCGCGGCGCCCACGAGGACGTAGCCGGCGGTACCCGTGTGGCCGGTCTTCACCCCGTCCACGAAGTCGTACTGGCCGACGAGGTCGTTGCGGTTGGCCACCACGCGCGGGCGCGCGCCCGACTCGAGGTTGGCCATCGGCGTGCCCACGACCGAGGCGAAGCGCCGGCTTCGCATGAGTCGCCGCGCCAGCGCGGCGAGATCGCGCGCCGTCGAGTAGTTGCCAGGATCGTCGAGCCCGATCGGGTTCGCATAGCCCGTGCCCGTGAGGCCGAGCTCGCGGGCGCGCGCATTCATGTCGCGCACGAAAGCCGGCCGGGAGCCCGAGACCCCCTCGGCGAGAGTGACCGCGGCATCGTTGGCGCTCTCCAGCAACAGTGCCTCCAGGAGGTCGTCCACGCGCATGCGCTCGCCGGCGCGCAGATCTATCTTCGACTCCACGGCCAGGGCGTCGTAGGCCGGCGCCCGGTATACGTCGCTCGGCTTGGCGCGCTCCAGCGTGAGCAGAGCGGTCATCAGCTTCGTGGTGCTCGCGATCGACCGGCGCTCGTCGGGATTGCGCTGGAACAGGATGCCGCCGTCGCGCGCGTCGATCAGGATCGCCGCCTGGGCACCGGCCAGGTCGGGACGGGCGGAGGACTCCTGGGCACCTGCGGCCGCCGGCGTCACCATCAGCGCGGCCAGGAGCGCCACGAGGACTGCCAGACGACCGGCCCCCGGCCGCCCGCTCACTCGCGCAGCTTGATCTTCTGGCCCACGGTCAGCGACTGTGGGTCCAGCTCGGGATTGAGCAGCTGGATCGTCTCCACCTCCACCCCCGTCTTCTCGGATATTGAACCGAGGCTGTCACCCAGCTGCACCTTGTAGGTCCGTTTCTCCTTCTTCGGCGCCTTCGTCTGCTGCTCGGTCGTCTCCGATGAAGGGGGTGGTGCGTCGCTCGCACTCTCGGTCGCGTCTCCGCCGCCTCCCGTGACGCTGGAGCTCACCACCACCACGATCAAGGCGAACGCGCACGCCAGCAAGGCGATCGGAGCGAGCAAGCGGACTGGGCTGCGGGAGGTCTGCGGAGGCATCAGGGCGGGGCCGGAGGATAGAGTCGAGCGCAGCTCAACCGCGCTGCTCTGCGGAACTGTTCCACGCGAGCGCCCTCAACTCCTCCGCGGCGGCTTCGGCGGCCACCGCCGGATCTCCGCCTCGCTCGGCGTGCGCGCCCACGATCGAGCGCGACGCCGCAAGCAGCCCGGCGGCCGGATGGGGCGAAAAGGCCGGCGCCAGCGCGGATGCGCTCCCCCCTTGTGCGCCCACCCCGGGCATGAGGAAGATCGCCCGGGGCATCAGCTCACGCAGACGCGCCAGCCGCTCGGGCCGGGTCGCTCCTGCCACAGCGCCCACGAGCGACAGCCCGCAGTCGCCCACGTGGCCGGCCCCGACCTCGTCGGCGAGCGCCGCCAGGCGTTCGTGCAGCGGCACGCCGCCCGCGTCGATGTCCTGCAGGTCGGCGGCGCCAGGGTTGGAGGTGCTCACCAGCAAGAAGCAGCCGGCCCCCGCTCCGGCGGCCGCCCCGATCAGGGGCTCCAGCGAGTCGCGGCCCAGGAGGGGATTGGCGGTGAAGGCGTCCGCTCCTAGCCCCTGCACCTCGCCGAACGGCGAGGGCGTGGAGCCGACCAGCGCCTGGGCGTAGGCGGCTGCCGTGACCGGCACATCGCCGCGCTTGCCGTCCGCCAGCACGAGCAGGCCGGCGGCCCAGGCGTGGTCACGGACGGCTGCGAGGGCGGCCCAGCCGGGAGCCCCCAGCCGCTCGAAGCAAGCCAACTGGGGCTTGACGGCCACGCAGGCCCCGCCTGCGGCATCGATCGCGGCGGTGCAGTGGGCCCGTACGGCGTCGGCGGCGACGACGGCGGCATCCGCCCCGCTGCCCGGCGGCTCGATCCCGCGGGCCGCATCCGGCCACAGGGCCGCCGGATCGGGGTCCAACCCGAGCACGACCTGACTGCGACGCTCCTCTACGAGCGCCGCAAGCCGGTCGGCAAAATGCGTCAGGGTGCTGCTACTGACCCTTGACGGCCTTCTTCAAGGCCGATCCCGCCGAAAAGCGCGGCACACGGCTCGCAGCGATCTGGATGCGCTCACCCGTCTGGGGGTTCACGCCTTGGCGGGCGCCACGCTCAGCCACAGAGAACTTGCCGAAGCCGGTGAAGTTGATATCTCCACCCCGCTGCAAGGTCCCCTGGATGACGGTGAGCACGGCGTCGACCGCGTCGCTGGCATCGCCCTTGGAAAGGCCTGACTCCGATGTCACCTGGTCCACGAACTCCGACTTCGTCACTTGCTCCTCCTTAAACGGGTGCAGACAGAGAGCCGAACCTAACAACGGATGCGGACGATCGGCCGCCCGACCCCCCTCTGGAATGGGGTTTTCGGGGCGAGAAGCCGCAAATTACGGCGTTTCAGCGCGTTGCCGGGGCGGCTGGATTTCGCTCAGGAGCCCGAAACGGCCATCTCGCCGATCAGCACCGCAGCCGCCTTCACGCTCCCACCGAAGGGCACCCAGCGGGGCCCGGAACCGACCGCACGCACATCGCGCAGCATTTCCACAAGGTCCCCCGCGATGGTCATCTCCCGCACCGGCGCGCCCAGTTCGCCCCCCTCGACAAGCCTCCCCGTGGCGCCCACCGAGAACGTCCCTGAGACGGGGTTGACGCCGGAGTGCAGGCCCGACACCTCGGTCACGTACAGGCCGTCCCCGGCCTGCCGGACGAGCTCTTCGACCGTGTCGTCCCCGGCCCCCAGCAGCAGATTTGTGGGTCCAACCGTTGGCGGCGCGCGGTAGGACTCGCGCGCAGCGTTCGCTGTGGATGCGCGCCCGGCCTTGCGGGCCGTGCGAGCGTCATAGAGAAAGCCGGCCAGCCGGCCGTCCTCGATCAGTGGCGTGCGCCTCGTGGCCGCGCCCTCACCGTCGAAGGGCGCCGAGGACGGGCCCTCGGGGTGGCGGCCGTCGTCGGAGAGGACGAACGCCTTGCCGGCCACCGTCTCGCCCTCGCGCTCGGCGAACAGGGAGCGGCCACGCTGGACCGCGTCGGCGGACAGCATCGACCCGATGAAGCCGGCGAAGGAGGCGGCCACGAAGGCGTCGAGGATCACCGGGCAGCGACGGCTCTGCGTACGGCGGGCGCCCACCAGGTCGAGTGCCCGGTCGGCGGCCTCGTGGCCGATCGCCTCGGGATCCAGCGCGCCCGGGTCGCGGCCCAGACCGATGCCCATGCCCGTCATCAGGTCCTCGCCCTCGCCCGCGAAGGCCGACGCATAGGCCCATGCGCTGGTTGCGGAGTAGGAGGCCGAGAGGCCGTGGGAGCTGGCGATGGCCGCCGACCCCTCGGAGTCCGCGTACACGGCGTTCTCCACCTGGGTGACTCCCGGGCGCGAACGCGCGGCCCGCTCCACCTCCAGCGCGAGTTGCACCCGGTCCTCATTGCTCCAGCCGGCCATCGATGGGGACGCCAAGCCGTCCACCTCGGTCACGCCGGAGTCTTCCGCCAGCCCCGCGTACTCGTCCGGATCGGCCACGGCGGCCGCGGCCCGTGCCGCCTCGGCCACTGAGCGCACGCCGTCGTCGGAGAGGTCGGTTCCGTAGGCGTAGCCGGAGCGGCCGTCGATGAACGCGCGCAGGCCCAGCCCGCGGCTGCCGGCGTCGGACAGGCTCTCCACCTCGCCGCCGTAGACGCGGATGCGGCGGCTCGTGGACCGCTCACACCACGCGTCGGCCTCGCCGGCGCCGGCGGCGAGGGCGGCATCCACCCCACGGCGCGCGATCGCCTCTATGTCCACAGCGGCCACTTAGCCGGTCCCGCCCACGGTCAGCTCGCGGATCCGCACGTGGGGCTGGCCCACCCCGGCGGGCACGGTCTGGCCGTCCTTGCCGCAGTAGCCGGTGGCGATCTCCAGGTCACCCGCGATGCCGTCGATCGCTCGCAGCGCCTCCAGGCCGTTGCCCACGAGCGTGGCTCCGCGCACGGGCGCCGTGACCTTGCCGCCCTCGATCAAGTAGCCCTCCGAGACGCCGAAGACGAAGTCGCCGGTGGCCGGCTCAACCTGCCCGCCGCCGAAGGAGACGGCGTACAGGCCGCGGTGCACCCCCCCGATCAGCTCCTCGGGCGTGGCTTCACCGGGCGCGAAGTAGGTGTTGGTCATCCGGGGCACGGGCAGGTGGCGAAACGACTGGCGGCGGCCGTTACCGGTGGACGCGGCGCCGTCGGCCCGCGCGCGGACGACGTCGTAGAGATAGGAGGTGAGCCGGCCGTCTTCGATCACGGTGGTCCGGCGGGTGGGGGTGCCCTCGTCATCCACCCCATCGCTCCCCCATTCGTTGGTGCGCGCACCGTCGTCGTAGGCGGTCACGGTGGGCTCGGCCAGCTGCTCCCCGAGCTTCCCGGCGTAGACGCTGGCCCCCTTCTGCACGGCGTCGGCTTCGAGGCCGTGGCCGACCGCCTCGTGCAGGAGCACGCCGCCGAACCCGTTGCCCACGACCACCGGCAGGCGCCCGCTGGGGGCGTCCACTGCGTCGAGCGCCGTGAGCGCCTTGCGCGCAGCCGAGCCCGCCACCTCCTCGGGGTCGGACTCCAGCAACTCGTATCCGGCGTGCCCGCCGCGGGTGTGCGAGCCCGTCTCGACGCGGCCCTCGCGGCGGGCCACCACCTGGGCCGACAGGCGCGTGCGGGTGCGGTCATCGGCCGCCGCCACGCCGTCCGAGTTGAAGATCTCCACGATTCGCCGCCCCTCGGAGTAGCCCACGCTCACCTCGGCCACCTCGGCGCCCGCGGACCGCGCGCGCTCATCCAGCGCACGGAGCAGGTCGGCCTTGCGCGCCGCGGCGACGGTCTCCGGCCGCACCGACACCGGGTTCGTGCCCGCCGGGCGGGCCGGTCCGAGGGGCGCACACCCGCGCGGCTCGCCACGCACGGCCTGGGCCACGGAGCCGGCCATCGTGAGCAGTGCTTCCTCCCCCAGGCCGTCCACGTGCCCGAACCAACTCGCACCGCCGGCCACCACGCGGACCGAAGCGCCGCGCTCGGTGCCGCCGCCGGGCCGCTCCACTCGCCCGTCGTCCAAGGAGATGGAGAAGCTCTGTCGATCCTCGGCGTACAGCTCGGCGAGGTCGCCCCCGCGTCGCAGGGCCCGCTCGATCACGCGTGCCGCCAGCCCGGGGTCGATGAGCGTCATTCGCCCTCCACCAGGGCCACCATGCGCTCCGCCGCGTCCAGCACCGCGTCATGGCGCTTGGCGCCAGGGGCGAGCACGAACGGATCGCCGGCGCGGCGGTACAGCAACACGCGCGGCTCGCGGTCGCGCTGACGCCGCCGCACCGCCGCAGCCACGCCCTCGGCCACGGCCGTCGCGCGACCGAGCGGTCCCTTGGGCTGTTCCTTCACGCGGGCTCGCCCACCGAGCGCAGCGTCTGGCGCAGGTCGTAGAGCACGAGCGAGGGCAGGGCCAGGCGTTTAGTCACGCACGCCAGCACGTGGCGCGCATCGCGCGTCACGAATGCCGCACCGTCGCCGGTCTGCGCCTCGATCTGCTCGATCGGCTCCGCCGCGGCTGCGTCGGCGGCCGCGACGAGTTCGTGGGCCAGCGCGGCCAGTGAGCGCTCGGCGTCGCGCCCGGTCACCCCCGCCGCGGCAATCAGGCCTCCCGCCGGGTCCAGGAGCACCGCCGCCCGCACGTCATCGGACCGCTCGACGAGCGCCTCGACGGCGTCTGAGCCCGGAACGACGGCCATGCAGGTCACAATAGGACACGTGCCCCTCCCGCGAATC
>Ga0136614_10002186_pt1 | contig 12065 bp, 12 predicted proteins | sample AntDrymUQ2792106_2_FD_106643 | JGI IMG/M metagenome (GOLD analysis project Ga0136614, IMG submission 106643) | Polar desert sand microbial communities from Dry Valleys, Antarctica - metaG UQ279 (21.06) | ecosystem: Environmental > Terrestrial > Soil > Desert | place: Antarctica: Dry Valley...
ACGGTCGAGCGCAACGCCGAGCGCGTCTTCCGGTGGTAGCGGGGGCCGCCGGGGCGCCGCGCCGGCGCGGCCAAGCGAGCCTGCGCCGGCTGCGCGAGCACGCGATCCGGCCCAACCACGAGCTGGGGCAGAACTTCCTCGTCGACGACAACCTGCTCGCCGTGATCGGCGAGGCCGCGGAGCTCACGCCGCACGACGTCGTGCTCGAGGTCGGCGGTGGTCTGGGCGTGCTCTCGGAGTACCTCGGCCCGCGCGTCGCCCACCTCCACGTCGTCGAGGTCGATCCCGGACTACGGGCCCCGCTCGAGGAGGCGCTGGCGCCGTTCGCGGCCGCCGCCTCGCTGCATCTCGCCGACGCGCTCGAACTCGACTTCGCCCGCCTCGACCCGCTGCCCGACAAAGTCGTGGCAAACCTGCCGTACGGGATCGCCGCGACGGTGATCCTGAAGTCGCTCGAGGAGCTGCCCCGGGCGGGGCTAGTCGTCGCGATGGCCCAGCTCGAGGTCGCTCGGCGCCTTGCCGCGACCCCGGGCGGCAAGATCTATGGCGCGACGTCCGTGCTCGCGCAGCTGAGCGCCGGAGTACGGGTCGAGCGCAAGGTCTCGCGCTCCGTGTTCCATCCGCCTCCCAACGTCGACTCCGCGTTGGTCGTGCTCGTGCGGCATTCGCCGCCACCGTCGCTGGCTCTGAACGCGCTCGTCCACGCGGCGTTCGCCCATCGCCGTAAGGCGCTCGCGGGATCGCTGGCACTCGCTCCCGGGGCGCGGCCCGGCCTGCGCGAGCGCGCGCGCGCGGTGCTCGAAGCGATCGGTCACCCGGCCGACGCGCGCGCCGAGCGCCTCGCGCCGATCGACTTCGAAAGGCTCGCCCGGCGACTGGAGCCGGCCGATCTCGACGCGCTCGCGGGCTGAGCGGCGCTTACTCCGTCTTATCGGCCGCGCGCACCTCGGCGACCTTCAACCGCAGGAGGGCGCCGAGCCCGGCAAGCACTCCGGCGGCGAAGACCGAGCCCGCCAGCGCGCCGAAGACGGCGATCGTGCGGCCCTGGCGCTGAACCTCCTCGAACAGCGGAACCTCCTCGGTCGCGCCGACCGACGACGCGGCGATCACCCCGAGCACCAGCACGATCGCGGCAGCGCCGAGCAACACTCGCGAGAGCAACTCGAACCACTCCAGCGTTCGCTCAGGCACGCGAGCGACTCTATCGGCGCCGGCCCGTTTGTCGGTGGAGCCGCTACCGTCGCGAAATCCGCCAGAGCGCGCCCGCCAAACTGAACCTCCTCCTGCACGTCGGGCGCCGCGGCGGTGACGGCCTGCACGCGATCTGCTCGCTGTTCGCCTCGCTCGAGCTCGCTGACGAGCTGGCCTTCGAGGCGCTCCCGGACGGCGAGGACGAGGTGATCTGCGCCGGTGTCGACGGGCCCAACCTCGTCGCCGAGGCACTCGCGGCCCTGCGCGCGACCGCGGCTCCAGCGCTGCCGCCTCTGCGCGTGACGATCGACAAGCGGATTCCCGTTGCCGCCGGGCTTGGAGGCGGCAGCGCCGATGCGGCCGCCGCCTTGCGCGCCGCCAACGAGCTGACCGGCAGCCCGCTCGACGTCGCAGGGCTGCGCGAGCTGGGAGCGGGCCTCGGGGCCGACGTCCCGAGCCAGGTCGAGCCCCGCCATGCGCTCGTGACCGGCACCGGCGAGCGGGTCGAGCCGGTCGAGCTTGAGGAGATGTGGTTCGTGCTCGCGCCCGACCCCGCCGGGCTCGCGACCGCGGACGTGTACGCGGAGGCGGATCGGCGCGGCTGCACACGCGCCGAGCTCGATCCCGGGGCGGCGCGGGAACTGGCGGCGCTGCCGCCGGCGGAGCTCGCGCCCCGGCTCGAGAATGATCTCGAGCCTGCCGCGCTCTCGCTGTGCCCCGAGCTCGCCGACCGGCTCGAGGCGCTGCGAGCCGCGGGCGCGCTGGCCGCGCGCGTCACCGGCTCCGGGCCGACGGCGTTCGGCCTTTTCGCCGCGCGCGGCGACGCCGAGCGGGCGGCCGCGGCGACCCCGGACTCGATCGTCACTACGCTGCGAAGTCGATGAGCCCACTCCGGGTCATCGCGGCGGTGGCCGCGCTGGCGCTCGCCGCGGGCGCGATCTGGCGCCGCGAGCGCCTCGGCCGCGAGCGGATGCTGCTTGCGCTCGCCGGCGCCGTCGCGCTCGGGGTCTACGCCAGCGGCGTCTTCTCCGCGCTGCCCGACCCCGAGCAGATCGTCGAGGATCTCGCGCACACGCTCGGCGCCTGGACCTACGCCCTCGTCGGGCTGATGGCCTTCCTCGAGACGGGCGCGTTCATTGGCTTCGTCGCCCCCGGCGAGGTCACGGTGATCGTCGGCGGAGTGATCGCCGGCCAGGGCACGATCGACATCGTGCCGCTCGTCGGCCTGGTCTGGGCCTGCTCGCTCGCCGGCGATTCGGTCAGCTTCTTGATCGGCGACCGGCTCGGGCGCGAGTTCGTGCTCAAGTACGGCGGCCGGCTGGGGATCACCGCCGAGCGCTTCGAGGTCGTCGAGCGCTATTTCGACAAGCACGGCGGCAAGACGCTCGTGATCGGGCGCTTCTTCGGCTTCGTGCGCCCGCTCGCTCCGTTCATCGCCGGCAGCTCGCGCCTGCCCTATCGCCGCTTCTTCCCGTACATGGTCGTCGGCACCGGGCTCTGGAGCACGACGTTCTGCTTGCTCGGATACGTGTTCTGGCGCTCGTTCTCGGAGCTCAAGGGAGTGATCGGCCCGGCCACGCTCGCCTTCGGCGCGACCGTCGTGACGATCGTCGCCGTCGTTTACGCATACCGTCGTCTGCGCGACGCCGAGCAGCGCCGGCGCTTGCGCGCTTGGCTCGACCGTCTCGCCGCGCGGCCCGCGCTGCGGCCGCTGATGGCCGTGCTGCGGCCGGTCTGGGGCCACGTCCTCGGACCCGCCTGGCGCGTCACCGCGCCGCAGCTGCGCTTTCTCTGGCGCCGGCTCACGCCGGGGGAGCTGGGGATCGAGTTCACGAGCGCCGTCGCGGTCACGGCGGCGGGGGCCTATGTCTTCACGCTCTACGCGGTGCTGCTCTCGAACGACCCCGGCGTCACCCCGGCCGACGACGAGCTGCTGCGGCTGTCGGATCGGCTCTACAACACGACCGTCGTCGACATCGCCAAGGTCGTGACCGAGCTCGGGTCGCTGCCGGTGGTCGGCGCCCTGATCCTGATTGCCGCCGGACTGCTCGCGTGGAAGCGCAGGCCGCTCGAGCTGGCCGTCCTCGTCGGGGGCTTCGTCGTCCTGTGGGTGAGCGTCCAGCTCACCAAAGCGGGCGTCGACCGCACGCGCCCACCCGATCCGCTCGTCACGGTCGGCAGCGCCAGCTACCCGAGCGGCCATGCCGCGTACGCCACGGCCTACGTCGTCCTGGCGGTGATCGCCGCGCGCGTGATCCCGGGGATCTGGCGCCGAGCGGCGTTGCTGCTGGGCGCCCTCGTCCTGACCGCAGTGGTCGGGCTCTCGCGAATCTATCTGCACGCGCACTACTGGTCCGACGTCGTCGGTGGGTGGGCGCTCGGCTTTGCCGTTTTCGGCGCCGCATTCGTCATCGCCCTACTCGTCTCCCACATCAGGCAGAATGCGCGCGCAAGCCGCCGTCCGCCTTCGCCGCCGGCGGCCGCGAGCCACGAGCGCCGATGAGCCCGACCGAAACAGCTTTCGCCGCCGCGGGCGCCATCGCGCTCGCGGGCTATGGCGCGTTCATCCTCACGCCCGCCTGGAACTCGTACGGCCGTCTCTGGGAGAAGGTCGCCGCGAGCTTCCTGACCCTGTACATGCTCGCCGCGCTCGCGGGCGGCGGCGCGCTGCTGGGCCTCGGAATCGTTTACTTCTACGACCAGTACGCCTCAGGTTAGATCGAGCGCGGCGCGCCACGCGTCGTAACCCCACGCCGTCCCGGCCGTACAATCCCTCCATGTCCGCGGCGCCAAGCAAGCGCGCGCAGGCGGCTCCCGGCGAGGGCGTGCTCGAGGCCGTGACCGAGGTGACGGAGGCCGTCGAGTCGGGGGCGGGCCTGCCTGAGATCGCACGCGCGAGCGCGCGCACACTCACGGCGGGGGTCGCGATCGTCGACGCCGCGTCCTCGGTGCTCGCGGTCGCATGCGCTTCGCCCGACGACGAGCGCGCCGTGCTCGGCCGCGAGCAGGGCACGGAGGTCGTGACCCTGCGTGTCGCCGACGCCGAGGTCGGCCGCTTGCACTACAAGCCGCGTGGCGAGGCGCCGCCCGTCGCACTCGTCCGAATGATCAGCGCCCTGATCGCGCTCGAGGTCGAGCGCGCTCGCGGTCCCGACAAGGCGAGCGAGGCCGCGGTCGAGTCCTTCGTCGCCGATCTGCTGACGCGCAAGGTCACCGACCGCGAGAACATCGTCGCTCGCGCCGCGGAGCTGGGCGCGGACCTTTCGGCGGGGGCGAGCGTCGTGCTGGTGCGCGCTCATCCGCACCGCCCGCAGGAAGGCGACTGGCGTGCGCGCGTCCTGAGCGTGGCCAGCCGCGGTGCGCGCGCGGCCGAGCCAACGATGCTCGCTGCGGTGGTCGAGGCCGGCGCCGGTCTCTTCGGCCGTGTCGAACGGGCTCGGCGCGAGCCGGCGAGTGATGTGGCGTGCGAGATCATGGCGATCGTCCCCGGGCCGGATGCCGACCTCGCCGGACGCGCTCTCGACGGCGTCCTGCGTGAGCTCGAGCTGAACGTCCAGAACTACGGCTTTGCGGCCGGGCGCAGCCGCGCCGCCACGGACCCCGCGGACCTCCACCGCGCCGGCGCCGAAGCGCTGCTGGCGGCGAATGTCGCGGAGGGCCAGGGCAATCTCGCGCTCGCCTTCGAGCAGACCGGCGCTTACCGCCTGCTGCTGCCCGCGATGAGCGAGGACCCCTCCGAGCTCCAGCGCTTCCACGACGAGACGGTCGCGCCTTTGGTGGCCTACGACGAGCAGTACGAGACCGAGTTGCTGCGCACGCTCGAGTCCTATCTCGAAGCCGACGGCAACGTCGCCCGGACCTCGGAGAAGCTCTACACCCACAGGCACACGATCCGCTACCGCCTCGAGCGCGTGAAGGAGCTGACCGGCCTCGACGTCGGCTCGACCGACGGACGCGAGCGCCTCGGCCTCGGCCTCAAGGCGATGCGCGTGCTCGGCATCCACCCTCACCCCGGACCGGCGACCGAGCCGGGCGCCGAGGCCGGCCGCGTTCCGAGGACCTCGAAGGACCGTTGATCCTCACGATGACCCTCCCCGACGACGAGCCGACCGGCCGCAGTTTCGCGACCGAGTCAGCCTGGCAGTTCATGGTCGCCCTCGGCGTGGTCCTCGTCCTGGCCGCGGTCGCGCTGATCGTCCTCGCGGTCGCCGGGGTGAACATTCTTTAGTGGACGCTCGAACTGGGGAGCCAGGATTCGAACCTGGTCTTGAACAGCCAAAGTGTCCCGTGCTGCCAGTTACACCACTCCCCAGAGCAGCCGCTCCAGCATAGGCGCTCCCGCCCGCTACCCTGACCCCGCGATGGCCTCGAAGCCGACGGTCCTGATCATGGCCGCTGGGCACGGCACGCGCATGCGCTCCGAGCTGCCCAAGGTGCTGCACCCGGTCTGCGGGCGGCCGATGCTGCACTGGGTGATCGAGGCGGCCCGCGGCGCCGGGGCCGAGCGGATCGTCTGTGTCATCCGGCCGGGCGAGATCGATCGCGCGCGCATTCCCGAGGGCGTCGAGGTCGCCGAGCAGACCGAGGGCGAGGGCACCGGCGCGGCGATCCTCGCGGCGCGCGCGAGTGCCAACGGCGCCGGCGGCCCGGTGCTCGTCCTCTCCGGCGATCATCCGCTGCTCTCGACCGAGCTCGTCGCCGAGCTCGTCGCCACGCACGAGCGCGAGGGCGCGGCGGCCACGCTGCTGACCACCGAGGACCTCGACCCGGCGGGCTACGGCCGCATCGTCCGCGCCGATGATGGCTCGGTCGAGCGCATCGTCGAGACCAAGCACACCGACGGCGTGGCGGCCGAGGAGCTGGCGATCCGCGAGATCAACATCGGCGCCTACGCGTTCTCCGGGCCAGACCTCTTCGATGCCCTCGACGCCGTGGGCGAGCGCGACGGCGAGCGCTACCTGACCGGCGTCTTCCCGCTGCTGCGCGAGCGTGGGCGCCCGATCGCCGCTCACCGCACGAGCGACACCGACAGCGCGCTCGGCGTGAACACGCGCGCCGACCTGTTCGAGGCCCAGCGCCGCGCTCACGAGCGGATCCTGATCGTGCACGCGCTCGGAGGCGTGACGTTCACGGCTCCCGACACGGTCGCGATCGACGCCGGCGTCGAGATCGGGCCCGACACGACGATCGAGGCCGGCGTTGCCCTGCGCGGGACGACGACGATCGGGTCGGGCGCCACGATCGGGCCGCAGACCACGATCACGGACTCGAGCGTAGGTGACGGCGTCACGATGCCGCATTCGTTCCTGCTCGAGGCCCAAGTTGGCGACCGCGCAACGATCGGGCCGTTCTCCTACCTGCGGCCGGGAGCGGTCATCGGCGAGGGGGCGAAGATCGGCACCTTCGTCGAGGTCAAGAACTCGACGATCGGCGCGCGCACGAAGGTTCCCCATCTCTCCTACCTCGGCGACGCCGACGTCGGCGAAGACACGAACATCGGCGCCGGGAACGTGACCGCGAACTACGACGGCGCCCGCAAGCACCGCACGAAGATCGGAAAACGCGTACAGACCGGCGTCGACACGACCTTCGTAGCGCCCGTGAGCGTCGGCGACGACGCGTACACTGGGGCCGGGTCGGTGATCCGAGAGGACGTCCCCGACGGCGCCCTCGGGATCTCGCGGCCGAAGGAGCAAGGCAACGTCGAAGGCTACGGCGAGCGCAAGCGCGCGGAGCAGGAGACCGAAGAATGAGCAGCGTCGAGACCGAGGCCGAGATCGCAACCCAGCCAGCACCGTCGTCGAGCCTGCCCGTCAGCTACGACAAGCGGCTGATGGTCGCCTCCGGGCGCGCCAGCCGCGAGTTGGCGGCGAAGATCGCGGACAACCTCGACGTCGGGCTCATCGACGCCGGGCTGAAGACGTTCTCCGACGGCGAGGTCTACTGCCGCTACCAGGAGTCGATCCGCGGCGCCGACGTCTTCATCGTCCAGTCGACCTGTGGCTGCGAGCAGGAGGGCCTGACCGCCAACGACGCGCTGATGGAGCTGTTGGTGATGGTCGAGGCGGCGGTCGGCGCCTCAGCCCATCGCGTGATCGCGGTCACGCCGTGGTACGGCTACTCACGCCAGGATAAGAAGTCGGCTCCGCGCGAGCCGATCACGGCCCGGCTGGTCGCGAAGATGCTCGAGACGGCCGGCATCGATCGCGTGCTGACGATGGACCTGCACGCCGGCCAGGTGCAGGGCTTCTTCTCGAAGCCGGTCGACCACATGACCGCGATGCCGATCCTGACGCAATACGTCAAGGACCAGCTCGGCCACGAATCGGATCTGGTGATCATCTCGCCGGACGCCGGCCGCGTGAAGCTGACCCGCAAGTTCGCGCAGAAGATCGGCGCCCCCTACGCGCTGCTCGAGAAGGAACGCCCCGCCCAGCAGGTCGCCGAGATCGGTTACGTGATCGGCGACGTCAAGGGCAAGGTCGCAGTGATCGTCGACGACATCATCGACACCGGTGGGACGCTCGCGGCGGCCGCGCAGACCGTGCTCGACGAGGGCGCCGAAAAGGTCTACGCCGCCGCCACACACGGAATCTTCTCCGGCAAGGCGTTCGAGACGCTGGCGGCCTCGCCGCTCTCAGGCATCGTCGTCACCGACACCGTGCCGCTGCGCGAGCAAGCGCCCGACTCGATCCGCGTCCTCTCCTGCGCCGACATGCTGACCGACTCGATCCGCCGCATCTTCACCGACGACTCGGTTTCAGACATCTTCGCCGGCGAGAATCAGCTGTTCTAACCGTCCGGTGAGCGGGCTGTGAACTTCTTCACCCGCCGCTCGCCGCGCGACTCGAAGTAGGCCCACTCCTCGCGGCCGAGGTCGGTCGCGGGCTCCTCGCCGAACCACCACTCGCGGCCGATCCGGTACCAGTTGCGCTCCGCCTCGAGCTGGCCGAGCACGGCCAGCACGCCGGTCTCCATCCGCCGGCCCATCAGCTCGTTGGCGGGCACGTTCTCGCGCCTCATCACCTCGTAGAACTCGGAGCGCGGGTCGGACACGGCCGTGATCACCTTCATCACGTAGCGCGAGGAGATCTTGACCTCGCGATCCTGCATGTACCAGCCGCCGACGAGCTTCACGTGTTCCATCAGCAGCTCGGCGTCGACCTTCTTCGGGTTGTTGAGGAAGCCGAGGTCGTGCAAGGCCGTCCGGACGCGCTCGGGATCGTCGGCGAACGCGGCGTCTAGCGCTGCGATCTCGAGCTCGATCTGCTCCCTGTCGAGCTGCTTCGTCATCCCGAAGTCGAGGAACGCGACCTTGCCATCGTCCATGTAGAGGTAGTTGCCGGGGTGGGCGTCCGCGTTGAAGTGCTGGAGGTGGTAGATCGAGCCGAAGCAGAAGCGGAAGATGATCTCCCCGTAGCGGTCGCGCTCGGCCTGCGACAGCTGCTTGACCTCGTCGAACGAGCGGCCGTCGACCCACTCGGTGACCAGCACGCGGTCGCGCGAGAGGCGGCTCACCACCTCGGGGACGTAGATGAACGGATGCCCGCGGTAGCCGCGCGCGAACGAGCGCTGGTTGTGGCCCTCGTACTCGTAGTCGAGCTCCTCGAGGACGCGCTCCTTCAGCTCTTCGGCCGCGGCCTTGGCGTCGAGCCCGGGCGCCAGCGCCTTCGCCATCCTGAGGATCATGCCCGCGTTCTGCATGTCCGCTCGCAGCGCGTCGGCGACGCCCGGGTACTGGATCTTGACTGCTACCCGGCGTCCGTCGGGGAGCGTCGCCTTGTGGACCTGGCCGATCGAGGCGGCCGCCGCCGCCTCGTGCTCGAAGTCCTCGAAGAGCTCCTCGACGGGCTCGTCCCACTCCTCTTCGAGCACCTTCTTGACCTTCTCCCAGGGCATCGGCGGCGCCGATTGGCGCAGCTCGCCGAGCTTGTCCTGGTAGAGCTCGCGGTACTCGTCGGGCAGGAAGTCGGTGTCGATGAACGAGGCGAGCTGCCCGACCTTCATCGCGGCGCCCTTCATCGTCCCGAGCACGTCGACCATGCGCTCGGCGGCCTCGAGGTGGCGCTCATCGAGCTTCGCGGTCGCCTTCTCCTGCGAGCGGGCGACGTTCGCGGCGCGCGTGCCCGCGTAGCGCGCCCCCTCGGCGCCGAGCACGCTGCCGACTTTGGTCGTGCGGCGGATGCGGCCCTTCGGGATGCGCTCGTCCTTGGCCATCGGCCGCAGGAGCTTATTCGGAGGCCTGGGCCTCGCTTGGATAGCTAGACTCCCCCGCCGCAGATGGCCGACTCCGCCCGTCCCATACTCGAGGTCTCCGAGCGCAGCGAGCGCGGCTCGCGCGCGACTCGGCGCCTGCGCCGCGAGGGGCTCGTTCCCGGCGTTGTCTACGGCGGCGGCGACGGCGGGGTGACCGCGTTCAAGGTCGGCGCCCGCGACCTGCGCGACGTGCTGCACGACGGTTCTGCAGTGCTCGACTTCAAGCTCGGCTCGGCGCCCGCCCGCCCCGTGATCGTCAAGGACCGCCAGATACATCCGGTCAAGGACAACGTCCTGCACATCGACCTGCTGGAGGTCCGGCTCGACGAGAAGATCGAGTCGACCGTTGCGGTCGAGTTGGAGGGGGGGGAGGAAGCGCCCGGCGTCAAGGAGGGCGGCGTGCTCGAGCATGTAACACGCGAGCTCGCGATCGAGGCCTTGCCGGGCGACATCCCCGAGCAGATCGTCGTCGACGTCTCGGGTCTGGACGTCGCCGCCACGCTGTCGCTGTCGGAGCTGCGCGCGCCTGCCGGCGTCGAGTTCCTCGACGATCCCGAGGAGACGGTGATCGCGACGATCACGGTCCCGTCCGAGATCGAGGAGCCCGAGGTCGAGGAGGAGGCCGTGCTGATCGGGGAAGACGGCGAGCCGATCGAGCCCGAGGAAGGCGCCGAGGGCGAGGCTGCCGAGGGCGAGGCGCCGACCGAAGAGGGCGCCGACGCCGGTGCCGATTCCGGCGGCGACTCCGACTCCTCTTAGAGGACGTGGGCCTTTTCCGCCGCGCGCGCGGCGGTGACGACGGGGGCCGGGTGGACTGGCTGATCGTCGGCCTCGGCAACCCCGGCGAGCGCTACGCGCGCACGCGCCACAACATCGGCTTCGAGGTCGTCGCGGAGTTGGCTGGACGCTGGGGCCTCGCGCGCGAACGCGACCGCTACGCGGGGCGCTACGCCGAAGGCCGCGCCGGCCCAGGCGGCGCCCGCGTCGCGACCCTGCGCCCGCAGACGCAGATGAACGACTCCGGGCGCTCCGTCGGCCCCGCGCGTGGCGCGCTGCGCCTCGAGCCGCTTGGCCGCGTGCTCGTCGTACACGACGAGATCGACCTCCCCTTCGGACGCGTCGAGACGCGCGTCGGCGGCGGGCTCGCCGGCCACAACGGCCTCAAGTCCGTGCGCGCCGCGCTCGGCTCGCCGGAGTTCCGCCGCCTGCGCGTCGGTGTCGGGCGCCCCGACACCACCGATCCCGAGATCGTCTCCGCGCACGTGCTCGGTCGCTTCAGCGAGTCGCCCGAGGAGGTGCGTGCGCTGGTCGAGCGCGCCGCCGACGAGGTCGAGCGAGTGCTCGCGGACGATCCACAGCCGCCACCTATCGAGGCTTGACGGCAATGGAGGTGGCCGAGCTCGGCGACGGGTCGAAGGTCGCGCTGCGGGCGATCGAGCCGGGTGACCGGGCCGGGATCGCGCGCGGCTTCGAGCGCATGAGTGACGAGTCGCGCTACCGGCGCTTCCTGACGGTCTCCGACCGGCTCAGCAACGCCCAGCTCGACTACCTCACCAGGGTCGACCACCACGACCACGAGGCCCTGATCGCGTTCGAGGCCGACGGGGGCGACGGCGCTGCGCGCGGCGGCACGCGGTGAACTCACTGGCGGCGCCGGACCTTTCACGCCCAGGGACTAGGCCGCCTAGAATCGTCGTGCCCGGCCGCGCGGCTCCCGCGCGGTCGTTCGTGCTGTCCATGTCGCTGCGCCAACTGCTCACCTACGCCGAGGACGACGACGCCTTCGAGGCGTTCTCCGCCGCAGCGCTCGCCGCCGCTGCGGGGCCCGAGCGCGCCTTCGTCTCGCAGAGTATGCGCCCCTACCTGCTCGCGGCTCTGCTCGACTCCGACCCGCTGCGGCCGGGCCTCGTGATCGCCGGCGACGACCGCTCGGCGCGCGACCTCGCCGCCGACCTCGCTGTCTACCTCGCGCCGCGGCCGGTGCGCTTCTATCCCGCGCGCGGCGTGCGCTACGAATCGCATCTCGCTCCGGCGCCGCACCTCGTCGGCCTGCGCGTCGCGGCGCTCGACGTCCTGGTGGCGGGCCCCGGGCCAGGCGCCGACGCCGCCGTCGTGGTCGCGTCCGCGACGGCGCTGGCGGAGAAGGTCCCCGATCCCGAACTGCGCCCGCAGGGGTTCGACATCGAGCGCGGCGGCCTGCTCGACCTCGACGAGACCGCCGCAAAGCTCGTCGCCTGCGGCTACGAGCGCGTCGATCAGGTCACCGAGCGCGGCGAGTTCGCCATCCGCGGCGACATCCTCGACCTCTATCCCGCGACCGAGGAGCGCGCCGTGCGCTGCGAGCTGTTCGACGTCGAGGTGGAGCGCCTTGAGTGGTTCTCGACCTTCACCCAGCGCTCGCTCGGCGTGGCCGAGCGGGTGGAGATCGCCCCGGCCGCCGAGCTCGCGCCCGAGCACCGTGAACTGGCCGAGATCGCGGCGCTCGAGGAGAACGAGGACGAGCGCCCCGACATCGCCGAGCTGCTGCCGGTCGATCGTTTTCGCGACGTGCTCTCGCTCGTCCCGGACGGCGCGCTGGTCGCGGTCGCGACCGAAGAGGAGATCGCGCCGTCGTTGCG
>Ga0136614_10002187_pt1 | contig 12064 bp, 10 predicted proteins | sample AntDrymUQ2792106_2_FD_106643 | JGI IMG/M metagenome (GOLD analysis project Ga0136614, IMG submission 106643) | Polar desert sand microbial communities from Dry Valleys, Antarctica - metaG UQ279 (21.06) | ecosystem: Environmental > Terrestrial > Soil > Desert | place: Antarctica: Dry Valley...
ACGAACTTGCGGTCGGGCGACATCCCGGTGAACGACATGCCCGCTTCCTTGAGGACGGGGACGTACTCGTGGTTGACCTCGTAGCGGTGGCGGTGCCGCTCGGAGATCAGGTTCTCGCCGTACGCGCGGGCCGCGAAGGAGCCGGCGGAGAGCTCGCACGGGTACTTCCCGAGCCGCATCGTGCCTCCGAGGGCTTCCACGCCGATCAGGTCGCGCAGCTTGAAGATGACCTTGTGCTTCGGGTCTTCCTCGAACTCGGTGGAGTTGGCCCCCTCCAGCCCGGCGACGTGGCGGGCGTACTCGATGACCGCCGCCTGGAGGCCCAGACAAATACCGAAGAATGGGACCTTCTTCTCGCGGGCGTACCGGATCGCGTGCATCATCCCTTCCACGCCGCGCCGCCCGAAGCCGCCCGGCACGAGGATCGCGTCCGCGCGGCTGAGGACTTCCGGATACGAGTCAGTCTCCAGGGTCTCGGCATCCACGTAGAGGAGCCGGACCTTCACGTTGTTGGCGATGCCGCCGTGGGCGAGCGCCTCGTTGAGCGACTTATAGGAGTCGCCGTAGTCCACGTATTTTCCGACGACGGCGACCTCGACCTCGCCTCCCGGATTCTTGATCCGGTTCATGAGGCTCTCCCACTTCGTCAGGTCGCGGTCATAGTGGGGAAGGTTCAGCAGGTCCAGGAGGATCTCGTCGAGCCCCTCCGCCGCGAACTGGAGGGGGACCTCGTAGATCGAGGGGACGTCCTTCGCGTTGATGACGGCCTCGACGGGCACGTTGCAGAAGAGCGAGATCTTGCGCTTGACCTCGGCTGGGAGGGGCCGCTCCGTGCGGCAGAGCAGCACGTCCGGCTGGATCCCGATCGAGAGGAGCTCCTTGACGGAGTGCTGCGTCGGCTTCGTCTTCAGCTCGTCGGATGCCTTGATGTAGGGCACGAGTGTCAGATGGACGTTCACCGCGTTCCCGCGTCCCGCCTCCTGGCGGAGCTGCCGGAGCGCCTCGATGAAGGGGAGGGACTCGATGTCTCCGACCGTCCCGCCGATCTCGATGAGCACCACGTCCGCGTCGTGCCCCACGCGCCGGACGGCGTCCTTGATCTCGTCGGTGATGTGCGGGATGACCTGGACGGTCTTCCCGAGGTAGTCGCCCCGCCGCTCCCGCTCGATCACGGTCGCGTAGATCCGGCCCGCCGTCGTGTTGTTGATGCGCGACCCGGTCATGGAGGTGAAGCGCTCGTAGTGCCCCAGGTCCAGATCCGTTTCGGCGCCGTCGTCCGTCACGTACACCTCGCCGTGCTGGAAGGGGGACATGGTGCCCGGGTCCACGTTGATGTAGGGATCGAACTTCGCGAGCGCGACGGAGAAGCCGCGCGCCTCCAGCAGGGCACCGATCGAGGAGGCGGCGATCCCCTTGCCGAGTGAGGAGACGACTCCTCCGGTGACGAAGACGTACTTGGCGCTCATGGAGCGACCTCCTTCTTCAAGCGTACAGCGACCTCCTCCAGGTCCGCCGGCGTGTCGACCCCGATCGAGTCTCCGAGCGCCTCTCCCAGCCAGATCGCGTATCCCGCCTCGAGCCACCGCAGCTGCTCGAGGGACTCGGCCCTCTCGAGAGGCGAGGGAGGGAGGGCGGCGATCTCCTGGAGCGTTTCGGCGCGATAGGCATAGATTCCGAGGTGCTTCCGGTACGACGGCGCGCCGTCGCGGAAGAAGGGGATGGGGGAGCGCGAGAAGTAGAGGGCGCGCCCGTCCTCCGCAGCGACGACCTTCACGACGTTGGGGCTCCCGGCGAGGTCCGCCGGGAGCGGGCAGGCCAGCGTGGCGATCCGGCGGTCTCCGCGCGCCAGGAGTGCCTCGACCACGCGATCCACGTTTTCCCCCGACATCAAGGGCTCGTCCCCCTGGATGTTGACGTACGCGTCGGCCCGCACGGAGCGCGCCGCTTCTGCGAGCCGGTCCGTCCCGCTCGCCGCCGAGGGCGACGTCATGACGGCCTCACCGCCGATCGATCGGACGGCATCGGCGATGCGTGCATCGTCCGTGGCGACCACGACGGCGTCGAGCCGGTGCGCCGCGCGCGCGCCTTCCCAGACGTGCTGGATCATGGGGCGACCGGCGAGGAGAGCGAGAGGCTTGCCGGGAAAGCGGACCGAACCGAAGCGCGCGGGGATGAGCCCGACAATCTTCATGACGTCGGGATCAAAAGTGTATCGTTCGCGCCGCCGTGCGTCAACCGATTCATTTCCCCGCCGGCGTCAGGGAAATCTGGTCGAGGCCCTTCCCGGCGCTCCTGTTCGCCGTGGCGGCTGTCGTGGTGACCGTCGCGACCCTGCGTGCCACGCTCCGCATGCACGCCGACCGGGAGCGGCTCGAGACCGGCGCGGCGGAATGGATCTGGTTCTCGAGAGACATCCGGAGGCCCTCCTGGGTCCGCTTCTATGCGACCCGGGACTTCCGTCTCGCTCAGAAGCCCCCGGCGGCGATGGCGAAGGTCTTCGGCGACCGGCGCCACGTCCTCTACGTCAACGGCTTCGGCCTCGGAGGCACGGAGCAGAGGCCGGGCGACCCTTTCTTTCTGCACGACCTCACCCCGCAGCTGCGGCAGGGCGAGAACCGCGTCGTGATCGTCCTCGAGAGCAACACAGGAGTCGGGGGACTTCTGTTCGCGCTCGACGTCGCGGGGCTCGGCCGCAATGCCATCGTATCGGACGAAAGGTGGCGCGTCGACTTCGACGCCGCGGCGATCGAGAGGGGAGGCCGCTATCCGGCGGTCAGCTGGGGCCGGCCGCCGATGTACCCGTGGGGGTATCCGGCGCTGGCGCACCGGAGGTGGTAGGTGGTAGGTGGTAGGTGGTAGGTGGTAGGTGGTAGGTGGTAGGTGTCAGGTGTCAGGTGTCAGGTGCCTCTCACCTTCCACCTTTCACCTCCACCTGTGGCCAGTCGGTCGATCCCCTCGCGGGCGGCGACGCAGTACGGGTTAGCCGCGTCGTATCCGGCAAGGGCGACGACTTTCTGGTAGCACTCGAGCGCGGCCTCCGCGTCCTCGAGCCCCCGGTCGTGGATCTGAGCGACGAGAAGCCGCGTCGGCAGATGCGCCCCGTCCAGCGCGAGGGCCTTCGCGCAGAAGATCAGCGCGTCGTCGTGCCGCTCCTCCGCGGCCGCGAGGCAGGCGCGGCGGTGGTAGAGCGAAACCTCCGCGCGGCAGTCCTCCCGGGGAGCAAAACGGGACGAAAGGCTCCTGACTCGTTGGGCGAGACCGGTGAGCGGAGCGATGGATGCCATGTGCTCTGCCGGCAGTATGGGATGGCCGCTGCTCGCGTGCAAGAAAAATTAGGTAAAACCTGCTCCCAGCCTTCTATTATTTGGTGGCGAGCAGATTAGCATATTATCGATTGTTGCCGAATAATATAAGTCGAAGTACCGATCTATCAAAATTTCATAATGTTACGCCCCGAGTTTACTAACTGACCCGGTCTATAACCGACTCCGTCGCCAAGAGGAGACCGTCCTTGGCCTCGGAGTCGGGGAATGGCCCGAGGGCGACCCGCGCCGCACCAGCGTAGTCGCGCGCCAGCGCCCGCGTCTCCGCGACGCCGTTGTAGCGCTCGACGACGGCGAGGATGTCGGACGCGGCGACGCTCCGGAAGTCCCTCTCGCGGACCACGGTACCGACGAGCTCCCGCTCGCGGTCGGACAGCCTGGGGAGGATGAGGAGCAGGGGCATCGTCAACTTTCCCTCACGGAGGTCGTTCAGCACCGGCTTACCGACGGAGGCCTCGCTCGCCGTGTAATCGAGCAGATCGTCAATGAGCTGGAACGCGACCCCGAGGCACCGGCCGTACTCCGCGAGGCGCTCCGCCGCGACGAGGTCCCCATGCGGGGCGAAGTGCGCGGGAAGCCGGCATGCCGCGGAGAAGAGGTCGGCGGTCTTGCGGCGGATGATGTCGAGGGCTTCCTCCCGGCTGACCTGAAGGCTGCCGGTCTTCTCGATGGCGATCAACTCTCCCTCGATCATCGAGAGCGTCGTGTCGGAGAGGACCTTCAGGATCGTGAGGTCTCCCTCGTCGAGCGCGATCCCCATCGACTTCGTGTACAGGTAGTCGCCGTAGAGGACGGTGACGTTGTTCCCCCAGCGGGCGTTGGCGGACGTGCGCCCGCGGCGCAGGCGCGCCTCGTCGATGATGTCGTCGTGCACGAGCGTGGCCGTGTGGATGAACTCGACGACGGCCGCGTAGCGGACGTCGCGCTCGCCCTTCTCGTACCCCAGGAGCCGCGCGGAGAGGAGAAGGAGGGCGGGCCGGATCCGCTTGCCGCCGCCCTGCGCCAGATAGCTCCCGATGCGGTCGACCGTGGGGATCGGCGAGTGAAAATGGAGCAGCAGCTCCTCCTCGACCCGGGCGAGCTTGTCGGCGATCAGGTCGTAGGCGCGGAGGAGCCGGGGATTGAGGGCCGGGCGCCTCATCGGTAGTTTGTGAACTGCAGCGGGAGCCCGAAGTCTCCCCCCTTGAGCAGGGCGATCGACTCCTGGAGGTCGTCCTTGTTGCGGCCGGAGACGCGGACCTGGTCCCCCTGGATGGCGGCCTGGACCTTCAGCTTGCGGTCCTTGATCGCCTTGACGATCTCCTTCGCCTTCTCCGACGGGATTCCCTGCTGGATCGCTGCGACCTGGCGCACGGTGCCGCCCGCGGCCGGCTCGATCTTTCCGTAGTCGAGGGACTTGATGGCGACCCCTCGCCGGACGAGCTTCGTTTCGAGAATGTCCACCACGGACTTGAGCTTCCCCTCGTCGTCCGACAGGAGCACGAGCTCCAGCTCCTTCTCGTTCAGCTCGACCTTTGACTTGCTCCCGCGGAAGTCGAACCGGGTCGCGATCTCCTTGCCCGCCTGCTGGACGGCGTTGGAGACCTCCTGCAGATCGACCTTGCTGACGACGTCGTAGGAAAACTCTTGAGCCACGGGCGGGATTGTATTGGAAGCTCTCAGCTCTCAGATGACGGCTGACGGCTGACGGCTGACGGCTGACGGCTGACGGCTGACGGCTAGTTCTCGACGATCCGCGTCCCCGGCGGGCCCGTGATCTTGAACTCTCCCGGCGGCTTCGTCTTCTCGCGCCGCCACGCCTCGAATCGGAACTCGGTCCGATTGCCCGATCCATCCTCGTAGGAGAGCTCGCGCACGGCGCCGTCCGCCGCGATCGCGAGACGCAGCCATGCCAGGTCGGGACGCTTCGCACGCGGGGTGAGCAACAGGCGGTCGGCCTCGCCGACCGCTTCGATCGAGATCGCGTACGCGCCCGCGAGCTCCGCGGGGTCCGCCAGGAAGACGATGGGGAGTCTCGCCCGCTCGTCCGGCGTCAGCCGGCGGACGGTGAGCTGCTTGTCCTCGGGCGAGAAGAAGCGGCCTTCGCCGCCGTCGTACGTGTAGACGGTCCTCTGCGGGGGGCCGTAGTCGAACCGCAGGCGCTGCGGCGCCTGGATCCACACGGACCCCGACTCCCGCCGTGCCGTGGTGAATCCCGCCGGGGTGTAGGTCTGGGTGAAGGAGGCCCCGTGCGCCGCGCCGTCGGAGTACCGTGCCACGGCCCGGCGCAGGGCCGCCGCCGCCTCGTCGGGCAGGGCCGGCGTGGCGGCTGTGGCCGATGCGGCCCCCCCGAGCATGGCGGCTGCGAGGAGGGAAAGAAGCCGGGAACAGGTCACGGCAGGGGAGAACAGGGAGCCGCCGGGCCGTATTCGCGCGCGCGCCCCGGGATCCGGTCAATGCCGGAAGTGGCGGCGGGGGGCGACGAGGAAGGCGACCTGGCGCTCGTCCGCCGCGGCCACGATCTCGTGATCACGGATCGATCCGCCCGGAGCGACTACGGCCGTCACGCCGGCCTCGGCGAGGATGTCGAGCCCGTCCCGGAAGGGAAAGAAAGCGTCCGAGGCGGCGCCGCAGTTGACGATCGGTAGCACGGGCTTCGTCGCCGCGAGGCGGCACGCGTCGACCCGGCTCATCTGCCCGGCTCCAATCCCGATCGTCTGGCGCGCGTTCGCCAGCACGATCCCGTTCGACTTCACGCGCCGCACGACCCGCCACGCGAGGTCGCACGCCGCGCGCTCGACCGCCGTCGGCTTGCGCTGCGACGCGACGCGCCACGACGAGGCCTGGTCCGGCTCGACATCCGCGTCCTGGAGCAGGAGGCCGCCCTCGATGCGCTTCCAGTCGATGTCGCCCACAGGACGCCGCGAGACGTGCGTTTTCAGGAGCCGGATATTGGGTTTCTTCGTGAAGAAGTCGATCGCCTCCTGCGTGTAATCGTCCGCGGCAACGACCTCCGCGAAATGCTGCAGCACGAGGGAAGCGAGTGCGCCGTCGACCTTTCCGCGGATCGCGATGATCCCTCCGAACGCGGCCAGCGGGTCGCACGCGAATGCCCGGCCGAAGGCCTCGACGATCGTGTCGCCGATGGCGGCGCCGCAGGGGTTGTTGTGCTTCACGATCACGGCCGCCGGCCCGTCGAAGTCCCGCGCGAGCGTTACCGCGGAGTCCAGATCGAGCAGGTTGTTGAACGAGAGCTCCTTGCCCTGGAGCATTTCGAACTGGACGAGGGCGTCCGACGCCGCGTTCTGATCCCGGTAGAGGGCGGCCCGCTGGTGCGGGTTCTCGCCGTATCGGAGCGAGCCGAGCCGCTCGAACGACAGGATCAGGTTCTCCGGGAAGGGCTCCTCGCCCCGGCCGCCTTCCGCCAGATAGCGCGCGATCGCCCCGTCGTAAGCGGCGGTCCGCGCGAAGGCCCGCGCCGCGAGCCGCTCCCGGGTTTTCAGGGCGGTCCCCCCCGTCGATCGGATCTCCTCGAGGATCAAGGCGTAGTCCTCGGGATCGACGACGACGGCGACCCGGGCGTGATTCTTCGCCGCCGCGCGGACGAGGGCCGGTCCCCCGACGTCGATCATCTCGATGGCCTCGCCCGAGCGTCCCCGCCGCGCCGTCTCCTCGAACGGGTACAGGTTGACGACGACCAGGTCGAAGGGCTCGATCTGGCGCTCCGTCAGGTCGCGCGCGTGGTCTTCCCGGGACTCGTCCGCCAGCACTCCGCCGAAGATCTTCGGATGCAGCGTCTTGACCCGACCCCCGAGGATCTCCGGGAAACCCGTCGTTTCCTCGACGAGCGCGACCTCCACGTCCGCTTTCTTCAGGTGGGAAGCGGTTCCCCCCGTCGAGACGAGCTCCACGCCCAGTTCCGCCAGCGCGCGAGCCAGGTCCAGAAGGCCCGTCTTGTCATACACGGTGAGGAGCGCGCGCCGCACCGGCGTAACAGCCCGCGGGAAGGGAATCGGCTCGGCCATCGGGAGGAGCAATATAGCAAGCGCACCATGCCGGACGAGATCGACGTCGACGCCCGCGGGCTCCTCTGTCCGCTCCCGGTGCTGCGCCTCGCGCGCGCCCTCCGCCGGGCTCCCGCGGGCACCGTCGCGGTCCTCCGGGCGACGGACCTCGCCGCCGAGCGCGACGTCGAGGCCTACTGCCGCGACAGCGGGCAGGCGATGCTCTCGTGCGAGCGCGAGGGGGCGCTCCTCACGATCCGCGTCAGAAGAGCTTGAGGAGGACGACGTTCGCCGCGAATCCGGTGATGCCGTGGCGGACGACGGGCACGCCGACCTCGGCCCGGATCAGCGAGTTCTTCCAGGGGCCGTTGAAGGAGGCGAGCAGTCCTGCGCCGGAGAAATACTCGTTCTGGAACCCCGAGCCCTCGTCGAGCACGACCGCCTGGTCGTAGAAGCCCTCGAACCGGATGATCTCCTGGATGTTGAGGCCGTAGGAGACGTTCGCGATGACGACGTGCTCCGCCTTGATACTGCCGCTCTTGAAGCCGTGGATCGGCGCGCTCGAGAAGGAGCCGAACTCGAAACGGGAGAAGCGGTCGAGGTCCTTGCCTCCGAGGTATCGCAGCGCGCCGTGGAGCTTGCGGAAGCCCTTGAAGTAATGATCCTTGGACACCACGAGGGAGTACTGGAAGAAGTCGCGGTGCCGCGGATCCCAGTCATCGCCTCCGATCGTCCCCCAGGGCTCCCACGTGTGACGCCGCGCGTAGGACCCCTGCAACGACGCGTTGAACCCCGAGACGTTGGCGACGAACCGGAGCTCCGCGCCGCTCGTCAGGGTGTCGCTCGGCGTGACGAAACCGGCGGTGGTCTCGTCGTCGCGCTGGTAGTTGTCGAACCGCGTGAAGATCCCGAGCGACGTCTTGACGTATGGGCCGAGCGGGCGGCCCACGTTGACCTGGATGACGGCCGGCAAGCGATTGAGCTTCTCCTCCGCCACCTCCTGCCCGCCCCGGTAGGAGGCGTCGCCGAACGGGAACGCCACTGCGAAGACGTCGACGCCGAGGTCAAACCGTCCGCCCCAGAGGGAGGGGTCCGTGTAGTTGCCCGTCAGGAGGGCGCCGCCGAAAAATACCGTCATCTGCTTGCCCCTCCCCCAGAGGTCGAAGTTGAAGTGCTGGATCCCGAGGAGGGGGAGGGGGTAGTCGAGCGAGTCGTCGTAGAAGGCGCCCGCGAGGCCGAAGGTGCTCTTGCGCGAGATCTTGTCCTCGACGAGGCGCGTGGCGGCGTTGCCGGGATCGGGGATCAGGTATCGCAGCCCCTTCTCCGTGTCGCGCACCATCTGGGAAGGAGACGCATGTTCCGCCGCGCGCCGCGCGGCGAAGTCCGGCACGTTCACCTGGACGTTGGTCATCGTGACCTGACGCTCGATCGCCGTCGTGCGGCCCGACGTGGAGAAGACCTGCTGTCCGCGGATCTCGAGAGGCAGCCAGACCTCCTCGCGCCCGGGAACGGGACGGTAGTACTCGTTCTGAATGTTCGAGAGCGTCTCGCCCTTGAGGTTGAGCTGGATCGACTCGCGCCGCAGCAGCGCGAAGGTCTGGCGGTCGATCCATGCCGTGCCGCGGTAGATCGGCTTGTCCCCGACGGTCTGCTTCGGGGTGAACTGAACGACATAGGCGGGCCGGCCGGACACGTCCGACTCGCTGTCGAGTCGGTAGTCGTACTCCTCGGAGAGCCGGATGTCGAGAGGCAGCGTCGTCACCTTCTCCGGCTGGAGGATCGGGATCTTCGGGAGGGTCTTTCCCTTCCACTTCACGCCGTTCAGATAGAACTCGTGCCAGGCCCAGTCGGCGGGCTCTCCGCGCCGGAAGAAGAACGGTCCGCGGATCGTCAGGTCGAAGGTTTCGTTCACCTCGGCCACGCGGAACCGCAGCGACGTGTCCATCGCCGCCAGAAACGTCTCGACGGTCTCGCGCTGACCCGCTTCCCAGGCCCGCTCGCGGGCCACGATCTCGTCCGCTGTGAGGCCGCGCTCCGCGGCGACGTCCACCTGCGTGCGGGAAGCATCCTTCCTCTCCACCGGCTGGAGGCGCACCGCCAGAGGCCCCTGCGCGAGGTTGAGGGTCAGCGCGGCCGCCCCCCCCACCTCGAAGTCGCGCCGCGCCCCGGTCAGGAGGTTCTCGACCGAGGCGCGGGCGAACGTTCCACCCGTCAGCCCGACGCGTACGGAGCCCGAGAGGTCACGCGGAAGCAGCAGGATCGGGGCGAAGGCTTTCGCGTCGAAGAAGCGCATGACGGGGAAGGTCGACCCGTCGGTCCGGGTCGCGCTCGTGACCGTCGGATCGCGAGAGACGTCCGCGCTCAGGTAGCGCTGGAGGCGCGCGAGCGACTGCCAGTCCGAGTCCGCGACCTCGCCGGCGGCCGAACGGCGCACGGCGGCGATCACCGCGGAGGGCGCATGGCGGAGGACGGCGAGGACGGCGTCGACGGCGCCGCCCGGGGCGGGGAGGGGCACGGATACCGCCAGACGGGATGACAGCCCGGCGATCGCGGGTTCCAGGTCCGGACCCGGCCCCGTTTCGCTCTCCACCCAGAAGCCGGAGAGGTAGGGCCCGAGCTCCTCGGCGAAGAGGAGTGGCTCCAGATCGGACACCGCCCCGCCGGCAGGCCCGCGTCGGATCAAGGCGAAGACCTCCGTGTCGGGATCACCCGCCCGCGCGGCCGAGGCGAGCTGCTTGACCGCGTAGGGAAGGCGGAGGCTCCGCTCGGCTGGAGGAAGTTGCGCGGCGCCGGAAAAATTCAGGACGACGATCGCGCCCTCCGGTGTCCGCACGAGCCGCTCCGAGGCGGCGCGCAGGCTGGCATCGGAGAGGTCGCCGCCTGAGATCAACGAGACGCAGCCCGCCGCGGGCGCCCCGGCGTCGGGCCGGATCCCGAACGGCGGCGCGCCGGCCGGACAGATCCCGTCCGCCCGCTCCGCGGCGACCCGGATGCGTTCGGCCATGGCCGCCTCCGGCCGGAGACCGGATGAAACCGCGGCCAAAAGAAACGCGCCCGCGAGAAGGCGGGCGCGTGAATGGCGTCTCATGCGGTCGGAGAAACGGGACCCGATTCGGAGATGTTCCCGAAAGCTTCGCGAGGCGCCCCCGGGAGAGCTACTTGCGCACCTTCTCCCTCTCGCGCTGGGGCTCCGCCGCGGGGGCCGGTTGCGCGACCGGTTCCGGCGTCGTCAGCCCGAGACTCTTGCGGAGCTTCGACTCGATCTCGTTAGCGAGCTCCGGGTTCTCGCGGAGGAACTGCTTCGCGTTCTCTCGCCCCTGCCCGAGGCGCAGGTCGCCGTAGGAGAGCCACGTGCCGGACTTGTCGACGAGCTTGGCCTCCTGGCCCATGTCGAGCAGCTCGCCGACGCGCGAGATCCCCTCCCCGTAGTTGATGTCGAACTCCGCCTGGCGGAAGGGGGCCGCGACCTTGTTCTTGACGATCTTGACCTTCGTTCGCGATCCCACGACGGTCTCGCCGTCTTTCAGCGAAGCGATCCGGCGGATGTCGATGCGGATGGTGGAGTAGAACTTCAGGGCCCGGCCTCCCGTCGTCGTCTCCGGGTTGCCGAACATCACACCGATCTTCTCGCGGATCTGGTTGATGAAGATCAGGCTCGTGCCGGACTTCGAGACGATGGCCGTCAGCTTGCGCAGGGCCTGCGACATGAGCCGCGCCTGGAGGCCCATCTGCGCCTCGCCCATTTCCCCCTCGATCTCGGCCTTCGGGACGAGGGCGGCGACGGAGTCCACGACGATGACGTCGATCGCCCCGGAACGGATGAGCATCTCGGCGATCTCCAGAGCCTGCTCCCCGTTGTCCGGCTGCGAGACCAGAAGGTTGTCCGTCTCCACCCCCAGCTTGCGTGCGTACTCCGCGTCGAGCGCGTGCTCCGCGTCGATGAACGCGGCGAGCCCGCCCGTCTTCTGGGCCTGCGCGATGATCTGGAGGGAGAGGGGCGTCTTGCCGGAGGACTCCGGGCCGAAGATCTCGACGACCCTCCCGCGGGGGATGCCGCCGACGCCGAGCGCGGCGTCCACGGCGAGGGAACCGGTCGGAATCACGGAGATCACCGTCGGGGGCTGATCCCCGAGGCGCATGATCGAGCCCTTTCCGAACTGCCGATCGATCTGAGTCAGCGCCGTCTCGACGGCGCGCCATTTCTCGTTAGTTTTCAGGGTGGGCATCGTGGACATCACATCACCTTCCTTGATCTTCGAACCGCTCGCGGGATCGCCGGAGACTCCGGTCGGCGCGGCCGTGAGTGATGGAACGCGGCGCGATTATAGTCTCCGCGTGGCCGGGGCCCCGACCCGATGAGGACTGCGGAACCATCTTCGTCCGGGCATGGCCGCGTGTCAACGTCGGACCTTCGCAGCGCGTTCCGCAGATTTCCGGTGACAACCTTTCTTTCCACCGGGCTGGGGTCGGGCCTCGCTCCGCTGGCTCCCGGAACGGCCGGATCCCTCGTCGGTCTATTCCTCGCATGGACCTATTCACGACTGACAACCTCCAACGGAGGGAGTGTGGCCGCGGGGGTCGGACTGATGATGTCCGCGCTCGTCCTCGCGGCCGCCTCCGTCCCTCTGGCCGCGAAGACGGCACGCGCTCTGAACGCGAAGGACCCCGGGTGCATCGTCATCGACGAGGTGGCGGGGCAGCTGATCGCGTCCTCGGCCGTCCTCTTCTTCCGGTTCCCCACGGGGGCGGCCGCGGCCG
>Ga0136614_10002190_pt1 | contig 12060 bp, 11 predicted proteins | sample AntDrymUQ2792106_2_FD_106643 | JGI IMG/M metagenome (GOLD analysis project Ga0136614, IMG submission 106643) | Polar desert sand microbial communities from Dry Valleys, Antarctica - metaG UQ279 (21.06) | ecosystem: Environmental > Terrestrial > Soil > Desert | place: Antarctica: Dry Valley...
CCGAGGCCACACTGTCGTACCCCGGCGGCGAGCACCCGATGCCGCTGGTCCGCGCCACCGAGGGCGCGGACGGCATCCAGCTCGGGAAGCTGCTGGCGCAGACCGGGCTGGTCACGCTCGACTCCGGGTTCGTGAACACCGCGGCGTGCACCTCGGACATCACCTACATCGACGGCGACGCGGGCATCCTGCGCTACCGCGGGTACCCCATCGAGCAACTCGCGGAGCGCTCGACCTTCGTCGAGGTGTGCTACCTGCTCATCTACGGCGAACTGCCCACCGCGCAGGAACTGGCGGAGTTCACCGACCTCATCCAGCGGCACACGCTGCTGCACGAGGACCTCAAGCGGTTCTTCGATGGGTTCCCTCGCGACGCGCACCCGATGCCGGTGCTCTCCAGCGCGGTCTCGGCGCTGTCGACTTTCTATCAGGACAGCCTCAACCCGTTCGACGAGAAGCACGTCGAGATCTCCACCATCCGGCTGCTCGCCAAGCTGCCGACCATCGCCGCGTACGCCTACAAGAAGTCGGCAGGCCAGCCGTTCCTGTACCCGGACAACTCGCTCGGCCTGGTGCAGAACTTCCTGCGCATGACGTTCGGGCTGCCCGCCGAGCCCTACGACGAGGACCCTGCCCTCGTCGATGCGCTCGACCTGCTGTTCATCCTGCACGCCGACCACGAGCAGAACTGCTCGACGTCGACGGTGCGGATGGTGGGCTCCTCGCAGGCCAACCTGTTCGCGTCCGTGTCCGCGGGCATCAACGCGCTGTTCGGCCCGCTGCACGGCGGGGCGAACGCGGCGGTGCTCGAGATGCTCGAGGGCATCGAACGCTCGGGCGGCGACGTCGACACGTTCGTCCGGAAGGTGAAGAACCGGGAGGAGGACGTGAAGCTCATGGGCTTCGGGCACCGGGTCTACAAGAACTACGACCCGCGCGCCAGGATCGTGAAGGCGACCGCGGACGACATCCTCGGCAAGCTGGGGGTGAACGACCCGCTGCTGGACATCGCCATGCAGCTGGAGGAGAAGGCGCTCTCGGACGACTACTTCACCGAGCGCAAGCTCTACCCGAACGTCGACTTCTACACAGGGCTGATCTACCGCGCGATGGGCTTCCCGACCCGGATGTTCACTGTCCTCTTCGCCCTCGGCCGGCTGCCCGGCTGGATCGCGCACTGGCGCGAGATGATGAACGACCCCGGCACGAAGATCGGCCGCCCGCGGCAGGTGTACACCGGCATCGCGGCGCGCGACTACGTGGCGATGTCGGAGCGCTGACCGTCCCGTGGTCACGAGGCGCGCAGTGCGTCCTTGACGCGCACGCGAGCGCCCGAGCGCAGCACCGCGCCCGCGTAGACGCGACCGCCGAGCCAGGTGAACACCGCGGTCGCCGCGAGCATCAGCGCGACGGCCAGGACCGTGAGCCCGAGGCCGGCCTCCCCGGACGCCTGCTGGATCGGCATGAGGATCGGGGAGAACGGCGGCACCCACGCGAGGGTCTCCGCGAGGCCGCCGCCGGGGGACTGCACCGAGTAGATCGCCACGAAGAACGGCGCGAGGATCAGCAGCGTCATCGGCGTGGTGACCGCGTTGAGCTCCTCCTGCCGGGACACCAGCGCGCCTGCGGCGGCGTAGAGCACGGCATAGAACAGGAACCCGAGCAGGAACCACCCGAGGCTCGCGAGGAACACCGACACCGCGGTCCCGGTCAGGGTGATCACGCCGGTGGCGGTGCCGACCCCGAGACCGACGGCGCCGAGCACCACGAGCTGCACCAGCCCCGCGGCGCCGATGCCGAGCACCTTGCCCAGCAGCAGCTGCCACGGCCGGATCGTCGAGAGCAGCACCTCCACCACCCGGCTGGTCTTCTCCTCCACCACCCCCATCGCGACGGCGATGCCGAACGTGAGCAGCTGGAAGTACATGACCACGACGACGATGAACGCGATGCCGGTGCGCTCGGCGGCCTGGGGCTCCGGCGGGTCGAGTGCGGTCACCTGGAGTGCGGCGCCCTCGGCCGCGGTCGAGAGCACCTGGGGGTCGACGCCGCGATCGGCGAGCGCCGCCGCGACCGCACTCTGCGTGAGCGCGCCCTCCAGGACGCCCCGCAGCACCGGGTCGAGCTCGTTCTCGACCACGACGCGGGTGCCGACGAGGGCAGCGTCGAGCTCGCCGTCGACCACCTGCCGGCGGGCGGTCCGCTCGTCGGCCACCTCGACGGGCACCAGCTCGATGCCTGCCTGCTCGGCCGTCTCGGTGAGCAGCACCGGGTCGGGGCCGTTCCCGACGAGCCCGATGCGCTGCCCGTCGTCGTCGGCGAGCAGTACCGGCCCCACCGTGATGGCCCCGAGCAGCAGCACCGTGACGAGCAGGCCGATGACGAACGACTTGGTGCGCACGCGGGCGTCGAACTCCCGGCGGGCGACGAGCGTGACGGTGCGCAGCGGCCTCATGCCGTGACCACCTCTCGGAACAGGTCCGTCAGGGACGGGCGGCGGCGGGCGAACTCGTGGACCGGTCCGGTGGCGGTGGCGGCCGCGAGCACGGCCTGGTCGTCGGCGCCGTCGCCGAGCTCCAGCACGGTGCGGCCGTCCTCGTGGGACACCTCGCGCACACCGGGTAGGCCCGCGGCCCAGCCGGCCGGCGCGGCAGGGGCGTGCACGGCGAGCTGGGAGCGCCCGCCCTGGCGTAGCTCGTCGACCGTCCCGACGGCGACCATCCTGCCCGCCGCGACGATGCCGACGCGGTCACAGAGCCGCTCGACGAGGTCGAGCTGGTGGCTTGAGAAGATCACCGGGACACCCGCGGCGGCCTTCTCGCGCAGCACCCCGCTCATCACCTCGACCGCGACCGGGTCGAGGCCGGAGAACGGCTCGTCGAGCACGAGCACCTCGGGGTCGTGCACCAGCGCGGCCGCGAGCTGCACCCGCTGTTGGTTGCCGAGGCTCAGCTTCTCGACCGCGTCACCGCGTCGCTGCGCTACCCCGAGCCGCTCCGTCCAGTAGTCGGTCGCGGCCCGCGCGGCCGTGGCGCGCAGGCCGTGCAGCCGCGCGAGGTAGACGAGCTGGTCGCGTACCGGCATCTTCGGGTAGAGGCCGCGCTCCTCGGGCATGTAACCGATGCGGCGGCGGGTGTCGAGGTCGACCGGCGCGCCGCGCCACCGCACCTCGCCCGCGTCCGCACCGAGCACACCGAGGGCGATCCGCATCGTGGTGGTCTTGCCGGCACCGTTGGAGCCGACGAACCCGAACAGCTCCCCGGCGCGGACGTCGAAGGTCATGTCGGCCAGCGCGACCACGTCGCCGTAGCGCTTGCTGACCCGGTCGATCTCGAAGGAGTCGGTCATGGGGTGTCCTCGTCGGGTAGCAGTCAGATCCGGAAGGCGAGATGCAGGCTGGAGAATGGTCACCGCGCTCGAGCGCGCCCACGGTCTGCGAGTTGATCGTGCAGCATTGCAAAAACCTGACTGCTCGGCACATCATACAAACTCAGTGCGGGAGCTTGGCCCGATCCGGTGGTGGTGTGGTTGACACCTATAGTCACTGCATGATTACTCGCGCCCGCCGCTCCTCGCCCGCCGCGTGCTTGCTCGTCGCCCTCACCGCCGGCCTGTCCGCCTGCGGTTCCGGAGGCGTCGAGCAGACCGGGACCCTCGCTGCTCCCGGCCAGGCCGACGGCGCCTACACCTACGACGAGGCCCTCGCGCCCATCGGTGCCGAGATGACAGTGAACTCCACCCCCGCCGAGGGCGGCACCATGGTCGAGCTGACCGTGTCCGGCTTCGAGCCGAACCGCGAGTACGGCGCGCACACCCACGTCAACCCCTGTGGTGAGACGGGCGACGCCGCCGGCGCGCACTTCCAGAACGAGCAGGACCCGGTGAAGCCGTCGGTCGACCCCGCCTTCGCCAATCCAGCGAACGAGATCTGGCTGGACCTCACCACCGACGCCGAGGGTGCGGGCTCCGCGACCGCGGAGGTCCGGTTCGGCTTCGCCGAGCGCGCACCCGGCTCGGTGGTCGTCCACGAGATGGGCACCAAGACCGGCCCGGGCGAGGCCGGCACCGCCGGTGGGCGCCTCGCCTGCCTCACCGTTGCGTTCGAGCAGACGGCCGGCTGACGTCGGCGCGGAGGGGGAGTGTCACGCTAGGTCACCTCGGCGGGAGACGTGAGGTGAAAGCTCTGATCACTCGAAACGCATCACGGCGCCGCGATGATGCGTGATTCGTCATCACGGCTTCCTGCTACACCTCCTGGCGGGATCACTCGTGCAGCGGCGCCACCGGGCGATCCAGTCGGCCAGATGCGGTGACTCGGTGTCGACGGTGGTGGAGTCCCCGTCCCGGTGCGGACCTCGGTCTCGACCTCCGGCTCGCGGCCGGGTTCACCTTCGCGCACTGGCCACTATGGACGAGGGTCTGCTCGGCGAACGCGCCGATGCCGAGCGCGGGGACAGCGCGGTGCCATCGGCCGGCGTCATCGGCTGGGCCGCGTTGTGGGTGTCGAAGCAGTACCACGGCTGCCCGCGCTTGCGGGCCCGGCAGCGGCCGCAGACGGCACGCCAGTTGAGGATGACGAAGTCACCGGGCGCCACATCGGACACCCCGTCGCCGACGGCCTCGACGATCCCCGCAGGTCCGGTTCGGCCACCGTACATCAGCCTAGGTCCGGCGCAGGCCGGTCCGTCGAAGCCCGCCGGACCTCGTAGACGTGGACGACGTCGGCCTCGAGGTCCTCCCAGTCGGCGAGCGCTCCGGCGACGCCTGCGAGCCCGATGGGTGGCTCCCGGCGCTGATGTGGGACTGCCCGGTCCGGGGACGCCGAGTTCGGTGAGCCGGTGCGCCTCGACGTCGACGTCGGGCACGACGAAGACCACCTCACCGGCGGGTCCGGGCGCCGGTTCGCGTCCGGTCAGCCACGCGGCGCGGCGGCGCTCGTAGAGCGCGAACCGCGTCGGACCGGACGCGAACTCGGCGTACCCGGCGTCGGTGAAGCGGTGCTCCAGCCCCACGACGTCACGGTAGAAAGCGACGGACGCCGGCAGGTCCGTGACGTACAGGATCAGGTAGCCGAGCCCATCGGGACGAGTCAGCGCTTGAGCGCCTTCCTCCCCTTGCGGGCGAGCTTCGCGGCCTTGGCCGCGCGGGCGGCGTCCTTCTTCGCGCGGCGGGCCCGCCAGCCGACCGACGGCTTGCCGCCCGTGTCGGCCGCGGCGAGCAGCAGCCCGCCCAGCAGGCCGGCGTTCTTGAGGAACTGCGTCTGCTGCCCGCCGCGTTGGATGGAGTTGGCCTCCCAGAACGGGTGCGCAATCGCGGTTGTAGGGATGAGGCTCGCGGCCAGTGCCGTGGCGGCGAACCGCGGTGCCTTGCCGAATGCCAGCAGGAGGCCCGCGCCGATCCTCATCGCCGCGTCGGCCTGCACCATCGTCGCGGGATCCGCGAAGCGGTCGACGGGCAGCACCTCCAGGCCTTTCTCGATCAACGGCGTGGCGGCCTTGGCCTTCTGGTCCGGGTCCAACAGCTCTTGAATCCCTCCCGAGACGAAAATCGCGGCGAGCAGGGGGCGTGCGACGCGGCGCAACAACACGTGGGGCTCCTTCCGGGCGACGGCCGGTCCGTGATCATGGATCGGTGGGCACGAACATTAGTCTCCTGGCACGCCGCTGCGTAGTCCCCGAGCCGGTCGGTTGCGTTTCCGGGCGTTTCGATCGCGGTGACTCGGGGTATCCCGGCATCATGGCCAATGAGGACAAGCTCAACAACAAGATCGACGAGAGCACCGGCAAGCTCAAGGAGACCGCTGGCCGTGCCACCGGCGACGAGCAGCTGCAGGCCGAAGGCCAGGGCCAGAAGGAAGGTGCGCAGTTCAAGGACAAACTGCAGGATGCTGCGAGCAAGGTGAAGGAAGCTTTCAAGAAGTGATCTGACCCCGGCACGACCGAGCGCCCCATCACTGACCGTGGTGGGGCCGCTTCTCGTCCGCGGCGTCCGGGCGACCGCGCCGTCGTCGACGAGCAGCTCGTCGGCCTGCCGGGGATGATTCCAGCTGATGCGCCTGCTGATCGTCGCCGACACCCATGTACCCACCCGCGCCCGCGACCTGCCCCCGCAGGTCTGGGCCGCGGTCGACGCCGTCGACGTGGTGCTGCACGCGGGGGACTGGTTGGACGTGGCGCTGCTCGACGCGCTGAAGGAACGGGTGCGGCGGGTTGTCGGGGTGTGGGGCAACAACGACGGCCCCGAGCTGCGGGATCGCCTGCCCGAGGTCGCGTGCGCGGAGTTCGAGAGCGTGCGGTTCGTGCTCGTGCACGAGACGGGGCAGGCGCGGGGGCGCGAGGAGCGCTGCGCCCGCGCGTACCCCGACACGGACGTCCTCGTGTTCGGGCACAGCCACATCCCGTGGGACAGCGTTGCGCCCAACGGACTGCGGCTGCTCAACCCCGGCTCGCCCACCGACCGGCGCCGGCAGCCGCACTGCACCTACCTCACCGCGCGCGCAGTGGACGGCGCCCTGCACGACGTGACGCTGCACCGTCTCCCGACACTGCCGCATGGCTCCGGGTAGCAGCCAGTGGGGGAGTGGCACGATCGGGGGCGTGGCCCGGAATCCCGTCGCCGACCTACGGCGCATCGCGTTCCTGCTGGAGCGCGCCCGCGAGGCGACCTACCGGGTGCGCGCGTTCCGCACCGCCGCAGCGGCCCTCGACGGGCGCGACGACCTCGAGCAGCGTGCCGCCGCCGGCACCCTCACGGCGCTGCAGGGCGTCGGGGACGTCACGGCGCGGGTGGTCACCGAGTCACTGGCCGGTGAGACGCCGGAGTACCTCCGGAAGCTGGAGGGCACCACGGGGGAGACGGGCCCCCAGCTGACAGGCGAGGCGGCTGCGGTGCGGGCGGCGCTGCGCGGGGACTGCCACACCCACTCCGACTGGTCCGACGGTGGCTCGCCGATCGAGGAGATGGCACTCGCGGCCCGCGAGCTGGGGCACGAGTACCTCGTGCTCACCGACCACTCACCTCGGCTGACGGTCGCCAACGGACTGTCCGCCGACCGGCTCCGCCGCCAGCTCGACGTCGTTGCGACCCTCAACGAGGCTCTCTCGAACGATCCGGGGCCGCCGTTCCGGGTCCTGACCGGCATCGAGGTGGACATCCTGCTCGACGGCGCGCTCGACCAGTCCGACGAGTTGCTGACGCTGCTGGACGTCGTGGTCGCGTCGGTGCACTCCAAGCTCAGGATGCCGAGCGCCGAGATGACCCCGCGGATGCTCGCCGCGGTCCGCAACCCGCACGTCGACGTCCTCGGCCACTGCACCGGGCGCCTGGTCACCGGCCGCGGCCGTCCGGAGTCGCAGTTCGACGCGGACGCGGTGTTCGCGGCCTGCGCCGAGCACGGCGTCGCCGTCGAGGTGAACTCGCGGCCCGAGCGGCTCGACCCGCCGAAGCGGCTGCTCCGCCAGGCCGTCGCGGCGGGGTGCCTGGTCGCCGTGGACACCGACGCCCACGCCCCCGGCCAGCTCGACTGGCAGCCCTACGGGTGCGAGCGCGCCGCCGACTGCGGTGTCCCCACCGACCGGATCGTCAACACCTGGTCCGCGGACGACCTCACCGCGTGGGCCGCCGGACGGTGACAGGAACCGCGCGGGTGCGACGATCGCCCTCGTGCACCTGGTACCAGAGCCCCACGGGTGGGTGGTGGATCTCGACGGTGTGTGTCGCGGCCTCTGCCGGAACGCGGCGGGACCCTCGCCGGCGCCGGCTGCTCGACCGCAGCGACGGCCTGACCGGCTCAGGACCCGAAAGCGAGGATCGACGCGGTGAAGCCGTGCAGGTGGTTGCGCCCCGCGACGGGGCCGATCTCCCCGGCGGCGAAGAACCCGGCGACACCCGCGGTGCCCAGCGCGCGGCGCACCGCGCGCACGTCGTGGTCGGCGTCGGGAAAGAGCGCCGCGCCCCGGCCGTTGCACGAGAACAGCAGCGCGCCCTCCACCCGTCCCGCGCCGCGGAACCCGGAGAGCACCTCCGCGAGGTCCTCGTCTGCGGCGGCGGCGTCGCGCACCTGGAAGCGCACCGTCCGTCCGACCTCGACGACCTCGCCTGCCGCGACGGCGCCCCTCGCCGCGTCGACGCCGACGATGCCGCGGATGAGGAAGTCACCGCGCCCGTGCTCCTCGGCGTACTCGTCCATCGCGATGCCGAGGTGCAGGCCGCGGGCGGCGAGCATCCGCTCCGCGGGCGGCAGGTCGGCGAGTGCCTCCTCGAGCCTGCGGTAGGCGGGCTGCCCTGCGAGCTCGAGCAGCAGGTTGCCTTCGGCGGCGGTCACGACCATCGTGGGGCCGATCGGACGGCACCCCTGGCTCACCAGCGTGCGCGCCCCCACCGGGCCGGACAGCACGACACCGACCGCGCCGCTCTCGTGGACGGCCCCGTCGACGAACAGCCGGGTCGAGCGGGGGCCGTGGGGCCCGCTCGCGAGCCCGCCGACCAGCGGCAGCTCGTCGAGCACACGGTGGGAGCGCTCCACGAACGGGCCCGCGGGAAACGTGTACGGGTCCGCGAGCAGCACTGCCACCGCGTCGTCGTCGCGGCGCTGCGGGAGGCCCGCGACGACGAGCCCGCCGTCGTTGCGCGGCACCTCGAGATGGAACGGCCTGCATTCCACGTCGGGGAGCACCGCGGCCCACGCGGCGACCGCCCCCGTGGCCTCCACCCCGCGACCGTCGCCGATCACCCCGCCGGCGCTGCACCCGAGGGTCATGCGCGCGCCGGCCGCCGTCATCGCGCGCCGCCCGGCGTCCGCGATGCCGGCTGGTTCGGGGCCGCACACGAACACGCACACGAGGTCGGGCGTCGCGCCCTCGAGCGGCTCGACTGCGGCCATCACCGCGGCGTCCGCGGCGCGGCGCAGGTCGGAGCCGAGAACCAGACTGTCACCGAAGCGCGCCATCGGTACACTCTTCCGCCCCCAATGCCTGCTGTCGACCCCGCGAGCTCTGCTGCACCCGTTGCGCGGCCCGGCCCATCAATGCCACTTGAGATGCCATGCGCCGCACCTGGTGTCCGTGACGTGGATCGCGCTTGGGATGCCGAGCGCCGTGGTAACCGTTCTGGGCAGTGTGGGACGACCCGACGGCAGGAGGACGCTGTGAGCAGCACCTCGACGCGGCACCGGCTCCGGTCCGGCCACCGGGTGCGGGTGCGACCGCTGAACCGCGGCGACGGCCCGGTGCTGGCGCGAATGTGGGACGAGCTCAGCGAGCAGTCCCGCTACCGCCGCTTCTTCACCCTCAAGTCCCGGCTGTCCGAGCGGACGCTCGAGTTCCTCACCGACATCGACCACCACGACCACGAGGCGCTGGCCGCCGTCGCCCCGGGCGGGGACCTCGTCGGGGTGGCCCGGTTCGTGCGCTTCGCAAAGCAGCCGGAGACGGCCGACCTCGCGGTGACCGTCGTCGATGCGTGGCAGCGGCGCGGCCTCGGCACGCTGCTGCTCGAGCAGCTCTCCGCGCGCGCCGCGGCGGTCGGCGTCACGTGCTTCACGGCAGAGATCCTCGCCGAGAACACACCCATGATCGGGCTCGCGCGGCAGGCAGGCAGCGAATCGGTCGGCGTTGCGGGGGGCGGCACCGTGGTCGCCCGGCTGGCCGTCACGGACCGCACCGAGCAGCCGACGTCGAACATCCTGCGCGCGGTGGCGCGGGGCGAGTTCGGCCCGCTCGCCGGGCCGTTCCGGTTCTGACCGACCTGCCCCCGGACCGCGACATGGAGCCATGTGGCTGTTCGTCGGCGACCCGGCCGCACTGCGGTACTTGGACGTTGGGCGCATCCTTCGTCCACTGACCGCGTGGCGACGAGAGCGGGTTCGAGCAGTGGGCCCCCGAGTGGAACTGCCTGCCGGCGTGGTGGTGGCACCGGAGCACCCGGTGCTGCACATCACGGCCGTGGCCGACCCCGCGGCACTGGTGGCCGTGCGGCACCGGCTGGCCGAGTGGGCGCGCGGCGCTGGGCTGGACGAGGAGCAGGTGGCTGCGGTCGTGCTGGCCGGCTACGAGTGCCTGGCCAACGTCGCCGACCACGCGTACGCCGGTAAGGGCACCGGCACCGCGGTCCTGCAGGCGGTCCGCGCGAGGGACGGCGCCGTCCACGTCGTCGTCACCGACCACGGCCGGTGGCGGACTCCTGCTGACGACCCCGGCACCCGCGGCCATGGGTTGCCGCTCATCCGACGCCTCGCAGACACCGTCGAGGTGACCTGCGCGGCCACCGGGACGACGGTCCACCTCGCATGGACGCTGTCGCGGGTCCACGACCGCTGACCACATCGGCTGTCCCCCCCGGCCTCCCCCGGAGGCGGTTCATGGGACGGTGGCCCTGGCAACCGGCCCGTAACCGGCCGTTGCGCGTCTCGTTACTCCTGAGGAGTCGGGCCCGATGACGTGCGTCACCGCGGCCGGTTCGTCGTCACACGTGCACCCCGAAATGCCGTGTGACCGCAGATCACACCCCGTGGAAGGGACTCTATGGCCAGCCCCCCGCAGACGCCGAGTCGTCCAGAGGACCCCATCGAAGGCCACGGCGCTCAGCCGTACGAGGTCGACCGACGGAAGTTCCTCACGTACCTGGTGAGCGGCACGACCCTCACCGTCGCGGCATATGCCACCTTCGAAGGGTTCGCGCCGGCTACGGCGTCAGCGCAGGCGATCCCCAGCGGACCGCACCCCATCGACCTGCAGGACCTCGGCGACGTCCTCATCGCCTCGTACCGCCCGACGTTCAACCTGATGCGCCTGCAGGTGCTCGAGAACGGCAACGCGCGGTTCGAGCTCCCCCGCACCGACGTCGGCACCGGCATCACCACCGCCTTCGCGATGGTCATCGCCGAGGAGCTGGACGTTCCCCTGGACGCCGTCGAGGTGCCGCTCTCGGATGCTCGCCCTGAGCTCCTCTACAACATGCTGACCGGTGGTTCCTGCGCGATGAGGGCGTTGATCCCGCCGGTGCGGTCGATGGCCGCCGCCGCTCGCGCGCAGCTCGTCGCGGCTGCCGCGAACCTGCTCGACGTGCCGCCGGGCACCATCCGCACGGTGGACGGCGAGGCCGTCTCCGCTGACGGCCGGAAGCTGAGCTACGGCTCGCTCACCGCGGCAGCCGCACAGCTGCCGATGCCCGCCACGCCTGCCGAGCCGAAGCCGAACGCAGAGCTGAAGATCATCGGCACACCGATGGTGCAGCGCCAGGCGCGCGACATCGTCACGGGGGCGTTCAAGTACACCCTTGATCTCCCGATCGCGGGTGCGAAGCCCGTTGTGTGGGCCCGCCCGCCGCAGATTCTGGGTAGCTTCTCCGACTTCGACGACTCCGAGGTCCGGGCTATGCCTGGTGTCATCGACGTCAAGCCCATCAGGTCACTCGAGGGCATCGAGGTCCCGCTCGACGGCGGCTTCGGCTCGTACAACTCCGGTATCGCGATCATGGCGGAGACCTTCGGCGAGGCGATCAACGCCGTCGAGAAGATGACGGCGACCTGGACCCCCGGGCCCAGCGACGGGGTCTCCGACGCGCAGATCGAGGAGCGCCTGCGCCGCGAGGCCCTGCCGTTCATCCTTCCGGCGCTTCCAGGGACCATCGAGGGCGACATCCTGTACAACACGACGTCGCACTCCCCGATGGAGACCCAGGCCGCCGTCGCCGACGTCCGGGAGGACTCGGCGGAGATCTGGACCGCCACCAAGGTGCCGATCCTCGCCCAGCAGCTCGTCGCGAAGGCGGTCGGCCTGCCGCAGGAGAAGGTCACGCTCCACGTCATCCGCGCCGGCGGCTCGTTCGGCAGCCGGCTCTTCCCGGACTCCGCACCCGAGGCCGCCGCGTCCTCGAAGGCGTTCGGCCGGCCGGTGAAGCTCATGTACACCCGCTCGGACGACATCAAGCACGGCCGCAAGCGCGGCGCCGCGCTGCAGCGGCTGCGCTTCACGACGGTGGGGGGTGCGGTCACGGCCTACGAGCAGCGCATGACCAACGTGTACTGCGACCTGTCGCACGGCCTCGGCGAGATCCTCACCG
>Ga0136614_10002191_pt1 | contig 12059 bp, 9 predicted proteins | sample AntDrymUQ2792106_2_FD_106643 | JGI IMG/M metagenome (GOLD analysis project Ga0136614, IMG submission 106643) | Polar desert sand microbial communities from Dry Valleys, Antarctica - metaG UQ279 (21.06) | ecosystem: Environmental > Terrestrial > Soil > Desert | place: Antarctica: Dry Valley...
CGTCGCGCCAACGCGTGCGAGGAGGCGCCGGCGGCCAGAACGAACTCGTCGCCGTCGAACGCGCCGGCCGTCGTGCGCGCGGCGCGAAGGCGCCCGTTGCTGCGTTCGAACCCCAGGACCTCGGCCGAGGTGACCACGTCCACTCCCTCGCCAACGGCCCGCCGGGCCAGGCCCTTGACGAAGCGTTCCGGCACCAGCTGCGCATCATCGGGAAAGCAAACCGAGCCCGCGATCGCGCCGCGCAGGCACGGCTCCAGCCTCACCGTGGCCGGCGGGTCGAGAACTTCCGCGGCCACGCCGTGGGATCGCAACCGCTCCGCCTCGCGGGCGGCGGCCGCAAAGGCGGCCTGCGTACGGTAGGCCATCAGCATGCCGCCCTGCTGGAAGCCAAAGTCGAATCCGGGCAGCGCGGCCAACTCGCGCCACAGCCGCAGGCTCGCGAAGCTCAGCGCCCGCAGCAGCGGCAAGGCGCGCTCGACATGCGCGTCCGTGCACGAACGAACGAACATCCACAGCCAGCGTGCGAGATCCAGGTCGGCCCGGGCCCGGAGCCGGAAGGGCGCGTCCTGGCGCAGCATCCACCGCAGGCCCTGCTGCCATACGCCGGGAGCGGCCAGGGGGATCGAATGGCTGGGCACCACGAGGCCCGCGTTTCCGAAGGAGCAGCCCTCTCCAACCTGGCCGCGGTCGAGCAGGGTCACTTTCCAGCCCCGCCGCGCGAAGTACCACGAGGTACAGACACCGACGGCGCCCCCGCCGATCACGACCGCGCGGCGCGCGCTCATCGCGGCTCGATCACGTGCAGCAGGAGGTGCGACGGGCGTTTTCGGTCGTGAAAGACGGCCTGCGTCGCCTTGACGGGCTTGCCCGGCCGCCCGCCCCGATTCGCGTTCCGCTCGTAGCGGGGGAAGTCCGCAGAGGCCAGCTCGAGACGGATGCGGTGCCCCCTGCGGAAGAGGTTGGCGGTGGCCCAGAGATCGATGGCGAAGGCATACACCCGGCCGGGGCGCAGGAGCGAGGGCGCAGCCCGCGGATCCCGGAAGCGCGCCCGCACGATCCCGCTCTGGAGGACGAGCGCGCGGCCGTCCGGGAAGACGTCGGTGAGCTTGGCCGTGAAGTCGGTGTCGGCCGCGGTGGAGCTGGCATACACCATCGCGCTGACCGGACCCGTCACCTCGAGGTCGGCGCCCAGCAGCGGGCTGGTGTAGACGAGAACGTCCGCGCGCTCTTGAACGTCCCGTTGATCGGTAGAGCCGGACGCGATCAGGGTCGAGACGATGCTTCCCCCGCGCGTGGGCGGCGGCTGGTCGGGATCGTAGACGAAACGGTCCGGCGGTCCGCTACCCGCGATCTCCCGGCGCAGCACACCGGACCCGCCCGCGCCGTTCGCGCTTCCCGCGGAATCGAGAAAGAAGCGCATCGGGCGCGACGCGGGCGGTGGCCAGGCGTCGGCGCCGCGCCACTCGTTCGCGCCCATCAGGTAGTAGCTGACACGCGAGAGCCCATCGAGCGCGCCTTTGCGGTCCTTCAGCCAGTAGTCGTACCAGCGGACGATCAACTCCACGTTGTCCAGGCCCCGGTACCGATGACGCAGGGCAGGGACGCGATCACTGCCTTCCCGATAGCCGAGGTCGTTGTGCGCGCCCGGGGTGATCACGAGGTGGGCGTTATCGCGGACGCGCGCCGCCGCGTGCCGCTGGAGAAGGACCCACGTCTCCAGCGTCAAGTCCAGGCCCCAATCGTACCAGCCGTTGAGCATCAACGGTGGGGCGTGGAGAGCACGGTAGACGTCGGGCAGGGAGGGAGCGACGTACTTGAAAGCCGGTCCGCCTCCATCCGGGCCGAAGACGCCCGGCACGTCGCTCAGGTTGGCATAGTTGACCTCGGGCGCGTCGAGAAGGAATCGGACCAGGGCCGTGCGCTCGCCCGGCGGCAGCCCCGCCCAGATCCGCAGCAAGCGCTCGGCACGCGCGTCTGCGGAGAGCGCGCGCAGCTCGGGGAAGCGCGTGAGCACCCGCTCGGGGTAGGCCTGATGCAAGCGATCGTTGTAGTACCCGGTGCGCAGCGTCTCCGCCTCCATCTGCCGCTCCACCACGTCGATGGGGACGGAGGCCTTGGCCTGGCCCCCCGACTTGCCGATGGTGCGCGCGTAGGCGCTCACCAGCATGTGCAGGCGGACTCCGGGGGACCGCGCGTCACCGATGCCGGCCACCTCGGGGAGGATCGCCGTCATGCCCGGATGAGAGGCCATGAACCACTGCGTTTCGCCGACATACGATCCGCCGGTGCCGCCGACCTTGCCGTCGGACCAGGGCTGGGCGCGCACCCAGTCCACCAGGTCGTGCCCATCCTCCTTCTCGTACATGTACATGTCCCACTGGCCGGGCTCGCTGGCCCCGGTGCCGCGGCAATCCTGGGCCACGACGGCGTAGCCGTATCGGGCGAGGAGGCGCAGCAGGGGTTCGGAGCCTTCCTTCCCGTAGGGCGTGCGCATGACGATGGCGGGCCACTTCCAGGCGCCCGGGGGGAGGTACAGGTCGGTCGAGAGACGGATGCCGTCCCGGGCCGCCATCATGAAGCCGCGCTGCGCAGTGATGCCGTCCGCGGCATGCTCCGGCGCCCGCAGCGTCGACGGGAAGAACGGATACGGCCGCTCCCCCGGCACAGGCGAAGCGGCCGCCATCCCGACGGCGAGGATCGCGCCGAGTAGGCTCAGGCCTTCCACACGGCTTTGAAGACCCGGATGAAGTTCTCGCCCAGCATCTTCCGCACGTCGGCGTCCGAGTAGCCGCGACTCTTGAGGCCCGCGGTGAAATTGGGGAGAAGCGTGACCTCGTGCACTCCCGTCGGGTACTTCCACGGCGGCATCGGATACGTCTCCGGGTCATAGCCCCAGAACTTGTAGTCCTCGGGTGTCGACTGCGAGTAATCGAGGCCCAGGCCGATGTGATCGGTGCCCACCAGCTTGGCGATGTGGTCCACGTGGTCGAGGAACTGCTCCAGCGTGGCCGGGTGATCCTTGTGCACGAACCCGGGAAATCCGTTCATCCCGATCACGCCCCCGCTCCTGGCCAGGGCCTTGATCTGGTCGTCCTTGATGTTGCGCTTGCTGGCATGGACGGCCCAGGCATTGGAATGGCTGAACAATACCGGCAGCTTCGAAGCTTCGAGCGCCTCCATGGTCGTGCGATGGCCTACGTGGCTCAGGTCCACCACGATGCCCAGGCGGTTCATCTCCTCGATCATGCGCAGGCCGAACTTCGAGAGCCCCGCGTCGGTGCGCTCCGTGGCGCCGTCGCCGACCTGGTTCTTCTCGTTGTAGGTGAGCTGCATGACCCGCAGCCCCAGCCGATGGAGGAGGGCGAGGTTGCCGAGGTCGTACTCCACCGGGCGCGAGTTCTGGAAATGGAAGCCGACGCCGAGCTTTCCCTCGCGCTTCGCCCGGTGAATGTCCTCGACGGTGGTCACGTGGATGAGCGAGGGGTCCTTTGCGAAGCGCACCAGCCACGCGTTCATCAGCCCGAGCGCGCCGCGGAAATCATGGTTGCTGGCCAGGGTGGCCATGGCCACGGTAGTGCCACCGGCCCGGGTCTTGGCAATGTAGTCGTCGTCTTCGGGTACGAGCAGCGGACACGCGTGGTCGATGACGATCGAACCGCTGTGGAGCGAGGTGTCCCCCGACCCCCAGGCCCACCGCGCTGAAAGTGCCAACGGCGCAGCGCCGAGAGAGGCCAGGAAACAACGTCGTGTCGTCGAGTGAGGGCTCATCGGAGTCGAGCGGCCTAGAAGTCGAATCGCGCGGAGAGCTGGAAGCTTCGCGGGGCGGCCGCGCTGGTGGCCAACTGGTAGGTCTCCGTGTCCACCAGGTTCCCGTATGCCGTCCGGTTGAGCCGGTCGAGCGCGTTGAAGGCCTCGAGGCGCAGGTTCACCCTGTAGGAGCGGCCGAAGCGGAACGCCTTGTCCACGAAGAGGTCGAGCTTGGAGAAGGAATTGCCCGTGAGCGTGCCCTTCCCGACACCCTGCGGTCGGTCGTTGTCGCTTCCGTCGCCGTTTGCGTCGAAACCGAGCGCCGCGGTGTAGGGACGACCGGAGTAGGCGAGGAAGATCCCACCTGCGGTGAAGCCGAGGGGCAGCCCCACCACCGCATTGGCAGCCACCGAGTGTCGGATGTCGTTCAGGGCCGGCCCCCATTCCGCATCCAGGTCGAGACTGTCGTTGGGGCGGCTGTTGTAGTCACCGCCCACCGGGAGGTCATCCCGGGCGTCGGCCAGCGTGTACGAGACCTGGAACGTGTTCCGGCGCAGCCGCTTGGTGAGGTTGGCGTACAGGGCCTTGTACTCGCTGCGGCCCGAGGACTCGATCTGGTCGATGCGCCGGAAACCGTTGGCCGCGGGAACGGTCGGGCGATTGCGGTTCGCGAACGCGGTTTCCTGACCGGATGGATAGGGGCCGGTGAATCGCGGCGCGTTGAGGTCACGCAGGCGTAGCAGGTTCCCCCCGCGGATGAACACCGCATCCATGCTCACGGCCAGGTCGCGGGCGATCTCCCGCTGGAAGCCGAGCGACGTCTGCCAGCTCTGGGCGGTGGAGATGCCGTCCTGCACGGAATAGATGTCGCGCGCGGGTATGGCGCGGCCAGTCGGGAGCGCAGAGATGCTGCCGAAGTTCCGCGGATAGAGGGGATCGCTGGGGGCAAAGGTCAGGTTGTAGGCGCCGTCGCGCCCTCCCCAGCTCGCCACCTGGACGAGCTGGGTAAAGGCGAGGTCGTGATACAGCCCGACGCCGCCCCGGATGCTGGTGCGGCCGTCCCCCGTGGCGTCCCAGGCGAATCCCAGCCGTGGGGCCACGTTGTTGGTATCGTCCGGAGTGAAGGTGTTGTACTCGTAGCGCGCGCCGAGGTTGAGCGTGAGGTGGTCACGCACCCGCCAATCGTCCTGGGCGTAGAGCCCGTACACCTCCTCGTCGAACGTGAAATGGGTGGGCCCGAAAGCCTGGCGGAAGTAGAGCGGCGATCCGTACCAGACCACGTAGAAGCCGGTGGAGGTGTAGCGGGTGTCGTGGTCGCCGTGGAGGAGCTGCAGGTCGCCGCCGAACTTCAGGTTGTGCCGCTGGAGGTTCAGGTTGAAGTCGTTCCTGATCTGCACCCGGCGCGTGGAGTTCAACTGGTCCACGCTCGGATGGGATCCGCAGCACGTGATCACCCCGAAGTCCGTGTACTGGTAGACGGAGGGAGAACGGTCGTTGGGGATCCAGTCGTTGCGGCGGGCGCCGAACTGGACGCGCAGCTGGTTGACCGCCCGGTTGGAGACGGTCCAGGTGTCGCCGAGCAGGAACAGGTTCTCGGCGAACTCGGTGCGGGCGCCGAAGCTGGCGGTGGAGAACCCGCCGACGTACACGTTGGTGTCGTCGGTCGTCTTGCGGGTGAAGGAGGCCTCCAGGGCGTGCGATCCCCCCGCCTTGTGGTTGAGCTTCGCGAAGAGCTGGTTGTCGGCGGTCGTCTGGGGAAAGTTCCCGACTTCCGAAGCGATGTCGAGGCCCGCGAAGGACCATGCCGGGTCTGCGGTCACGAATGCCGTGGAGTCGTAGTTCCCGTGCTCGTAGTTCAGGAAGAAGTGCGTCCGGTCCTTGACGATCGGCCCGCCCAGGCTGGCGCCGATCTGCTGCTGCGAGAACTTTTCCTTTTCCTCTTCCCGCTGGAAGTCGAGGCTCTCCGGGTCGAACACGAAGCGCCTGGCGTCCAGGGCCTCGTCGCGCGCGTAGACGTAGGCGCTGCCGTGGAACTCGTTGGTGCCTGACTTCGTGACCGCGTTGATCACGCCCGAGAGCGACCGCCCATACTCGGCGGAGAAGCGGTTGGTGATGACCTGGAACTCGCGGATCGGCTCCGACGTGAAATAGCCGTAGGCGCCCCGTGCGACCACGTCGGTGACGTCGAGGCCGTCCAGGTTTATGGTCACGTTGCGGAACGAGAACCCGCTGACGCTGGTGAGCCCGCCCCCGAATCCCGTTGACGGCGCGACCCCGGGCGCGAGCTCGGCCAGCTCCAGGAAGTTGCGGCCGTCGAGCGGCAGTTGCTGGATGCGCTCGCCCTCCACCACCTGCGCGATCTCCGACCGGGTGGGCGTGATCAGCGGACTGTCGCCCGTGATTGTCACTTCCTCCGCGCGACCGCCCAGGGCCAGGACGATGGGAATCTCGGCCGTCTGCCCGACGAAAAGGCGGATGGGCTCGCGGGTGAAGAGGGCAAATCCCGCCGATTCCGCGCTCAGCCGGTAGAGACCCGGAGGGATGGCGGGAACGTGGTAGGTGCCGGCCGTGGTGCTCGCGGTCCGTGCTTCCCACCCCGTCTCCAGATTGCGCACGGCGATGGTAACGTCGCCGAGGGCAGCCGCGCTCGCATCCTTGACCGTCCCCTCGATGGTTGCGGTCGAGGCGACGACGATTGCGGGCAATGCCGCCATGAGGGCGACGAGGATCGGGACGCGCTTCGACATCACGCACCTCCAGAGGGCACCACCGGCCGGTTGCCGGTGATTGATATGTGATATATCAGGCCGCTATATAGCACCGCCACGCGGCGGGTGTCAAGAAATTATGATCTGCGGAGACTCATGCAGGTCCTGATCGTCGATCAACAGCAGGTGCGCGAGCTCCTGCCAATGGGAGAGTGCATTCCGCTCATGGCGGATACGCTCGCCGCCCTCGCACGCGGCCAGGCGCTCATGCCGCTTCGGCAAGTGGTCGCGCTGCCGGACGGCGCCGGCGCCTTGGCATCGATGCCCGCGCACCTGTCGTCGCCGCCCGCGCTGGGCATCAAGGTCATCACCGTCTTCCCGGCCAACCACGGGACCGCGTTCGACTCGCACCAGGGTGCGGTGCTCCTCTTCGAGGCCGGCCAAGGCCGGCTGCTGGCGATCCTGGATGCCAGCTCCATCACCGCGATCCGCACTGCCGCCGCCTCCGCCGTCGCCACCCGGGCGCTGTCGCGTCCCGATGCCACTCGACTGGCGTTGATCGGCGCCGGAGTGCAGGCCGCGAGCCACCTGGAGGCCATGTGTCTCGTGCGCCAACTGCGCCACGTGCAGGTGTGGAGCCGGAATTCCGAACACCTCCGGACGTTCGTCGAGCGCGCGCGGTCCCGCCATCAGATCGAGGTGGAGGGCGCCGTCAGCGCCCAGGCTGCCGTTGAGGGCGCCGACATCGTGTGCACGTTGACGTCCTCGCGAGAGCCCGTCGTCCGCGGCCAGTGGCTGCGCCCCGGCGCGCACGTCAATGCCGTGGGGGCCAGCGTCCGCACCGCGCGCGAGCTCGACGGCGCGGCCATCGCGCGCGCGCGCGTCTTCGTAGACAGCCGGGAGTCCGCGCGGAACGAGTCGGGCGACCTGCTCCTGGCGGCCGCGGAAGGCGCGATCGGGGAGGGGCACATCCAGGGCGAGCTTGGGGAGGTGCTGACGGGTCGGGTTTCGGGCCGGCGGTCAGCGGACGAGGTGACCGTGTTCAAGTCCCTTGGGCTGGCGGTCGAGGACGTGGCCTCCGCCCATCACATACACGGCAAGGCCGTGGCCTCGGGGATCGGGACCTGGGTCGAGCTCGGCGGTGGCCGCGACGGGGGCAGCTAGGGTTATCCCCAGGCCCCTCTGTTCTGAGCGCTCAGGCGAGGAAGCGGATCTTCTCCAACGCCTTTTTCGAGATGTCTGGGACCTGCGCGCCCGCGGCCGGGTAGCCGATCGGGATGAGCAGGTAGGGGCGCTCGTGCTTTGGACGTCCGAGGATTTCCACCAGGAAACCCATCGGGCTGGGAGTATGCGTCAACGTGGCCAGGCCGGCCACGTGGAGCGCGGTCAGGAGGATGCCCACGGCAATGCCGACCGACTCGTGAACGTAGTAGTTCTTGATGCGGCGCTCGGCGCCGTCGGGCATCAGCGCCGGCTCGTAATCCATCCGGAACACCGCGATGAGGCAGGGTGCAGTCTCGAGAAAGGGCTTCCGCCAGTCGGTTCCGAGCCGGGCCAGGGCTTCCAGCCACTCCGCGGGCGCGCGATGCTCATAGAACTCCCGCTCTTCCGCCTCCGCGGCTTCCCGGATGCGGTGTTTCAAGGCGGGGTCACGGACGACGACGAACGTCCACGGTTGGCGGTTGGCGCCCGAGGGCGCCGTGCCCGCGGCTTCGATGGCCGCATCCACGATGTCGATCGGCACGGGCTCGGGCGAGAAGTCACGCACCGTCCGCCGGCGCCTCATCACTTCCAGGAACGCCCTGATGCGGCTCCGGGATTCCTCGCTCGAGATCCGCTCGAAGACGAGCGGGCGGAAAGACGGCCCCGGCCCTGCGGTCAAGGGGCGCCCGGGCGGGAACCCTCGCAGCCTCCTGGCGGCTCCGCGAGCAGCTCCTCGATACGCGCCTGCAGTTGCCGGCCGCTCTCCTGCTTCTCGTGCACTTCGCCGACGCGCAATGCGCGCAGGCGGCCGCAGCGATCCGCGAGATAGGTTGCGGGCCAGTACTGGTTCTCGAGCGCCTTCCAGTAGCCCTGATCGTTGTCGATCAGGTGCGGCCACGACAGTCCGTGCTCCTGCGCGTGCTTTCGCACCGCTTCCCTCTCCCGCTCGTGGGCGAACTCGGGCGTGTGCACCCCGACCATGCGCAGGCCCCGCGGACCGTATCGCTCGTGGACCGCCCGGTACCAGGGCAGCGTCCGCACGCAGTTGATGCACCCGAACGTCCAGACGTGCAGCAGGACCACCTGCCCCCGCAAGGTCTCCCAGGCCACCGGCGGGCCGACCCAGTCCTTCGGCGAGCGTAACGGAAAGGGCGGAGCGGCGCGAGCGCCGGCGGCGTCGGCGGCCAGAGTGTGAGGAGTCATGCCGGACCAGAGTGCGAGAGCCAGTGCCGGGATCGCCCGGGCGGCGGTGCGAGCTCCACGCATGGTGTCTACCTCGATAGAGAAACGCCGAGCCGCACCGTGGTCCCGTCGGCCAGGTTCCGCGCTCGCGAGGCCCCGTCCACGTCGAGCTGGAGGGCGGCGCCGTGGCCGAGGCCGAGGATGAGGGTGGGGCCATAGGACAGGTACCTGACACGGTCGCTCAGGCCCACGGGCGAGCCCCGAGCCTCCCGTGGCGGTTTCTTGCGGTAGGGCTCGATGCCGCGAATGTTGCCGGCGACGGTGAAGCGGGGACGGACGTTCCATCCGACCTGGAGGGCGTAGGTCAAGCCGTCGTTGAGACCGCCCCCCCGCACCTGGTGGCCCGATTCCACGAACCCATACATCTTTCCCTTCGCGAAGGACCGGCCCACGCCGAGCACGGCCTCCCCTTCCCACACTCCGCTGCCCGTCGGGAGGAGGCCCTCCGCCCGCGTCTCGTCCCCCGTGGGGGCCTGGACCATCCCGCGCGCGGCGAACACCCAGGGCCCACGCTGCCCGAGCTGAACCTGCAGGCCGGCCTGGACGTCGCCGATACCCGACTCGGAACCGAACTCGGCGAGGTCGGAGGCACGGTAGGCGGGCATGGACACGACGCCGGTGATGCGATTCGTCAATCCGAGGGCCCCGTAAAGCGAGATCTCGTCCTTGGTGAAGCGCGGGATCTCGAAGCGCGTCCCATCGGGAGCGGCCAACGTGGTCGAGCGCAGCCGGCTTCCTCCGACCTTCGCGTAGAAGTGACCCCGTCCGGCCGCCCAGGGTCCGGCCTCCGCGGCGGCGCCGAGGCCCAGCCAGAGGACGAGGCTCAGACGCTTCACCGCAGCTCACCCACCCCGATGGGGACGCGGAAGGGCCGGCACCACAGCATCACGTAGCCGTACCGGCTTCCGTCATCCGGGAGGCGGTAGGTCTGGCGGCCGGTCTGGGACTGCATGTTCCCAAGGTTGAGGTCGGAGCCGCGGATGGTGTCCGGGCCCGACGTGAGATAGACGTCGTTGTTCCCGCTGTCGATCCGGAAGTCGCTGCCCAGCTCGAGCACGAAGGACCCTCCTTCGCGCAGGATCCGAGCCGTCCCCGAAGCGCTGTGGCCGTTTGCCCCCCGCACGCTGGCCATGCGCAGGACGGCGGTTCCGCTATCGGGCGTCGGCGAAGGCACAGGGGTCGGGCTGGGCACCGGGGCGGGAGCGGGGACAGGCGTGGCGGACGGCCCGGACGGCGCGCCTGGTGAGGACCCGCCACCGCCACAGGCGGCCAGCATCGCGAGCGCGGTAGATGCAACCAACCATCGCATGAACACCTCCAGCCTCTCCTTTGGTCAACGCCGGGGCGCGTGCCCTGATTCCCAGACGCGCCCCAGGCGCGCTACTCGGGGTCCGACGCCAGCGCCCGCACCCGCGCGGCCAGGGCCGGCCCCCGGGCTTCGTCCTCGTGTTTGAAGAAAACGAAGACATCGCCCCACGGCTGCGCGCGAATGCGATCGCGCCAGCGCCGGAGGTCGTCGTCCGAATACGCGGCGCGCCGCAGGCGGAGGTAGCCCCAGGGAGCGGTCGCAGGAAAGTCATCGACCGGAGCGTCGTCGGTATCCGCGATGCACAGCGCGGCCCCGCCTTCGGCCAGGATCGCCTCCGTCTCCGGACCGGTCCACGACTCGTGCCGAAATTCGAACGCGGAGCGGGGATGGACGGGCAGCGTCTCGAGGAACGCGCGCAGGCGGCCGAGGTCCTTCTTCAGATTGGGCGGCATCTGGTACAGAACCGGCCCCAGCTTGCCGGCAAGGCCGGAAGCGACGGAGAGGAAATAGGAGACCTCGGAAGCCACGTCGGCCAGCCGCTTGTGATGCGTGATGCGCTGCGGCGCCTTGAGCGCGAAGGTGAACCCGGCCGGCGTCTCCTGGGCCCATCGCTCCAGCATCGGAGCGGCGGGCATCCGGTAGAAGGTGTTGTTGATCTCGACCGTGCCGAAGCGGGAGGCGTAGAACGCGAGCATCTCCGCGCCCTTCATCTTCTCGGGATAGAAGGCGCCCCGCCACGCCTGGTAGCTGTATCCGCTGGTGCCGATGCGGAGGTTCTGTTCTGGTCCCAGGCCCTGCCTCCGGGCGGCACCCTACCATTGATAGGATCAGGGCATGAACCTGCGTGCCCGCCATGCCCTCGCCGCCGCCCTCGTGCCCGTGCTCGCCACCGTCGCCGCCGCGGAGACGACGACCCGCCGGCCGCCGAAGAAGTACACGATCGAGCAGTTCATGGCCACCACGTCGGTGACCGGCGCCACCTTCTCCGCGGACGAGAAGCGCGTCCTCTTCTCGTCCAACCAGACCGGCATCTTCAACGTCTACTCGGTGCCCGTGGCGGGCGGGCCGGCGACGCCGGTCACCACCTCGACCGGCGACTCGACGTACGCGGTGTCCTACTTCCCGCACGATGACCGCCTGCTCTTCACCCGCGACCAGGGTGGAAACGAGCTCAACCATCTCTATGTGCGCGGGGCGGACGGCCAGGAGAAGGACCTGACGCCGGGAGCGAAGCTGAAGGTGATCTTCCAGGGCTGGTCGCCTGCCGGCGACGCCTTCTGGCTGCTGACCAACGAGCGCGACGCGAAGTTCTTCGACCTCTATCGCTACGACGCCAAGACCTACGCCCGCGCGATGGTCTACCAGGACGAGACCGGGTACCAGCTGGGAGCGGTCTCCAACGACGGGCGCTACCTCGCGTTCGCGAAGCCCGTGACAACCGCCGAGAACGAGATGTACCTGTGGGACGTCGAGCGGAAGCAGATGAAAGCGCTCCACCAGGGCCGCGGCACGTACTCCCCGGAGGACTTCGACCCTGCGTCCAAGGCGCTTTATTACCTGACCAACGACGGCGGGGAGTTCACCCGCGTCCGCCGCTATGACATCGGGAGCGGCCGCCACGAGGAGGTGGAGAAGGCGGACTGGGACGTCATGTACACGTACTTCTCCCGCGGCGGGCGCTACCGCGTGACGGCGCTGAACGACGATGGCCGCACCGTCATCAAGCTCTACGACGCGCGCACCGGCACGCCGGTGAAGCTGCCCAACCTGCCCGCGGGGGACATCACCTCGGTGAGCATCTCCAAGAGCGACGCCCGCATGGCCTTCTACCTGAGCGGCGACCGCTCGCC
>Ga0136614_10002192_pt1 | contig 12057 bp, 9 predicted proteins | sample AntDrymUQ2792106_2_FD_106643 | JGI IMG/M metagenome (GOLD analysis project Ga0136614, IMG submission 106643) | Polar desert sand microbial communities from Dry Valleys, Antarctica - metaG UQ279 (21.06) | ecosystem: Environmental > Terrestrial > Soil > Desert | place: Antarctica: Dry Valley...
GGATATTTCATTCGGGTTTTCTATCGATAGCAAGATGGGGTTCATGTTTTCAAGAGTGTAACAGTCACCCCAGTCCCGCAGGACGGATATTCATAGACCGTTGGCCGAAGATATTACGCCAGCTCCGGGGAGCGAAATGTTTTCCCGTGCGATTCAAACGACGCATTCGCTCGTCCGGAGCTTCGCAACCTTTATGCCATCGGCCCATAAACGTTTGGTCCATACGGACGGAGTGGGGCAAGGAAAACTGCGATTTGATGCACGAAATTAGTCAACGAACCTGCTAAGTCTCACTGAAGTCGGGTAAGAGTAGTGTATCCTGAAGGGAATTCCCAGTCTGGTGCATTCGACAAACATGAAAGGTTCAGCCGGCGACACCGATCTTACAATCCGACCCCTCCGTACCGAAGACGCAGGAGCGGTCTCGGCTATGCTGCTCGCGCAGCCGGCGGAATATGCGCGGTTTTTCTATGCATTCGACTTCAACGAAGAAAGGATCATTGACATACTCGCTAAGAGAATACAGGACGTGTATTCAGGGATGTTCTGGCGCGGCGAACTAGCCGGGATCTTCATGCTGCGGGGATGGGACGCGGGGTACGATGTCCCATCATTCGGCGTGTTCGTGGCGGCGAAATACCGCGGCGGTGCGTTTATGAGGATCTCTCTCGATGTTGCAAAACTGATTTGCCGCCTGTCAGGTGCGCGACAGCTGATGGCGAAGATTCATCCTGACAATGTCTCGCGGCGCGGCGCACTTAGACTCGGTTTCGTTCAAACAGGCATGGAGTCTGAGACTGGTAATCTCGTCTACCACATGGATCTGTAGCGGAAGAGATGATTGGCAACAGTAGCGTCATGCGTTTACTGAAGATCGGGGTCTACTATTCAGCATATCTAGAGCAGTTTTATGCTCGATGTCCCAACCTCGCGTCCCAGGCTTATTCGGTACAACATGCCGCCCTGATGGACGACTGTTTCGGCTCGGCTAACTTCTGGACCGCCGCACTCAATAACCTGGGTTATGAGACCTGCGACATCGTTGCCAACGCCGAGCCTATGCAGAAGATGTGGGCGAAGGAGCAGGGTCTCAAATTCGACCAATCGCATTGGCTGTTTGATATCACGGCGGCCCAGATAGAAGCCTTTCGTCCCGACGTGCTACTAGTTGCCGACTACTCAACCGTAACCGCGGTGTTTCTGCGCCACTTAAAAGACATTTGTCCTTCGATTCGCCTTGTACTTGGTTGGTGCGGCGCTCCTTTCCAGGATGGTTCGATTTTCTACGAATGCGACATCGTTCTATCGTGTGTCCCGGAACTGGTCAGTCGTTTCCAGGAAAACGGGCATCGCAGCCGCCACATTAACCACGCATTTGATCCGCGCGTTCTAAGAAAAATCGATGTGCGCGCGCCGACGAATGCCGACTTTGTCTTCCTCGGTTCGCTGGTTAAATCCGATCAGTTTCACATAGGCCGTGAGAGGATTCTCTCGAAATTGATTAGAGAAACCGATCTCCGGATATGGTCTGACGCCGGGCAGCAATCTTCGTCTGCGCAGCAGCGTAGGACGCCGTTCAACGTCAGGGCAGGCAATGACAAACGAGCGGTCGCGGGCTTTCGGCCATCCCAGTGGCGTCGGTACCTGTCAGCCGTGCCGCTTCTCGGCCCTATACCACGTCGTGCGTCACGTCTCATTCTCGGAGGGTTAGATCAATCTGCTTCGCCGACTGTGGTCCACGACGTCAGGCTTCGCTCAAACCCGCCGCTGTTCGGCTTGAACATGTTTCAGCAACTGCACGACAGTAGAGTAGCCCTCAATACCCATATAGACATCTCGACCTTCAACGCCTCAAATATGCGTCTCTTCGAGGCCACCGGTGTTGGCACTTGCCTGTTAACAGACTGGAAGTCAAACCTTTCAGGGCTTTTTGAACTTGACTCGGAAGTTGTTGCCTATCGCGACGAAGACGAGTGTGTTGAAAAAGTGGAATATTTGCTTGGGCACGACAGCGAGCGCCGCAGCATCGCGGCGGCTGGACAGCGCCGCACATTACGCGATCACTCGTTCGCTCATCGGGCCGCGCAGCTTGACGGCGTTATTCTCGAAGCGCTGACATAGGGGGCCGTTCTTGAAGAACAGAGCCACCGATCTTATTCGGCGACTAATCAATTCTCGCGCCTCATCATTCGCGACTTTCATCCAGGTCGAGCGAGCGGAACGTTTGTTTTACCTGGAGTTTTTGCGCGAGGGTATGACGGTCTTCGACGTAGGAGCCAACATCGGGGAGCTAACCTTGATGTTCTCGCGGTTTGTGGAGCCCGGCGGCTGCGTGCACGCATTCGAGCCGAGCGGGGTGAGCTTCGAACGATTGGCAGCGATCTGCACCGCGGCCTCTCTTCGTAACGTGCAACTCAACTCCATTGCCCTCGCGGAGAAAGAAGGGACGGTAACACTACATTCGTATGGTGAGGATTACCTAAGCTGGACTTCACAAGCCCTGCGGCCACTTGAAAGCTATGGAATAGACGTCAGACCAATTAGCAGTGAGGAAGCGCCCGCCACGACGCTAGACGTTTACTGCGAAAAAAACCGGATTGAGTCGATTGATCTCCTTAAGGTGGACGTTGAGGGCGCTGAGTTTCAAGTATTGCTCGGAGCGCGCCGAATGTTGGAAGCACGCCGCGTCCGGTGCATAGCGTTCGAATTCGGACAGACCACCTTCGATATGGACAATGATCCGAACGAAATAGAAGCGTACCTAAAAGGTCTCGGCTATGTGTTGCGAAACGTCGTTGAGAAAGACCCTGTTTTCCCCGGAAGAGAGAGTCCGCAGACCGCCTGTTTTTCAATGCACCTCGCAACGCCCGCCGCCACGAAATTCACATGAGAGTCATTCGCCTGCACCCACTCCCCGATGCGGAACATGACTGCCCACATTGTCTCCAGCATTTGGATGTCTTCGGCTGGCATACTCCGGGCATGCGTAACCTCGCCGATCTCCGCTGCTCAATTTGCGGTCGCCAGTATTATGGTGATCTCGCTGCTGGACAGGCTCTATACACGCCGATGTTGCTGGAGAAAGAGGGTGGTGTGGTTTATCAGAAACACGGCGTTGAATGGTTTGCCCATTGGCTGCGCGATTCTTATGCCCATCGCACGGAAGTACCCGTTCCTTTCGAGGTGGAAAAACGCTTACCGATAACCCGGGAGGTCGTACTACTCAATTGTCTTGACACGCTCTATGGCCACTCGCTGCTGAAGCTGCTCAATGCGCAATACTATCTCGAGGGAGAAGTTGACCTTATATTGATCATTCCTTCGTTTCTCGCGTGGATGGTTCCGGACGGCGTCGCCCAAGTCTGGATAGTAGGTTTACCGCTTAAGCGCGGTACCGAATGGAACGATTGGCTGGCTCGCGAAATTCACCGTCGTGTCGAAGATTTCCAATCTGTCAGTTTGAGCCTCGCGCTGTCTCACCCGAATCCTGCGGACTACAACATCGAACGCTTCACCGGCGTCAAACCGTTTCCCCTTGAGCAATGGGAAGACCGACTCAAGCGCCCCACGGTGACATTCATTTGGCGCGACGACCGCGCGTGGCAAATGCCAGCCGACAGTTCGACTCCTGGTGTCAGTAAAAAACTGCGACGCTGGGTAACGCGGCCGTCTAATTTGGGCGCAGCGCAGCGCAGGTTGGTTGGAGAGCTGGCGGAGACTTTGCGTTGCGAATTCCCCACGCTCGACTTTGCCATCGCGGGGTTGTGCGAAGAGGGGAACGCCGATGATCTACCCTCATGGGTCCAAGACCTCCGCCGTACGACGATGGATGACGACCACGAGCGGCGTTGCTGCGAACGCTACGCGTCCAGCCACGTTGTGGTAGGTGTGCACGGATCAAACATGCTACTGCCAACGGCGCACGCGGGCGGGCTTGTCGAACTCATTGGGTCAGAGCGTTGGGGAAACTTCACGCAGGACGTCCTCTTTCGCGAAACCGAGGACTGCCGCGAAACGCTCTTCCGTTACCGCTTTGTGCCAACCTCGACGCCGCCACTCGAGCTTGCCCAGCTCGTTAGCCTTCTATTGAGAGGGCGCGATAGTTTTCGGCGTCTAATGAACGCTGGGCCTGGGTCAGTTTGAGCCTGAGGTCAGATCTAACGTGTTTTCGAATCCCTCCGGGATGATGTGCCGGAACCCCAAACTGACCCACTAACCATCTCTTACCTTTGTTGGGCTCACCCATTACACTGTGATATAAAAGGCTTCCCCAACCCTAAGATACAATCGAAAACCCTAGTCTCGGCCAAACAAGATAGGCGGGAGCAAGATGGCTCGGAAGACATCGTCGGCACATACCAGCCGTCGGAAATCGACAGCTTACGTGAGCGACGCCGCGGTCTCGATGGAATCGATTCTGAGCACCGACGAATTGAATCAACGGCCCTCGCGGCCGCCGGACTACCAAGCCGAGAACCGCGCGCTCGTCGCATTGGCGCAGGAGTTGGCTAACTCGCCCCGCACCATTCTTCAGAAGCTTGTCGAGAGCGCCTTGGACCTATGTCAGGCCGGCTCAGCCGGCGTCAGTCTCCTAAATAAGGACGATTCCGGAAAGACGTTTTACTGGCCAGCGATCGCCGGCGCTTGGACACCTCACGTCGGCGGCGGCACGCCGCGCGATTTCGGCCCTTGCGGCGTCGTCCTCGATCGCGATGCCGTGCAATTGTTCACCCACCCCGAGCGCTATTACACCTATCTTTTGCCGGTGACGCCTCCAATCGGAGAGGCGCTGTTGACTCCGTTTTATATAGAGGACAAAGCGGTCGGCACCATCTGGGTGATCGCCCATGACGAGCAGCGTAAGTTTGATGGTGAAGATATGCGGCAGATAGTCAGCCTTGGCAGGTTCGCTTCGGCAGCCTACAAGGTCTGGGAGTCGATGGGTGCCCTGGCGCAGCAAGATGAAGCGTTGCGACTTCGCACAGCCCACTACGAGACCCTGCTCAACGAAGCTCCACTGGGCGTCTACCTGGTCGATGCGGATTTCCGTATCCGTCAAGTAAATCCCACGGCGCATCCGGCCTTCGGAAACATTCCGGACCCGGTCGGCCGGGACTTCGGCGAGGTAGCCCGAATCCTCTGGCCAAAAGCGTATGCCGATGAAATCGTCGAACGACTCCGCCACACGCTAGAAACCGGAGAACCGCACATCGAACCCGAATGGACCGAGGAACGCCGGGACGGGGGGGTGCGCGAGTTCTATGAGTGGCGGATCAACCGCATTCCACTCCCGGAGGGTCGCTTCGGCGTGGTCTGCTATTTCCGCGATATCTCCGCCCAGGTAAAAGCCCGCGCTGGGATTGCGGAGTCCGAGGAGCGGCTGCGTTTCATGGCCGAATCGATGCCCCAAAAACTCTTCACCGCCAAATCCAGCGGAGAGGTTGACTATTTCAACCAGCAGTGGACCGAGTTCACTGGACTTTCATTCGAACAGATTAAGGACTGGGGCTGGACGCAGTTCATTCACCCCGTCGACGTCGACGAGAATGTCCGGCGATGGCAACACTCGATTGATACAGGAGAACCGTTTCAGTTCGAGCATCGCTTCCGACGCGCCGATGGCGAGTATCGCTGGCATCTCAGCCGCGCTCATGCCCTCCGCGATGCCGAAGAGAACGTGTTGATGTGGATCGGCTCGAATACGGACATTGACGATGTGAAGCGCGCGGAGGAGTCACGAGCCGAGCGCGCTCGTCTGTCGGCGTTGGGTGCTGAAGTGGGCTTTGCTCTTACCCAAAGTGGTAATTTGCCGGACATGTTGCGTCACTGCGTTGAAACTCTGGTGCAACAGCTCGATGCGGCGTTTGCACGCATCTGGACCCTCAACGAAGCAGAGAACGTGTTGGAGCTGCAAGCTAGCGCCGGGATGTACACTCATCTGAACGGTGCGCACGCGCGCATCACAGTCGGTGAGTTTAAGATCGGACTCATCGCCGAGGAGAGGCGGCCCCACTTGACCAACGATGTCAGCAGCGATCCGCGCGTCCACGATCAAGAATGGGCGAAGCGGGAGGGAATGGTCGCTTTTGCCGGTTATCCTTTGATCGTCGAGGATCGGCTGGTGGGAGTGATGGCGATGTTCGGGCGACACACTTTGACGGAAAGCACTCTGCAAGCGATGGCGTCGGTAGCGAACGCGATTGCCTTGGGCATCAGGCGTTCACGGGTAGAGCAGGAGCGTGAACAACTCCTCGAGAGCGAACATGAGGCGCGACAGCAGGCAGAAACAGCAAACCGTGCCAAAGACGAGTTTCTCGCAACCGTCTCGCACGAGCTGCGTACACCGCTCAACGCAATCCTGGGATGGGCACACATGCTAAAGCGCGGCGGCCTTGACGAAGCGACTGCCGCTCGAGGCCTCGAGGTTATTGGGCGTAACGCTCAGGCGCAGAACCAGCTCATTTCAGATCTGCTGGATGTTTCGCGCATCATCACGGGTCAGTTGCGCTTTGAAGCGAGCGCGGTTGAGTTAGGTCCGATCATCGAGGCTGCACTTGATACCGTTCGTCCAGCGGCCGATGCCAAGGGCGTCGAGCTGAGGCTTATGCTCGATCCTGCGGCGGGAATAGTGTCGGGAGACGCTGCACGCCTGCAGCAGATCGTTTGGAATCTGCTCACCAATGCAGTCAAGTATACGTCTAAAAACGGGCACATCGATGTGCGGCTGAAACGCGAGGACACCAGCGTCGTCATCATTGTGAGTGATACTGGTGAGGGCATCGAACCAGACTTTCTACCGTATGTCTTCGATCGTTTTCGGCAAGCTGAAGACGCGACCACGCGGCAGCACGGCGGCCTCGGGTTAGGTTTGGCAATCGTGCGCCATCTAGTCGAGGCGCACGGAGGGACAGTTCACGCTGCCAGTCTAGGTGTTGGTCAGGGGGCAACGTTTGCTGTGAAGTTTCCGTTGATTGCAGGGAGCTTAGACTAGAGTAACGTTGGCCAAGGACGTGGCGAAGGGTCAAGGGACCGCAACCCGTTCTTCATCTGAAGACAACTGCGCGTGAGCGCGGTGGTCGGTGAGCTGGCCGGATTTTGAGATTAGCAAAAAAGAGGCTGATTAATTCTTTCCTGCAGAGTCCCGGAAATAACCGATCGCGCCTCCCTTATCGTTTGATCGCTACTTGCGGCAAGACAAGTCTGGAAGAAGTTTTTATGGCTGATACCTCCGAGGAACTTGCTACGGAGCAGGAAGAGCAAGCCGATGAGCTTCCTATCAGCGGACTTGAAAGTCCTGGCACAAAAGACCGCTTACTTGCGACAAACAGTATGGGAGGCGTTATTCTGCCTTACGTAGACTCTACCGAACGTAAACAGGCTGAAGAATCACCGCTGGAAGCAAAAGGACGCCTGCGGCCGCTCATCGAGAATGCGAAGGATGACGCCATGTACACGATGGACGCAGACGGGCGTATTGATTGCTGGAACACGAGTGCCCAGGCTCTCTTTGGATACAAAGAAAACGAAATCATGGGGCGATCAGCGGCGCTCCTCTACAGTCCTGAAGATTGCAAGGGCAAAAAACTGCAAAGTGTGCTGCGCGAGGCAAACGAAAGCGGCAGCTTAGAAGATGAACGCTGGCACCTTCGCAAAGACGGCACGCGTTTTTACGCGAGCGGTGTTTTGACTCTCCTGACGGACGATCGAGTGGAAGGGGGTACTACGTTCGCATACGCGATGAAGACCCGTGAACTTACCGAGCGCAAAGCGGCTGAAGAGTCTATAAGATTTCAAGCACATTTGCTAGATACGGTTGAACAAGCGGTTATTGCCACTAATTTGAACGGAATTGTCACTTATTGGAATAAGTTTGCGCAAAAGCTTTATGGATGGACGGCACACGAGGCGTTAGGTAGACACATCATTGAGTTGACGACGCCGGAACTAATGGCCGAGCTGGCCATTGAGATAATTTCGTGCCTCCGACGGGGCGAAAGCTGGGCAGGAGAATTTAATGTGCAGCGACGTGATGGCACGACTTTTCCGGCACAAATCATCAATTCCCCCATCGTCGATGACATGGGCATGTTAATTGGCATTGTCGGGGTTTCCGTCGACATCACCGATCGCAAGCGGCAGGAAGTTTCATTGTTAGAATTGACCCGACAATTAGAGCTGCAGGCACGAATCTTTAATACCACGCTTTCATCGATCACCGACTTCGCTTACATCTTCGACCGCGATGGGCGTTTCGTGTACGCGAATCAGGCACTGCTTGATCTCTGGGGACTGACTCTAGACGAAGCAGTGGGTAAGAATTTCTTCGATCTTCAGTACCCTGACGTTCTGGCGGCGCGCCTTCAGCGGCAAATTCAACAAGTCTTGGACACTCAGCAGAGACTTCGGGACGAGACACCTTATACCAGCCCCACGGGCAAGGCCGGTTACTACGAATATATCTTCAGTCCGGTGTTCGACGCCGACAGTACGGTGGAGGTGGTCGCTGGCTCAACCCGAGACATCAGCGAGCGCAAGCAGGCGGAAGAAGACTTGCGCGTCAGCCAGGCTGCACTGCAAAAGTCCAATGAAGAGCTTGAGAGACGGGTCATGGAGCGCACCGACGCCCTCTCCGAGACAAACGCCGTTTTGCAGCAAGAGGTAAGAGAGCGGCAACGCATTGAAGGGGAGCGCGTCGAGTTGCTGCGACGTCTCATCTTCGCTCAGGAGGATGAGCGGCGGCGCATAGCGCGGGAGATGCACGACCAGTTCGGACAGGGCTTGAGCGCACTCACCTTAAATCTCGCTGCGCTGAAGGAAGAAACCAGCGAACATGTGAAACTGCTAGCGCACCTCGAAATATTGGAGGCTGTTACAAAACAACTCGATGCGGACGTCGATTTCCTCGTCTGGGAACTGCGTCCCACCGTACTCGACGATCTCGGCTTGCCGGCGGCGCTCAAAGCGCACGTCCAAAACTGGTCGAAGCATTTCAACATCCTCGCCGAACTGCAAGTGACCGGAATGAAGAAAGCACGGATGACGAACGAAGTCGAAACAGTGTTGTACCGCATCACACAGGAAGCCCTTAACAACATCGCCAAGCACGCGCGAGCCGGAAAAGTGGACATCATTCTGGAACACCGCGACCAACACGTCTCGCTTATCATAGAAGATGACGGCGTGGGCTTCGACGGCGCACAAGCCTTCGGCCGAAGTCACCAGGGCTTAGGCCTTATCGGAATTCGCGAACGCGCTGCGCTGGTCGGCGGCACGGTTGAGATTGAGTCGCAACCGCAGCAGGGCACGACGGTTTTTATTCGCATTCCCGCGCCACCCTTGCCGCGCGATGGAGAACAGCATGAGTAATTTCCGTATCCTGTTGGCCGACGATCACGAAATGTTTCGCGAAGGATTGAAGACCCTTGTCAGCGCTCAGCCAGATATGGAAGTGATCGGTGAAGCGAAGAACGGACGCATGGCAGTGGCTCTCGCCCAGCAACTGCAACCGGATATTGTTGTGATGGATGTTTCGATGCCTGAATTGAACGGGCTGAAAGCGACGGAGAAGTTAAAGGGACTGTTTCCGCACCTGAAAATTCTGACTCTGACGCGCCACACCGATGACGGCTATCTGCAACGACTGCTTAAGGTCGGTGCGAGTGGTTACGTGCTCAAACAAAGCGCATCAAGTGAATTGATTCGTGCTATCCGCACGGTCTGCAAGGGAAACACCTACATTGATCCGGAGCTGACAAAAAGGGTTATCAGCAGTTTCGTAGCGGGACGACCAGAGCGGGGCACACCTGCCGGCAAGGAATTGTCTGGCCGGGAGGAAGAGGTGCTACGTTTCATCGCTTGGGGTCACTCGAATAAAGAAATCGCCGCCCGCCTCTCTCTCAGCGTAAAGACCGTTGAGGCGCACAAAACCAACGCCATGCAGAAAATGGGCATGAGAAGTCGTATTGACATCGTGCGCTACGCGCTCCTGCAAGGTTGGCTCCAAGACACTTAACTCTTCGTTAGTTCATTAGGGAAAATCCTTACCAGTTTCTCTCATCTTTCCGACTAGCAGACCATCCTCGGAGTGGCTAAGATCCTCATGTCCTTCTCCAGAGAAACTACTGTTTCCTGTACTAAAACGGGAAACTTAGGTTCTGGTTGCCGTTCCTGAGTGCAGGAATGGTAGGACGGACAAGCAGGAGAACAAGGGGAGGGGGCGAGTCAAACTCGCCCTCAATTCTGAATCGATACTCGCTCGCGGCGGCAGTGGGAATCTGTTGCGCGTTGGCCGATAACGGGTGCTCTTCTGAAAGGACTTTGCCATGAACAATCGCATGGCTCCTCCAGAACTAACTGGCTTGATTGAAATCGACGAGGTGGGAACCGTGCTTTACGCCAGACTTGAAAACGACAACGAGCGCCGCGACTTGAGTGGTCTTAACTTCTTTTCGCAACTGCTGACCTTCAGGAACGTCGAAGAATTTAGACGAAGGCTCGATGAGTTTAGCAAGGGACCGGATCAGGCGAACAGTTTTCATTTCACCTGCGACTTTGACGACGGCCCGGTTCCAGTGCGAGTGCTGGTGGCGCGCATCCGGGAAAGGACAAACGACGCGCGCACAAAGTCACTTCTCGTTCATATCCGAAAAATCGATGAGAAGGACAATCGGGAGTGATAAGGGGACTAAGGCCAGGCCCGTCGCGACCCTCGTTAGCGGAATGCCCACGCTCGGCAATCTTTTTCAAAACTTAGCGGTCGCGCGGGCTTCTAACCGATGGCGTCAGCTGAGATGCAGGCCTTGCGTGCTCGATGCGCGCCGCTGGCCAGCGACGGGCGTTTTCAGTTGTACAAAACGTCGAAGAAGTACGACGCCGACGAGGGCAGACAGCAACACGGCTTTCCCAAGAGGGCGGAAGTCGATACATAACTCGAAATTACCACCAGGAAGCGGGGGGATCGGGCAAGACTAGACGGCCGCGACATTGATCGACAACATTACAGCGCAAGGCTGACGCAACTTTCGATTAACTTTGGAGGAGATGACGAATGGCTTCGAATACACGTCCATTTGCTATTGTCACCGGCGCATCGTCCGGCATCGGTTACGAACTTGCCAAGCTCTGCGCCGAGAACGGCTACGACCTGGCCGTCGCCGCCGACGAGCCTACCATCAATGAGGCGGCGCAGGCGTTCCGCGCACTCGGCGTGACAGTCGAGGCTGTTGAAGCCGACCTTGCCACTTTGGAGGGCGTTGATAAACTGTACGCCGCAACTAAATGGCGACCGGTTGAAATGCTGCTCGCCAATGCGGGCCACGGCCTGGGGCACGGGTTCCTCGACCAAAACTTCGACGAGGTGCGGCACGTCATTGACACCAACATCACCGGCACCGTCTACCTGATACAGAAGGTGGGGCGCGACATGCGTACACGCGGGCGGGGACGCATCCTCATCACCGGCTCAATCGCCGGTTTCATGCCCGGCTCATTCCAGGCGATCTACAACGGCAGCAAAGCGTTCATCGACTCCTTCTCATTCGCGTTGCGGAACGAGTTGAAAGACACCGGTGTGACGGTTACGTGCCTTATGCCCAGCGCGACTGAGACTGAGTTCTTTGAACGCGCCGACATGCTGGACACCAAGGTGGGTCAGCAGGAAAAGGATGACCCGGGCAAGGTGGCCAGGGACGGCTTCGACGCCATGATGAGGGGCGACGACGACGTCGTCAGTGGGTGGAAGAACAAGTTGCAGACAACCCTCGCCAACTTGACACCCGCGGGCGTGCTCGCCGAGCAGCACCGCAAGATGGCCGGAGCCGGGGTCGGGAGAGGAGTGTCCGTGCTCCGCGCGAAGGATCTACGGTCAGGGCGTTGACGACGAGCAGAGGTGCGGCCTGGAGCGAATGAAAGACGACGAAGTTCGGTATGGTTATGTGACTGGCAGCCAGCACGATGCCAGCGCACGGATAGTGTTGGACGCGGTAACTCCACATTCTGACGTTATTTTTAAACGGGATAAGTTAACGCCATGCCCGTTACACAAACGTCGTTCAAAAC
>Ga0136614_10002193_pt1 | contig 12057 bp, 7 predicted proteins | sample AntDrymUQ2792106_2_FD_106643 | JGI IMG/M metagenome (GOLD analysis project Ga0136614, IMG submission 106643) | Polar desert sand microbial communities from Dry Valleys, Antarctica - metaG UQ279 (21.06) | ecosystem: Environmental > Terrestrial > Soil > Desert | place: Antarctica: Dry Valley...
ACGAGACGCCGATGGCTTGCTGCATTCGCCGCCGTGTTTCGTCGAGCAGGATGCGCGACGCGATTGGTCCCACCGCCGTCCCGACGCCGCGCACCGCGTACAGCACGCCGATGCCGATGGCCGTACTACCGCCGATGGGAAAAATCTTTTCGCCGAAGACGGCCAGCAGCGCCAGTATGCCGCCGCCCAAACCCCAAGCCGGTTTCACCGCCAACAGCGCCAACACGCGCGGGCGCGTCCGCACATAACGAATACCTTCGAGCGTGTCCGTCAGGCCGAGAGCTTTGCCCACCGTCAGCTTGCTTTTCGGGCGGTGAGGCCGGGCCGGGAAGATGACGGCGGCGACGAGCAGCGCGGAGGCGAGATACGTCAGCGAGTCGATGACGAACGCGGCATCCGTGCCGAACCAGCCGGTGACGAAGCCGCCGAGAGCCGCGCCGAGCGTCAGCATGGAAGACCACGTGACGGAACTGATCGCGTTGGCCGTGACCAGATCGCGCTCCACGACGAGCGAAGGGATGACGGCGGATTTCGCCGGCTCGAAAAAGGTTGAGGCCGCGAGTTGCAAGACGGTCAGCGCGTAAATTATCCAGACTTGATCGGGCCGGCGGATGAAGAGAAAGCCGAGGACGACGACGGCGCGCACCACGTCTGAGATGATCATGATCCGGCGACGGCTGTAACGATCCGCGATGACGCCGGCGAGGGGACCAATCACGACCGTCGGCAGAAAGCGCGCGACCAGCACCAGCCCGACCGCGCGCCCCGATCCCGTCAAGTTCAACACCAACGTATAGACCGCGATGGTATTGAACCAATCGCCGAGTTGGCTGACCACCTGCCCCAGCCACAGCAAACGGAAGCTGCGATTTTCACGCAACAACGCGACATACCCCGTTTTGCCGGTCGCGCCTGCACGCTCGCTGACAGTCTCTTCCATAGTGACAGGAAGACTAATGCTTTTCGCTTGCCCTGACCAAGTTAGGAAAGAGATCGCGCGTGCTGGGAGCGCGACGCTTGAACTCGTGGCAATTTCGTTCGGTCAGTTTTGCCGGCGCGTGGTCAGCTTGATGCGTCAGGTTGAAAGGACACGATTAGTTGAGATCAGCCAGAGCAAATTGAAAAAGCGAAAGCACGCAATTTATCGAGGATTTTGCGCCGCTATCTTGAACGCCCTGTGCGGCACACGCTTTGTAAAGAGGAGTGCGCGCGGCTTGAAGCGTCAGGCGCTTCTCGGCGGGTTCACCGCACTGAACCCGCCGCCGCGTGAAATTTGACAACTCAATGCAGTCGCGGAGGGAGGGCGTTCCGGCGACACAGATGTTTTTAGGATTCAGGATTTAGGATTCAAGATTCAGAATAAGGCAGTTGCTGCTTTTCATGCTGAACCCTAACTCCTAACTCCTGAGTCCTACAGTTCTCACCCAGCACGGCGGGCTAGTGCCACCAGTTCGCCGCTTGCCCCTTCCGTCGCCGGATACGTTGGCCGATTGCTCCCGTGTCAGCGTATCCGGCGATGGTTGTTTTTACCCGGTCGCGTCCGGTTCAACCAATCGCGGCGCACCGCGCGGAGAGGGCTTCATTCATCAGCTCAATTGAGCGCCTCGGATACATCGAAGGTTAGACGACGGCGGAGGAGGAAAGTGAGTAAGATCGATATGTCAGACTATCACCGCGCGGCCAAAGGTTATTGGTTCACGTTGGTGTTGACCGGTGGCGCGCTCTGTGTGTGGGCCGCCGTGTCGCTCTGTCTGTCGCTCACACCGCTACCGGCTTTTCAGTTCTTCGCGCTGCTTGGCTGCGTCGCTATCTTCGGCGCGCTGCCCGTCCGCATTCCCGGCACGACGGCCAGTATCACCGTCGCTGATACATTCATTTTTCTGGCCGTCATCTTGCTCGGCCCTCCGGCGGCGGTTTTGTTGGGCGCGGCGGACGCCTTCATCGGCACCATCCGCAGCATGAGGCGCGCGACCGCTTGGCTCGCCGCGCCCGCTGCGATGGCGCTCTCCATCTTTTTATCCGCACACATCTTTTACTTCACGCTCGCGCAGACAGCAGGCTCGCCGGTGGGGCACGCCATCGGCCTCGCGCCGATCAATATTGAGTTACTCATCGTGCCGCTGACGACGTTGGCGCTCGCGCAATATCTCTTGAACACTGTGCTGGTCGCTTCGCTGTACGCCCTCAAGCGCCGTTGCTCGTTGTGGAAGCTCTGGCGTGACGATTATATGTGGACGGCTCTGACGTTCTTTGCCGCCGCCGTCGCGTGCCACTTGCTTTATGCGGCGATGCAGAGCATTGGGCTGTTGCAAGTATTGTTGAGCCTCTCGGTCGTCGGCGCGACGTTCGCCACTTATAAAATTTACTTCGAGCGCATCGCCGAGAAAACGCGCGAAGCGGAACAGATGGCGCGGTTGCATCTGGCGACGGTCGAAGCACTCGCCACTGCGATTGACGCCAAAGATCAAGCGACGCATTACCACGTCCAGCGCGTGCAGATTTACGCCACCGGCATGGGACACGCGCTGAATCTCCCTGTGGACGAGATCGAAGCGTTGCGCGCCGGCGCGATGCTCCACGACATTGGCAAGCTCGCCGTCCCCGATCACATCCTCAACAAGCCGTGCCGTCTAACACCGGCTGAGTTCGAGCGGACGAAGCTGCACACGATTGTCGGCGCGCAGATTTTAGAAAAGATCGACTTTCCAGAGTCGGTGATAGCCATCGTGCGTCACCATCACGAGTGGTGGGACGGAACAGGCTACCCGGACGGGTTGCAAGGGAAGAATATCCCGCAACCGGCACGTATCTTCGCCGTCATTGACTGCTTCGACTCCGTGCGGGACGAGCGTTCTTTCCGTCGTGGGCTGACGCGCGCGGAGGCCATCGCGCTACTGCAACACGGCGCAGGCACGCATTTCGATCCGCAAGTCGTTGAATTATTCCTCCGGCGCTTGTCAAAGTTCGAGGCTGAGATCGCGGCGCAAGGACTCGATCATTACGACGTTGACGCGCAAGTGTGCGGGCCGTCCGCTCTCGAAGCCAATCCGCCGGGCGCGCTGACGACGCAACGCCGCCGTCAGCAGATGCCTGCCTATCTCGACCAGATCAAGAACGCGCATCGTGAAGTTTACGCGCTCTACGAGATCGCCAGCACCTTCGGCTCGTCGCTCGACATCGTGCCGCACGCCGAAGCACTCGTCGAAAAGATCGGTCGCCTCATTCCGTTCGACACTTGCGCGCTGTATCTCTACGACGAGTTGCAGGGTTATGCCAAAGTGGTTCACGTTGCCGGGGTTCACGCCGAATTGCTGCGCGAGCATCGCGTCGCGCCGGGCGAGGGCATGATCGGCTTCGTCCTCGCCAATCGCCAGCCGGTCGGCGAGTTCGATCCGATGCTCGATTTTCGGAACGTCGCGTTGCCGGTGGACGCGCCGAAGTACACCGCAATGCTCGCACTGCCGCTCGTTAAAGGCGAGCAACTGCTCGGCGCGCTGGCCGTCTATTCGCTGGAGCTTGAGCGATACACAGAAGATCACCGCCGCTTACTCGATGCCGTGGCGATGCTCGCCTCGGACGCTTTCGCCAACGCGCTACATCACGCTGAAGCCGAGTGGAACGCGCTGACCGATCCGTTGACGGGCTTGCCGAACGCCCGCTCGCTCGCGCTCCGCTTCGATGAAGAGGAAGCCCGCGCCCGTCGCACCGGCAGCACGTTCTGCATCGTGATGCTCGACCTCGACGACTTCAAGCAAGTCAACGACACTTTCGGCCATTCCGCCGGCGATCAATTGCTGCGCGAGATCGCGCGCCTGCTACAAGACCAACTACGCGAGTACGACTTCCTCGCGCGCTACGCCGGTGATGAGTTCGTCGCCATCGTCCATGAACTCTCCGCCGAGCAGATTGATGATTTACGCTGCCGCATCGAGCAGACCGTCGAGCGTTTCTCGCTGCGGCTCGCGCCCGATGCCATCGCCCGCGTCGGCATCAGCGCCGGCGCAGCTCGCTATGGCACAGACGGCGAAACCCTCAGCCATCTCCTAATCGCCGCCGATCAAGCCATGTATAACGTCAAATCCGAACACCACCGCCGCCGTCGCCCTGTCCCGCCCAACGAAACTCCTGTCAACCCCATCGCTTCATCAGCAGTCAATTGAAACAGTTTTCAGTTTTCAGTAAAACAGTTGTCAGCGTTCAGCTTTTAGCTATTGGCTTTTGTCTTTGCTGAAAACTGAAAACTGAAAGCCGTCTTGACATTCCCGTCTGCCGTCGTTATCAATTCAAAGAGGGACGTGGAGCGGTGAAACGATGGCCGCGCCGCACGAGCCACTAGAACAGTGGTATATAAAGATCATGCCAACTTCTCTCGCATCTTCTCGCAAACTGGGGACGCTGCTCGTCGTCGATAGCGACGCGGAGGCGCGCGCTGTCTTCAGCCGCATGTTTGAGGGCGAAGGCTGGCATGTCGTCGAGGCCGCCGATGCGCCGGCAGCATTGCGCCAGTTGCACCGCGAGCCGTGCGATTTGATCGTGTTGGATACTGAGATAGCGGGCATCGATGGATTGGCGCTGTGCCGTGTGCTGCGGGCGCAGGCGACGACGAAGCGCTTGCCGATCATCATCGTTTCCCGGCAGGACGGTGAAGAACTCAAGGTCGGCGCGTTCGATGCAGGCGCGGATGACTTCATCGTGAAATCGGCGACGGCGCGCGAATTACTCTCGCGCGTGAGCGCGCACTCGGACGCCGCCGAGCGCGAGCGGGAGTTGGTCGGGCGCAATCGTGAGCTTGGTTTCCTCGCCGATCTAGGTCGCGGGCTGCTCCACGCGCTTGAGCCGGGGCAGGTCGCGCGTCGCGTCGCGGGTGCGACCTACGAAGGTGCGAACGCCGTGCTGTGCGCGGCAGTAGTAGAGACCTCTCAATCGCGCGATGTGCCGGACAGCGACGACGGTCAAAACAGCGTGGCTGTCTGCGTCTTTGATCGTGAGGGCAGCGCCGAAGAGTCTGCGCTCCTTGACGTGGAGAAATTGCGCCGGTGGTTGGCGGAGAGTCCTGCTGCGTCGGAGTTGCTCGAAGAGAAAGAGCGGTTTTTTCTGCGCGACGATGAGCATCGTGCCGAGTACGTCACGCCGCTGAGGTTCGAGCGGCGCGTGACGGGCGCGCTGGTCGCCGCTTTCGACCGCGTCGAGGATTGCCGCGAGACGGAAGCGCGTTTGATCGATGCCGCCGCGCAGCAGGCCGCGCTGGCCGCGCACATCTCTGCGCTGTACGAGTCGGCGCGCGCCGCGTCGGCGAGCTTGGCGCGCGAGGTTGAGCGGCGCACCGCCGAGGCCGAATCTCAACGCCGCTTCACCGAAGCGATCATCGACAGCCTGCCGCTCTCGCTCTACGCGGTGGATCGCGATTACAAGATCGTCGCGTGGAATCGCCACCGCGAGTTAGGCGGGCAGGGCGTGCCGCGCGGCCAAGCTCTCGGACGAAATATCTTCGAGGTCTTGACCCGACAGCCGCGCGAAGTGTTGGAGCGCGAATTTGCACGCGCCTTCGAGACCGCGCAGATCGAACGCCTCGAACAAGAGAGCGCCGCGCCCGACGGCACGACGAAGCACTGGCTCGTCAGCAAAATCCCGATGCGCGTCGAGGATGCGAGCGAGAGTACGCACGTCATCGCGGTCGGCGAAGACATCACGGCCCGCGTCGAGGCGAATCGCGCTGTCGCACGCACGGAAAAACTGGCGGCGGTCGGGCGTCTGGCTGCCGGCGTCGTGCATGAGATCAATAATCCGTTGGCGACGATTGCGGCGTGCGCCGAAGCATTGGAGTCGCGCGTCGCCGAAGGCGTGTTCGGCGAGTCGGCGGACGTGGCGGATTTGCGCGAGTATCTATCGCTGATTCGCAGCGAGGCGTTTCGTTGCAAGTTGATCACGAACGGCCTGTTAGATTTCAGCCGCAACCGCGCCGGCCAACACACGCCGGTCTCGCTCACGCACGTCGTCGAATCTTCAGTGCGATTGTTGCAGCATCAACGGCGGAGCCACAGCGTCGAGTTCGAGATCGAGACGGATGATGATCTCGCTCCCGTCTCCGGCGACGCCGGGCAGTTGCAGCAAGCCCTGATCATTCTCGCCGAGAACGCCATCGACGCGATGCCGAACGGCGGCACAGTGCGCTTCCGCACTTTTAACGACGGGCCGGCGCGTGTCTCCGTCGCCGTCAGCGATACCGGCGTCGGCATCTCACAAGAGAACCTCGCGCGCATCTTCGATCCGTTCTTTACGACGAAGGAAGTCGGCAGCGGGACCGGGCTGGGTTTGGCAGTCTGTTATGGTATTGTGACCGAACACGGCGGTCAGATCAGCGTCGATTCGCTCATCGGGCGTGGGACCACTATCACGCTGACGCTGCCGACGGCGAAAAGCAAGGATGAAGGATGAAGGCAGAAGAAAATACTGTTCATCCTTGCTTCATCTTTCATCCTTCATCCTTGTTTTTGACGGAGGCCGAGACCTTTGAATAGTGCGACGCCCGCAACCCGGATCATTGTTGCTGAAGACGAAGTGAATCTCAGGCTGGTACTGCAAAAGGAATTGCAGCGGCAAGGCCATGAAGTGCGTGTCGCGCCGGACGGCGAGGCCGCTCTGAAATTGTTGGAAGAGAACGCGGCGGATGTCGTGCTGTGCGACATCAACATGCCGCGCATGGACGGCATGGAATTTTTGCGCCGCATTCACCAACGGCCCAACCCGCCCGAAGTGATCATGCTGACGGGCCACGCCACCGTCGAGACGGCCATCGAAGCGATGAAGCTCGGCGCTTACGACTATCTCTCAAAGCCTTACCACATCACGGAACTAGACGCGCTGGTGAAGCAAGCGGCGGAGAAGCGCCAATTGCGCGTCGATAATCAGCGTTTGCGCGCGCAACTCGCGCGACATTCTGAGACGGCGGAGATCATCCACGCTTCGGCGTCGATGGAAGATGTGCTGCACCTCGTCGAGCGCGTCGCGCCGTCGGACGCTTCGGTATTGATCACGGGCGAATCGGGGACGGGCAAGGAATTGATCGCGCAGGCGATTCACCGTTTGTCGAACCGGCGCGAGGGATCGTTCATCGATCTCAACTGCGCGGCGTTTCAAGAATCGCTGTTGGAATCTGAATTGTTCGGGTATGAAGCCGGCGCATTCTCCGGCGCGAAGGGACGCAAACTCGGCCTCTTCGAGTTGGCCGACAACGGTACGATCTTTCTTGATGAAATTACTGAGTTGCCGGCGGCGTTGCAGTCGAAACTATTGCGCGCCATCGAGACGCAATCTTTTTACCGCGTCGGCGCGGTGCGGAAAGTTCAAGTCAACGTGCGGATTGTCGCGGCGACCAATCGCGACGTGAGCCGCGTCGTCACCGACGGCGCTTTCCGCGCTGATTTGCTCTATCGCGTCAACGGCTTTCAGATCGATCTGCCACCGCTGCGCGAGCGACCGGAAGACATCGCACCCATCGCGCGCCATCTCGTCAAACAACTGGCCGGGCCGCAAGAGTTCGAGATCACACCCGAAGCCCTCGCCGCGCTGTCCGCTTACGCTTGGCCGGGTAACGTGCGCCAACTGCGGAACTGCATCGAGCGCGCCATCATCCTCGCCGACGACGGGCGCATCACGACGAAAGAACTGCCGCCGGAGATCATCAGCCCCGCAAGCGTGTTCGCTCCATCCGTTGCGGCGCTTGCCGCCAGCGCGAATCACGGCGATGTGCCTGCGCTCGCGCCGCCGCCGCTCCGCGAAGTCGAGCGGCAACAAATTCTCGCTGCGCTCGAACAGACGGGCTGGCAGCGCGGCAAGGCTGCGGAGATGCTCGGCATCTCACCCTCTACCCTCTATCGCCGCCTGCGCGATTATAACCTCACCCGCCGCCCTTGAAAGCCAACGCCATGAAGTTAAGAAGTCGCGCTTCAGCGTACTGATGTGGGATCAACCGCTCGCCGGGATGCAAATTTCGGTAGTGGTTCAATGTGGAGAGAGGGAGCCGCAAGCCCGACCGTGAGGGAGGGCGCAAGCCGAGCGCCCTTGACGCACGCGCGGGCTTGCGGCCCCGCTCCCCCGCTTGAGCCACTACTTTCTATTCGGGTTTCGCTCCGGCGATGACTTTCTTCGACGTATTGTCGTTGACGACGGCGAGTTCGCGGCGCGCGGTGTCGGCTTCGGTGAGTTGGCCGACGCGCTCATAGAGCAAGACCAATCGTTCAAGCACGATTGGCGATTCGGGTTGGAGACGGCGCGCGGCTTCGAGATGCTTGAGCGCTTCGCGCTCGCGCCGCATGGCTTGGAGGGCGGCGGCGATGTGCAGGCGGGCGGCGAATTCGCCCTTGACCCGCGCCAGAGTTTTATAAGCGTCGTCGTGCTTGCCGAGCCGCCCGTACACGAGCGCGAGGCGTTCGGCGATCTGCGCGTTCGCGGGCGCGCGGCGCGCAGCCTGCTTCAAACGTTTCACAGCCTCTTGCGGCTGATTGTCACGGTAGAGCGAGAAGCCGAGATTGTTGAGCGTCTGCACGTCGTCCGGCGCGACCGAGAGGACGCGCTCGTAAGCCGCGCGCGCTTCTTTGTGCAAACCTTTGCGGTCGTAAGCCAAGCCGAGCAGGTTGTTGGCATCAAGCAAATTCAGCCCTGTGGCGGCGGCGATTGAAAGCTCGGCGATGGCCTGATCGACGTGTCCGTTTGCCAACAGCGCGCGCCCTTGCGAGACGGGATCGCGGGCGACACCTTCGACGAACGGCGCGAACTGAGAGGGTTGTGCTTCCGCGACTGGCGTGGGCAGTGGTGGCGACGCGATTGCTGCTCCCGTCGTCGGGTTGTCTGCTCCTGCGCCGGGCGTGATCGCAGTTGTCACCGAAGTTTCAGATTGCCCGTTCGCCGCTAGAGGCAGGGCAGTCGTCGCGGTGAGTGGTTGTGTGGCATCGCCCGCTGCGGGTTGGCGTTTGGCGTCGGCGTTCTCCACTTTCTCGCTGGCCTTCGCTTTCGCGTTCGACTTGCGCCCACCGCCGAAAAGTTTACCGATGGCACGGAACGGCGCGGCGAGTGCGCGCAGGAAAGACTTGCCGCTCGCTTCTCCGACGGTCGAGGCGTTGAACACCAATACCAGCGTGAGCGCAACAGTTATCAACCGACGCCAAGACATAAACGCATCTCCTTCATTCAACTGGTCTGCTGGTTTACCGACGGCACAGGGGCAAGTAGGTAGGTCGCGCCTAACACGAAGGCAAGCCTATTCTAAAGCAACAATCGCCGGCCTGCAATTCCCTCAGAGGCTTCCTCACGGGCGCTCTCGACGAAGACCTGCTGATAGCGTTCGGGAATCGGTACAGCGCGGCGCGTATCGAGATTCATTGCGACATGGATCAACGTCGCGCGGGCGCACAACGTGTGGCCGGCAACGCGCCTCACTTCATATTCAAAGACGGCAGACGCGCGGCCCGTCTGCGAGACGTGAACTTCGATCTCGATCTCGTCACCATAGACGAGCGGCGCGAAGAATTCCGCCTTGACGTTGACGGTCGGGAAACCGATCCGCTCTTCGGCCAGCAACCGATGATAACTGATCCCGCAACGGGCGGCGAAAAATTCTTCGAGCGCGATGTGCAGGTAATGAAAGATGTTCGGGTAGTAAATCAACCCCGCCGGGTCTGTATCGCCGAAGCGGACGGTGATGCGCGTGGAGAAAGACATTGAACTTATACCGAATTCCCGTTTCTACGCAGAAAGAAATCCGTGTGAAATAAATTTTCGCCGCCTGATAGTTCATGGCCCGAAATGTCGCGTTATGTGGATAAGAGGGATTGTAGTCACCGAATTTTGCCCCGCTTGCTGACCGCAGGCGGCGAGGGTAAAGAAGAACTACTTACCCGATACCGAAATAGGTCAGATACGGCACGCTATTCACCTTATTTGAAATTACACACAAGCCCCTTATCTTAAATAACATGGCTTGGGAAGTTTTTGGGAAGGTGCGTTTTTTATCATGCTCCGCGCGTGTAAAAGTTTGCCGCCGCCAACGGTAAATTCGACATTAACAAGGGCACGAACAGAATTATATTGCGTGCCTCTTCGATTTTATCAGGGCTGACCCCGGAGCCGGCATTTCCCCGCGCCTCTCAAACTTCAGCCTTCAGGTAAAAAACCTCGTACTGTGATCCTTGTCACAGTGCTTAAATGGAAGGAGTTCCTCAATGCTTTTCAAGATGAAACGCCGTTTTGCCCCCGTAGTGAGCTTCGCTCTTACTCTAACGATACTTTGGTCTACCGTTCCAGTATCAAGCGCACAGAACCAACCCCGGATCGCATGGTCTGAAGGAAAGGTTGAGATCACTCTGTCTCCCGGCGGAACAGAAGTCAAAAATCTCACGTTTACCAGTAGCCAAGCTCTACAAAACATCAGGCTCGAACCCGTACCAGAGATAGCTGGTTTTGTGACAGTGCAACCCAGCACGTTTGCTTCCGTATCAGCCGGACAGCCACAATCAGTTCAACTCTCTTTCTCCATCCCTCAAGGAACCAGCGCGGGGACGTATGAAGGAACAATTCACGTGCGGAGTGGAAACAGAACTATTCCGCAGACGTTGAAGGTATCTATTCAGGTGCGTCGATCTTCAACCAACTTCACTGCTTTTGTTAATCCGGGTGATCCACTTCTACTGCGAGCGGAAACTTTGGATGGAAAAGTAATAGATTACTTCGGGGAAAGAGACGCTAATGGTCTAGCGACAGCTGTAACTTCAATCCGGGTGCGGTTCGCCGACGGAGAAGTCACGACAATACTTTTGGATGATCAAAGCCGCCCAGTCAGAGTTTTTACTCCCAACGGCGTACTTTTCGAAATCCTATGGCTGACGCAAACTTCGATAGTCTTAACAGCGACATCACCGAATGGCTCCCTCCAAATTACTTTGCCAGTTGATTTGAACTCGGTAGATGCCAGCAGTTTGACGCAAGCATCTAGACACTGCGCAAATTGTTCAGAGCCGAGAGTAGGGTTGCTCGGTATGGAGAATAAATACACGGAGATCGCTTCGTTGAAAATACCTGCATTCCCCATCCGCTCCTCGAAGGTACTGCGTTCACACGCAAAGGTAGGCACTCGTGCGGTGACCAAGGCGGCTCTTCCAGCTGTTCAGTCAACGAGTAACATCACTGCCAATGTCAGGGTTTTCGATTGTGGTCCCGAGGATCTTGCTGACGTCGAAGCGACCATTGTCGGCCTCCCCTTCGGCACCATAGCAGGTAAACCGCAAGGTGGTGGATTGTTCCGTATTGACATACCGTCACCAGGCAAGGTTGCCCAAGACAATATCCAAGCGGTCAAAGACAGCATAATAGGTAAAGTGGCGAGTGTCGGGTGCGACTTACAGGACGCATTAGGTAGCGCTGGGGTTTGTGCCGCTATTGCAGGAACTGTGGATCTTTTTATTGCCGGTCCGACCGGCCCCGAGGCTGCGGCAATCTTTGCTGCTTGTCAGCAAAGGTTTGGGCCCGCCATCACAGCTTACTGTAGTTCGTTAGGGAAAAGCGCCGCCCCAGGCTCTGATAGCGTAATTGACTTCATAGCCCGAAACATTGGTCAAGAAATAGACAGGGCTATCACTTTACCTGTTCTGGTGATACCTACAGTTAAAGTGTACGGACGGCAGAATCAACCTACGGTCACTCCCTCCGCCCAGTCGGTTAGCTTCGGCGAAGTGGCAGAGTTCATAGCCGATACTGGTAATGGGGCTGAAATACAGTCGGTCACCACAACGCCAGCTTACCCGGACCAAGGGCAAGGCTATACGACCACAGCTGAAATAAAATGCGTCCCCCCTAACACTGCAGTGACAATGTCAATCTTAGGGTCGGACAATTTTCAGAGGTCGGTGACTTGTACTCTTAATGGCGATGGTACCTGTTCCCTAACTATAATACTCCCCAAAATTTAGACCAGCTACTAAGGTGGTAAACTCGCTGCTCAAGACAGGAGCAAAAGATGAGCCAGCAGCGAAAGATTTACAGTGCAGACTTCAAGGCGAAGGTTGC
>Ga0136614_10002194_pt1 | contig 12049 bp, 11 predicted proteins | sample AntDrymUQ2792106_2_FD_106643 | JGI IMG/M metagenome (GOLD analysis project Ga0136614, IMG submission 106643) | Polar desert sand microbial communities from Dry Valleys, Antarctica - metaG UQ279 (21.06) | ecosystem: Environmental > Terrestrial > Soil > Desert | place: Antarctica: Dry Valley...
CGGTGTGGGTGTGCGGGTGTGCCGGTGTGTCCGCGGCGTCGTGGTCGTGCGGATGGTCGTGGTCGTGCGGATGGTCGTGGTCGTGCGGATGGTCGTGGTCGTGGGCGTGCACAGGCACGGTCGCCGTGCCCACCGCGGTCACCCGGGTCTCATCAGTCCCGCACCCGCAAGTCGCACACATCGCTCAAGCCACCTCCACTGAGGTGACCGAGAGCTCGCGCCCGGCCACCACCTCGACATCGGCACTGCCACAGTCGCACAGCAGGATCAGGTCGTCCACCACGAAGTCCACATCACAATCGCGACAGTGCGCGCGGCCGGTTGGCTCGGCGATCTCGAGCTCGGCGCCTTCGATGGCGGTGCCGGCCGTCGCCAGCTCGAAGCAGAAGGTCAGCGCATCGGGAACAACGCCGGAGAGCCGGCCGACCTGCAGGCGGACAACCGTGACGGACCGGTCACCAGTGCGTTCGAGCACCGCATCGATGATGCTCTCTGCGATCGCCAGCTCGTGCATGAACGCCCCATTCTCGTGCGATCACCCTAGGTGGCCGTCGACCGGAACGACAAGGCACCCACCGCCCCTGACACAATCGACGTCATGACCAAGGTCCTCACCAGCTGGCTGGGCAATACCGCGGCCATCGCCGTCGCCGCCTGGTTGTTCGCGGGCATCAGCATCGGCAACGCCGCCGGCGACGTCAGTCGACAGTTCCTCACCCTGGTAGTCGTCGCCGCGGTGTTCACCGTCGTCAACCTCGTGGTGGGCCCGATCGTCAAGACGCTGTCGCTGCCGTTCATCATCGTCACGCTCGGGCTGGCGCTGCTGGTCATCAATGCGCTGTTGCTGCTGCTCACCGAGTGGGTGACCGACAAGCTGGACGTCGCGTTCGGGGTCACCGGCTTCTGGGTCGCGGTCGGCGGAGCGATCGTGATCTCCCTGGTCAACGGCGGGCTCAGGCTCTTCTTCGACAGGGACTGACGACGTGACAACACAGTGACCGGGACTGACGGAGCGGCAGTGGAGCCGTACCGCATCGCCGTCGTGTGCCTGGGCAACATCTGCCGCTCGCCCACCGCCGAGGTCGTCCTCGCCGACCGGGTCGCGCGGGCCGGTCTCGGCGACCACGTCGTCGTCGACTCCGCCGGCACCGGACGCTGGGAGCTCGGCAACCCGATCGACAGCCGCGCCGAGGCAGAGCTCGTCGCAGCGAGGTACGACGTGCCGACCCGCAGCGCGCAGCAGTTCACCCGCAGCTGGTTCGCCGACCACGACCTCGTGCTGGCGATGGACGCCGCCAACTACGCCGATCTGGTGGAGATGCTGCCCGATGTCTCCGCGAGCACAAGACTGCGGATGTTCCGCAGCTTCGACCCGCAGGCTACCCAGGGCGACGACGAGGTCGTTGACCCCTGGTACGGCGGGCGCAGCGGCTTCGTGACCGCCTTGGAGATGATCGAGCGGACCGCTGAGGCGATCGTCGGTGAACTCCCCGGGCTGATCGCCCAGCGCGACGCACAAGGCGACTCCCCGCGGGACTGACCGGGTAAGTTCGAGCACATGGCGCGGATGGGTGGGGTTGCGACGCGAGCCGAGCAGCTGCTCGGCGTCAGTGTCGTGGCAACCACCCCGGTCGCCGGCGGCGACATCTGCACCTCGACCCGCTTGCGGCTCTCGGACGGGCGAAGCGCCCTGATCAAGACCCGCCCCCACGCACCCAAGGATCTCTTCGTACGCGAGGCCGAGGGGCTGACGTGGCTCGCCGAAGCCGGCGGTGCCCCCGTACCACCGGTTCTCGGCGTGTCACAGGAGTGCCTCGTCCTGGCGTGGGTCGAGCACGGACGCGCCGGCGGCGACGCGGCCGAGCGATTCGGCCGCGCACTCGCCTCGACCCACGCCAGCGGCAGCGAGACGTTCGGGGCGCCGATCGACGCCTACATCGGGCTGGCGCCACTGCCCAACACGTCCGCTGCGACATGGACCGAGTTCTTCGTCTCGCGCCGCGTCATGCCGTACGTCAAGGCGGCACACGACCGCGGCTCGCTGACCGGCGACGAGGCGCGCGTGATCGAGCAGCTCATGCACAGGATCGAGGAGTTCGCCGGACCGCCGGAGCCGCCGTCGCGCGTTCACGGCGACCTGTGGTCGGGCAATCTCATCTGGGGACACGATGACGCGGTCCACCTGATCGACCCCGCCGCTCACGGGGGCCACCGTGAGACAGACCTGGCGATGCTCACGCTGTTCGGCACCCCGCACCTGCAACGCATCCTCGACGCCTACGACGAGAGCGCGCCGCTCGCCGAGGGGTGGCAGGCGCGCGCGCCGCTGCATCAGCTGCACCCGCTGCTGGTGCACGCGCTGATGTTCGGCAGCGGGTACGGCGTCCGGGCGGCCGCCGCGGCCCAGGCCGTGCTCGACGGCACCGCCGGGCGGGACAGCTGAGCATGCGCATCCTGGTGGTCGACGACGACCGGGCCGTCCGCGATTCCTTGCGACGCTCCCTGGAGTTCAACGGCTACACCGTCGATGTCGCCGCTGACGGCGCCGAGGCACTCGCCCGCGTACCCCTGATCAACCCCGACGCGATCGTGATGGACGTGATGATGCCCCGCCTCGACGGCCTCGAGGCGACCCGCGCCCTGCGCAGCGCCGGCAACGACGTCTCGATCCTCGTCCTCACCGCGCGCGACGCCGTGACCGACCGGGTCGACGGGCTCGACGCCGGCGCCGACGACTACCTCACCAAGCCGTTCGCCCTGGAGGAGCTGCTGGCCCGGCTGCGGGCCCTGCTGCGCCGCGCGGCTGCCCGACCCTCGGCCGACGCGGGCGAGGACACCCAGATCGCGTTCTCCGACCTCACCCTCGACACCGCCACCCGTGACGTCTGCCGCGGCGATCGGCTGGTGTCGCTGACGCGTACCGAGTTCGCGCTCCTCGAGCTGTTCATCCAACGGCCCCGACGTGTGCTCGAGCGCTCCTTCATCCTCGAGGAGGTGTGGGGGTTCGACTTCCCCACGACCGCGAACTCCCTGGAGGTGTACGTCGGGTACGTCCGCCGCAAGCTCGAAGCCAACGGCGAACCCCGGCTGCTGCACACGGTGCGCGGCGTCGGGTACGTACTTCGCGAATCGACCTCATGAACGCACGGGTCCAGAAGCTGGCCGAGCTGCGAACGAGGCTGTCCGCCCGGCTTCCCCTTGCCGCCCGAGTCGCGATCCTGACGACGGTCAGCGTCGGCCTGACCCTCGCCGCGGTGAGCATCATTGTCTACTTCACCGCCCGTGCGGAGTTCAACAGCTCTCTCGACGAGTCACTCCTACGCCGCGCCACCGCAGCGGCCGACGAGGTGACCGGCTCACCGATCAACGGGATCCCGCAGACCGCACTGATGGCGGCGGACATCAAGATCGCCTTCCTCCGCGACGGCTTGCTCTACTCCTCACCGAGCGCGAAGGCAGCCCGCGAGTTCGTCGGTCCGTCGGAGGAGGCGGTCGCTAACGGTGATTCTGAGCGGTCCATGCGCACGGTCGACATCGGCGGCACACCGTTCCGCGTGATCTCGGTGCAGTCCGAACCCGGCACCGCCCTGGTGGTCGCGCAGTCGATGGAGTCGAGCAGCAACGCGCTCGACCGGCTGCGCACGGTGCTACTCGTCGTCAGCTTCGCCGGCGTTGTCATCGCTGGCCTGAACGGCTGGGTGGTGGCGGCCAACGGACTGCGCCCCGTCCGCCGTCTCACCGCTGCTGCGGAGCGGGTGGCGCGTACTGAGCAGCTGACACCGATCTCGGTGTCCGGACACGACGAGCTCGCCCGGCTCACCAACGCCTTCAACGCCATGCTGCTCGCCCTGGGGTCCTCCCAGCAGCGCCAGCGTCAGCTGGTCGCGGACGCCGGACACGAGCTTCGTACCCCGTTGACGAGCCTGCGAACCAACATCGAGCTGCTGGCGCAGGCCGAGACCCGCGGCGGTCTCTCCGATCGGACCCGCCTGGAGCTGATGTCCGATGTCCGCGCCCAGATCGGTGAGCTGACCACCCTTGTCGGTGACCTCGTGGAGCTCGCACGCGATGAGGAAGTCGAGCCGATCCACCAGGTGGCCGACCTGGCGGAAGTCGTACAGACGTGCGCCGACCGGGTACGCCTCCGTGCGCCGAGCATCGCCCTCGAGGTGCACACCCAGCCGTGGCACGTCACCGGCAACCCGACACTCCTCGAACGCGCGGTGACCAACCTGCTGGACAACGCCGCAAAATGGAGCCCGCCGCTGGGCACGGTACGCGTGGATCTGACCGCCGGCGTGCTGACCGTCGCCGACGACGGCCCCGGCATCAGTGCCGAGGACCGTCCGCACGTGTTCGAGCGGTTCTACCGCTCCCGCGAAGCGCGGATGCTCCCCGGTTCGGGCCTCGGCCTGTCGATCGTTTCGCAGGCGGCGGACCGCCACGGCGGTTCCGTCGCCGCAGGGGAGTCCGACTCAGGAGGTGCTCTCATGACGCTGACGGTCCCGGGGTCGTCCGAACCGCGTGCCGACGCCGACCAGATCGCTCGTGCACGCCGCTGAGGCGTTCATAATCTTGGCCGCCTCACATCAGCATTTCAGCGCTCTTTCAGTGATGCGGGACAATCTATAGATATGAGCTCGCCACCGTTCGACCCGCAGTCGCGTCCCTACGGACAGAACACCCCGCCGTACGGACAGCCATACGGTCAGCCGGACCCTCGCGATCCGGCCTACGGTCGACCGCCCGGCGCGCCCCCCGCACAGCAGCCTCAGCAGGGGCCGTACACCCATCGGTACGAGGAGCGTCGCGGCGCCGGCCAAGCCGAAACGACGCAGGTGCTACCGTTCGGCGGTGTCGCAGGCGGCCCGCCGAGCACGACCGACCAGCCCAAGCGCGGCGGGCTCATCCTCGTCGCGGCGCTGCTCGCGGGTCTGGTCGGTGGCGTCGGAGGTGCAGCGGGCTACGGCGCCCTGGACGACGACGAGCCCACCACCCGGACTGTGAGCTCGCTGGACACAGACAGGTCCACCTCCACCAGGACGGTCAGCAGCGACAACGTCGAAGGCGTCGCCGCCAAGGTTCTGCCGTCAACGGTCCAGCTCAACGTCACAGGGGAGAGCAACGGCAGCCAGGCGGCTGGCAGCGGCACGGGCATCATCATCAGCAACGACGGTGAGATTCTCACCAACAACCATGTGGTCGAGGCGGCCGCCGACTCCGGGACGATAACCGTGTCTTTCAACGACGGCAGCACCGCCGACGGCACCATCGTCGGTCGGGACGATGTCACTGACCTCGCCGTGGTCAAGGTCGACGTGGACGCAGAGCTGACCCCGGCGACACTGGGCAGCTCCTCTGACCTGAAGGTCGGCCAGTCCGTCGTGGCCGTCGGATCGCCGTTCGGCCTGGAGAGCACCGTCACCAGCGGCATCGTCAGTGCGCTGAACCGCCCGGTCAGCTCCTCGGACGGCAGCAACAGCGGCACGTCGACGGTGTTCCCCGCGATCCAGACCGACGCTGCCATCAACCCCGGGAACTCCGGTGGGCCGCTGGTCGACCTCGACGGCAACGTCGTCGGTATCAACTCGGCGATCCGCGGTACGTCGAGCAGCGCCACCGAACAGTCCGGGTCGATCGGCCTGGGCTTCGCCATCCCCGTCGACCTCGCCAAGAACGTGGCCAAGCAGCTGACCAAGGGCAAGACAGTCGAGCATGCCCGGATCGGTATCACGGTCGGCAACAAGACCGAGTCCGACGGCATCACCAGCGTCGGGGCCGTGGTCAAGGAGGTCACCGACGGCGGTGCCGGAGACGAGGCTGGACTGGAGACCGGCGACGTGATCACCGCGCTCAACGACAACCCGATCAACAGCTCTGACGGGCTCGTCGCGGCCATACGCGCCTACCAGCCCGGCGAGACGGTCACGTTGGCCGTCATACGCGGTGGCGAGACCGACCAGGTCGAGGTCACGTTGGACTCCGACGGCGGCTCCCTCGGCAGCTAACCCAACCCCCTCCATCCGCAGGTTCTGGCCCCTCCATCCGCAGGTGCTGGCCCCTCCATCCGCAGGTGCTGGCCCGCGCGAACGCGTTGGGCGCTGGCAGGATGTCGATCACGTGCGTGAAGGGAACCCCCATGGCGAAGCTGATCTATTCCATGATCGCGTCCTCGGACGGCTACGTCGTGGACGCGGACGGGTCGTTCGACTGGGCTGAGCCCGACGAGGAGGTGCACAGCTTCATCAACGATCTCGAGCGGCCGATCGGTACCTACCTCTACGGGAGGCGGATGTACGAAGTGATGGTCGCCTGGGAAACCGACCCCACGCTCGCCACGCAGTCGCACGTCATGGAGTTCGCAGACCTGTGGCAAGCAGCCGACAAGATTGTGTTTTCCAAGACGCTGGAGGCGGTACCCACCGCCAAGACACGGATCGAGCGAGCGTTCGACCCTGAAGCAGTCCGTCAGATGAAGTCGATCGCGGACCGTGACATCAGCGTGGGCGGCCCCAACCTCGCCGCCCAGGCGATGGGCGCCGGGCTGGTGGACGAGCTTCATCTTTTCATCGCGCCCGTCGTGGTGGGAGGGGGCAAACAGGCTCTGCACCAGGGTGTCCGCTTGACGCTTGCGCTGCTTGATCATCGCCGGTTCGACAATGGCATGATCTACCTGCGCTACCGCACCTGCGCCTGAATAGCCGCTGCTGTAGCCGACCAGAACCTGCGGATCGAGGGGCCAGAACCTACGGATCGAGGGGCCAGAACCTATGGATCGAGGGGCCAGAACCTGCGGATGACGGGTATCGGCAGTCGATCGAGGTAAGTCGGCGCGAATTCGTTGACGCAGGCGCGGCGGGCCGACCTAGCGTTGGCGTGTGACCACCACACAGACCGCCGTAGCTCGCGACCTGTCCTTGGTGGCCATGGCGACGACGCTCGTGCTGTGGGCGTCGGCTTTCGTGGGGATCAGGGCGATCGGCGAGACCTTCTCACCCGGACCCCTCGCGCTCGGCCGGCTCGTTGTCGGCGCCGTGTGTCTCGGGGCGGTCGTCGCACCACGTCGCCAACGCCTTCCGCAAGGCCGGAACCTGGCGTACATCACCGCATACGGCGTGCTGTGGTTCGCCGGCTACAACATCGCGCTCAACGCCGGCGAGACGTACGTCGACGCCGGCACCGCAGCGTTGCTGGTACAGACCGGTCCGATCCTGATCGCGGTCCTCGCCGGGCTGCTGCTCGGTGAGGGGTTCCCGCGCACGCTCGTCATCGGCACCGCCGTAGCGGTCTGTGGTGTCGCGCTGATCACCGTGGGGACCAAGGCGAGCGACGCGCCGGACACCAGCGTCGTCGGTGTGCTCCTGTGCGCGCTCGCCGCCGTGCTGTACGCCGTCGGCGTGCTCGTGCAGAAGCCGGTGCTCCGTTCGGTCGACGCCATCCAGGCCACTTGGCTCGGCTGCACGATCGGCGCAATCGCGTGCATGCCGTACGCCCCGCGGCTCGTCGATGAGATGGCCGCCGCCTCGCCCGCCTCGATCGCGGGCCTGGTCTACCTCGGGGTGTTCCCGACCGCCATCGCGTTCACGACCTGGGCCTACGCGCTGGCCCGCGTCGGCGCCGGGACCGCCAGCGCGACGACGTACCTGGTGCCTGCCATCGCCATCGGGCTGTCATGGCTGCTGCTGTCCGAGACGCCGACGGCGATCGGCCTGACCGGCGGCGCGGTGTGTTTGATCGGCGTCGCCATCACCCGTCTGCGCCGGCGCCCGGTCCAGGCGCGGCCAGCAGATCTGTGACCAGGTCGCGCAGGATCTCGTACCCGTGCTGGGTCAGGATCGACTCCGCGTGGAACTGCACGCCCCGGTAGTGCGGGCCGGCGAGGACGTGCACGTCCCCCGTCCCCGGATCGGTCTCCACGCTGATGCCTTCAGGCAGCCCGCGCGCAGGCACCCGCGCGACGAAGGTGTTGTAGAAGCCGACGGTCTCCTGGCGTCCACCCAACGGCAGGCGGCTCTGGGTGCCCTGGAAGACGATGTCCTTGTACGCCAGGTCGAGTCCGACGGCGTGCGCGAGCACCTGGTGGCCCAGACACACCGCGAGGAACGGTCGCCGGGCAGCAAGCAGGTCGTCGACGACGCCGCGAAGCGTGGCCATCTTCGGCGACGTCTGGTCGCTGGGGTCGCCCGGCCCCGGACCGACGACCACCAGGTCGAAGCCGTCGAACATCTCCGGTCCGGAGTACGCGTCGTGCCGTAGAACCTTCGTCGACATCCCCAGGACACCGAGGAGGTGACCGAGCATGTTGACGAAGTCGTCCTCGCCGTCCACGACCAGCACCCGCTGAGCGTCCAGTCCCGGCACCGGCGCCACGCCGGACTGGTCGCTCAACCAGAACTGGCTCAGGCGTTGGTTGCGTCGCCCGAGCGCGATGAGCACCTCGTCGTCGTACGCGAACGCGTCGAACCCCTCGACGGGTGCCTGTGCTTCGGGGGCGAGCCCGAACGCGCTCAGTATCCCTGCGGCCTTGGCACGGGTCTCGGCAGTCTCGTATGCCGCGTCGGAGTCGCGCACCAAGGTCGCTCCGGCGGTGATCTTGAGGTTGCCGTCGGTGTCGATGTCTGCGGTACGGATCAGTATCGGTGCATCGGCGAGCACCTCGCCGTCGTCGTTGCGCCCGATCAGCGCCGCCAGCGCCGCGTAGTAGCCGCGCCCCTCGGGCTCGTACTGCTTGATCAACCGGCAGGCGTTCTCGACCGGGCTCCCGGTGACCGTCGCGGCGAACATCGAGTCGCGCAGCACGTCACGCACGTCGCGGTGCGTGCGTCCGGCGAGGAGGTACTCGGTGTGCACGAGGTGCGTCATCGCCTTGAGGTACGGCCCGAGCACGAGCCCTCCCTCCTGGCAGATGTCGCACATCATCTTCAGCTCCTCATCGACGACCATGAAGAGCTCGTAGATCTCCTTCTCGTCGGCGAGGAACTCCAGCAACGCAGCCTTGCGCAGCGCCTGCGACTCGAGCCCGCGCAGGCGCAACGTGCCGCTGATGGGATTCATGCGGACCTGGCCCGCGTCGATGCTGACGTGCCGTTCGGGGCTCGCGCCGATGAGGAACCGCTCGCCGGTGGAGATGCAGAACGTCCAGTGCGCGCCCCGCTCGCGGGTGAGCAGTCGGCGCAGGACGGTCCACGCCTTCGCGTGCCCCCAGTCGGCCAGGACCGCCCGGTAGCTGCGGGCGACGACGAGGTTGGCGCCTTCGCCCTTGCCGATCTCGTCGGCGATGACCGCGTCGACCATCCGCGCGTAGGTCGCGTCATCGGTCTCGAACCCGCCGCGGTCGGTGAACTCCACCGGCTCGTCGGGCAACAGCTCCAGGATCTCCGCCAGCGGCACGCTGCGCTCGTACGCGACCTCGATGACCGCGAGCGGGGTGCCGTCCTGGTGTGCCTCGAAACCGCGCTCGCGCGCTTGCGCGAACGGCACCAGCACCAGCGAATCGCACCGTGCTCCACCCTCGGGTCGGCCCTCGGCGACCGGGATGTCGGCGAGGGTGTCGACCTGCCGCCAGGTGCCCGCGACCACCGTCACCTCGTCGGAGTCGCGCACGCGAAGGATCGCGTACGCGGGGTGGTCGAGGACGTCCGAGAGGACGCTCACGGTGATTCGTCGCGCAGGCGGCGCAGCCACCCGTCGGTGGTGCCGACGGTCAGGAGCAGCTGGGTGGCACGGGTGAGGACGACGTACAGCGTGCGCCACCCGGTCTCGGACTCGGCGGTGATGGCGTCCGGCTCGACCACCACGACGCCGTCGAACTCCAGCCCTTTGGTGTCCAGGCCCTCGAGCACCTGCACGCGGCCGGCGTACGCGGTGAGCTGGTCGCCGAGTGCGGCCGTGACCTTCTCGCGCTGGCCGATCGGAACGACGACGGCCACGGTGCCCGCGGCCGCGCCGGCGATCTCGGCAACGGCCTCGGCGACGGCCGCCGCCAGCGCGCCGGGGGAGACGACGCGGTGCTCGGGCCGGGTGCCGGTGCGGCGTACGGCATCGGGCAGGTCGGGGTCGGGCACGGCGATCCGCGCCACGTCGGCGGCGAATTCGAAGATCTCAGCGGAGTTGCGGTAGTTGGTCGACAACCTGAACTCGTGCTCGAGCTTGCCGTCCAGCGCCGCCCGCCGCGCGAGCGCAGCCTCCTGCGGATGCGGCCACGACGACTGCGCGGCGTCACCGACGATCGTCCAGCTGGCGTACCTGCCGCGCCGGCCGAGCATCCGCCACTGCATCGGCGACAGGTCCTGCGCCTCGTCGACGAGCACGTGCGCGAAGCTGTCGTCCTCGATGCTCTGGGTGGCGTGGATGCGCACGGACTCGTCCCGGTCGTCACGGTCACGCCGCTCGAAGGACATCAGCTGCTTGACGGAGTACGGGTCCTCGTCGTCCTCGTCGAGCTCGGCCGGCACCTCGCCGAGCAGGTAGCGCAGCTCGTCGATCAGCGGTACGTCCTCGATCGAGGGCTGGAGCCGCATAGAACCCGCCGGCTGCGCCCAGGACGCGAGCAGGTCGTCGATCTCACTGCCGCTCAGCGCTCCCCCGGCGTGGCGCTGCAGCACCTCGCGTACGCGCAACGACTCCCACACGTCAATGGCGTCCAACGGCGGCCACCAGGTCGTCGCGAACTCAAGAAAGCGGTCGTCGGTCCGGATCGTCGCGGCGAACTCCTCCTTGCCGTCCTCGCGCGCCCGCTCGCCCTCGACCTGGCGCCACAGGGCGTCGATCAGATGCTGCTGGACCTTGGGATAGACGCGGTTGCGTCGCTTGCCGCCGCCCAACAGCTGCTCGCGCAGCTGCCGCAACGCGCGCGCGTCGAATCGCAGGACGTCGTCCCTGTAGAAGTAGCGGAAGCTGTCTGGCTCCCCGAGCTGCGCGCCACGCACCACCTTCTGCAGCACGCCCTCCATGCGCGCCGACCCCTTGGTCGCGGCGGCCCGGGGCGGGTCGTGCCTGCGGGCGCGGATGCCGTCGACGACCTCACCGAGCGCCCGCAGGGTCACGCTCGTCTCGCCCAGGCTGGGCAGGACGCGTTCGATGTAGTTCATGAACACACCGGAGGGGCCTACGACGAGGACGCCACCGGACTCGAACCGTCGGCGGTCGGTGTACAGCAGGTACGCCGCCCGGTGCAGCGCCACGACCGTCTTGCCCGTGCCTGGTCCACCGCCGATGGTGGTGGCACCGCGGCTCGGCGCCCGGATCGCCTCGTCCTGCTCCTTCTGGATGGTGGCCACGACCGAGTGCATGGTGCTGTCGCGGGCCCGGCTCAGACTGGCGAGAAGAGCGCCTTCGCCGACCACGACCATGCCGTCGGGAGCGTGCGCGGCGTCGAGGAGGTCGTCCTCGACGCCTACAACCTTGCTCCCGCCGCAGCGCAGCACCCGCCGGCGTACGACACCGGAGGGGTCCTGGGCGGTGGCCTGGTAGAACACCGAGGCCGCTGGGGCGCGCCAGTCGATCAGCATCACTTCGCGGTCGGCGTCGCGTACGCCGATGCGGCCGATGTAGCGGGGCCCGTCGGTGCGCAGGTCCAACCGGCCGAACACCAGTCCGTCGTGCGCGGCGTTGAGCGCGGCGATGCGCTTGGAGGCCTGGTAGACCATGGCGTCGCGCTCGACCAAGCCGCCCTCGTGCCCGAGGTGGCCGCGGGCGTACCCCTCGTCCCTCAGCGCGTGCGCGACCCTGGCCGACTCGGCGAGGCGCTCGTAGATGGTGTCGACGTAAGCCTGCTCGTGCGCGATCTCCTGCCGAGTCTGCTGCTCGGTCGGTACGCGTGTCGCATCCTCGCTGGATCGCTCTGTGTTCGTTGCTGCCACCGGACTCCCTCATGCGATTTGCGAACGCCCAAGTCTACGCGTCACCACACCGATCTATTCCCACAAACCCCCACCGGGAGATTCGTCGGCGATCCGCGCTCACTCGACCGGGGCGTTACGGTTGGTCTCGGGGTCGGCCGCTGCCCGCAGGAGATGCCGTGCCCCGTCGCGCCGTGACAGCCGACACC
>Ga0136614_10002195_pt1 | contig 12046 bp, 13 predicted proteins | sample AntDrymUQ2792106_2_FD_106643 | JGI IMG/M metagenome (GOLD analysis project Ga0136614, IMG submission 106643) | Polar desert sand microbial communities from Dry Valleys, Antarctica - metaG UQ279 (21.06) | ecosystem: Environmental > Terrestrial > Soil > Desert | place: Antarctica: Dry Valley...
CGCTAGGGCTGAGCCCGGGCCAACAGCTCCGCCTCGTGGTGTTGCCCCAGGCGATGCGAGTTGCCATTCCTCCCATCAACAACCAGTACCTCAATTTGTGGAAGAACACGAGCCTCGCGTTCGCCGTCGGCTTTCCCGATCTGATCAACATCTCGACCACGATGGTCAATCAGGCGGGGCACGCGCTCGAGACCTTTTCGCTGGTCGTGGGAACCTATCTCGGCACGAGCCTGCTCATCTCGGTTGCCATGAACGCCTTGAACCGTGCGGTCGCATTGAGGGGTGATACGGCATGAGCGGCGCAGCACCAAAAGGCCCACGACTGGGTCTCGGTCTCTCAGAAGACGTTGATCTCCTCAGATTCGAGCAACAGGCGCGCGCGATCGAGGCGGCCCCAGGGCCGGCACCGGCGACCCCTCGGGAGTGGATCCGTCAAAACCTGTTCTCCGGTCCCGTGAACTCCCTGTTGACGCTCGCCTCCGGAGTATTCGTGTTGTTTCTCGCCTATCAGATCCTGAGCTTCGTGTTCGTGTCCGCGCAGTGGGAGGTCGTCCAGGTCGGCATGAGGGGCTACATGATCGGGAGTTTCCCGGTCGACGAAGCGTGGCGTGTGTGGGCCTCCGCCTACCTCGTGATCATCCTCGCCGGGTTGTCATACGGCGTGTCGGCGCGCCGCCTGCGTCCGTCCGCAGGTCAGGTCGCGGTGGGGGCCGCCGCCGCGGCGGTGGCAGGCGCTGTCGTCTTCTTCACCGCCCAAACCCCCCTCGTGCGGGGCCTCGCGGCCGGCGCCACCCCGGCCGCGATTGCAGGCGCCTTGGTTGGCCGGCTGTTCGGGAGGAAGATTCTCAGACCGCTCATCGTGGCGTGGGTGCTTGTCTTCCCCGCCATCATGATCATCGTTCGGGGCTTTGTCGGCGTGCCCCCGTCAGAGTGGGGAGGGTTCTTCTTCAACATAATCGCCGCGACGGTTGGCATCGTGGCGTCGTTTCCGCTTGGTCTTCTCCTTGCGCTGGGGCGACGGAGCGAGATGCCCGTGATTCGAATTGCTTCGGTGGGTTTCATCGAGTTGTTCCGCGGGGTTCCGCTTGTGGCGTGGCTGATCTTCTCGAAGTTCGTGGTGGATCTGCTGCTGCCCCCGCAAATGGTGATCCCCGACATCATCAAGGCCTTCCTCGTAATGACGTTCTTCAGTGCGGCCTATATCGGGGAAATCGTCCGTGGCGGCCTTCAGGGAGTCCCTGCGGGCCAGTACGAGGCCGCAAGGGCCCTGGGGCTGTCGACAACACGCATGATGGCGTTGATCGTGCTCCCTCAAGCCTTGCGTTCTACGATCCCTGCGATGATCAGCCACTTCATCAGCCTGTTCAAAGACACTTCGCTGTTCGTGGCCATCGAGGTCACCGATCTGCTGGCCGCCGCCCGCCGCTCCGCCTCGAGCCTGCTGTACTTCGGAACCGACATGGAGACCTTGTTGTTCGCCGGGCTTATCTTCTGGGCCGTTGCTTTTTCGATGTCCCGGTGGAGCCAGCGCCTCGAGGTACGCCTCGGAGTGGGAAGGCGCTAGGCCGTGGCCGATCGATCTGCCACAGCGGGCATCGGGGAGGCCGGTGACGACCGACAGATCGTAGCCAACGACGTCGTCAAGTCCTTCGGACACTTTCAGGCGCTGAAGGGAATCTCGATGGCTCTAAACAAAGCCGAGACCGTCGTGATCGTCGGCCCATCGGGCTCCGGCAAATCGACCTTCATTCGGACGATCAACCGGCTCGAACGTCACGACGCCGGCCGCATCTTCGTCGGCGGCATCGAGCTGACCGACGACATTCGCAACATCGCGCAGATCCGCAGCGAGATCGGAATGGTGTTTCAGTCGTTCAATCTTTTCCCCCATCTCACGGTCCAACAGAACATTGCGCTCGCACCTCGAAACGTCAGGAGATGGCCGAAAAAGAAAGCCGAGGAGAAGGTCATGCAGCTTCTCGAGCGCGTCGGCATCCCCGAGCAGGCCAACAAGTACCCTGCGGAGCTCTCAGGGGGACAGCAGCAGCGGGTTGCAATCGCCCGGGCGCTCGCAATGGAGCCCAAGATAATGCTCTTCGATGAGCCGACCTCCGCCCTCGACCCAGAGATGATCAAGGAGGTGCTCGACGTCATCGAAGAGCTGGCCGAGTCGGGCATGACGATGATCGTCGTGACCCACGAAATCGGCTTCGCACGCCACGTGGCCGACCGGGTCATACTCTTCGACGACGGCCTCCTTATCGAGGAGGCACCGCCGAACAGGTTCTTCGAAGACCCTCAGCACGAGCGCACCAAGCGGTTCCTGTCCCAGATCCTCTAGTGCACCTGCGCGTTGATCTCGTCGCGCCAGGGCGCTCTGATAGATTGTCTGGCGTGCCGCACCGGTAGCGGCCTCCGTCATTGCCCGCGAAGTTACCTGCGCAAGGGAGGTTCGCTCATGTCTTCGATAGAGGTGCGTCCATTCCGTCGAAGCGACCGGGAACAGCTGACCGCTCTGGTGAACTCTCACGCGGCGGCCGTTGTCCCCGGCGCGTCGGTCTCCGTCAACACCGTGATGAGCCAGTTGGAACGGGAACCCGGCGAATTCATCGTCGACCCTGGGTGATCGATCGAGCGACCCTCATCGCGGATCAGCGAGGTCGCGTCGTGGCGGCCGCGCACCTTTTGCGCTATGCGTCCGGGCATGAGATCTCCGAGTCGTATCGCGATTTGGCGGAGATCGGTGGTTTCTCTATTGGCCGGAGGCTCCGTACTGGCCCGACTCGGATGAGGCGCGAGACGCTCTCATCGCAACCTGCCTTGCCGTGCTCGACCGATGGGGCGCGCCGAAACAGTGGGCCGACGGCACGTTGCCCGTGCCCGGCGTCTATGGAGTTCCCGAGCAGTGGCCCCACATCCGCGCTGCCTATGAACAGGCCGGTTTCGTACACGAGGGAAACACAGAGATTGTCTACCTCGCCAAAGTGCACGATTTGCTGCACCCGGGGAACCCTCCCGTACATGGAGTCAGGCTACGGCGCTCAGTTGGAGTCAACGGAACCCGGTTATCTGCTGCCTTTGGAAACGAGATCGCGGGCTACATCGAGGTGGATTCGCTAGGGGACGCAGGAAAGCTCCCGCGCAATGTGGGAATGGCCGATATTGGCAATCTCCACGTCGCCGAGGAGTATCGTCGTCGCGGCTTTGCGAGGTGGCTGGTCGGGCAGGCAGGCGAATGGTTGCGTCTGGCTAAGGTTGCGAGCGTGCTCGCCTACGCCTTTCCCGAAGAGGACGGGTGCACAACCCTTCTCGAGGCAATGGGCTTTTCAGAGCTCACACGTACCGAACGGGGGTGGTTGCGAAAGCCACGGTGAAATCTGACATCCGCTCTCGCAATCTGGGCGCATTCGCCCCATCGCCCTTCTTGGCCTTACTCGGTCACCGAGTGGCTTGTTTTGGATTAAACAAGGCTTTGGTTTATCCAACCTCCGACAACCTGGTGGTGGTCGGCCCACGCATCCCACACGTCCCGTGCCCATGCCCGCACCAGCGCCAAATGCTCCTGCGCGGCGCCCGCTGAGAGCACGTCCGCTACGGTCATGCGCCCGGACACCCGGGGCGGCTCGAGCCAGTGAAAGGCCGGCCGATTGACCATCCGCTTGTGCAGTCTGGGCCCATCGCCGGGATCGGCTCCCCGTTCGAAGACGAGGCACAGAGTTATCAGGTGCAGGCCCACCGACTGGGTTGTTCGCCGCTCAGGCACGCCCGGGTGTTGCACCGCGTACGCGTCCACGGTTAGCTGGTGAGCCCCGAAGTACTCGGGGTTGTTGAATTCGCGCGCCAGCAGCTCCCCGAAGAGCGCCCAGCACGACGCAGACGAGCCGAAGTATGCGTGCGTCGGTCCGTCGCTCATCGGCAGAACCAGTCCACATCCGGGACATGGCTCGGATCGGGCTGCCGGACTTCGTTGCGGCGGCGAGCCCGGAAACCGGGTCCCAGAGTGAAACGGAGCTTCAGTTGGCGTCGCTGCCCGGTCTCGACTGCCGGTTGAGCAGGTCCTTCGCAGACTGAGAGATGTGTTCCTCCAGAGCCCTGTCGATCGCATCGGGCATTCCCGATCGCAAAGCTTCGAGCACAGCACGGTGCTCGTCGACGATTTCACTCAACCTTTCATGCCGAGGAGCGAGGCGTGCGAACTGCACACGCAGCCGGGGCGAAACGCTGCGCCAGAGCTGGAGGGTATGACGCAAGCCAGAGGAAACCACCACATGCTCATGAAATCGATGGTCGGCCTCGTTGATGAGCCCTATGTCCTCCATGGCGGCCCCGGTGGCCATGTCGGCGATGTACCGCTCGAGCCGGGAATCGTCTTCTTCGGAAAGGTGTTGCGCCGTCCGCTTAAAAGCCTCCTTCTCCAGTACAAGGCGCACGGGAATGAGAACTTGGTTCAGTTCCTCTTCCGAGATGTCGAGCACGAACGAACCTCGGTTCGAGAAGTGCTCGATGAGTCCCTCGCTTTCTAGTTGGCGAAACGCCTCACGGAGTGGTCCTGGGCTCACTCCAAAAAGCGTACAGAGCTGTTCCTGTCGCAGCCTGGCGCCCGGCGGCAATTCACCCGACACGATGGCTTCTCGCAGTGCATCGGCTACCTGCTGGCGCACCGATCGCGTCGGCTTCTCGAGATGATCGAGAAAGGGAAGCTGTGTCATCGTCTCCAGGATAGGCGGTCGGATCTCTAGATGCTCTCTAAATGCTGTAGCGTCTGACTGCCTCCGGATCGAGTCGCACCCCGAGACCGGGAGAAGAGGATATGGGCAGAAAACCTTCATCGTCCAACTGCCACGCATCGACCATGAGATCGTCGACGTAAGCGGAGCCGGCCATGTACTCGACCATGTCGGTGCCCGGGAACGCTGACGACAATTGCAAGTCGACGGCGAGGCCAATCGCAGTGTTCCAGCCATGCGGAATCATGCGAGTACCCGATCGCTGCGCGGCCCAGCTTATTCGTAAGACTTCACTTATCCCACCCGCTTTTGTTACGTCAGGCTGAACGATGTCGAACGCTCCTGCGGTCAGCCATTGCTCGAAGGGTTGGCGCCGCGTAAAGACCTCGCCCCCCGCAATCTGAACGGGTGCGGCGCGCCGTAATGCCACATAGTCGTCCAAGGCATCCGGGTGCAACGGCTCCTCGAACCACTTGACCGCGTAGTCATCGAGCATCCGGGCCGTCCGCAAAGCCCATTTGTAACCCTGCTCCCAGAAGGCATCGCTGGCTCCGGCATCAACCATCAAGGCGGCGTCCGGCCCCACTGCGTCGCGGGCCGCGGCAACGATCGATTCGTCAGCGCCCTCGCCGACGCGGCCGAACGGGCCCCAGCCGACCTTGAACGCGCGAAACCCTGCTTTCTTCAGCTCGAGGAGGTGCTCGACGAGGGGCTCGGCGTCCTCGGCCAGAACCGAAGCGTAGGGGCGCACGCGTTCGCGGTAGCGTCCCCCCAGAAGTCGCCCCACGGGCTGTGCAGTCGCCTGACCCAGGAGATCCCAGAGCGCGATGTCGATGCCACTGATCGTGTGGGTAATCGCTCCCCCACGGCCGAGCCAAAAGCTGTTCTGGTGGAGCTTCTCGGTGACCCGCTGAGGTTCGAGTGCATTCTCTCCCTCGTACAGGGGCTGGAGGACCTTCAAGGCGCCCCGGACGAGGGCGTCGGTGGTGTAGACGCTCCCGAGTCCCACGAGCCCCTCGTCCGTGTCAACCTCGATGAGGGTATGGGCTACATCCGAAGGACGCAGCTCGTGGCTCCACCCGCCCTTGGGCGTGGCGCCCGACAGTCCCGTCGCTCGCACCTCTGTGATGAGCATCAATTGACCCTTTTGGGAGATTATCTATAATCTACACCCTGCGCGCCGTTCGGCAAGGCGTCAACCCGAGCTTTGGGAGGGAGTTTCACATGAGGTTTCACCACGGTCCCCTGAGCATCGGGGCGCTGCTCCTGCCGCTTCTGATGGTCTTCCCCGCCTGCGAGCAGGGGGGAGGAGATTCAGGCGACACCGACTCCGACGCTCCCAGAGAAGAGATCTCCATTACCGCCGTCTATACCGGAGCCGAGCAAAAGGCCTTCGAGGCGGTCCTGGACGCTTTCATGGAAGCCAACCCGGGCATCGAGGTTGTGTACAGGTCGGCTGGTGACGAGCTGCCGACAGTGCTCGAAACCGCCGTCAGGGGCGGCAATCCGCCGGACCTGGCGATGCTCCCGCAACCGGGTGTAGTGGCCGACTTTGCCGGCAGAGGCGAGCTTCAGTCGCTTGACTTTGTCCGCAAGGCCGTCGTGGACAACCTCGGTGAGTACGCGGTTCAGCTCGGGACGGTCGACGGGGACTTCTACAGCTTCCTCGTCTTGACCAACAACGGGTCGCCCATTTGGTACAACGTGGACCTCTTCAAGCAGGCGGGCGTGAATCCACCCGCGACCTGGGAAGAGCTTCTCGAGGCGGCCGAGACTCTGAAGGCGTCGGGCGTTTCCACCTATTCCTTTGGCGGCGCCGACGGGTGGACGTTGTCGGCGATCTTCGAGAATATCTACCTGCGGACAGCAGGTCCCGAGAGATATGACCAGCTGGCCAAGCATGAGATCCCGTGGACTCACCCTTCGGTCAAGGAAGCGCTCCGGTACATGGGCCAACTCTTCGAGGACCCGGACAACATCGCCGGCGGCCCTCAAGGGGCGCTCGAAACTGACTTTCCGACATCCGTAACGCAGGTGTTCTCGGAGCCTCCGAGAGCGGCGCTGACGATCATTGCGGACTTTGCCTACGGAGTAATTACCGATTCGACCAGCGCGAAACCGGTCTCGGACTTCAATGTCTTCGATTTCCCATCGATCGAGGGCTCCGAGCCCGCAGTCGTTGGCGGCGGTGACAGTGTGGTCATGTTCACCGACGGCGAAGCGGCGCGCGCCCTGGTGGAATACTTGACGACGGTAGAGGCAGCTCAAACCATCGTCACCGAAGGTCCCTGGTCGTCATTGCACACAGGGCTCGACCCGAGCGTCTACCCCGATCCAATCCGTCGTGGTACCGGGGCCGGACTCCTCGAGGCCGAGATCTTCCGTTTCTATCTCGCGGACCTCCAGCCCCCTGAATTCGGAGCAACCGTGGGTCAGGGACTATGGAAGCTTTTCCAGGACTTCCTGCTCGACCCGGACGACGTAGATGGCATCGCTGTCAAGATGGAGAAGGCGGCCGCTGAGGCGTTTGAATAAAGAGAGCCGCCTGCGAGTGCTTTCGCCGGCCGCAGGCAAAGCCCAGGGGGTCGGCGCGAACGGAGCTCGAGGCCGGAGGAGCTGGCGGGCGCATGTTGTGCCGCTGTCCTTTGTGGCGCCTGCTGCCCTCCTGCTCGCCGTCTGGCTCATTTATCCCGTCGTCTACACAGTCGTTCGAAGTTTCTTCGATCGGTCGGGAGCGCACTGGATTGGGGTGGACAACTACATCGAGTTGTTCACAAGCGATTTCCTTGTCACAGCAATCAAGAACAATGCGCTATGGGTCGTCGTCGTCCCTGCTGTGGTTACTGCCTTCGGCCTCATTCTCGCAGTCCTCACCGAACGGATCAGCTGGGTTGCGGCTTTCCGGCTCGTTGTCTTTATGCCGATGGCAATTTCACTCTTTACCGCAGGCGTCATCTGGCGCCTCGTCTACGAAAAGGCACCCGACAGGGGGGCCCTGAATGCAGTCATAGCCGCCGGTCAGGAAGCCGTTCGCCCGGCCGGGGAGCTCGCCGAGGCCGTTCCATCGACGGATTCCGTTCGAGAACTACCAACTGGGGGCCTTGCGCTAGCCCAGAACCTTTCGCGCGGTGATGTGGCATTGCTCGGCTTGACCCAAATCCCGGAAAGCGAAGTGCCAGAGGGAGCCGTGGAAGCAACACGGCCGAACCCTCTTGCAACCGGAATCTCAGGCGTGGTCTGGCGCGACTTTCGCCCGGGTGGAGGAGTGCCTGGAATGGTGGAGCGCGGGGAGCTTGGGCTGGCGACCATCGCTGTTGAAATCAGAGACGAGCGAGGCCAAATAATCTCCGAGACGACGACCAGAGCCGACGGCACGTTTGCTTTCGACCAAGTGCCGAGGGGAAGCTACGTCGTCTCCGTTGCCGAACAGAACTTTGTACGGCCCTTCGAGGGTATCTCGTGGCTTGGTCCAAGCCTCATCACACCCGCGATCATGATCGCCTACACCTGGGTGTGGACGGGCTTTGCGCTGGTCGTGATCGCCGCCGGTCTAGCCGTGTTGCCTCGAGAGCTCCTGGAGGCAGCGCGGCTCGACGGAGCCAGTGAGAGCCAGGTCCTCCGTCACATCACAGTCCCGCTCCTCGCCCCCGTTCTAACGGCGGTTTTCGTCACAATGCTTATCAACGTTCTAAAGGTCTTTGATGTGGTCCTCGCCATCGCGCCCGGCTCGGTTCAAGACGACGCAAACGTCATCGCTTTAGCAATGTGGCGGACCGCTTTTGGCGGCAAGAACGACTTTGGGCTTGCTTCCGCAATCGCCGTTTTGCTGCTCGTGCTCGTTCTGCCCTCGCTCTTTTTGAACATGCGGCGATTCAGGCGGGAACTATGACGGCGGCGGGCACGGCAATCAACAACCGGGGGTCGCCTCGTTCACCGATAGCGACCGCGCTCCTCCGTTCGGTCGCCAAAGCTCCGCTGAACATGCTCCTCGCCACGGTGGCAATCCTATGGCTGATTCCGACCCTCGGCCTCTTTCTAACGTCCCTCCTGTCCCCCGTCGAAATCAGCCAGGGAGGATGGTGGCGGGTCTTATCCCGGCCGGCCCTGTTGACGATCAAAAACTACAAAGACATTCTCGCCAACGAAGCGATTACCTCGGCGCTCACCACTACCCTCTGGGTGTCGATCGGCGCCACCGCAGCGACTCTTCTCCTCGCAGCATTCACGGCTTACGCCTTTGCCTGGCTCGAGTTCCCAGGCCGCGATTGGCTCTTCCTCTGCATTGTTGCGTTGTTGGTCGTGCCGGTGCAGATGACGCTCATTCCTCTCTTCGCCCTGTACAACGATATCGGCCTGTTTGATACGGTCCTCGGGCTCATCCTTTTCCACACGGCTTTCGGGCTTCCGTTCTCGATCTTTCTACTGCGAAACTTCTTCCTCGGTATTCCCAAGGACCTCTTTGAGGCGGGACGGATCGATGGTGGATCCACGTTGCAGCTCTTCTGGCGCATCGCTCTTCCACTTGGCCGCCCGGCGCTCGCGTCCCTGGCGATCTTCGAGTTCTTGTGGAACTGGAACGACTTCCTCATCGCTCTTACATTCGGCCGAGATACACAGGTCGTGACCGTCGCGATCTTCTCGCAGCTCCGCCAGTACGGATCGAACATCGAGCTGATAGCGCCCGCTTCATTTCTGTCCCTTGCCCTTCCACTGGTGGTTTTCTTTGGCTTCCAGCGCTCGTTTGCAAGCGGACTCTTAGCAGGCTCCATCGACTAGAGCCATATGTACCCGAACCATTCCAGCCGAACGTCGAGATCAGTTCTACAAGGCAGAGGAGGCAGCCGGTGCTTAGCAGAGATGAGCAGACGACCATGAGACCCGTTGTCCTTGGAGGAGGTCAGGTCGGGAGCAGCATCGATTCCCCCGACTGGCCGATATGGAATCATCGCGAGCGCGACCATCTCGAGCGAGTGCTTGAAAGCGGCTGGTGGGCCTTTGAGGGTCCGGCTGAGGCCGAGTTCGAGCAGCGGTTCGCCGGGCTCCAGACCGCCCGTCACGGGCTCTGCGTCGCCAATGGCACCGTTGCCTTGCAATTGGGGTTGGAGGCGCTTGATATCGGCGTTGGAGATGAGGTGATTGTCCCGGGGTTCACGTGGCAGGCAACGGCCGCGGCAGTAGTGGATGTCAATGCAATGCCGATACTGGTCGACGCAGACCCTGAAACCTATTGTCCGGACCCGAGTGGCATCGAGCGCGCCATAACGCCCAGAACTAAAGCGATCATCGTCGTCCATCTCTACGACAGTCTCAGCGACATGGATCGCATACTCGAGATCGCCGCCCGGCACCACCTCCACGTCGTGGAAGATTGTGCCCATTCCCACGGATCCCAGTGGAACGGCCGCGGCGTCGGATCCGTCGGTGATATCGGCACCTTCAGCTTTCAATCGAGCAAGACACTCACTGCGGGAGAGGGAGGTTTCGTCACGACCAATGACGATACGCTCTTTGAACGTCTCTACAGTCTCCGCAACTGCGGCCGTCGCAAAAAAGGCCCTATCACCTCGACGACCCCTGCTGTGCAAAGCGGCAACTACCGAATGACGGAGTGGCAGTCTGCGATACTGCTGGCGCAGTTGGAGCGCTTCGAGGAACAAATGAGCACGAAGGAACGAAACGCCGAGATCCTTGACGCGAGCCTGGGACGGATACCGGGTATCACGCCAATGAGACGTGACCGTCAAGTAACGCGGCGCAATCTCTACGCCTATGTCTTCCGTTATTCCGAAGAGGAGTGGCAGGGCCTTTCCTGCCGGGCCTTTCGAAAGGCGATGTCAGATGAAATGGGCTTCGAGTTCGGCGCGCCCTACCGTCCCCTCAACATGTCATCGCTTTACCGTCCACAAACCAAGAAGCGGCATCACCTGAGTGATCAATACTGGGATGCTCTGGACCCAGGCAATTACGCATTGCCCGTTGCCGAGCACGCTTACCATCACGAGGCCGTGCGCGTCCTCCATCAAAACCTGCTCACGAATTCGCGGAAGATCTCTCAGATTCCCAAAGCAGTCCAGAGACTTCGCGGCTTCCTCCCTGAGCTGCTCGACTGGGAGCGAAGTCTGCCCGAAGGCGAGTGGGGCGCCCCTCCTGAGTGAACAAAGCACTCGATGCCCTCACGCGACCCTGGCGCCCCATTTAGCCTCCGAGCGTGCGTCTTCGGTCAGCCGACGTGTGCGCGGTCGCCGATCCAATAGCGCGGACCCGGGCCGAGGCGGGCCGCACGGTCATCTGGATTCGAGAGCTTGCAGCGGTCGAGTGAGAGGCAGCCGCAACCAATACATTCCGTCAGCCCGGTTTTGAGACGTTCGAGTTCCGCGATCCGCTCGTCGATTCGCGAGGTCCACCTGCTCGAGAGACGCGACCAGTCGCGGCGGGTCGGCGCGCGGTCAGGAGGAAGTTTGGCAAGCCCCGCGCCGATCTCCGCCAGCGTCAGCCCGACACGCTGGGCGAAGACGATGAAGGCGATGCGGCGGAGTACCGATCGCGGGAAGCGGCGTTGGCCCGAGCCTGCCCGGTGAGAGCTGATCAGGCCTCGCTCCTCGTAGAAGCGCAGCGCCGACGAGGCGACGCCGCTTCGCCGCGAAACCTCGCCGATCGTCAGCAGGGTGAGCACAGCGACAAGGAACCACATCTGTCCGCTTGACTTCAAGTTCACTTGAACTTGTAGGCTCTCTCGACACCGGAAACCGACCTTCCAGGAGGCGCTCATGACCAAACAAGTAACGGCAAGCGAGCAGATCATCGAGGAGGTCACGTCATGGCCGGGCGTCGAGGCAGGCCCCGGCGACCGCGGGGAGTTCGCTTTCAAGTTCGGCCGTCGGGAAATCGGCCACCTGCACGGCGACGAGGCCTTCCACACGGGGTTTCCCAAGGCCGTCTGGACCGACTTGCACGAGCAGGGCCGGATCGACTACCACCCCGTCTTCCCCGGCAAGCCGGGCTACGCGGCGCGCAGGATCGAGAACGAGGACGACGTCCGCGACGTGATCGCGTTGCTGCGGCTCAACTACGACCGGGTGGCCGCGCGCCAGAGCCCGCCGGTCAAGGCCCCCGAGTGATTCTGATCACCGGGACGACCGGCCATGTCGGTCGACAGGGGTGACGATCACCCCTCGGGAGCACAGGCGCGTTTGTGAATGTTGTGGAACCTGACCGCGTGGGCTTGCGACAGACGCCGGTCAGCGGCGTCGAGCAGAACCGAGCCCACGACATCTGCGTGCGTCGTGCGCACGACAGCGCGGTCAGACGCACGATCGAGC
>Ga0136614_10002197_pt1 | contig 12043 bp, 16 predicted proteins | sample AntDrymUQ2792106_2_FD_106643 | JGI IMG/M metagenome (GOLD analysis project Ga0136614, IMG submission 106643) | Polar desert sand microbial communities from Dry Valleys, Antarctica - metaG UQ279 (21.06) | ecosystem: Environmental > Terrestrial > Soil > Desert | place: Antarctica: Dry Valley...
CTCGTACCGCTCTTCTGTGACGGCGGCGTTCGGCTGGTACTCGCCGGCCACGAGCACAACTTCCAGGTCAGCGTGGCCAATGGCATCACGTACGTCGTGTCGGGTGCCGGCGGGAACCTGCGCGAAGGGCAGCCCGAGCACTTTGCCGAGGCGATGACCAGCGCGTGGGTCGGACAATCCCACCTGCTGCTCGTCGACCTGGACGGGGAAGAGGCCCGCCTCACCCCGGTGGCGGGACTGTTGCCCGACGGCAGCCTGCACCTGATGACCCCAGTGACTCCGAGCAATCAGATCATCTGCCCGCCCATCACGGTCACGGCTCTACCCTGACCGGGTGCCGGAGGGCGACAGCATCTATCGCGCGGCCCGGCGGCTCGACCGGGGGCTGGCGGGCCGGACCCTGGCGCGCACGGACTTCCGGGTCCCGCAGCACGCCACCGCTGACCTCTTCGGGCAGACGGTGTTGGGCACCGACAGCCACGGCAAGCACCTGTTCACCCGCACCGACGCCGACCTGACCCTGCACACGCATCAGCGCATGGACGGCTCGTGGACCGTGCTGCGCCCTGGCAAGCGTCTCCCGCGCCGACTGCAGCAGGGGGTACGCGTCGTCCTCGCAGCCGCCGACGGACACACGGCCTACGGGCTGCGGCTGCCGGTCGTCGAACTACTCGCGACCCGCGACGAGCACCTCGTCCGCGACCACCTAGGGCCTGATCCGCTGCGTGACGACTGGGACCTCGACGAGGCGGTACGCCGGCTCGCATCCGTGCCCGAGCGGCCACTCGTGGCTGCCTTGCTCGACCAGTGCAATCTGGCCGGGCTCGGCAACCTGTGGGTCAACGAGACCTGCTTCCTGCGCGGTCACAGCCCGTGGACGCCGGTGAGCGACGTCGATGTGGTCGCCGTTGTCCGGCTGGCGGCCAAGATGTTGCGTGCCAGCGCGTTCGGGCGCAGCTCCGCTCAGGCGACCACCGGCGTGACCCGCCCCGGCGAGGACCACTGGGTCTACGGCCGGACCCGCGAGCCCTGCCGCCGCTGCGGCACCCCGATCCGGCACGCCGGTGAGGTGCCAGGGGATGCCGAGCGCCGCCACACCTGGTGGTGCCCGTGCTGCCAGCCCGGACCTGGCCCGGGGCGACTGAGCCGGGCTGACACGCGGCGGTAGTTTTGCCCCGTGACTGCCTCCGGCCGCCCCCATGTCGTCGTCGTAGGCGGTGGCTTCGGCGGTGTCGCGGCGGTCCGCGCGTTGCGCGACGCGGCCGTTGACGTGACCCTGGTCGACCGCAACGCGTACAACACGTTCCAGCCGCTCTTGTACCAGGTGGCGACGGCTGCGCTCAACCCCGGCGACATCACGTTCTTCCTGCGCGCTCTGCGCGGTCGGCAACAGAACGTGCAGGTCCGCAACGCCGCTGTCACCGACGTTGACCCGAAGGCACAGACGGTGGGGATGGAGAACGGGGAGACACTGCGCTACGACTACCTGATCCTGGCCACCGGCGTGACGACCAACTACTTCGGTGTGCCCGGCGCCGCCGAGCACTCCTTTGCGCTCTACACCAGGGCCGAGGCGCTCGCCATGCGCGATCGGCTCTTCGCCCGCCTGGAGGAGGTGGCGACCAACCGCCCGGAAGCCGGCGTCAATATAGTGATCGTCGGTGGTGGGCCGACCGGTGTCGAGATGGCGGGGTCGCTCTCCGAGCTGCGAAACGTCGCGCAATCGGTCTTCTACCCGGAGCTCGACCCGGATCGGACCCGCATCGTCCTGGTCGAGATGTCCGAGCATCTGCTCACCCCGTTCATTCCCCGGCTGCGGAAGTACACAGCCCGCACGCTGGCCAAGCGTGGTGTGGAGCTGCGGCTCTCGACGACGGTGAAGGAGGTGCGCGGCGACGGGGTGATCGTCAACGACGGGGAGTTCATCCTCGCGGACCTGGTCATCTGGGCCAGCGGCATCAAGGCGGCCGATGTCGTGTCCGGCTGGGGTTTCCCGCAGGGCAAGGGTGGCCGTATCGAGGTCGACGACGGGCTATGCGTCAAAGGGTTCGACAACGTCTTCGCGGTCGGCGACATCGCACTAACGCCGCTGCCCCAGGTAGCCCAGCCGGCCTTGCAGGGTGGCAAACATGCCGGCCGCCAGATCGCCGCGCTGGTGTCTGGAGAGCCCACCAAGCCGTTCAACTACTGGGACAAGGGCATTCTTGCCGTAATCGGCCGCAGCTCCGGCGTGGCGCAGATCAAGCATGTGCCGGGTTTCGCGGGCCTGCCGGCCTGGTTGGTCTGGATCTTCATCCACATCGTTTACCTGCTCGACAACCGCAACCGGTTCTCGACACTGGTCAACCTGTCGGTGCGGTACATCTTCTGGCGGCGCCACCCCGTCGCGATCGTCGGCGAGGTCCCGACGCCCGCGGGTCAGGCTCCCACCCAGAGCACCTCGACGTCGTAGGCACGGATCTGTGGGTCAGCGGTGAGCCGCGCCCCTCGAGCCCGGCCTGGGTGATCAGCAGCCGGTCGAACGGGCTCGGTGGTGGTCGGGCAGATCTGCCACAGCGAGCGTGGGCGCAAGCTCGACGGCCATCGGCGTTACGCCACTGGATGACAACCGCTTCGGCACATAGGTCGCCGGTGGTTCGCGGAGTTGCAGCCTGCCGATCCGGTACTTGATCGCGATCTCCCAAGTGCTGGACGCAGAAAGCAGCAGCTCATTGCGTCCGTTCTCGAGCCGCGGCAATTCAGCGCTGACCCGCCCGGGGTCCTGCTGGAGTCAGAGCCACACCTGCGTGTCGAGAAGCAGTCTCACGTCTCAAACGCCCGCTGGATGTCGTCGGGCAACGGCGCATTGAAGTCCTCCGGTACCTCGAACCGACCGGTGTCCAGGCCGAACCGTCGTTGCGCGGAGCCCGTTGCCGGCACCAGTCGCGCGACGGGCTTACCGCCCCGCGAGTGTGGACTAAATCAATGACTAAGTCAGAGTAGTCGCGCGTCCGAATGGGGGCCCAGGCCGAAGAGCGGTCGGCACGGCGCGAGGCCACTGACGGTGATGCCGGCTGACTGCTGGCTGCCGATCCACGAATCGCGGGTGAGACGCAGGTGGACCATGACGTCCACACCGTCGCCCCGCCGGTCCAGGGTCTCGCCGTTGGGGCGATAGCCGAGAGACCGTGAGACACCCAGCGAGGCATCGTTGTCCTGCCAGGCGGAAGTGATGGCGGCCCGCGCCTCCAGCGGTCCGAAGGCCAACGACAACACTGCCTGGCGCATTCGCTTCCCATGTCCCAGGCCGCGTCTCGCCGGCACGAGGAACGACGCCGTGTCCACGGTGCGCAACCGGACGAAGTCGTTGCCCTCCAGCTCTTGGACACCGATCGGCACACCATCGGCGAGGACGACGAAGCTGAGACGCCATTCCTCCGGTTTCCAGGTGCCGTACGCCTTCCAGTACCCCTGATGCACGACGATGCCGCGGCCGATGCGCTCGCTCGCTATGTCGTACCGGGTGGCGGCCGGGTTGAGCTCCACGTCGTCGGGCAGCAACTCCGCAATGACCACCTGATCGGCTTCGTTCATCGGGCGAAGCTCAAGTGGGGGCGCGCTGATGCGCAGGTCGAAGATCGGCCAGTACGTGTGGGCCATGCGGCGGTTGGTTCAGTGGATGAAGCGGATCGTCAACGGATACCGGAAGTCGCTGCCCTGCGACGCCCGGATCCCGCCGAGGATGACGTAGATCAGATAGAAGAGGCCGTACAACGGCAGCAGCACGAAGCCGATGAGAAAGAGCATGGATATGACGAACAGGACGGTGTAGACGAGCGCGTTGATCTGGAAGTTGAGCGACTCGATCGCATGCCGGCGTACGAACGGCGAGCCGTTGCCTTTGATGAGCAGGACGGCCAGCGGTGCCAGGAGGCCGAGCGCGAACCAGGCTGCCAGGAAGCTGCCCAGGTGTGCCGCCATCGCCCAGTTGCGGTCGTCTGAGGTGGTCTCACCTGCCGGGCGGGTTTCCGGTTGCTGCGACCCCGACGCAGGCGGTGGTGGCGCTGAGGGGTACGGCTCGTACGATTCCTGAGGAGTGCTGTCGCTCGTGGTCATGTCTCTAGTGAACACCCGGATCGCCGATGCCGTGAATGCCTAGCATTGCTATCAGCGGAGGTGGCAGCGATGCCGGGCGTCGCGGCGTACGTGAAGAACGACCACCTCGGATTCACGATCCCGCACGCCCACAACGGGCAGACCCGCCAGTTGGTACCAGACTTCTTGGTGCGGATTGCTTCGCGGAACGACGTCGAACGCACGCTCCTTGTCGAGGTGTCGGGTGGTCGCAAGGACCAGACGGCTCGGGAGCGAAGGCGGCGACGGCTGAGGCTTGCATCCGGTGCTTAGGTACAGGCTTACGGTTCAGGCATGCGTGATCACGAGGAGGTCAGCGGGTTGGTGCCGTCGGCGTGTACGTTGCCGACCGCAGCCCATCCGGTACGCGTGGCCGAGTTCGACGACCTGTTCAGAGCGGCGTTACGCACTACTGAACGGTGCGGTCCCACCCGCCTGGTCCTGACATTCGCATCGGCGCCGGGCCGGGTCGAGATGGTGCGGGATCTGACCGAGCGCGAGGCCGAATGCTGTTCGTTCCTCACCTTCGCGCTCGCCGAGCACGCAGACCTGCTGCTCCTCGAAGTCATCGTGTCGTCCCCTCATATCGACGTGCTGGACGCCATCGCCGAGCGAGCCTTACGGGTGAGTGGGCTTGTCGGATGAGCGGTACTGGAATGCGGACCGGGCAGGTCGCCGAGGCTGCGGGGGTCAACGTGCAGACTCTGCGCTATTACGAGCGACGAGGACTGCTAGTCGAGCCGGAGCGCACGCTCGGCGGGCACCGGCTCTACCCGCCGGAGACCGTCACCGTCCTGAGGGTGATCAAAGCCGCACAGCGGCTCGGCTTCCGGCTGGAGGAAGTCGCGGACCTGCTGGAGGCCAGCCAGCACCGCCACGGTGCCCGCCGGACTGCTGGTCTTCAGACCCGTGCAACGGCGAAGCTGGCCGAGGTCGAGGCCAAGCTGGCCGACCTCGCCCTCATCCGAGACACGCTGCAATCGGCGCTGGACGCCGGGTGCGACGACCTGATCGTCTGCGCCGACAGTGAATGCTGCCCCCTAACGATCGACGATCTGGGGACGGAGTCCGCGAGTCACGGGAGGGTGCGTTAAAGGACGTCGAGGACGCGCCTCGCGAACTCACCGGTGGGGTCCAGGTCTGGCCGGAAGTCGGCGAGGCTGAGCCCGAGCAGCTGCGGGGACTGTGCCAGCGGCTCCAACACGGCGGCGAATTGATCCCAGTCGAGTCCCCCGCGTTGCGGATAGGTGACCGCCGATAGTGATCTAGGGTCCAGCACGTCCAGGTCCACGTGCAGCCACGCCCCCTGACCGGTGCTCGCCAGCCACGCCGCGGCCCGCTGGCCTGCGGTCGACGGGTCAACCGACATGGTCGCGGCATCGATCCGTCGAAGTGCGTTCGGGAGCCGCGCGAGGTCGGCAGCGGCGCCCTCGTCCGGTCGTTGGTGCGATGTCCGAGCAGGATCGCGTCGCTAGTCGGGGTGCCCGTCGAGGAACCACAGTCCAGCTGAACCCACCTGCCTGCGCAGCGCGGGAAAGACCCCAAAAAGGGATGCTGCAGTCCCCGCCGACGACCAGGGCCCGGAGGCCCGGCAGGTCGTCAATGGCCGCGGCCAGGACATCGGCCAGGGCGCTTGCCGCTCGCACGGTTTCCCAGAAACCTAGTACGCCAGTGTCATCATCTCGCTGGGCGGTTTCGATCAGCGTCGTGGCGTCGCCGAGATCCCGACCTACCAGGGAGGAGATGCCAGCCTTGTCGAACGCGTCCGGTGCCTCCTGTTCGCCACGGCCGGAGCCGGAGCAGTCCCATGGAGCACCCAACAGGAACCAGTCACCGGCGATCATCCGCCCCTCCCTCTTCTGATGAGTCGTTGTGGGCGAGCGCAGCGAGGCGCTGCACTGCCTTGTCCAGGTCCGGCAAATCGTGCTCGACCGTTGCGCGGAGGATCGACCGGGACGCATCGAAGTAGCGATGCGTCAGCCGATCACGCATACCTGCGACCTGCTCCCACGGGATAGTCGGCTCGTGGGCGAGCAGGCCACGTGGCAGTGCCTTGACCGCTTCTCCAATCTCGATGAGCCGCACGCGCACCGCATCGAACACCAGGGCATCAGACAGATCACCTCGAGCAACGTGAGCTCGGATCGCGATGATGGCCGCCGCGATGTCGTCCAAGCGCTGGATGTCACGGCGGGTCAAAGCGCCACCAGCTCCGCCATGACCTCATCCCGCACATCTGGCTTGAGGTCTGCCACAGGAACCAGGTCGACCCGGGCTTGAAGGAGCACCTCGAGCTCACCCTGCAAGCGCATGAGTCTGAATAGCCCTGTCTCAGGTGAGAGGTCGACCAGGAGATCAACGTCGCTGACCTCGCTGTCCTCCCCGCGGGCAACGCTGCCGAAAACCCGCAGGTTGGACGTTCCACTCGCCGCTGCGAGGCGCTTTAACTCGCTGCGATGGGTGCGGACTCGCTCCCCCAGCGGCCCCCGCAAGCGCCAAAGTGGGGACGCGGCTCGACGGACTCGCAGTTCCAACTCGTGCCCGGTGGCCGCCACCAGACGGCTCAGAACTGGGATGGACGGCTGACGAGCGCCAGATTCGTACATGCTGATGACGCTCTGCGGCACCCCGGCTCGGCGGGACAACTCGACTTGAGAAAGTTCGGCTCGCTTGCGCGCATGGCGCAAGAGATCGGCGGCCGATATACAGTGCGAAGGCATGCGGCACTATAGCGGATCGTCGATAATCCCAAGACGGTTAACTTAGCGCTTGCTACCCCGGCCGTTCCCACCACCGTCGTCGGGGAGGATCGCGGTCAAGGTGATCAACCACTACGGCGACGAGGTGCTGAAGGTGTACGAGGTGTGATGGAGGCGTCGTCGGTGCAAGAACTGTATGACGAGGCTGCGCTTGAACTGCAACGCCGCAATCCCGACATCGTTGACGAGGTCAGGGACGGGTCGCGCGGCTTCAGCTCGAACGCGTCCAAGACGGACGGCCGGATCTTCGCCATGATCGTCAAGGACGAGCTGGTGGTGAAGCTGCCCCAGCAGCGGGCTGACGAACTCATCGAGATCGGCGCGGGGCGGCGATTTGATCCTGGTTCCGGCCGCCTCATGAAGCAGTGGGTGTCGCTGACACCCGCCGACTTGTCCACATGCACGCTTCTGATGGGTGAAGCGCTGGCCTACGTGAGCAGCAGCCGGAGCTAGGTGACGGAGCCAACCCGCACGGCGATCTCACCGCCGAGTCGGGCCGGCGCCGTCAGCGCGAGGTCGTCACCGCTCCAGAATCGCCCCGGGTCGTACCAGTTGGGCTGACGGCCACCGGGCAACATGCCCATGGCCCCGTAGGTGATGGCCACGACCTCGGCGCAGTACGCGGCCTCCAGATCGCTGGCTCGCGGTCGCGGCTTCGTGGTCGGCAGGCGCCCTCGGAGCCAGCGAGAAGCGAGTCGAGTCGTCGAAGGGAATGGTGCACCGTCCAGGCGCGCGATGGTGCGCAGGAGGGCATCTTCGACGTCGCGGGTGACCGGGGGTTCGAGCTGGCGAAGGTATGCGTGTTGGCCGTATTTCGTGGCCCAGACGAGTACGGCCCGCCGCAGGTCGTGCAGCTGGACGCCACGGTGGTGTGTGCCCGACCAGACATCGGGCAGGGACCTGCCGAGCTCGGCGTGCCACATCAATGGGGGCAGGTCGTCGATGACGACTGACATGCCGACGTGGTTGACCGGGCTGTTGGTCGTGAGCCGGATGGCTCGGTCGGCCATCCGACGGCCGCGGAAGAGCCACACGTCTCCCGAACGGGTCAGGTCGACTGCCTCGTCGAGGCTGATACCTGCACCCGGCACGGTCGTAGCCTAAGGAGATGCGCTGGTGGAAGCTGCTCGGCCTCGCGGGCTTGGTAGGCGTCGCCGCCAGCGGGGTGGTGATCGCTCGGGCGGAGCGGCAGCGCCGCGCCTACACACCGGAGGAGATCCGAACCCGGTTGCACGCCCGGCTAGCAGAGGACGAGTGACGTCTCTCCCATAGGTTGTCTGCTAGCCACGTCAGTGTTCGCCGAGGGCGAACGGCTGCGGTGGGTGTGATGGTCTGCACGACTCGTTGCGGTTGCGGGAAGGTGCGCCAGCCGGAGGTTTGTTTGGTGTCGTTGCACGCTTCGCACAAGCCCTGGCTGTTGGTTGCGGTGGTCGTCCCACCCCCGGGCGGCGGGTAGCGGGTGGTCGAGGTGGCGGATGGGGGCGTCGCACCAGGGGGTGCGGCAGCGCCGATCGGCGGTGATGAGGAACTGGCGGAGTTGGCCGTCGAAGCATCATCGCCTGGCAAGGAAGCTGTGGAGGGAGGCGACTGCCGAGAAAACCTTGCCCTCGCCTGACCCCAGCACGGACGTAACCTTGGGTCGCGTGAACGCCGGTCCCCGAGGCATCGACCACGCCGTCGACCTGATCGCGGGGCGCCGCGTGCTGGCGCTGACCGGGGCCGGACTGAGCACCGACTCCGGCATTCCCGACTATCGCGGCCCCGGCTCTCCGCCGCGCACGCCCATGACATACGCCGAGTTCGTGTCCGGTGAGGCCGCCCAACGCCGCTACTGGGCTCGCGCACTTGTCGGGTGGCGGCAGCTGTCGTACGCCGACCCGAACCCTGGACATCACGCACTCGCGGCGCTCGAGCGCGGTGGAGTCGTCACCGGCTTGATCACGCAGAACGTCGACGGGCTGCACAGCCGAGCCGGCCAGCACCAGCTGATCGACCTCCACGGCCGCGTCGCAAACGTCGTCTGTCTGACCTGCCGGCACAGCAGCAGCCGCCGCGAGGTGCATCGCCGGCTGTCGGACCTCAACCCGCACGTCGCCGATCGCACCGGCACGATTGCGCCCGACGGAGACGCGGTCCTCGACGACGTCGACGGTTTCCAGCTGGTCAGGTGCGCCTGCGGTGGGGCGCTCAAGCCTGACGTCGTCTTTTTCGGCGAGAACGTGCCGCGGGATCGGGTGGCCCACGCGATGGGTTGGCTGGACCAGGCCGAGGTGCTGCTCGTCGCCGGCTCGTCGTTGCACGTGATGAGCGGCTTCCGCTTCGTCAGGCGGGCTGCCGAGGCAGGTATCCCGGTCATCATCATCAACCGCGGTTCGACCCGCGGCGACGCCCTGGCCACCCGCAAGCTGGAGATGGGCTGCGCGCAGGCGCTGACGGACCTGGCCTATGCGGTGCGTGCGCCAGACTCGGCCGTCCACCATCAGCCAGCGTAGGAGGGACTCGTGCCGCACGAACGTGCCGGTCAGCCGGCTGGGCTCGACGACCTCGTAGACGTCTCCGCCGTGGTTGCCGCCTACGAGAGCCGGACGCCAGATCCGGAGGACCCCGCACAGCAGGTCGTCTTTGGCACATCCGGCCACCGCGGATCGAGTCTGGACGGGTCGTTCAACGAGGCGCACATCCTCGCCATCACCCAGGCGATCTGCGAGTACCGCAAGCATCAGGGCAGCGATGGCCCGTTGCTGCTCGGTCGCGACACTCACGCGCTCTCGCTGCCGGCCTGGCACACCGCCCTGCAGGTGCTGATCGGCAACGACGTCACCGTCCTGGTCGACGCCCGCGACGGGTTCACCCCTACGCCGGCCCTGTCGCACGCGATCCTGCGCCTCAACCGTGAGGGCCCGCACGGCAGGGTCGACGGCATCGTGGTGACCCCGTCGCACAACCCGCCCCGCGACGGCGGGTTCAAGTACAACCCGCCGCACGGCGGACCGGCGGACAGCGATGCCACGGCATGGATCGCCAACCGCGCCAACGCCTTGCTGCGCGACGGACTTTCCGGTGTGGCCCGGGTCGCCAGCCCCAGGGCGCGTGCCGCCTGTGGCGAGTACGACTTCCTCTCCCACTACGTCGACGACCTTGACTCCGTGATCGACATGGCGGCGGTCCGCGATGCACGGGTGCGGATCGGCGCCGACCCCATGGGCGGTGCGAGCGTGGCCTACTGGGCGGCGATCGCGGAGCGGTGGGATCTCGACCTGACGGTCGTCAACCCCGACGTCGACCCGCGCTGGGCGTTCATGACCCTGGACTCCGACGGCCGGATCCGCATGGACTGCTCGTCGCCGTACGCGATGGCGTCGCTGATCGGGCAGCGCGATGCGTACGACCTGGCGGCCGGCAACGACCCCGACGCCGACCGGCACGGCATAGTGACGCCCGACGGCGGGCTGATGAACCCCAACCACGTCCTTGCGGTCGCGGTCGACTACCTGTCCGGGCACCGAGACTGGGATCTCGAGGTCGCGATCGGCAAGACGCTGGTGTCCTCGGCGATGATCGATCGGGTCTCCGTAGGGCTGAACCGCCGGCTGCTCGAGATGCCGGTCGGGTTCAAGTGGTTCGTCCCGGGACTGCTGGACGGCAGCATCGGCCTGGCCGGGGAGGAGAGCGCAGGCGCATCGCTGCTCCGACGCGACGGGTCGGTGTGGACCACGGACAAGGACGGCATCGCGCTCGCGCTGCTGGCGGCCGAGATCAGATCGGTCACAGGTCGCAGCCCGAGCGAGCTCTATCGGTCGCTCACCGAGCGGTACGGCGACCCGGCGTACGCGCGCATCGACGCACCCGCCGACCGGGAGCAGAAGCTCCGGCTGTCTCGGCTGTCGGCCGGGGCGATCAGCGCCAGTCAGCTGGCCGGCGAGCCGATCATCGCCACGTTGACGCGCGCGCCCGGCAACGGTGCCCCCATCGGTGGTCTCAAGGTGATCACCGAGCACGCCTGGTTCGCTGCCCGGCCGTCTGGTACGGAGGACGTCTACAAGATCTACGCGGAGTCGTTCCTAGGCGCTGACCACCTGTCCCAGGTGCAGGAGGAGGCGCAGCAGGTGGTGACGGCGGCGCTCGATGGCTAGCCAGCCGATGAGTATTACAACGGTGTAGTTTGCAAGCCGCCACGCCGAGCCGGTCCGAGGTTTTCTGTTACAGGTGTTTCCAATGGGACCCAAGTGAGGCTACGGTCGCTCTTCGTGTCCGTTCGCGTGCAGTCCGCTCCTCGTCGGCTATGGCCAGTGCTCGGCGCCGCCGCGCTCACCGCAGCGCTGGCAGTCGGGCAACCCTGGCCCGCCGCCGCTGACGACGAGACGTCCCCGACCCGCTCGCAGGTGCAGCGCGCGCAGGACTCGGCGCGCGACGCGGCCAGCCAGGTCGGCATGGTCAAGGCGCAGCTCGTGATGGCCGGCGCTCGCCTGGAGGAGACGTCGCTGGCCGCCGCCAAGGCGGTTGAGGCGTGGAACGGTGCGCGGTATCAGGTGGCGGAGGCCCGCCGCGCGGCGATCAGCGCGCAGCGGACTGCAGATGGTGCGTCCGCGGATGTCGCCCGGTTGCGCGAGACGGTCGCAACGACGACGGTGCGCAGCTATGAGAGTGGGGGGTCGCTGAGCAGTCTCGGGGTGCTGCTCCAAGGACGCAGCACCACAGCACTGCTGGACCAGATGAACGCCTACTACAGCGTGACCGGGGCCCTGCAGTCCGACCTCGGCGGGTACGAGTCGGCCGAAGCGGTTGCGGCCGTGCTGCAGGACCAGTCCGAGCGCGCCCTGGACGAACAGCGGGCCGCGGCGGATGAAGCGGTTGCGGCCAGAGCGGCGGCGGAGCGGGCGGTAGCAGCCGCAGAGTCCGCTGTGACCTCGATCAATGCGCAACGCGATGCGCTGATCCGCCGGCTGGCCGCCCTGCAGGACATCTCGGTCCAGCTGGCGACCCAGCGGCAGGACGCGCTCGAGCAGCAGGCGGCCCGAGAGGCGGCCCGAGAGGCAGCCCGAGAGGCGGCCCGAGAGGCGGCCCGAGAGGCGGCCCGAGAGGCGGCCCGAGAGGCGGCACGGCGGGATGCGGACAGCCAACCACCGACGAGGCGGCAGCCGCAGCTCCAGCCCCAGCCCGACCCCCAGCAA
>Ga0136614_10002198_pt1 | contig 12043 bp, 9 predicted proteins | sample AntDrymUQ2792106_2_FD_106643 | JGI IMG/M metagenome (GOLD analysis project Ga0136614, IMG submission 106643) | Polar desert sand microbial communities from Dry Valleys, Antarctica - metaG UQ279 (21.06) | ecosystem: Environmental > Terrestrial > Soil > Desert | place: Antarctica: Dry Valley...
GGCGCGCCCCGTTCGGTAATCGTTTCGTCCGGTTTGGACGCCCTCGTCCACACGCTTGAGGGATTCACGAGCCGCAAGGCCACCAGCGCCTCAAGACTCTTTTCAAGGGAGGCATTTCGTCGGATCATCAGCCACCTGGGACCTCTCGCGGATGACACGCAGTCTTTGAGTGACGCGCAGGAGATGCAGGTCGGGGCCGCATTCGCTATGCTCGGAATGGCGAACAGCAGCAGCGGTATCGCTGGCGCGATGTCTTACCACATCGGGACACACTTCAAGGTCGCGCACGGTGTAGCAGGGGGTGTTTTCATTCCTCAGGTCATGCGTCTCGTGCACGAGCATGGATGGCACGGTCTGGCCGACCTCGCCGATCTCCTTCCGGACGGGCCGGGTGGAGCACGAACCATTGCAGCACGCAGCGCACGAGTCGTTGCTGCGATAGAAGCGCTTGTCGACAGAGTGGGGATGCCGCAAACGCTCAAGCCGCTCGGAATTGGTTCCGACGCTCTCGAAGGTTGCGTGACTTTCGCAAACACCACGATGCGAGGCGCGCGCGATTTAACCCCTGCGGTGCTTTCTGACGACGTGATAGCCGGTTGGCTCGAGAAAATGACATCCGCAGCTTCCAACTAACGCTTCACTATCATTGTCTCTCACTTCCAATTGACAACCTATTATGCCGGGTTTTGAGGTAGTCGGCGCCGAGGAAAAGCAGGCGCTCATTGACTTGTTCGACAAGCAGAACGGAATCCTTTTCCGTCACGGATTCGACGCTCTCCGAAATGGTCGATTTCAGGTTCTGGATTTCGAGCGCGAGTTTGCGGATTACGTCGGAGCGAAGCACGCATTGGCCGTCCAGTCGGGAACCGCCGCTGTAAAAGTCGCGCTGAAGGCAATCGGAGTCGGTAAGGGCGACGAAGTGATCACTCAGGCGTTCACGTTCATCGCGACCATGGAGGCAATTTTCGATTGCGGAGCGACGCCCGTCATCGTGAATTGCGACGAAACGCTCAACATGAATCCGGTCGAGCTCGAGGCCAGGATCACCCCGCGAACCAAGGCGATTTGCCCAGTGCACATGCTCGGAGTTGCGGCGGATCTCGATCCTATCTGCGCGGTTGCCAGAAAGGCCGGGATCCCTGTTTTCGAGGAGAATTGCGAAGCCCTCGGGGCAAGGTATGACGGCGCGTTCCTGGGGACGATCACGGAGGTTGGAGCGTTCAGTTTCGATTTTGGCAAGGTCATCACTTGTGGTGAAGGCGGTATGGTGACAACCAATGACGAGGAGACTTACAAGCGAGCCCGGGAATACCATGATCACGGTCACGAGAGCAATCCTGCACTCCCGCGCGGGCGGGACACGAGACGCATGTGGGGCTTCAATTATCGGATGACCGAGATGCAGGGAGCGGTCGGAATCGCTCAGCTCCGCAAGCTGGACATGATTCGCTCTGCCAACGAACGCAATTACAAGCGGCTCGAGAAAGGACTCCAGGGCATTCCCGGTCTCGGCTTCAGAGCCATTCCATCCAAGTGTCAGCCGCTTTATGACACCCTGATCATCAACTTTCCAACCGCGGAGCAGACGTCGGCGTTCGTCGCAGGCATGGCCCAGCAGAAGCTCGGGACCAAGAACATTCCTGACGCCGCGGAATGGCATTTCGCAGGTTATTGGGACCACATGGCTGAAGCCCTTGGCTACACGAAAGAGTGCCTTTGGGAGGCATTCGCTCCAACCCAGGCCCTGCTCGCCCGGAGCGTCTCGTTGCCAGTAATGGTGAAGGAGAGAGAGGCAGCGCTCGATAGTCGAATCGAAAAGTTGCGCGCTATAGCGAGCAGCGTTCTCTAGTTATGCATCGCTGACCAGGTCTCAGCCGGTATGATCTGAATCTCGCGGTTCCCTGAAGTCCGGAGCCGCCTGGGTCCAGAGTATCGTCTTGAGCGATTTCCTCGCACTAGCGGCATCCCATGCAACCGCGAAATCCTTGAGTGGGTATGAAGTCTTGAAAAACCACTCGAGATCGAGGGCGGGAAGGAGCTTGATCGCCTCGTCAAAGTCACTTCGCGAACTTCCCACAGATCCGACAACTGTCTTGTCATAACCGACAATCGTTTCGAAGCTGAACTCGCGCCTCGCATAGGGAAGTCCGAGTAGCAGAAGCGTGGCGCCGGCGGCGGAATCTTGTACCAAAGCGCTCAGAGCGTCGGGGTCGCCCGTAGCCTCAACGAAGACCTGGAACCGATCGAGGGCCGACATCTCGGTCTGCGTGCCAATACCGGATCCCTCGAAGTATCCGAGGCGCGCCGGATCGCGATCAAAAACGGTGACGTGCTGCCCTCTATGTGCGAGCACACGCGCCGCCAGATGTCCGATGCTTCCAGCGCCGATCACCGCGACTCGCAATGGCGCCGGTGAATCCCCAATGGATTGTTCGAGTCGGCGGAGCGCTTTCAGTACTACGGCGAGGGGCTCACATAGGCATGCCTTCCAAAGCGGAACGTTTTGTGGAACCTTGTGAACGAACCGATGAGAGGTGACCATAAACTCTGCGTATCCACCATCGCGGCCAATTACACCAACCTCGCTTCTTTCGGTGCATCCAATCTCAAACCCACTTTGGCACGCAGGACAGCGGCCGCATCCCTGAATGCATTCCACAACCACGGGAGTTCCCAGCTCGATGGCGTCTACGCGAGCCCCAATGGCCACGACCCTACCCGAGAATTCATGGCCGGGTACAATCGGGTACTTGGCAAGCCCGCTCTTGTAATAGCCAAGTGTGCCACGGAACACTTCGATGTCGGTCGCGCATACCCCTTCATACTCCACTCGGACCAGCACCTCACTGGGCCGCAGGTTGGGCAGCTCGACGTCTTGAAGCTCAGCGCGGCCTGGGCCTGATATTACGACCGCCTTGTAGTCGTCGTTGAACATCAAATGGTGGCGTTTCGAGGGATTCTGCAGCGTCGTTTCATCGAGCGTCCCAGCAACGATACCGCATAGCTTCTCGTATCGAAATCGAAGAATTTCACTCAATCTACCGACGAGACGACGCTCTCGGGCCGCCCAGCGGACGTCTCCCGCCAGGGACCGGATTTCTCGCCATACATCACCTGGCAGGTTGAATCGGTCGCGAAGGCCAATCAATCTGGCAGCGAGCGCCTCGCGATGAAACCGCCTGCGAAGCTGGGGCCAGCTCTCCGCGTGCGAATGGTAGATGCAAGCGTCCGGTTGGTAAACAACCTCGTAGCCGGATTCCATGAAGTGCTTTGCCCATTCGATGTCCTCCAGCCCCGACAAGGCCTCGTCAAAATGATGAGTGTTCCACAGGTCGCGCCGAATGGCTGAATTGGCGTTGTTGGCGAAGAAGTGTGGCGCCCTGAGCGCACGCCGCTCGAGGCCGAAGGTGCGCAAGAAATCCACAACCTCGCTAAGTTTTGAAGCCGAGTCGCCGACTTGGCGGCCGTAAACCATGGCTACGCGTTCATCGCGAAACGGCTCGACCAGCCATTGGAGCCAATTCTCATTCACGGGCGCAGCATGCGCTGAAATCATCGCAATGTATCTGCCAGTCGCTCGCGTGATACCGTAGTTAAGCGAGTATCCGAAGGTGAAATCATCCTGCCCGATCTGGAATACATGATCTGCTTCTGCTGCGGCAATCTCACGCGTATTGTCGAGCGAGCCAGAGTCGACGACGACGGTCTCGAAATCCCTATATGTCTGGCGGTTTAGCGCAGCGAACAGCTTCGGAAGGTGCTTGCTCTCGTTGAAAGAGCGGATTATGACCGAGGTTTCCGGCATTAACTTAGCGAGAGATCGGGAAAATGTTTCCTAAGATCTTCAAGCAACTGGGCGATCGTGTTGCGGTGAACGCGCTCGACGGCCTCCGGACTGCTGTTTGCGTTGTGCGGGGCCATCCAACAATTCGGAAATCGGCGCAGCGGACTGTCGACCGGCAACGGCTCGTCTTCGAAAACATCCAGACCGGCCCCGCAAATCTTTCCCGACTCGAGCGCGCGAATCAAGGCGGCCTCATCGATGATGGGCCCGCGCGCCGTATTTATTACGAACGCACCAGTCTTCATTCGGGAAAACGCAGCTTCATCGAGCAAATGGTGCGTTGTGGGATTCAGTGTCGTGTGAACGGTGATAACGTCCGCGCGACTCAACAGATCCTCGAGGGACGTCATTTCAATCGGAGTGCTCTCGAGAAATGCCCGCGGCATTGTGATTACGTCGGTGCCAAGAATCCGTCCGCCGAAGGCGGCGGCGCGCCGTACTACCGCCTTGCCGCAATTGCCGACCCCGATTACGCCGAGCGTCAGCTCTCTCATGGCGACCAGCTGTGGCTTGACCCACTCGCCGCGCCGGATGGCTGCGTCCATTTGCGCACCCTTGCGCGCGTGGAGAAGCACATAGCCGAGCACCGTGTCCGCTACGGGCTCGCTAAAAGCATTGGGAGTATTGCGCACCGGTATTCCGCGCTTGCGCGCGGCGTCGACGTCGATGGAATCGATCCCCGTGCCCCATTTTGAGATCACTTTCAGGCGAGGAGCAGCGGCGAGCACACGTTCCGTGATTCGGTCATCGCCGCAAATGATGCCATCTATCGAGGAGATTACTTCCAGGAGCGCTTGCTCCTCGAGCCGTTCTCGCACGCTCGCCACAACGATCTCGCATCCAGCGCCTTCGAGCTCGGAACGGTATCGCTGAATAACCGGAAAGGCGTACGGCGCCGATATGAGAACGCGCGGTTTCATCCGATAGCTTCCGCGGGCGAATAGCCGGCGAGCAACGGATCGCCGCGCATCAATTGCTCTACTATATGGATGTCCTGCACCGTATCGACGGCGTGTGTCACTTTGTCCGTCCGAACGAGGCGAATGGGAAAGCCGTGCTCCAGTGCACGGAGCATGTCGATAGACTCAATCGCCTCAAGGGGCGTGGGTGAGAGCTTGCTGTAGTCAAGGAGGAATTCGCGACGGAAGGGAATGACGCACACTTGCTTCATGGCGCCGAGCTCGGAAAACGAAACTTTGGCTCGCGCCGGAATGGGCTCTCTCGAAAAATAAAGGGCGTCGCCGTTGGAGGCGATCACGATCTTGATAGTATTGCTATCCTCGAACTCTTCGACTGACGTGATAGGCGCCGCGAGGTTCGAGCACACGACACGCGGGTCGTCGATGAGGGGCCGCAAGGCAAGGTCGATCATCTCCGGAAGGATCATCGGCTCGTCCCCCTGGACCATGACGATCACATCGGCATCGAGTCCCGCCGCTACCTCAGCGACCCGGTCGCTCGCCCGAACATGCTTGTCGGATGTCATGACGGCAGTAGCTCCGAAGCTCGCGCAAGCCTTCACGATTTCCTGGTCACATGTCGCCACGAGAACATCATCAAGCGTCGCGCACGTTTGCGTGCGCCGAAACACGTGCTCGAGCATCGGACGGCCGAGGATATGAGCCAGCGGCTTCCCCGGAAATCGTGATGCTCCCATTCTGACGGGAATAACAGCAACAACCTTCATCCTGCCACCTGGATCAAGTAAGTTGTGCACGCACGGTGCACTCAAAGGACTGCCCCGGGCCGAGCACGAGACTCTGGCCCCTGCGATGCGCCTCCGAGAGGTCCTTCGGCATGTTCGTACAAGGCTCGAGGACGATAGTATACAGGCCCCGCCATCCTCCGTACGTCATGAAAAGCCACGTAAATGGAAACACGTCGAGCGGGTAGTGGAGACGAATCGCGTGGCCTGATTCCGAATCGCGCACACCGCACCACCCTTCTGGCATGTTAGTGACATACAGAAATGCGCGCGCGCTGTCACTAGCACTGGGGATTCGCCGCAAGTCCACCGGACTTCCATCCGCGCCGACAGCCACCGGCCATCGATGGGGACGGGGCGCACTCACGATCGTTTCGTCGTGCGGATCGACTGGAACGAGATCGCCTCCCGGCAGCTCCAACCGGTGTGCCGGCGTGATATTTACGGGGAGGTGCTGCTTGAACAGGCTAACGATGGGTGAATCCGAAGTGTTGCGGATTCTATAGCGCACCACCAGCTCGTTCGACCCCGCGGCAAGGGAGATCCACTTTTCGTAAGTCGCGTCCACTGTCTCACCGTTCAACTCAAGTGCGATTTTGGCGGACTCCGCGGTTTCTGTCAGGCTCCCCACACGCCACGGCCGCCGCCACCACTCGCCATGATCCGTCAGGAAAGCGCTACCGAATTTACCAGGAGCGTCGTTTGGAAAAAGCTCCTCCCATCCCCCTGGCCAGACATCATCGTAGACCGCAGCAGAATCGACCACCGTCAGGGCAATACCCGGCCGGTGCCATATCCACTGAATATCCGAGTCAACGTGCCTGAGCGACCAAATCTTGGCACCGATGAGTGGCAGGACTTCAGCCTCTACGATCCCGTTGCCGATACGAAGCGCATCGTGACCCTGGAGTTTATGCGGTACGATGCGTAGACCGGAACTGGATTCGCGCTTGCCCCGTCTCACGCGGTCGCTATAACCCGAACGTGCGAGCTCAGACGGTTCTCGCTGAGGAAGCGCTGGAACGCGTTCCGGGCACCTTGATTTTCGGGCCGGAGGATCTCGCGAACAAATCTTGGCGGATCGATGCGAGGATTCTCGCGAATGGCGTTGCTGACGATGTCCACGTCGAGGAGCCCCGGAGTGGTCAACTCGTCCAGCCGGAAGTGTGCCCGCTCAAACAGGATTTCCATACCGCGCACAGAAATGAGATTCAGATGATGCGGAGGGTGGACGCTCTTCGACGCCTCCCACAGGGTCTGGATATCAAAGCCGGTAACGGTCAAAGTCGTCAGTATGAGCTTCCCTCCAGGTCTGAGGAGACGGCGTACACCATGCAAGAAAAAAATGGGTTCGAACACGTGCTCGAGAACTTCGAACGCGGTCGCGGCGCTCGCCTCACACTCTCCGGACTCGACATCCTCAGCGCTCTTTTCGAGAACGCGAAAGCCCCGGTTTCTGCAGATTTGGGCCAATTCCGGGCCGGGCTCGAGGCCGATCACCTCGTCGAACGCGCCGATCCGTTGAACCTCTTCGAGCAATATGCCGTATCCCGAACCCACATCGACATATCTGCCGCCGGGAGACTGGGCGGCGAGAAGGCGGGAGATCAATTCGGCACGAGGCCGAAACATCACAACCCGACGCGCCTCGGCGGTCTGATGAAAGAAGTCAGTGCTCCAAAACTTGACGGATAAGGCATCGCGGTAGAACGCTGCAAGCTGCTGAATTGAGGGACGGGGCGAGGCGTAGAGTGTCTCGCAATCCGCGCACACAGCATAGCGAAAACCGAGCTTCTTGAACGACTCCGATGAATTCTTACCGTCACAGGCCGGGCACGATACACTCACGAATCCATTCTCGTTGGCGAGAAGACGAGCCGCATCTTCCCGGGCGAGTGCGAGATACTCGTTGAAGAGAGACTGCGGTCTGATATCAGCTTCTTTCAAGATCGACATCTAAGGGAAACGGGACGCTAAGAACGGGAAACATAAGAAGGGAGCCAGTAGATCACCAGCCTAAGCGCTTCGAATCCGAATGGGCGTCACTGAGACTCGCGCTGCCATCCTTTATACAGCAGCGACCGTCACGCTATAAGGACTCCGCGCACAATTTCATCTGCGATTGCGAGAGACGCCGTTGCCCCCGGGCTCGGAGCATTTATCACGTGCACCGCTCGGCGGAGCCGCACGAATGCGAAATCCTGAACCAGTTCGCCGCCCGGGGTCATAGCCTGCGCGCGCACGCCTGACCCGCCCACATCGAGATCTTCATCGCGCAGGGCCGGCACCAAACGCCGCAGCGATTCTGCGAAAAGATGCCGCGACAGAGACCGCCGGAGCTCGGCGATGCACATGCGCGAGTGGGTTTTGACGAACCGCTGCAGCCCGCAATAACTGAGCGCGTCCCACAAATCTCGCGCACTCAGATCCCATTTTCCGTAGCCCTCACGCGAGAGCGCAAGGACCGCATTTGGTCCTGCTTCCACTCCGCCATCGATGTGGCGGGTGAAGTGGACACCCAGAAACGGGAAGACAGGATCCGGCACGGGATAGATGAGATTCTTTACGAGGTGTAGTGCCTGCGGACGAAGCTTGAAATATTCCCCCTTGAAGGGCACGATTCTGACATCCCTGCGTGCACCGGAGAGCGCCGCCACACGGTCGCTTTGCAGCCCGGCGCACCCGACCACGAAGTCCGCAGTCACCTCCTTCCTGGCATTCGACAGCACCCATCCGGACGCCCTTTCGGTAATAGCGGACACTTCAAATCCCGTCTCGATTCCACCACCTCGATTGAGGACGTCAGCCTGGAGCGCACGGCATACCGCTGGATAGTCGATGATGCCTTCCTCCGGGACATGCAGAGCGGCCAATCCCACGCAATGGGGTTCGAACTGGCGAATTTCGCCGCTGGTCAACCATCGAATGCCCGCAAGGCCGTTCTGTCGGCCGCGATCTTCGAGCCTGCGCAGCCGTTCAACCTCCCCCTCATCGACCGCGACAACGAGCTTTCCGCAGATTTCATGGGCTATACCGCGTTCTCGTGCATAGGCTGTCATCTGCCGGATGCCGCTGACGGCAAGACGGGCCTTACTGGACCCAGGGGCGTAGTACAGGCCAGCGTGCAGTACCCCACTGTTGTGACCGGACTGATGCTGGCCAACATCGTCCTCTTTCTCGAGTACGGTAACACTCCATTCGGGCCTGGCCTGAAGCAGCCTGTATGCTGTCGCCAACCCTACGATGCCGCCTCCTACAATTGCAACTCGCATGGGCCTATGAGGGTGCGGATTTAGACAAGCCGCTTATCCCTTTGCAGGAGAACTCAACCTGGTCCTGCAGGAATCTGCGCTGTTGCCCTACGGCTTCGGACAAGCACGGCGCTACTCGGCAACTTGCCCGGTGAACACTAGTTTCTCGACGGACAAGGTAATAGCTTATTCGTCGGTGATCTCGCACACATCCTGCCATTGAGGCACCGATAACCCGTCACACCCATTTTGACTACCCACAAGCTCGCACGTGACATCACTCAAGGCGTTCTTCCCGTGCGCATGAGGAACCGGCATCTCTTCCTGCTCGATGCAGCGTCGCTCGCCATCGCGCCTGCAATTGCCTTCGCAGTTCGCTTTGAGGACTTCAGCTGGCTCGGCGATAACCTGCGTATGGTTCTACCATACATTGTTCTCGCCGGCCCGTTCCGTCTCGCTGTCCTTTACAAGTTCGGGATGTACCGGCGTCTCTGGCGCCACGCCAGCATCGGAGAGCTGAAACAGATTCTTTTCGCCGGCAGCGCCGCGGCCCTTGTCGCGGCTGTCATCGGACTCTGGTTCCTTCCTCTCGCACAGATTACACCGAGCCGTGTTCCCTTCTCGGTCGTATTCATCGACGCGTTTCTTACGACCGCGGCCATCGCCCTTCCCCGCCTGATTGTCCGAACGATCAAAGTCAGGAATCGCCGTCAGAGACGGAACGACCCGGGCCGCCGTGCCCTGATTGTCGGCGCTGGCGACACGGCAAAGCTCGTCGTCAAGGAGCTCCTCGCGAACGCTGATCTCGGTTTTGAGCCGATCGGCTTCGTTGACGACGATCCAAACAAGCAAAACCATGTGCTGGTCGAGCTTCCGATATTGGGCCCTCTCAGCGCCATAAAGACGATCATTGAGCGACACGCGGTCTCCGAGCTCATTATCGCAATGCCCTCGGCACCCGGAGATATTGTCCGAAAAGTTGTGAGGGCCGGGCTCGACTGCGGCATCCCGACACTCACCGTTCCAAGTCTTCCGGAGCTGATTACCGCGAGGGCCAACGGAACGAGCCTTCGCGAGGTCGAGATTCAAGACCTCTTGCGCCGCGAACCGGTAGTGACGGATTTGGCGGCGGTGGCCGAGTTGGCGACTGGTGAGACGGTCCTCATTACCGGCGCCGGCGGCTCCATTGGCAGTGAGCTTTGCCGTCAGATTGCGCGGCTGGCTCCATCGCGACTCGTCCTGCTCGGTCACGGCGAAAATTCGATCTTCGATATTCTCCACGAGCTCAGGGCTGATTTCGCAGACGTTTCCTTGAGTCCGGTCATCGCGGATGTCCGTGATAGAAAACGCATCGCAGCCATCTTCAGAGCGCACAAGCCGCACGCGGTTTTTCACGCAGCTGCTCATAAGCACGTTCCGTTGATGGAAGAAAACGTGATCGAGGCAATCACGAACAACGTGTTTGGTACGCTGAACGTTGTTGATGCTGCGCTCGAGGCCGGTTGCGGGCACTTCGTCTTCATCTCGACGGATAAAGCAGTTCGCCCCACGAGTGTGATGGGAGCAACGAAGAGAATCGCCGAGATGATCGTCCAGCGCGCTGCCTCGAAACACGACCGGAACTTCGTTTCAGTGCGGTTTGGAAACGTGCTGGGGAGTAGAGGAAGCGTCGTCCCGACATTCCTCGGTCAGATTCGCGCCGGCGGTCCCGTCACGGTCACCCACCCTGAGATGCAGCGCTACTTCATGACCATTCCCGAAGCAGTGCAGCTGGTTCTTCAGGCCGGCGCGCTCGGCCGCGGCGGTGAGGCGTTTCTGCTCGACATGGGCGAGCCAATCAGGATCGTAGACATCGCCACCGACTTGATCAGACTCTCCGGCCTTGCTGTCCCTACAGACATTGAGATCAAGTTCACCGGTATTCGTCCTGGCGAGAAGCTCTACGAAGAGATGTTCTTCAGCGCGGAAAATGTTCTCGCTACAGACCACCCAAAAGTCTTGAGAGCGAGGAATGGAATTCTCCCCGAAGGCATTATGCGTCGAATCGAGGCTCTCGTGAGCGCGGCAGAGTCAGAGCATCCGGATGACGAGCTCAAACAGCTACTCCGGAATCTCCTGCCCGATTTTCATCCACACCCGACGCATCCGATCGGCGCATTGGAAGACGAGACGAAGGAGATTTCAGTCAGGGATACTCCGGTCACAGCAGTTCCCGCTCTCCGCGCCTAAGGAAAAGGCGCCTTCTCAGGCGCCTCGCTTTGGGCGATACTGCCATACTCAGCTTCGGGAGGGGAAAAGGTTGGACTGGCGGAACAGGCGGAGCGATTCTAATGTCCAATTCTGCCGGCCTTCCGAGCTCAGAATTCTTGGAGGCGGAATTTTCCCGACGGGTAGCAGTAAGCATCGGAGTCGCTGCTCAATGGGCACTTGCCCGACCCGAGATCTATGGATTGCCGGTATCAATTCCCGCACTTCGGCTTGGCGAGACGACTTACTGGCCTCCACGCCCCGTCAGGGCGATGACTCGAGTCGCCGCAACCACGTTACTCGCGACCCACGAAGCCTCACGAAAGGAAGCGAACCTACGGCAGTCGAATGCGATTGCATTGATCGCTGCGATCGGGGATTCTCCCCAAGTGAGACCGATACCCGCCCAGAGCTGCCGTGCTGCTGGCTATCTCAGGTTACCAGTCAGGGGCTCGCAAGGGTATGGCGAGTTTTCTGAATGCGCAGCGTGCCCTCCATTTGGGAATAACTCCGAGCTACCCGATGTCTCTTGCGGCGCTGCCTCAGTTAGCTGGAAGACTCGTTGCACCCGAAGGTGAGTGGCCAGGAGCGCAAACGCTCGTCCGCGAGCTTGTGACAGCCCACTCACTCGCGTTTGCGTGCAAGAGACCTTATCGAGATCATCGGGATTCTCCGAACTGTTGAGAGCATTTAATAGATGGATAACGCGCTCAAATCCATAGTCACACGCTGGATCTATCTCGATGACAGTCGCCCCTCCTCGGCGACCGATCCTATGATCTCTTCCTTTCGAACCATAGTGCTAAGCTGCGGTGATCTGGGCGTTAAGGTCGCGAACGCATTGAGCGCAGACGGCGCCAGTCAAGTGGTCGGACTGGTTGTTGCTCCCTACGCCCGCCGCAGGCGAACATTGCCTGCAAAGTTCCGTCACGTCATTCGGAGGCAGGGGTGGCCCGGGTTGTTCGCGGTTATTGGGGGGAAGATCGCGTCGGTCAC
>Ga0136614_10002199_pt1 | contig 12043 bp, 14 predicted proteins | sample AntDrymUQ2792106_2_FD_106643 | JGI IMG/M metagenome (GOLD analysis project Ga0136614, IMG submission 106643) | Polar desert sand microbial communities from Dry Valleys, Antarctica - metaG UQ279 (21.06) | ecosystem: Environmental > Terrestrial > Soil > Desert | place: Antarctica: Dry Valley...
CGCGAGCACCGCCTGGGCGACCTCTTCGACGGTTCGCCCTTCCACCAGGCAGATGCGGTAGAAGGACTCGACGGGGCGCGGCTCGGCGGGAAACCCGAGGAAGGTGGTCCAGGCATCGGGGATGCCGGCGTCGGGCATACGGTCCCATGTGTCGTGGCAGCGCATCAGGGTTAGCCCGAGCTCGTCGATCAAACGACGCTTCTGCGCGAGATGGCGGTCGCCGCTTTCGGTGCCCTGGTACACCGGGTAGAACGCGCCTTCGTGGGCGATGACGAAGTTCAAGCCGCGGCGCGCGGCTTCGCGCAGGCAAGCGTCGGTGGCGAGCCAGGTGGTGGCGAAGCCGCGCACCTCCGCCTCGGGATCGCCGTGCATGAATTGATCGACGGTCTTCGACCAATCGACCCAGTGGGCAAGGCGCTCGCAATGCTGACGAAACTCGATTGCCTGCATGGCTCAGCGGATGACCTCAACGGTAGCGCCGGTGCCCAGGTGGCGCCAGGCGCGATCTGCGGTGAGCGCCGGCAGCCGGTCGTGCTCCGCGAGCGCGAGGCAGGCGCGATCGCTAAATGAAAGTCCTGCGCGTCTGGTCGCGGGACGCAGGAGGCCGGCCCGATAGCCCAACACCCGATCGAACGCGACCACGTTCAGCTAACGAACAGCACGCTGGCGCGGCCGTATGTCGACACCCGCCTGGACATTGTGGCGGCTTTCCCGGGGAGCATCGACCTCCTCGTGCCGCTCGGCGAGCAGCTCTTCCACGAGCGACCGACCCTTCGGCACATAATGGCGCATTAGCTCCTGGGCCCGGCGTATCGCACCTTCCTGCGTTTGGATACGCACTTCACCGCCGATGAGGATATGTCATACGCGCGGATCGGGCGCCAGCTGGGCGAGATGCTGATTCGCTTCCATACTATGGTGCAGCGACACAGAGGCACCGACCCGGCCGGACGGCCAGAGGAATCAGGGAACATCAGGAGGCAGCGATGGACTACCGGCGGATAGGCAGCAGTGAGCTGACGGTTTCGGCGATTGGGTTTGGGTGTTGGGAGCTGGGTGGGACGAACTACGGTCCGATCGATGAGGCGATGGCGGTGGCGGCGATTCACCGTGCGATCGACCTGGGGGTGACGCTGATCGATACGGCGCCGGGGTATGGGTTCGGTCACTCGGAGGAAGTGCTGGGGCGCGCGCTGGGGGCGCGGCGTAAGAAGGTGGTGCTGGTGAGCAAGACGGCGATCAGCTGGGATCCCGTGACGTTCACGCGCAAGATGGACTCGCGCTACTCTACGGTCAAGCGGATCAACGAGGAGAGTCTGCGGCGCCTGGGGACGGATTACCTGGATCTGCTGCTAATCCACTGGCCGGACGTGGATACGCCGCTGGAGGAGACGATGCGGGCGCTGAGCGATCTGGTCACGGAAGGGAAGGCGCGGTACATCGGCGTGTCGAACTTCACGGCGCACGAGCTGCGGGAGAGCCGAGGGCACGCGCCGATCTGCGCCAACCAGGTGGGGTACAACCTGTTCGACCGGCGGTGGGAACACGAGATGTTCCCCACCGCGCAGGAGCTGGGAATTGGGGTGATGGCGTACGGTCCAATGGCGCACGGACTGCTGACGGGGGCGATGGGGCGGGAGACGTCGTTCCAGGCGACGGATTGGCGGGCGAGTGGGGTGATCTTCGGGCAGAGCCTGTTCAGCGGCGAGAATTTGGCGCAGAACCTGGAGGTGGTGGAGCGGCTCAAGGTGGTTGCAGCCCGGCTGGACACGACGCTGCCACGACTGGCGCTGGCGTGGGTGCTGCGGCAGCCGGCGGTGGCGGTGGCGCTGAGCGGGTGTCGCACGACGGCGGAGATCGAGGAGAACGTGAAGGCGCTGGAGGTGCGGTTATCGGACGCGGTGGTGGAGGAGCTGGAGGAGATCATGGCGGGGGCGGCGGGCCAGGTGGAGGAGGTTCCGGGGCAGCATCACGTGCCCGGCGTGACGCGCGGCGTGGAGGCGATCACGGGGACGGTGGCGCGCTAAGAGTGACTCCGGCGCGCCAGCCAGCGCCAGCGAGGCGGCGTGAGCCCGGGGCGCGGCGCGATCCTGCACTCCTGGTGACGCCGCTACGGTGCGCGGCGGTGCTGCTGTCAATTCACGGCCAAGATGCCGCGAACTGACAGCGTCTACGCCAGCTGGAGGTCCGTCTGGGGGAAGTCGTTGCCCTTGGCGAGGAGTGGCTCGTCTGCCAGCTTCGCGGCGGCGTAGGCGAGGCAGTCGCCGAGGTTCAGACCCGCGGGATGGCGCGACTTGCCGAACCGCCACCAGGCCGACACCGCTTCCTGCCAGTGTCCGGCACCGAACTCGATCACAACAGCATCCGAGGCCGCAACCAGCTCGGCAAGCAGCTCACCGGCGTTCTCGCCGATGCGCGCCGAAAGGACGATGCCGGCCTCGACCAGGGTGGGAGCGGCCACGGCGACCGTCTCGGCCGTGTTGATCTTGGCGACGAACGCTTCACGTTCGGGCTCGTCCAGCGCGATGGCCAGCAGCGCGGAGCTGTCGAGGATCACGCGCCTTCTGACCCGTAACCCAGGATTGCCTCCTCTTGTTGCTTGGTCAGCGCGCTGCCGCGGACACCCACGGGTAGCCGCGGCCACAGCCGCTGCTCAAGCAGGCTGACCATCCGGTCACCCCTGGCCATTCCGCTGCGGGCCAGCAGCAACCGCTGCTTGCGCTCGCTGAGAGCCTGCCGGATGGCGCCGGTCTTGGACTCGCCGGTCAGTGCGGCGATCTCACTCGCCAGCCGCTCGGCTTCCGGATCCTTGATGTTCAGCGCCATGGTGTAATCGTAGCCGAATGGTGTAGTTCAAATCGAGCTGGGCGCCGTGGCGGGCTGGCGCGCGACACGCCCGGGGCGTTCTCTTCGCCGGTTTTGTTCAGGCGGAGCGAAGACGCTCCTCAATCCGCTCCTTGGCGAGGGCAGTGGGCGTGACGCCACGCTCTTTGGCCTTAGTCTCGAGCGCGGTGAAGCCGGCCGAATCAAGCGGGACGACGACGGGGCGGGGGGAAGGACGCGGCTTGAAGACGAGTTTGACGGGAGTCATCTCGTCCAGATAGTCGGTGAAGTCATGCGTATCCCACCAGTCGGCCTCTTCCTGGATGGTCTTGAACTTGGGGATGCGGCTCTTGCCGGGGCCGGCTGCGAGTGGAGTGCGTTTCGATGGTGCCATCAGCCGCTGCGTCCTTCTAGTTGACGATACCAGCGTCGCTCACGAACGCTGGCGGCTCTCCGTTAGGACTGGCGCTCGACGAGCTTGGCAAGTTGCTCGATGACGGTGCCCCACCCATCGTAGAAGCCCAACTCTTCGTGCATGTTTCGATCGGCGTTGTTCTTGTGCATGACGTGGGCGACGTAGTCGGTGCCCGAGGGATGGTCGCGCAGCGTAATGTGGCGGTCATGAGTGGGTTCTCAGCGGGTCTCCACCCGCCAACCAGACAATTGGTGAAAACGATCCGTTCGAGTTTGTCAACGGCGAGAAAGCAGGCGCTCAGATGCGGTGAGTATTCACCACCGTCTTCACTGATCCGGGTTACGAGTGAACCGCCGGGACGGAGGTCCATCTCCAGCACCTTACATTTGGCCGGCGCCGGAACCCACCATTGCTCGAAATTCGCGCGGGCGGTCCAGGCGTTCCAATTGTCCGAGCGGGGCGCCTTGATGACACGCGAGATTGTCAGGTCGAGCTCTGGATTCACTGATTGGGTCATTTCGATTTCTCCCTTTTCTGGGTGGGGGTGACGAACCGCTCGAGCGCGGTGCACCAGCGGCCGAAGGCGGCCGGGACGGTGGCGGGCAAGAAGCCGTCGGCGGGGATGAGGGAGATGTCGCGCTCCTGGAACCAGTCGATGGTGGCGAGGCGAGGCGCCCAGCCCTGGCCGTTGATGGCGACGGTCTGGCCGGAGGAGGCGTGGTCGATCAAGATGGGCACCTCGCCGCCGATGCCGTTGCTCTGGGGCTTGAGGACCGACAGGGCGATCCCGGCCGCCACGCCGGCGTCGATGGCGTTGCCGCCGCGCTCCAGCAGTCGCAGGCCGATGGCGGCGGCGAGGTAGTGGCCGGCGGCGACCATGCCCAGCGTGCCCTGGAGGACGGGTCGGGTGGCAAAGCCCTCCACACGGCGGCTATCAGTTGAAGAGGGACCGGAGTCGGTCTCGCCGATCGCGGCCCCATGACTGTCGACCAGTCCGGCGCTCATTGTGGCCGAGGGTACCCGTGGCGTTGAGTTCCCGGCCTGCACCTACGCCGTGGCGAAACCGTTCGTCTAATTGAGGTGGCGGGCGGTGATGGGGAGCTGACTGCGAACGTGAGCGACACGCGGCCGGGTATTCGCATCCGGTTGGGGGAATTTGCGACCGAGGCGGGTGGGGCGACGTTAAGGCTCCAGACGGCGAACGCCAGAGAGGCGGTCGAAATCACGGTCGTAGCTGTACAGCTCTGTCTGTTTCTGGCGCTGCATGTGGGCAACGGCGACAGCATCCTCGAAGTCTAGAGTGGGATGTTCGGCGTAGTTGTCGAGCGCTCGTTGATAGACACGCTTGTGCGCCAACTTGAGGCCGCGGAGCGCGAGCAGCGGCGTCAGCCGTGCGCGTACCTCGGCGTGGCTGAGGCCGTAGGTGGCTCGGGACGAGAGAACGTACACGATCTCAGACACAATCGCCTCACACGTCGTGATCTGCCCTTCGCCGACCTTGACGCGTTGGAACAGCTCAAAGCAGGCGGCGGCCTTCTTCTCATTGTCACGGGTGAGATACCGAATGAAAACGTTGGTGTCGACAAATCTCACCGGCGGCGGAGCTTGCGAACGGTGCGCGCCGCATGTTCGTCTTTGGCGGTGCGCTCCAGGCGCTTAAAGTCTTCCGGCCGGCCGATTGGGCGGACTGAACCATACGCCGACTCGAGTGTGTGCTCGACGGCGACGAGTTTCACGTCATCACCGTCCACCCGGAAGGCAACCTTGCCGCGTGGTTTGGCGCCGATGAGACGGCGGACCTGGGCTGGAATGGTGACCTGGCCCCGTTGGGTCACGGTGGTTACGAACTCTTGGATACGTTTCTCTCCAGGGGCGGCCGGCTCGGGAATTCAGTCCCATTTATTCTATGCGATATCAATGAGTTTAACGACTTTCATTGCGGCCCGAGGGCAAGCTTCGGTCGTCATTGGGCGGAAGCGGAGGTGGCTGAAGGAGGGTGCGCCGCGCCGGGGAGATCTCGCTTAGTAGCGGTCCCAGTGGGCGAATTCGGCGAGGGGCTTTCGGCCGCCTTTGGGGTTCTTGGGGAGTGTCTTGCGGGCGGCGAGGTCGACGTGGCCGATGGCGACGAGGGCGCGGGCACGGCGATCGTCGGGGATGCCAAGCAGTTTCTTGATCTCGTCCGGGCCCTCGTTCTTTAGGGTGGCGAGGCAGGAGCCCAGGCCGAGTGCTTTGGCCGCGAGTGCGAGCCGTTCCGCGTAGCGGCCTTCGTCCATGCCGCCGGCATCGTCCTGGGTGACGAGCAGCAGCACGACGGCGGCGGTGGCGGCTGGTTTGGCGCCCCACCCGCCCATCTTCTGCTTGATTTCGGGGTCCCGGACGACGACGATGTCGGTGGGTTGGCGGTTGCTGCCGTTGCCAGTCCAGCGGCCGACTTCCAGGATGGCGTTGATGGTCTTTTCGTCAACCGGATCGGCGGTGTATTCACGCACGGCGCGCAGGTTGCGCATGAGCTTCAGCAGGTCGGGTGCGGACACGGTCGATTTCGTCCTTCTCCAGTGTGATCTAACGTGGGCGCGAGATTTAGTTGACGATGAGGCCGCGGAAGAGCTCGCCGGCGGCGAGGGCTTTGTAGGCGGTGTCGGTTTCGTCGAGGGTAAAGCGGCGGTTGATGAGCTCGTCGATTTTGAGTTTGCCGGCGAGGTAGAGGTCGACCATGCGCGGGAAGTCCTCGCGCATGCGGGCTGAGCCGTAACGGCTGCCGCGGAGCACCTTTTCGTTGGATTGGAGGGAGAGCGCGGTAAAAGTCACGGTCGCGTCGGTCGCGGGCAGGCCGATCAGGACGCAGGTGCCGCCGGGGGCGAGGGCGTCCCACGCCTGGGAGATGGCCTTCGTGCTGCCGACGGCGACAAAGGTGAAGTCGGCGCCACGGCGGGTGATATCGCGGATGGCGACGACGGGATCGGTGTGCGAGGCGTCGACGACGTGGGTCGCGCCAAGGAGGGTGGCCTGGGCGAGCTTGTTTGGCAGGAGGTCGACGGCGATGATCGGGTTGGCGCCGACGAGCGCGCCGCCCTGGACAACGTTCAAGCCGATGCCGCCGGCGCCGAAGATGGCCATGCTGGCGCCGGCCGGCACCTGCGCGGTGTTGAGGACCGAGCCGACGCCGGTCATGACCGAGCAACCAATCAGCGCGGCCATTTCGAGTGGCATGTCGGACCGGATGGGGATGGCGCAAGACTCGGGGATGGTGGTGTAATCGGCGTGACTGGCGACGGTACCGAAGTGATAGAGCGTCTCGCCGCGCCAGGAGAGGCGGGTGGTGCCGTCGGGGAGGGTGCCGGGCTTGGCGGCGCGGCGCTCGCAGAGCACGGGCCGACCGATGGCGCAGTAGTGGCACAGGCCGCAGGTGGGGGACCAGGAAAGAATCACCGGATCACCTTCCTTGACACCGCGCACGGCGCGGCCGGCCGCCTCGACGACGCCGGAGCCTTCATCGCCGAGCACGATTGGTGCGGGCATGTGGGTCCACGAGCCATCGGCGGCGTGCAGGCAGGAGTGGCAGACGCCGCTGGCTGTGAGCTTGACGCGGACCTCTCCCTCACGGGGATCGGCGAGGTCTACTTCCTCAACGCGGATCGGCGCTCCGCGCTCGACAACCAATGCCGCGCGTATCTTCACGACGGTGCCCTCCCTGGGGCGGCGAGTGTACGCGATCCCGGGTCCACGGCGGCGAAGACACATTGGGGGAGGAGCGGGACGCGGACGCATACTGCTCGGCGGATGAAAAGCGAGAACGTCGTCTATGGCATGTACTCGATGACCACATGGTCCAGGTGCCCGCGCAGAAACGCGTGCGCTTTCGCACGAAAACGAACGAAGTCGGTGCCGGCGGTGAACTCGGGCAGCTCGACCTCGATCTCGCCGCTCATCAGGTCCTCGAAGTCCGTATAGACGAGCCGCCGCTTCAGCTTGTCGATCAGCAGAGCGCGTAGATTCGTCCCGAGAAGCTCCGCGAGCGAAAACATCGTGATGTCTGCCTCCCCACTCCACCAGCGCGAGCGCACCTCGAATCGCTGTCTGACATGCCCGTGCTCCGTGTAGTGCCCGCGCGAGTTGATCTCGATCTTCAAGCGCACGACTGATAACGAGATCCTGCTCAACCTGTGCGTCGGTGACCCATGGGGCATGTTCGCGCCACTCAGTGATGAAGTCCTTTGGGATCAAAGGTCTGGCGCTACGTTCGCGATAACTGCGAGCTTCCAGCGCTCGATACGGTCGGCTCGCACAATTTGCTTCTTCCGTACCAGTGGCGCCACGGCGACGGCGTGGTCGCGCACGTACTGGACCAGCGGCTCGGCGACCTGACCGTGCTCCGTCACGTCCAGCAGGTAGCCAAGCCGCTGCACCCATGCGATCGGGCACAACCTCGCCGCCGCGACCAGCTTGGCGACGTCGATCGCTTCGACGAGTTCGGCGATGACCGACGCAACGTTATCGAGACCACCACATTGGTCCTCATACCCAACCAACTCGAGCGCGGTAGCTTCCGGCGATGCAACTCGCATCCTGCCGCGCGGCGTGTTCTTCTCGATGATCTGTGTCCGTTCCAGGTCTTTGCGAGCGACGAACTGGACGCGTACCTCACCGCACGCAATCGGCCGGCGGTTCTTCGCCACCATCACTTGGAAGCCTTACGGCCGCTGATGCGCGGCTCCGTGAATTTCGGCCGCACTCAAGAGGGTGCCACGTAGTACCGCTCCCGCAGATGCTCCATCAGCTGCGGCACGAACTGTTCTGGCGGAAGACATCCGAGGCGCCGATACTCCGGTGGCACGATGACGTGGAAGCCGCGATACGGAACTGCACCGCCGCCCGCAATCCCACACCAGCCCCGCCTCACACCGGAATGACTTGCATGTCCTTCTCCAGGAACGTCGCCCGCAGCCGCCCACTGCTCTCCAGCTCGAGCTTGTCCGCAAGCTCCTTCACCCGCTCCATGTGCCCCTTGGCTGTCGGGCTCTTCACCACCGATGGGTGCGAGCTGAACCACCAGCGGAAGTGCCGGCTGGCCGGCACCGTCGTCGTGCGCGTCCCGTCGTCCGGACCCAGCCGCGCATCGTAGATCGCCCGCAGCACGTCCAGGTCCGGATTCTCGTGTTTCCCATTCGCGCAGAAGATGTAGTCATCCGCCGTGATGCGCCGCGCAAAGTCCAGGTCGATGTTGTGCTCGGACGCATGGTGCTGCACCTTGAGTACGTTCACATGCAGGCTGCCACCCTCCTCCGCCGTGTCGTCCTGCAGCTTCTTATGCCACGCTAGCCCGCGCAGAATCTCGTTACGGTGCCCATCACCCGTGAGCAGCACGGACTTCTCCTCCTCCTCCTCCACCAGCAGCATTACAGAGACGAGATTGGGCAGTGTCACCTTCGCTCGGCTACCCAACACCTTCTCCGCCGCCAACCCTTCGCCCGGGGTGAGCGACTCCTCCGCGATACCCGCTCGGTTCAGCTCGAACCGCGCCAGCTCCTCCCCCTGCGCCCGCGTCAGCCGTGCGATCCTGTCCACCTCGGACGTCGCCAGGCGCTCCTCGTCGCTGCGCGCCCGCCGCCGAATCTGCTTCAGCTGTTCGCGCTCAGACCTCAGCCACTTGTTCCACTCCGTGGCGAACCGCGCCAGGTCGTCCTCGAACGGACCGATCACCCTGAGTCTCATGCTCCCCACCACCGTCGGCGCCGGCATCGCGTCCTTGACCATCACCAGTTTCCCCCCAAACTCCTGGTTTCGCGGGATCTTCATTTGGCGCTCGCCGATGCGCCTCGAAAGCTGAATCGCCTGCCCCGTGCTCGTCGCCAACTCCCGCCGCTCCGTAGCGATCGGCAGCAGATGCGCTGCCTCCACCCCGGACAGCATCGCCGCCGACGCGCCCAGCAGGTCGGAGATCGGCCCGGCGTTCTTACCTACCTGCTCGTGGAAGGCGTTGTGCCAGATCCCGCCGATTTCAGGCGGACGCGGCGCCACCGGCTCCGTCGCGGCCGGGTGACCGCTCTGTAGCTGGTGGTCGTAGACCCGCCATTCCACTTCGTCGTCCAACATCTGCAGCACGCCGCCGATGTGGTCCTCGTCCACGTGCGACACGCACACCAGGTCGATCTTCTGCCCCGCGGTCCGCAGGCGGTTCAGCGCCGACGCCACGTGCGCCGTGTACGCGAACCCCATCCCCCCATCCACCAAGAGCTGCCCTCCGTCTCCGGCGTTCGGTGTGGAGGGCGTGCCGCTCACCAGCAGGCAGTCGCCCATGTCAGCGCGGAAGAGTGTGACCTTCACAGCGGAAACTCCTTCGTCCGGTCCCGTGTCCCCCGCTTCGTCGCGAGCGCCTCCTCCAGACACCTCGCCGGGTCGATCCGGCCAAAGCCGGCCCGGTTGCGCCACGTGAAGTCCTCGCCCGGCAGCGGCCGCGACGTGCGGTGGATGATTCCCTCGATCTGCGCGCTCGTCAGTTCGGGACAGATCGCCAGCATCAGTCCGGCGATGCCGGCGACGTACGGGCTGGCCATACTCGTCCCCGTCTTTCCCACCCACAAGTCGTTGAGGCCGGCGAACCCCTTCGCCGCCACCACGTTTGTCCCCGGGGCCGCCACGTCCGGCTTGGAGCGGTTGTCGCGCGTCGGCCCCTGGCTGCTCGTAATGTGGATCCTCTCCGCGGTCTCGTCCAGGTTTGCCACGGAAACGATCCGCTGCCCGCACGCCAGCGAGCTGACCGACGTGTCATCCACGTTCGAGCGCTCCGAGAAGAAGGACGGGAAGTTCCACGTCGCGCGGTCTCCCACGCGCCCGTGTCTGCGCGGATCGTCACGCTCGATCCACCCGTGGAACCGGCCGTCGCGGACCTGGCGGCCGTGCAGCCGCACCGTCCACTGACCGGCCGGCACGCTCACCAGCGGATCTTCCAGCCGGGGCGACAGAAAGACCGTGATCACGTTGCTGCCGTTGGCCGGGTGGTACAGGTCGTTGTAGACGCTGAGCACACCCCCGTCGGGCAGGAAGAGATTTTCGATGAACTCGCGGGGCTCTACTGGACCAATCCACTTCCTCGAGTCCGGCGGCTTCACCGAGACCGCGAACCGATCCTGCGGCGCGTACCAGATCTCCAGCTCGTTCTCCGAAATGTCGGCGATGCCGTTGCCAATGACGACCCACTCCACGTCCGCGTCCAGGTCCCCCGAGGGAACCCGCCCGCTGGTGTGGATGCGCCCCATCACGTACCCCATGTCCCCCTCGTGCTCCGCCATCTCCTGCCCCGCGTTGCCCGCCGCCACGCTCACGCAACGCCCTGGAACAGCCAGCGCCGCGTCGATCCACCGGCTGATCGCGCTGCTCGCGTCGTGCGCGTGGCCGTTGGTGCCCAGGCTGATGTTGATGCTCACCGCAGTGCACCCCAGCGTCCTAGCTGCCTCCATCAGGTAGTCGACAGCGTGCGCGACTCGCGTCGAGTCGTAGAAGGACCGCCGCCGGTTCAGGTCGTCGTCGGTCAGTGCGATCAGCACACCCGCGATCTTCGCCTTGCGGCAGATGCCCGCGTTTCCCGCCGCGATGCTCGCCACGTGCGTTCCGTGCGAAGACGGGGTCTGCTGGGACTGCCGTTCGAGATCGTGCGGCGAGACGCCCAGCCCCGGCGCATCGTTAAGCGCCGCGTTCAAGTGCTCCTGGTGGAACTCGGCGCCGTAATCCAGCGGTGCCTTCGGTGGCGGCCTGCCCGCCCCGCCCTGGTCCCAGATGCGCACGAACCGCGTTGTCCCATCCGGGCTCAGAAAGTCCGGATGCGCAACATCGAATCCCCCCACGTCGATGATGCCGATCAGCACTCCCTCTCCGTAGCGGTGCTCCTCCTCCGTCCCAAAATCTCTCAGCGAACGGTCGGGCGCCTCCACGCTCTCGGCGGTATCGAGTGGGAGCGGCATCGACAGCGGCTCGCCCGCCTCCACATGCGTCACCGCGTCGCTCGCCAACAGCTCAGGGAGGCGGCTCAGTGGGAGCGTCGCGGTCGCGAGCGTGCCCCGGCGCACGGTCCCCTTGAGTAGTGGTAGGGCCGCTCGGGCCGCCTCGTTCGTGTGCACGAACACGCTAACCATCACGTCCTGCGCTAGTTCGGTGACTTGTTGCGCGCCTTTGTCTGCTCCCTTAGGATTGGGCAAGTAACTACAGATGGTGGGAACGGCTTCCTCGCCTCTGAGTGCCTGAGTCGATGTGGGTGCCACCGCTGCCACCGCATCGAGCCTGAGCTTCGCCACGTCGGCCGCCAGAGGAGTCGCCGCCGCGTCCGCCGGCTCGGCGGTCGGCGGCTCGGCCATCGCAACCGCGGACGCGTGCTCGGCCCGCAGACGGTTCACGGAAGAAGACCCGTCCGCGATCATTCGCAGCTTCGCCTGAAGCTTGGTCGAGTGGCGCGCCAGGACGGCCTGTGCCGCTTCCGCTGTGGGACCCCGAGGTTCCTCCCGCAAAACGCTGGTAGTCATGTCCGCTCTACCTTTCGTCGCCGTCAAACGCCCGCCTCAGGATACGGCAGCGCGTCTGGTTTCCGTAGTGCCGTGTCCACCCACCTAGGCAAGGCCGTGTCACAAATGGCGAACCCCCAGTTCACCAGCCGCTCCTGCGTCAGCTCGTCCAACTCCGCGAGGCGTGTCGTCGCCGCCTGTGTCGTCGCTTACGCCCGTAGGTCCAACTCACCCTACCGCCCTCTGGTGGCACAGCTCGTGCTGCCGCAGGGCGCATGAGTAACCGCCCCCGTTCCCTCTGGCTCGCCACCTC
>Ga0136614_10002200_pt1 | contig 12041 bp, 9 predicted proteins | sample AntDrymUQ2792106_2_FD_106643 | JGI IMG/M metagenome (GOLD analysis project Ga0136614, IMG submission 106643) | Polar desert sand microbial communities from Dry Valleys, Antarctica - metaG UQ279 (21.06) | ecosystem: Environmental > Terrestrial > Soil > Desert | place: Antarctica: Dry Valley...
CGTCTGCGCCTGCTCCTCGGACAACTTGCCGGCGTCGAAATCGCTCCATGGAACGTCAGTTTCCAGGTTCCAACGGACCGATTCGAGCGATCTGAACAATTCCGGGTACAACAGGGGGGCCATTGGGCTCTCCACGCTGCCGCTAAATGGGCCGCGTAACAGTCATTCGGGGTGATACACCACTCGCCGTCCCGGAGCAAACGGCATGCGCGACACTATCCAACGCCCGCAACACGTTTATCGTGGTTTATCAAGGCGTAGGCCGAGTGGTTGTGAATTGACTCAAAATTCTCGGCTTCAACCGTATAGGTCAGGATCCTCGTGTCCTTGTTGAGTGCCAACGCGACGTCGCGCACGACATCTTCCACAAATTTAGGATTGTTGTAGGCACGCTCGGTCACGTATTTTTCGTCAGGGCGCTTCAGCAGCCCCCAAAGCTCGCACGAGGACGCGTCTTCGGCGATTCGAATCTGTTCTTCCACCGTTACCGAGCTGGCCAGCTCAGCGGTTATCGAGATATGCGAGCGCTGGTTATGCGCGCCATAGTCCGAAACTTTCTTGCTGCAGGGACACAGGCTCGTTACGGGGACCACAACCTTCTGGCGAAAGCGCGGTGCTGCGCCTCCGGTCTCGGCCGTAAAGGTCAATTGATAGTCCATCAGGCTTTCAACGCCGGACACGGGCGCGGTCTTGCGCACAAAAAACGGTAACCGCATTTCTATGTACCCGAGGGGTGCATCGAGGCGCTCGACCATCCGGGCAAGCAGGCCGGTGACCGATGTCATTGATAAAGGTTCGGCATCACTTTGCAGCACATCGATAAAACGCGACATGTGCGTGCCCTTCTGATCGGCCGGCAATGCGACGTACATATCGATCGACGCGACGGATGGCTGCGGGCCGCATGCACTCGCTACGTTTACCGGATACGTCAACGACTTGATGCCGACCCGTTGAATGACCAGATTCCGCGCGTCAGCGCCCGACTGTACGTCGGGCAGAAAAAGGTCATCGGCAGCGTTCATTCAGATACGCCCGGTCAGCGGGCGTCGAGCAGGCGATCGACCTGGCTCGTCACCGCTTTGTCCAGCGGCGCGGTGTCGCTTGGGAACTGCGCCACAACCTTGCCATTGCGATCGATCAAGTATTTGTGAAAGTTCCACTTCGGCGGCTGCCCGCTGGACTTGGCGAGAGCAACAAAAAATGGGTTGGCCGAAGGCCCAGCCACCGACGATTTGGCGAACATCGGAAATTTGACGCCGTAGGTGTTGAAACAGAAATCGGCGATGTCCTTGTTGTTGACCTTCTCCTGGTTCCCGAAGTCGGCCGACGGGAATCCCAGCACGGTCAAGCCGCGCGCGGCATACTGCGCGTGCAGCTTCTCGAGGCCTTCGTACTGTGGCGTGAAACCGCAATAGCTCGCCGTATTGACGACCAGCAATACCCGACCCTGATACTGGCAAAGCGGCTGCGGCGATTCATCCTGCAACTTCGCAAAGGTATGGTTCAGCAGTGCAGGGCACGACTGCGCGATCGCAGGCGCGCTGAAGACTGCGAGCAAAGTGAACGCCGCGCTTGCGAGGCTGGGAATGGTTAATCTCTGAATGCGAAATTTGCGCATGAGGCCACATCGGAACCCAATGTTGAAGTTTAACCGCTGCTCGAGGCGCCGAAGTGGGCAAAACAATGGGCGATAAAAGGCTTGATAGACGCGTTGCCGTCGTCACCGGGGCAGCGCAAGGCATTGGACTGGCGTGCGTGCGGCGGTTTGTCGAAAGCGGCGCCCGGGTTGTTATGGCCGACATCAGCGAGTCCGGTGAGGTCGCTGCGCAGCAGCTCGGGAGCGCCGTCAGTTTTGTGCGGACCGACGTCACCCGGCGTGCCGATTGCGATCGATTGATCGAGCATGCGGTCCAGGTATTTGGCCAGGTCGATATTTTGATCAACAACGCCGGCATCGTGCATGGCGCCGATTTTCTCGACCTGACCGAAAGCGACTTTGACCGGGTGCTGCAGGTCAACCTGAAAGGTGCATTCCTGTGCGGACAATCAGCCGCACGTCGCATGATCGGCCAGGCGGCGCGCACTGACGGAGGTCGCGGCGTCATCATCAACATGTCGAGCATCAATTCGGTCGTCGCGATTGCCAATCAGGTCGCGTACACCGTCAGCAAAGGTGGGCTCAACCAGTTGACGAAGGTGATGGCGCTTGCGCTTGCACCGCACGGCATACGCGTAATGGGCATCGGCCCCGGATCAATCGCCACCGATATGCTGAAGGCAGCCGTTTTGACCGACGAGCCGGCGCGCGACCGCATCATGTCGCGCACGCCGCTGCAACGCCTCGGGCAACCCGAGGAAATTGCCAAAGTCGCGCTGTTCCTTGCGAGCGACGATGCTTCTTACATGACGGGCACGACGGTGTATCCCGACGGCGGAAGGCTCGCGCTGAATTACACCGTTTAGTTAAAACACCGTGCAAACGCTGAATCCGGCGCAAGAGCGCCGCATGTTGTTGACGCTCGCGGCCATCCAGTTCACCACGGTGCTCGACTTCATGGTGATCATGCCGCTGGCGCCGCAGTTTGCGCGCGTGTTCGACCTCAGTGCGCAGCAATTCGGCTGGCTCATTACGGCTTACACATTTGCCGCGGCGATTGCAGGGGTTGCGGCCTCTGTGGTCATCGAGCGGTTCGAGCGCAAGCGCGTCCTTCTAGCGATGTACGTCGGTTTTGTTGCCGCCGCGGTCGTTACCGCGTGCGCTCAAAATTTTCCACTGCTGCTGGTGGCGCGGGCTCTGGCTGGAATATTCGGTGGTGTGCTGTACGGCGTGATATTTACGGTGATCGGTGACACCATTCCTGAAGCCCGGCGCGGCCGCGCCACCGGCCTCGTGATGACCTCCTTCGCGATTGCGACGGTGGCGGGTGTTCCGATTGCGTTGCTGTTGTCGAACGCGTTCAACTGGCGCGCCGCTTTCTTCGTGGTGGCCGCTTCCGGCGCGATCAATGCGTTTATCGCACGCAGGACGCTGCCGAATGTCACGCCGGTTCGATTGCCGCGCGAACAGAAGCCCGAAGCCTCCATCTGGATCGATTTCATGCGCACGCTGACCTTCCCGAATCATCTGCGCGCGTTTACGTTCACCTTCCTGATGATGATTTCCGGTTTCATGGTAATTCCGTACATCAGCCTCTACATGACCGCGAACATCGGGTTGCCCGAGACGCAGCTGCCGCTGGTGTATCTCGCCGGCGGCGTTGCAACCTTTTTTACTGCGCGCTGGTTCGGTCGCTGGGCCGACCACGTAGGCAAGCGCAAGGCTTACCGCTGGATTGCATTGGTTTCAATCGCGCCGCTGCTCATCATCACGCACGCGCCCGCGCTGCCCCTTTTTGCAACGCTAATGATTGCGGTGGTGTTCTTTGTTTTCGTTTCTGGGCGAATGGTGCCCGGCATGGCGGTCGTTACCAGCGCCGCCAGGCCAGGCGGGCGCGGCGCGTTCATGACGCTCAATGGATCGGTGATGCAGATCGGATCGGGATGCGCGGCCACGTTGAGTGGCGCGTTGATACAGCGCCTACCGTCCGGTGCGCTGCAGAACTACAACTGGGTCGGCTGGATCGCCGTGGTCGCAACGTTGATTGCGGTCTGGTGGGTTGGCAACATTGAGACGCTGGACGCCCATGTCACGTTGCCGCGGGTCGAAGAACCGATCGGCTAACCGCGCGACTTCGCCACGCGCCGCTTTGTTGCCCTCTTGCGTTGCTTGGCTGGGGTTGGGGCCACGACCGACTGCCCGGCGGCACCGGCTATTCGGGCAAACTGATCCTGCAATGTGTTCCACCACGCAGCCGGATCCATTGCAGCAACGGGCGTTGCTGACGCCGACGATTTCTTCGCCGCGGTGGGCTTTGCTTTGGGCGCAGAGTCTTCCATGGGTGCCCGGCCGTGCGCCGCCGCCTTCGATTCTTCAGCGCGCATCGCGTCCAGGCCCAGCTTGACTTCGGGGGGCGATTGGGACAGATCGCTCGATCTGCTGAATATCGGCCCGACCATCGCGCCGCTGATGCCTTTGAGCGTTGTGATCGTCGCGCACTGCACTTCGAGGCTTTGAATCGTGGTGCGCAAAATGCTCGCATTGAGCTCCAGCCATTGCTCGACCGCGCGCAGGTCGGCGATTCTCTTCTCGAGTTCCGCCACATCCAATGTGGGTGCGAACATCCCAGCCAGCTGCTGCGGAATGCCGCCCGCCATGGACGCGAGATTGCCTGGGTTAGGAAGGCCGGGCAGCCCCGGCAGCCCCGCGAATCCCCACATTTTCTTCATCATCTCAAAGCTGTCACCGATGGGGTTTGCAAACGGCAGTTCTGTTCGCTTGGTGGTCATGGCTCTTCACACTCCTTGCAGCGGCGCAACGGTTTGCTCGATTGCGCCGAAGATCGATTTCCCGTCAGCATCAAACATTTCAATGCGTACGACGTCGCCGAACTTCATGAATGATGTACGCGCCGCGCCATGCTCGATCATTTCAAGGCTGCGTTTTTCAGCGATGCAGCAGTAGCCGCGGCTGCGATCGGTGTTCGATACGGTGCCTGAGCCAATGATCGATCCTGCACGCAGATTGCGCGTTTTGGCAACATGCGCGATCAATTGCGCAAAGCCGAATGTCATGTCGTCACCCGCATTGGGCTCGCCGACCTTGACGCCGTTCCAGTGAACCGTCAACGGCCGGTGCACCTTGGCATCGCGCCACGCACTGCGAAGTTCGTCGGGCGTAATCGCCACCGGCGAAAACGCAGTAGCCGGCTTGCTTTGAAAAAATCCGAAGCCCTTCGCAAGTTCGGCTGGAATCAGATTGCGCAGGCTGATGTCGTTGACCAACATCAACAACCGGATGTGCTGCCCGATGTTCGTCGGATTCGATCCCATCGGTACATCTCCGGTGACGACTGCGACTTCCGCTTCGAAGTCGATGCCGTGCTCTTCGCTGGGGCACACGATGTCGTCGTGCGGCCCAAGCAGATCGTCGCTTCCCCCCTGATACATCAGCGGATCCGTCCAGAATGATGGCGGCATCTCGGCACCACGCGCTTTGCGCACCAGCTCCATGTGGTTCACGTAGGCGGAACCGTCCGCCCACTGGTACGCGCGCGGCAAGGGAGCCATCGCCTGCTTCGGGTCGAACGCAAAGGCGTTACGTGCGCGCCCCTGCGTCAGCATCTGATACTGATCTTCAAGTTGTGGCGCAAAAAAATCCCAGTCATCCAGCGCGGCCTGCAGACGCGGGATGCCGGTTGGATGCGTTGCACGTGACAGGTCGCGCGAGACGATCACCAACTGGCCGTCGCGCGAGCCGTCTTTCAGCGTTGCCAGCTTCATCGATCGATTGGCTTGGAAGGTTCGCGCTATCTTAGCGTTCGTTCATTGCACGCCATGGCGTCCAGACGGTCCAACCACGATGTCGCCCCGCTTTCCCAGTGCAACCTGGAGCGGCCCCTCCTGGGCACGTGTCTCGCTGGTATTCGCGCTGGTGCTGTTGATTCATCTGTGGGCGCTGTACGTACTGTCGCGTGGCCTGTCTGCAATCGATCCCAAGGATGCGACGCAGACCACGCTGTCGGTATCGCTGCTGGCGCCGCCGCCGGTTGCAGTAGCAGCGGTGGAGGCGCCGCGACCCCGGCCGCGTCCGCGTGCACCGAATGCACCCACGATGGCGACATCGCCCGCACCTGCGCCGGCAGAGGTAGCCCCTGCAGTCGAAGCTCCCGCCGAAGTGCCGAAGATCCAAGTCGAGGAGCCGCCGACTGCGCCCGTTGTTGATCCCGGCGTTTTGCCGCCCGGCGTTCAGGCGCTGCCAACAAAGGGGCGGATCGTCTATCGCACCAGCTACACGCGCTTGCTCGGCATTACAGCCCTGACCTATGTCGACTGGTCGATCGATCCTGAAAAGGCGACTTACCAGTTGTGGCTGCGAACCGTCGACCCCAACGGCTTGCTCGATCTGCGATCGAGCGGAACCTTGAAGCCCTTCGGCATCGCGCCCGACAACTATGTGGAGAAGATCGAGATCGCAAATCGCGAGTTGCGTGCCGATTTTGACTGGAAGAGCAACGCCGTGCGCTTTGTGGGGCGTGGTGCCGGCGATCCTGCGTCGTTTGGTGAAGGCACGCAGGACCCTTTATCGCTTCAGTTCCATCTGCCGCTGCTGGCACAGGCCTATCCGTGGCGGTTCTCGCCGGGATCGGAAGTGACGTTCGCAGTGGCACGCCGCAATGTCGAAAATTATTCGTTCGTGGTCGAGGGATTCGAGGCGGTGCGCATCGATGGCACCGACGTGATGACGCTGAAGATCGATCGCAAGCGGGGCCCGCAGGCGAACCGACGTGTCGAAATATGGATGGCGCCGGAGTTCCAGTGGCTGCCGGTGCGATTACGTTTCACCGACTCCAACGAAGAAGTCTGGGACAGCACCCTGGCGCAGTTGCCCAGCGAGGCACCGCCACCGGACCGCATCGTGCAGGAGCCGGTCAAGCCCTAGACCCAGTCAGGCTGCCCTAGGCGAAATCTGAATGACCTGCGCCTTGACTTGGCCCCGCAGACGCGCAAGCAAGTCATCCCACTTGATGCGCGCGACTTTCAAATTGCCTTCCTTGATGTGCCCATAGCCACGGATATCGTCCGGGACGGCCGCCAGTTGAGCCGCAACTTCGTGATTGTCAGACGACAAACGAGTCAGAATTTCCTCGACAGTTGCTTCGTATTCGCCGATCAGCCGACGCTCCGTGCGACGCTCCATTGTGTAGCCGAAAACATCAAACACAGAGCCGCGCAGAAACTTCAGGCGCGCAAGCAGCGAGAACGCCGGCATCATCCACGGGCCAAAGCGCTTCTTGACGATCTTGCCGGTGACCGCGTCGGGCTTCGACACCATTGGCGGAGCCATGTAAAAGTTGAGCTTGTAGGGTTTGCCGTCGACACCGTCAAACTGCGCTGCGATCTTCGCGCGAAACGCGGGATCGGAATGCAGCCGCGCAACTTCGTATTCGTCCTTGTACGCGAGCAGCTTGAAATAAAAGCGCGCCACTGCCTCGGTGACGCGCGTTGACTGCAGTCGATCAGATTCGACCTTGCGCGCGCGCTCGACCAACGCGGCATAGCGCTTTGCATAGGCCGCGTTCTGGTAACCGGTCAGGAAGTCGACGCGCCTGGCAATAATTTCATCGAGCGTATTCGCCACCCGCTTCAACTCGACGACGTTGTCCGGGAATGCGATGCGCTTGACCACTTCGGAATCGTGCGCCGCCGCGCGGCCCCACTCGAATGCCTTCTTGTTGTTATCGACTGCTACCCCGTTGAGCTCGATCGCGCGCTGTAGCGTTTCATAGGCCAGCGGAATCCATCCTTTTTGCCACGCGAAGCCCAGCATCAGCGGGTTGGTGTAGATCGCGTCGCCCATTAACGCGGTCGCGAGCGCGTTGGCATCGATGAACGCGCACTCGGCATCGCCCACTGCTTCGCGCACTTGCGTTGCCAGGTTCGGGCTGCCGAACTGCCAGTTCGGATTGCGCACGAACTCTGCCGTCGGCGATTCAGCGCTGTTAACTACCGCCTTGGTGACACCGGCCTTGATTTTCGACAACGCTTCGTTGCTGGATGTGACGATCAAGTCGCAACCGAGAACGACGTCGGCTTCGCCCATCGCGATGCGGGTGGCGTACAGATCCTCGGGCGTCGGCGTGATCTGTACATGCGAAAACACGGCACCGCCTTTTTGCGCGAGGCCCGCCATATCGAGCACTGACAAACCTTTGCCTTCCAGGTGCGCGGCCATGCCAAGCAACTGCCCAATCGTCACGACACCGGTGCCGCCGACGCCGGTGATCACGATCCCGTACGCGCCTTGCGTTCGCAATGACGGCACTGTCGGCTGCGGCAGGCTCGGAATGCTGCCGCTCGCCGATTTGCCTTTTTTCAACTGCCCGCCCTCGACCGTCACGAAGCTCGGGCAGAAGCCTTTCAGGCACGAATAATCCTTGTTGCAGCTCGATTGGTTGATCTTGCGTTTGCGGCCGAACTCGGTTTCCAGCGGCTCGACCGACAGGCAGTTCGACTGCAGATTGCAATCGCCGCAGCCCTCGCACACCAGCTCGTTGATGAAGACGCGCCGCGCGGGATCGGGGAAGTGAGTTTTTTCTGCCGTGTTCTTCTTGCGCCGCCGGCGCTTCTCGGACGCACACGTCTGGTCGTAGACCATCACCGACACGCCTGCGTGTTCGCGCAACTCGAGCTGAATGCGATCGAGCTCATCGCGATGATGCACGGTGACACCCTCGGCGAAGCCCGCGTCCTTCGGATACTTCTCAGGCTCGTCGGTGACGATGACTATCTTCTGCACACCTTCGGCCGCCATCTGCTGCGTGATCATCGGCACCGACAGCGGCCCGTCGTGCGGTTGGCCGCCGGTCATCGCGACCGCATCGTTGAACAGGATCTTGTAGGTGATCGAAACGCCGGCCGCGACCGCGGCGCGCACCGCGAGCGAACCCGAGTGGTAATAGGTGCCGTCGCCCAGATTCGCGAAGATGTGTTTCGTGTGTGTGAATGGCGCCTGCCCGATCCAGGGCACGCCTTCGCCGCCCATCTGCGTGTAGGTGCTGGTGTTGCGGTCCATCCAGATTGCCATGTAGTGGCAGCCGATGCCGGCCATTGCGCGCGAGCCTTCGGGCACGACGGTCGACGTGTTGTGCGGGCACCCTGAGCAATAAAACGGTGTGCGCTCGGTCACGACGCGTGGCTTCGCGAGCGCCTTTTCCTTGGCGTCGATCACGGCGAGACGCATCTGCATCCGCGCGCGGATCTCCGCCGGCAATTCGAGCTTGCCGATCCGCTGCGCGATCGCTTTCGCAACGATCGCCGGTGAGAATTCGTAGTGCGCCGGCAGGATCCAGTTGCCTTGTGGCACGGCCCACTCGCCGCCGTCCTTTTCGTCGAACTTGCCGATCACGCGCGGAATATGCTTGCCCGTGCCGATCCACGAGAACAGCTCTTCCTTCACCGCGTACTCGAGCAGCTGGCGTTTTTCCTCGACCACCAGAATTTCTTCGAGCCCTTCGGCAAACGAGCGCACTGCGGTTGCTTCGAGCGGCCACACCATTCCGCATTTGAACAAGCGGATGCCGATGTCCTTGCACGTTTGCTCGTCGAGACCAAGGTCCGCGAGTGCCTGGCGCGTGTCGAGATACGCCTTGCCGCTGGCGACGATGCCGAAGCGTGCATGCGGTGAGTCGATGACGGTGTGATTCAGCTTGTTGGCGCGGCAGTATGCGAGCGCGGCGTAGAGCTTGTAGTCGAGCAGCCGCGCTTCCAGTTCAAGCGGTGTATCGGGCCAGCGGATGTTCAGTCCTTCGGGCGGCATTCTGAAATCGGCCGGGATGACGATGTCGAGGCGCTCGGGATCGACTATGACGGACGCCGACGCTTCGACGACCTCGGTCACCGTTTTCATCCCGACCCACACGCCCGCATAGCGGCTCATTGCAAAGCCGTGCAGGCCAAGATCGAGGTATTCCTGCACCGAAGCCGGGTACAGCACCGGAATCATGCAGGCCTTGAAGATGTGATCGGACTGATGCGGCAGCGTCGATGACTTCGCGCCGTGATCGTCACCGGCCAGCGCCAGCACCCCACCATGCTTGCTGGTGCCTGCTGCGTTCGCATGCTTGAACACGTCGCCGCAGCGATCGACGCCCGGGCCCTTGCCGTACCACATCGCAAAGACGCCGTCGTACTTGGCGCCTTCGTACATGTTGACCTGCTGGGTACCCCATACCGTGGTCGCCGCAAGGTCTTCGTTCACCCCCGGCTGAAAGCGCACGTGGTGCCGTTCGAGGTGTTTTTTAGCGCGCACGGCAGTCTGATCGACGCCGCCGAGGGGTGAGCCGCGGTAGCCGGTAATGAAGCCCGCGGTGTTAAGTCCTGCGAGTTGATCGCGCTGACGCTGCAGCATCGTCAGGCGAATCAATGCCTGCGTGCCGCTCATGTAGGCGCGGCCGCGATCGAGTGTCCACTTGTCGTCGAGGGTGACTTCCGTCAGCGCGCGGCGGACTGCTTCGGTGAGGGGGGCGTTCATTCAGTCTCCTGCCAAAAATTGTGTTCTTGGAAGTCGGCCATTCACGTTGTTCGCCTTGGCCGGCGGCAGCATTTGCCAACTCGGTGCCTTGTGGGCACGGTCGGCAATTCGCCCGGCATCATTACGAAATGCGCGAGCGCTGCTCCCCAAAACTGCGTCGCGGCGCAGCTTTTTCAAGAGCGGCGCGAGAGTAACACTTCGCTCGAGCAATCTCATATTGCGCTGCGGCGTCGCATGCGCCGTACCCGCGGGTCGCCGGCGAGTGGAACAACTAACGCCGAACGCCCGAACTCGTGTCGAACAGATGGACCGCCTGGGGCGCAAAGCCCACATGCACGGCGTCGCCTTCACTCAGCACCGGCCGGCCTTCGACGCGCATCTTGATCGTGCGCCCATCAGCGAGGAGGTCGACGATTGTCGTGTCGCCGAGGTTCTCGATGATGTCGACGGTCGCCGGCATGCCATCGGCGGCCAGTTTCACCGCTGCGGGTCGTACGCCGACTGTCACGTCGCCATCGCTGCCGGCATCGCGCTCGATTGCGATTCGAACCTGATGCACGATCAGAGTGCCGCGCTCGATACGGCCTGGCAGCAGGTTCATCGGCGGACTGCCGATGAAAGCCGCGACCGCGACATTCGCCGGACGTTCGAACACTTCGTCGGGCGTTCCGATCTGAACGATGCGCCCCTCCATGAAAATCGCGATGCGATCGGCAATCGTCATCGCTTCTTCCTGGTCGTGCGTCACATAGACGGCAGTCACACCGAGCGAGCGCTGCAGCCGGCGCAGCTCGACCCGTGTTTCCACCCTGAGCTGAGCGTCGAGGTTCGACAGCGGCTCATCGAGCAGAAACAGGCGTGGCTTGCGCACGATCGCGCGTGCGAGCGCGCAGCGTTGCTGCTGCCCGCCCGACAGCTGGCCGGGGCGGCGTGCCAGCAGATGATCGATTGCGACTTTGGCGGCAGCATCGTGCACCGCGCGCTCGATCTCGTTGCGCGGCGTGCCGATCATCTTCAGCGGGAAGCCGATATTTTCGGCCACCGTCATGTGCGGATACAACGCGTAACTCTGAAACACCATCGCAACATCGCGCTCGCCGGGCTCGGTCGTCGTGACATCGACACCGTCGAGCAATACTCTGCCGGCATCGGCCGGCTCGAGGCCGGCCAAAATGCGCAACGTCGTTGTCTTGCCAGAGCCCGACGGGCCGAGCAGAGCGAAAAACTCGCCATGCCGGATCGCCAGATCGATGCCGTGCAGCGCGGTGAACGTCCCGTGCCGCTTGACGATGCCTTCGAGGCGAACGTCGCCGCTCATCGCCGCCCGCCACCCTTGACTGCGCCGACCGTCAAGCCCTTGACGATATGTCGCTGCGCGATCAGTCCCAGGATGATTACCGGCGCCATTGCCAACATTGCGCCCGCAGCGAGCCGCGCCCACTGCGTCTGCTCGACCGAAATAAAGTTGAACATCGCCACCGTGACCGGGCGCACTCGGTTACCGGCGAGCACGACCGCGAACAGAAACTCGTTCCACGCATTCAGGAACACGAAGATCATCGTTACTGCGATACCGCCGCGCACCTGCGGCAGGATCACGTACCACAGCGCGCGCCATCGGCCGGCGCGATCGAGCAAGGCCGCTTCTTCCATTTCGAGCGGCACGTCTTCGAAGTACGAGACCATCAGCCAGATCGCGAACGGCAAAGAGAACGTCAGGTAGATGACGACCATCCCGCTGTAAGTGTCGAGCGCGCCGATTCTTTGAAGTATCAGGTAGTACGGAATGATCAGGCCCACGGGCGGCAGCATCTGCGTGGCAAGTACATAGAAGCCGCCGGCGCGCTTGGCCGGCAGTGCGAGCCGTGCCAGCGCATAAGCCGCAGGAATCGCAAACACCATCGTTAGC
>Ga0136614_10002203_pt1 | contig 12027 bp, 13 predicted proteins | sample AntDrymUQ2792106_2_FD_106643 | JGI IMG/M metagenome (GOLD analysis project Ga0136614, IMG submission 106643) | Polar desert sand microbial communities from Dry Valleys, Antarctica - metaG UQ279 (21.06) | ecosystem: Environmental > Terrestrial > Soil > Desert | place: Antarctica: Dry Valley...
CGTCGCGCTCGATCGGCTCGGCAAACACGGATCGCGCGGTCATCGCATCCTTCGCCGCGCTCATCAGCTCGTCCACGTTCATCGGTCCAGTACCTCCTTCGTGCTAGGTCGGCCGGTGCGCCCCCGAATCCATCTCGACCACGGCATGATGGATCCCGTATCGGTCGAGGAGTTCGAGATACGGATCGGGGTCGAAGGCCTCGGGCCCCAGGACGCCGCTGCCGCTCCAGGCGCCCGTGGCGAGGAGCTCCATGGCGATGACCGGGTTGAAGCCGGTCTGCCAGCCCACGACCTGGAGATGGTGCTTCGCCCAGATCTCCTCCGCGTCGGCCATCTGGTAGGCGAACGTCTCGCGCGGCTTGCCGTCCTTGGTACCCAGCACCCAGGTACCCACCACCGCGCGGCCCCGGAACCTGTCGCCCAGGCTGATCGGATCGGGGGTGATGGCCGCCAGCACGTCGCGCGGCGCGACCTCCACGCCCTTGACCCGGACGCGGTCCGTCCGGTCCATCCCCAGTGCGTGGATGGTCTTGAGCTTGTCGATGAAGTCCGCCCCGAGCGCGTACTTGAAGGTCGCCTTCCGCGTCTCGATCCAGCGGGGAAGAAGCAGGACCTCCTCATGCTCGACGTTGACGCACTCGACCGGACCGATGCCCTCCGGGAACGGAAAGGATTCGGGAGCGCTGAAGGGCTCGGTGGTGTGCCAGCTCCCATCCTCCCAGATGATCGGCGGGTTCAGGCACTCCTCGATGGTGGTCCAGATGCTGAAGACGGGCGCGAACGCGAAGCCGGGGATCTCCAGGTCCCCGCCGTCGCGGACATGGACCTCCTGCACCTCGTCGAAGGCATGCTTCGCGGCGTGGGCGGCAAAGACGTCGGTCAGGCCCGGGTCCATTCCCATGCCGACGAGGGCCAACCTACCGCGGTTCTCCCACTCTCCGGCGAGGGCAAATTGCTCGTCGCCGAGCTTCACGCCGGGCTCGCTGAACGGCCGCTCCGGATGCGGCTTCGAGAGGCTGACCGCCATGTCCATGTAGTTCGCATCGGCGTCGAGGGCGCCGGTGAAGATGGGCATGACGAACTGCGGATCGACCGCGTTCATCACCAGGTCCACCCGATGCGCACGAGCGAGCTCCGTGATGGCCGATGCGTCACGGGCGTCGATCTGAACAGCCCTGAAACGGGGAGCGCCGCCCAGCGCGTCCGCCAGCACCCGCGCGCGCGATTCGTCGTGGTCGGCGAGGACCATCGCCGCGCACCAGTCGCGCGCTGCGGCGAGTCGCGCGATCGCCTCCCCCACGGTGCCGACGCCGACCAGCAGGACTCTCATGAATCACCAGCGTGCGAGTGTTGTCGATGCGGGCCCGCGTCTGCGCGACAGAATCTCGAGTGCCGGATGCTGCCGATTCCGTAGGCCAGACCATGCCATGCACTGGGCTCGGTGGCCGCTCCCAGATGCTATCACCGCTTCCGGGCAACCTACCCGGCCGCCGGCGCTTCGATCCCGACCGACATGAGCTGTGTACGGAGCCGGCCGAGGCCGAGCCGAATCCGCCCGTGGACGGTGCCGAGCGGGTAGCCCGTCACATGGGCAATCTCCGCATGGGAACGGCCATCGAAGTAGGCAGTGGTGATCGCGTCCCGCTGGAACGGGGGCAGCTGGCTCACGGCACAGCGGACGATCTCGCCATCAAGCCGCGCGACGACCTGGTCGAAGACGGCGGGGCTCGAGTCGCGAAGTGAGAGGAGGGCGGCCTCGTCATCGGCGCCGGAGTCCCGCTGAGTGCGAAGGGTGTCGATGGCGCCGTTGCGGACGATGCCCAGCAGCCACGACTTCACACTGCCTCGGCCCTGCAGGTATGAGCCGGCCTTGCGCCAGACGGAGAGGAAGGCTTCCTGCACCACGTCCTCAGCCCGGCCTTGGTCGCGTACGAGGCGCATGGCAACTCGCAGCGCAACGAGGTGATGGCGGTCGTACAGCATGGCCAGAGCGGCCTCATCTCCGGAGACGATTCGCTGGATGATCGAGGTGTCCGTCACAAGTGTGTCGATGGTTTGTTCAGTCATTTCGACACAATAGGGCCGAGCGAGTCCTCATGTCAATAGTTTGTCCATGCTATGCTTGGACACAGCATGTACACCATTAAGGAAGCCGCACAGCGCACCGGCGTCAGCGTGGCGCTGCTCCGGGCGTGGGAGCGCAGGTACGGAGTCGTGACGCCGACCAGGACGGACGCGGGGTATCGGCTCTACGACGACGCGGCCCTCAGCCGTCTGCGTGCCATGAGGTCGCTGGTGAGCGAGGGCTGGTCGCCGCGACAGGCGGCCGACGACGTGCTGTCGCGTTCCGCGAGCGAGCTGACCGAGCACGTCGATCCTGCGGGGCCGGCCGCAGGATCGGTCGGGCGCGATGACGCACGGAGGCTGGTCGACGCTGCTGCGCAGGTCGGCGGCACCGCCATCGAGAGGGTGCTGGACGAGATGTTCGCGGCCGGAAGCTTCGAACGGGTGGTGGAGGATCGGCTCTACCCGGCCATGGTGGCCCTCGGCGAGGCGTGGGCAAGTGGTGAGATCGATGTCGCGGGCGAGCATGCGGCGAGTGCCGCCGCTCTCCGTCGCCTGGGCGTCGCCTTTGAAGCGGCGGGGCACGCGGGCGCCAGGGACCGGCCGGTCCTGGTGGGGCTGCCGCCCGGCTCCCGGCACGAGCTGCCGGCGCTCGCCTTCGCGACCGCGATGCGCCGGGCGGGCATGAACACCACCTATCTCGGCCCTGACGTCCCGGTGAGCTCTTGGGGCACGGCTGTTCAGCGGTCCGGAGCCCGAGCCGTCGTCATCGGGGTGGGCATGGCCGCTGACGCCGCCAGCGCGACCGCTGTGGCCGCCGCGCTCCATCGCGACAGCCCGGACCTGCCCGTGGCGGCGGGCGGGCGGCACGCCTCGGACCTCCCCGCAGGCTCCGTCACGCGCCTGCCGGACCGGCTCGCGGAAGCGGTAGATGCGATGGTCGAGCTGCTCGGACGGCGTTAGCCCGGCGGGCGTCAGACAGCCGCTGCTGGCTCCGGTTCGCTGAGTATGCCGTCGTCGGTCTCGACGACGCGGTCGGCCAGGTCGAGGAGCGCCGGATCGTGAGTGGCGACCACGGCCGTCACGCCCTCGGTACGGACGACGGTGCGGAGCAGCCCCATGATGGCATGACCGGTATGCGAGTCGAGCTGGCCGGGTCGGCTCATCGGCCAGGAGGAGCCTTGGCCGGTTGGCCAGGGCGCGGGCAATGGCCACCCGCTGTTGCTCACCACCGGACAGCTCGTGTGGTCGATGTCCCGCACGCGGACCCAGGCCCACCAGGTCCAGCAGCTCCTCGACACGCGCGTCGCGGGCACGAGGCTCGGCGCGGACCAGGCGAAGTGGCACCTCGACGTTCTCGGCCGCGGACAGGATCGGCAGGAGCCCGAAGTCCTGGAAGATGAAGGCAACCGTGCTTCGGCGAAATCCCGCGAGCTGCGACTCGTTCATCGCGCTCACTTCGTCGCCATCGACGACCACCCGGCCGGCCGTTGACCGGTCGAGGCCCCCGAGCAGATTGAGGAGCGTCGTCTTGCCCGAACCCGAGCGGCCGCGAATGGCGAGCAACTCGCCGCGGCCGATGCGCAGATCCACGCCGCGCAGGGCATGCACGACATCGTCACCCGAGGGATAGTCGCGGGTGAGCCCTCAGCCAGGTAACTAGGCCGGACGCACCCGATCGGTTCACCATCCTACGAACCGATGAGCCGGGTGGATGGAGCGTCGCTCGCGCGACTCGATCGGCGGGGTGACAATCGGCCCGTGTTCATCACCATCGCCGTCCTGTTGGCGATCTTCGTCCTTCCGGATCCATGGCGCGTGCCGGTCGTCGGCCTGGCGGTGCTGGTGGAGATCGCCGAGACCACGTTCTGGATGCGCCGCTCCCGCCGAGGAAGAGTGAAGGCCGGCCCGGAGACGATGATCGGCGAGCTGGCCAGGGTCGTCACCTCGTGCGATCCGATCGGCGAGGTACGACTGCACGGCGAGCTGTGGAGCGCGCGCTGCGAGCGGAACGTTGTCGTGGGGCAGCAGGTACGGGTCCGGTCCCGCGAGGGTCTGACCCTGATCGTCGAGCCGACGCCCAGCGCGGCAATGGTGCTCGGCCGAGGCGGAGGGCATTGGGCAGGGCCGGATCGGTCTATGCTGAGCACGAAACGGTGGCCGTCGGCAGCCGAGGGTCTCGACCATGGACGAACCGAACTGATGGGCCGCCCCGCGGACCGCTCGGGCCTGAGCGAGCCAGGCCTCGATACCGGCGGCCAGGTTCGTGTGCGGCTCGCCAAGGCGATCCATCCGGACGTTGAGTACGACGCCATGGTGATTTCCGACGACGGCAGTCACATCGTCGTCCGCGCCCCGTGGGCGGAGGAAGCCGCTCGCGACCTCGGTTTCGTGCGCTTCGAGCCCGGGGATATGTTCACCGAGCACTACTGGCGCGATCGCTGGTACTCCGTCAAGGAGGTTCGCGACGGCGATGGCGACCTGAAGGGCTGGTACTGCGACGTTGCTCGGCCGGTCAGCGTCGAGGGCAGTGAGCTGGTCTCCGAGGATCTGGACCTGGACCTGTGGGTCTCCGCCGATGGTCGAACCGTCCTGCGGCTCGACGAGGACGAGTTTGCAGCCAGCGGCCTCGCGGAGACCGATCCGCACGCGGTCAGTCGGGCGAGGGACGCTCTCACCGATCTCGAACACCTGGCCAGCCAGCGCTTCCGCACCCTCGCTCGAGATGCATGACTGCGTGCGCCCGCCAGACCTCTGGGTCTACGCGGACTCGATCCACGGCACGCGGTAGTCGATCACCGGCTTCGTGCGGTTCGCCCGCTCGGTGCGCCCGGCGACCTGGAAGCCCCACGATCGCAGCAGCTCCTCGGTCGGACGCGCATACGACTCTTCGTTGAAGACGCCGATGATGAGCCTGTCGCACCATCCAAGCAGGCGCTCCACCAGCGCTCGACGCCGATGATGCGGCACGTACTCCAGCCCGGTCCGCACGAAGGTGAACGGATGCGGCGGCTCCCAGGCCAGCGCGTTGCCCACCCACAGGCGATCGGCGAGCTCCGTCAGACGCCGACGGGCCAGGTCCACCAGCTCGGGCGCGATGTCGACGCCGTGTCGGTCCAGCTGGTGCGGCGTCCAGCGTGGCAAGCACTCGAGCAGGTAGCCGTTGGCACAGCCGATGTCGAGGAAGGACCCGTCGCGGTCGACCGCGTGACCGATGTGGCTGCGCGCGTACTCCCAGTCCCCCGCGCTCCCGCTCTTGCCCGATGCCTCCCACGGCGTGTCGGCGGCGAGGTGGGCCGGCACGACGAGCCGCGCCAGCTCGGCGTGCCAGCTAGCCTCCGCGCGAAGGTTTCCAGACGACCACTGGACCGTCGAGGCGCTCGTCGCCGACGAGGAGACTGTGGCGTGCCAGTGGCGCTTCCAGGCGAACCACGCCGAGACGGGCAACGCTATCGACGTGCGCGCGGCGGACCTTTCCAGCGTGCGGAAGTGTACGAGTGGCCGAACTGCGCCGGTTCCTCGACTTCGAGAGCTTCGATCGACAGCTGCGGCCGCCACGCGACTGATCGCTGCTACCCTTGATTCCCTGGGCGAGGCGAGGAACGGAGGCTCATGACAGGTGGCTGGTCAGGAGGTCCTCGACGCGGCGCGCACAGCCGTCGCCACGAACGACTGGCCGGAGGCGTACCAGCTGCTGTCGAAGGCGCACTCGACGCGGCCGCTTGACGACGCCGAAGCGCTGGAGCTGCTGGCAAACGCCTCCTATCTCACCGGCCGTGCGGATGAGTCGCTCGATGCGTGGCAGGCGACACATCGAGCCCGCGTCGCCGAAGAAGAGAAGGTGCCGGCGGCGCTGGCCGCGGTTCGTGCAGCGGGCCTGCTGCTCGAGGGCGGCTCGGCAACGCAGGCGGAAGCCTGGCTGAAGCGGGCAGAGCGGCTGCTCGAGGGCATGTCGGAGACTCCGATTCACGCCTGGATCGCCGCAACGAGGTCGCTCGCCGGCCTCTTCAGCGGCGATCCGGCCACGGTGCGCGAGCAGGGGGAGCTGGCGCGCGACATCGGACGGCGTGTGGGCGACCCAGACGTTGAGGCGATCGGCGTCAACGGAATCGCCAGGGCGATGATCATGGAAGGTGCGCTGGACGAAGGTCTGGCGATGATGGACGAGCTCAGCGTCGCCGCGGCCGCAGGAGAGCTCGGACCGATCGCGTCCGGCTACATCTACTGCAGCACCGTCTGCGCCGCCCAGAGCGTCGGCGACTACCGTCGCTCGGAGGAGTGGACGGCCGAGATGGAGCGATTGGGCCGGTCCACCGGACTCCCGTACATTTCGGGCCGGTGCCGGGTTCATCGCGCTGAGCTGTACCGGCTGCGCGGCGAGTGGAGTCAAGCTGAGGCCGAGGCCCGCACGGCGTGCGACGAGCTGAGGCGATGCGGTCCGGTCGACATCGGCTGGGCGCTGGCCGAGCTCGGCGTCGTGCGTCTGCGTCGGGGCGACCTCGAGGGGGCCGAGGAGGCGTTTCACGAGGCCCGCCAGCGCGGCCGCGAGGCACACCCCGGCATCGCTCTGCTGCACCTGGCGCGAGGGGACGTGGGCCGTGCGGCCACCGCGATCAACGATGCGGTCGAGGATCCGCCGGAGTGGCCATCGTGGGAGGCACCGCTGAACACGCTGCTCGGTCGCGCGCAGCTCCTGCCGGCCCAGGTCGAGATCGCCCTGGCCGCCGACGACTTCGAACGGTCGAGGTCAGCGGCCGACGAGCTGGCAGGCATCGCCGAGCGATTCCCGACGGTGGCACTCCGAGCTGCCGCGGCCGAGGCGCGTGGCAGGCTCGACGTCGCGACCGGTGAGAACGAGGCCGGCCGTCGTGCTCTCCAGGCCGCGCTCCGTCTGTGGGCCGAGGTCGACGCGCCCTTCGAGATGGCGCGCGTTCGGATGGTGATCGCCTCGGCTCATCGCTCCGCTGGCGACGAGGACGCGGCACGCGTCGAGCTCGACGCGGCCAGATCGGCCTTCGAACGACTGAGCGCCGTGCTGGACGCACAGCGCGCGACCGAACTCGGCGGCGAAGCGCGCGCGCCCGACGTCCGCCGGGTCACTCGCACGTTCATGTTCACCGACATCGTGCGTTCGACCGACCTCGCCGAGCTGATCGGCGACGAGGCCTGGCAGCAGCTCAAGCGCTGGCACGACCAGCTGATCAGCTCGCTCGTCGGCGATCACGGTGGGGAGGTCGTCGACAACACCGGGGACGGGTTCTTCGCAGCCTTCCCGGATGCCCCGCACGGAGTGCGCGCAGCCATCGCCATCCAGCGCGCCCTGGCCACGCACCGACGCAGCGCCGGCTTCGCGCCGCGCATTCGCATCGGCCTGCACCAGGCCGACGCGTCTCGAGCCGGGTCGAACTACTCGGGTCTTGGCGTTCATGCGGCTGCACGGATCGCTGCGCAGGGGCAGGCCGACGAGATTCTGGCCAGCCGCGCGACGGCGGACGCCTCGGGATATCCGATCGATCCATCCGCGACGCGATCCCTTCCGCTCAAGGGGATCTCAGGGCCCATCGAGGCGGTGGCCGTCGGTTGGCGGTGACCACGCGGGGGAGGGTCGCGTCGCGGTCCGGCGGTCGGTGAAGCCGCCATCAGCCTCGTCGATGAACTCAAGCCGCGTCGATAAAGTCGGCCACCGCCGCGCTAACGCTGCGGAGTGCATCGATCGAACGAGCCGGGTCACCGGGACCTGGAGGGTGTGATCGGCATGCGCGATCTCGAGCACGCCGGCGCGCTCGAGGCCGAGCAGTGCACGCACCGCGGGCTCACCGCCGGCGCCCGCGTTGATCTCCAGCTGCCGCGTCGGTCCATCCACCTGGAGGGTGAAGACGTAGAAGGCGCAGCACTCCGACTCGAGGGCGGCCAGGTCGGCGACAGCGCCAATTGGCTCATCGGCGCTGAAGGCGAGACGGGCGCCGCCGGTGATCGGCTCGACGGAGGTAGCGCGATCCCGTAGCTCCCGCCACGCACGCAAGCGCTCGCGCAACTGCCCCCCACCGAGCGCGCAGGCGGCGCCGATCAGCCGCTCGGTGGCCAGGGGAAGCTCGGTCGCGGGCGGTGCCACCGCCGGCAGGCAGGCGCAGTCAGGACCGCAGGCGGCGTCACCGATCGAGGCGCCCACGGCATCGAGCTCGGCGGCCAGCTTCGTCAGCTCCTCCGTCCGCTGGCGGGCGGCAGTGCGCTGATCGTGCACCATTGCGCGCAGCCGCTCCTGTACCGGCGCGCACTCCTCGCCATCCCACAGGCGGACCAGGTCGGCGAGGTCGTCCAACTGGATGCCCAACGCCTTAGCGCGCTGGACGAAGGCCAAGCGCGCGGCAGCGGCATCGTCATACAGGCGATAGCCGGCGTCACTGCGCATCGCGGCAGGTATCACGCCGATCTTCTCGTAGTAGCGCAGTGTGGTAGCCGGCACCCCGCTGCGGCGCGCCAGCTGGGAGATGGTCAGGGTTGTCATGCTGAACAGCCTAACCTTGAAGCTGAGTCGAAGGTCAAGAGCGAGCCTGCGCAGGACCGTGAATCTGGAGTCTGAGCAGTCCTCCGCCGGTCGCGCCTGACCTCATCCGGTCGGAGCCATAGCCGGGACTATCATCCAACCGTGACCGACGACCACGCACATGCCCACGATCCTCCCGAGACGCATGAGCACGCGCAGCGCGATGCTCACGCGCACGAGGATCACGGGCACGAGCACAGCTCGGGAGTAGTAGCTGCGCTGCTCGGCCTGTTCCGCCCACACAGCCACGACGCTGCCGACAGCGTCGACCTCCGGCTCGAGTCAAGCAGCCGCGGCATCTGGGCGCTGAAGGTCTCGCTGCTCGGGCTGCTGGCCACCGCCCTGTTCCAGGTGCTGATCGTGGTGATCAGCGGCTCGGTGGCGCTACTGGCCGACACGATCCACAACTTCTCCGATGCCCTCACCGCCGTGCCACTGTGGTTCGCCTTCGCGCTTGGACGACGCGCTGCCACCACCCGCTACACCTACGGATACGGCCGTGCCGAGGATCTGGCGGGCGTGTTCATCGTGCTCATGATCGCGGCCTCGGCCGGACTGGCCGGCTGGGAATCGGTGCAGCGCCTGCTCGACCCGCAGCCGATCGCCAACCTCGGCTGGGTGATGGTCGCGGCCGTCATCGGCTTCGCCGGCAATGAGCTGGTGGCCATCTTCCGCATCCGAGTTGGCACCGAGATCGGCTCTGCCGCCCTGGTAGCCGACGGCTATCACGCCCGGACCGACGGCTTCACCTCACTGGCCGTGTTGGTCGGTGCGGTCGGGGTCTTGCTCGGCTTCCCGCTGGCCGACCCGCTGGTCGGCGTGGGCATCACGATCGCGATTCTGTTCGTGCTCAAAGAAGCAGCCACCCAGATGTGGCATCGCTTGATGGATGCCGCCGATCCCGGCATCGTCGAGGGCCTGGGCCGCGAGGCGGCGGCGGTCGAAGGGGTGCAGGAAGTCGATGACATGCGGGTGCGCTGGCTGGGTCATCGCCTGGAGGCCGACCTACGCATCGTGGTCGACGAGGACCTGCCGACCCGCGAGAGCCACCGGCTCGCGGAGGAGGTCCGCCACCGCCTCTTCCATGCCCAGCCCAAACTGGCGTCGATCATTGTCCATGTCGATCCGTGCGGCCACTCGGGGAACGACCTGCACGGTGGCACAGCTCACCACCGACGCGGAGCAGACGCTCGACCCAGTTGAACCGCGACGTGGCTTGATGGGCTATGCGTACACGGCGATCCCTACCTTACCCGGCATCACGTGAAGGAGCGGCACCTCGCTCCGCACCACGAAGGTTGTTAACGGGGGCGGCCACGGATCTACCGGTCGTAGCGACTTGGTGGTGCTGTCGCGGATGTCGCATGTGGGCGTGATCAGCAGGCCGTGGCCAAGACAATTCACCCAGGTAGTGGTTGTGGGGCGGATCCTCGTCGTCGCGGCTATGGAGGACCGTCGGGTGATCGCCGAAGGGGATCGCCGCGAAGAGACCGCCGGCGAAGAGACCGTCGACCACGGTGACTCCCAGCACTCCCCGTAGAAGGGTCGATGCTCACCGGCGGCAATGCGCAGCACCATCTCGTGCTGGCGCATTCCGAGCAGATCCTCGGGTGTTAGCGGCGCGACGAGGCTCCTTCGCGCGACTTGCGCAGGGTTGACATATGTAAGGCCGCGAGTGTACATATGTCAACCTCATGACTGACATCGCACTGTTCGGCGAATCCACGGTCCGGCGGGAAGTCCTTCGGACGTTCTTCGCCCGCCCCGGGGTGGTGCGGCATGTCCGCGAGCTGGCGCGCGAACTCGGCTGGTCGGCAACGATCGTCGGTCAGGAGCTCGACCGGCTCGAGCGCACCGGCATCCTGACGTCCGAGCGAATCGGGCGTGCGCGCCGGTACCGGGTCGACGAGCAGTCCCCCATCGCATCCGAGATTCGCTCGCTCGTGCAGAAGACGATCGGCGTCGAGGCTCGCATTCGCGACGCGATCGCCGACTTCCCGGGGATCGAGGAGGCGTTCCTGTACGGCTCGTACGCACGAGGCGACGATCGGGCGACGAGCGACCTGGATCTGTTTGTTATCGGCTCGGTCGACCAGGAACGGCTCAGTGAAGCGCTGGCGGACGCCGAACGCGAGCTTGGCCGTGACGTCAACGTCACCAGCTACGAGCGCGGCGAGCTCGAGCGGCTGCGCACGGCAGGCGACCTCTTCATCGAGCGGGTGTTCGAAGGCCCGAGGGTGTCACTGGTCGGTGGAGAGGAGGAGAGCTGATCATGCCGGGCCGATCCATCGACGCCCTCGTTGCCGCCGGTCTCCTCCAGGCGAAGCCGCCCGATCGGCGACGGGTGAGCCGCTGGCTGGCCCGCTCGCGAAAGGATCTCAACCTGGCCGCGAACCTTCTCGCCGATGTTGACCGCGATCGGGCGATGGCGGTGGCTTATGAGGCTGGCTATCGAGCGTGCGCCGGAATTCTGGATCTCGCCGGCTACCGGGTCACCAACCAGCCGGGTCACCATCGCGCTGCGATCGACGGCGCCACGCTGATTCTTGGGGCAGAGCGACGGGCACTGTTGCGTCGCTTGGATCGGGCTCGCAGATTCCGCAATGAGGCGCTGTACGGCGACGGCGCGACTGCGGGCGTCGCCGAGTTCGAACAGCTGCTCAAGGATGTCGCGTGGCTCTTGGAGGCACTCGCGCAGCGCTAGGCAATTCGTTCGCTTCGCTCGCGCCACTTCCGCGATCTCCGCGGCGATCTGTTCGACCGAAAGGTCAGCCCTTCGTCGATCTTGCGCCGGAGAACATCGCCGATCCTGAGCTCGAACTCGTCATACCAAACGGCGAGATTCTGGTCACGCAACGCAAGGGCGAGCGGCCGCACGACCTCCTCCTTGTCCTCAAATGCGTGGCAGACGAACACGTCGTACGGCTTTTCTTCGGGCGCCGGGAGTTGATCGGCGTCGGCATCGATGTAGTCGTCGGCCGCCTGGCGAATCGGCGCGAGTGGTGATCGCATAGCGGCCTGTCGTGCGGCCGGCAGTGGACAGCGGAGCATGCGCACCGCGGCGTTCGTGCTACCGCGAAGCCCGTCCATGCTCACGATACGTACCACCGCCCGGAGCTTGGAATGGCAATGCGATGTGGCGAGCGCGTGACGAGCCCACCGCGATAGCTCACACGGCGCCCGGCCCGGTGGGCCGAGCTCTTTCGCCAGCTCGGTAGCCGGCTGCGCGCCGCGCTGGGAGAGGTTGCACTGCGGATCGACGATATCGGCTCGACCGCGTGCCCGGTCTTGTGGCCAAAGCCAATCATCGACGTCCAGATCTCGATCGTCTCTCTTGAGCCGGTTGGCAGGTTCCGAGAGCCGCTGCAGGAGAGCGGCTGGTCTGGCGGCGCGACAAGCCGGAGCGGACGAAGCGCTAC
>Ga0136614_10002204_pt1 | contig 12026 bp, 13 predicted proteins | sample AntDrymUQ2792106_2_FD_106643 | JGI IMG/M metagenome (GOLD analysis project Ga0136614, IMG submission 106643) | Polar desert sand microbial communities from Dry Valleys, Antarctica - metaG UQ279 (21.06) | ecosystem: Environmental > Terrestrial > Soil > Desert | place: Antarctica: Dry Valley...
GCCCGAACCCGTGAGCGAGCGACCACGGTGGAGCTCGACGGGCGCCGCTTCGAGGTGCGGGCGGTTGTGCCCGAGGCGCCGCACGTCGAGCTCGCCCGTCGGCGCCGTGAGCGTGGCGGCTCGGGTGGCCGGTCCGGACCCGGTGCGGACGCGATCGTGAGCCCGATGCAGGGTACGGTCCTCACGGTCGAGGTGGCCGAAGGCGATGAGGTGTCGGCCGGCCAGGTGGTCTGTATCGTCGAGGCGATGAAGATGGAGAACGAGGTGCACGCACACCTGCCCGGGACGATTGCCGAGCTCTCCGTCGCTCCCGGCCAGCAGGTGACGACGGGGCAGGTGATCTGCGTGGTCGTCCAGGAGGGCGATGGCGAATGAGCGCAGGCCACTCTGCGCGGAGGTCTCCCGGGCGGACGCCGAGCCCATGGCGGCGACCGCGAGCCGCGTCGATCGCTGGATCCTGCTCGAGTACCGGGGGCTCTGGAACTCGGAACCGCTACCCGGGAGCACGCTCGGCGAGGAGCTCAAGGCGCACCTTCGCAGGCAGGCCGCGGCGCTCCCGCGCACGAAGCTGCTCTTTATCCGGCGTCCTGAGAGGCGGCGTGACCCGGGTCTCAGGGTCTTCTTCGGCACCTCTCCCGAGCGGGGCGAGCGCTTTCATGCACTCGATCTCGAGAACTACGACGAGCTCCTCGACCTAGACCTCTCCTCGGCGCTGGCGGGCGACTCGCCGTGGCCGGGAGGGCCGCTGGATCACCCTCTCCTGCTCGTCTGCACCCACGGCAAGCACGACCGCTGCTGTGCCAAGTACGGGCGGCCCCTGTACGAGGCGCTGTGCGAGCAGGCGGAGGAGCACTGGGTCTGGCACTCGAGCCATCTCGGCGGCGACCGCTTCGCCGGGAACGTGGTCGTGCTGCCCCAAGGTCTCTACTTCGGACGGGCCGAAGGCCCTCGGGCCTGGACTCTCCTGGACGAGTACCTGGCCGGACGGATCTACCTGGACGGCTATCGCGGCCGCTCGTGCTATCCGTTCCCCGTGCAGGCGGCCGAGCAGGCGATCCGGGTCGCGACCGGAAGTCTGGGGATCGCCGATCTGACTCTCGCGGGGAGCGAGCGGCAGGATGAGGTTCTTCGCGTGCGCTTCTCAATCGTGCGCACGGGCGAGCTCTACGAGGTTGACGTGCGCGCGGTGCCGGGCGAGCTGACCCACCTCACCTGCAACACGGTTGAGCTGAGGCGCCCGCGGCACTTCGTCGCGGGAGAGCCTAGAGTCGCTGCGGCTCGCTGAGCCGCAGGAAGCCCTCGCGTACGAGCCGGCGCACGAGCACGAGCCTGCCGGCGTCATCGAGCTCGCCGGGCAGGTCGTGAGCGCTGAAGGTGCCGGATGCGCTCGCCGCGAAGGCGATCTCGTCGGCCAGGCGCGCCGGCAGGAGAAGCTGCTTGCCGGAGAAGCTGAGCCGGATCCCGTCGTGCTCGCTCTGCACCTGCGCGATCACCCCGGCTCTACGCTCGAGCGGCGTATCGGCCGTGAGTGCCTCGAGTGCCCGGAGCTGGCTCAGCTGTCCATCCAGAATCGGTCGACGTCCGGCAACGAAGCGCGTTCGCTGGCGCTCGAGCACCGCGTCGGGAGCGAGGTGGGCCTCGAGCGCCTCGAGGAGATGGGGCTCGACGCGCCCGTCGCCGGGGAGAGAGCGACGGAATTCGACGTCCTCGGCGCAGCTCTCGACCGCCGCCTTGAAGGCGTCGAGCCACGTGTAGACGTTGATCCCGATCGTCAGGTGCAGCGAGTCGCTCTGGGATGTGACCGCCTCGTGCAGCCACCCCCGGGGCAGATAGAGCGTGTCGCCGGGGCCCAGGACGACGTCTTCGACTGGCTTGCCCGGAGCACCGAGCTCGGGCGAGTAGCGCTGGTTGCGCAGGGGCAGCTGCAGCGCCGGCTCGTAGACCAGCCAGCGCTTCTCGCCGGAGACCTGCAGCACGAGCACGTCGTGCGTGTCGTGGTGAACCGCGAGGCCCTGGGAGCCGCGGGGCGTGTAGTAGGCGTTGGCCTGCACCGGGTGTCCGAAGCAGGCCTCGAGCGCTCGGCAGAAGACGGCGACCTCGTGACGGTTGTAATGGAGGGCCTGTAGCACGATCGTCGCGCCCTGCGCCCACTCGTGAAGGACCCGCTCGACGTCGATCGTGCTCGTGAAGCCGCTCGGACGCCAGGGGATGTCGACCGTGTACTCGGCCGGCCGGAACTGCTGCCCTTCCTTGACGAGCCGGAAACCGGGATAACGCAGGCCGCTCGAGCAGACGAGGTGCTCCACGGCCTCCGGCGACAGAAGCTCCTCGAAGCGGCCGGGCTCATCGCGCTTGACGACCAGGGGCCGTTGCTCCCAGTAGCGGGCGAAGAACTCGGGTACGGCGAAGGGAGCCAGGCAAAGCTCGAGCGCGGCGCCGTCGCTTTCCGGCCGGGCGCCGCGCTCCGAGCTCAGCTCGTACTCGCTAGCTGGGGTCGTCCGTATCGGCGTCTGAGTCGGAGTCGGAATCGTCGGAGTCGGAGTCGGAGGAGTCGGAGTCGTCCATGTCGTCTCCGGTGTCGGCAGCGAGTAGGGATGCTTCCTCCTCGCTCGAGACCGTGACGATCTCCTCTTCGGTCAGGGTCTTCATGCCTTCTTCGGTCATGCATCCTCCTCGGTCGCGGTGGCGCGAGTGTATCCCGCAGGCTCCCGAGCGCTCAGAGGGTGCGCTGGTAGACCCGGAACGTCCACGTGGCGAAGGCGGACGTCGCGGCGGTGACGGCGACGAGCAGGCCCAGCGAGAGGCCGACGAGGCCCCAGTTCGGCGAGGCGAGAACCGGCTCCCGCGCCGCATCGACGGCCCACTGGACCGGATTGAAGCGCGCCGCCCATTGCATCCAGCGCGGGATCAGGTCGAAGTCGATCAGCATCGCCGAGAAGAACATCAGCGGCAGCCCGATGAAGTTGGCGACGGCGATCATCGTCGCCTCGCGGCGCGTGAGCAGGGCGACGGCCTGCGAGACACCTGCGAAGCAGGCGGAGATGAGGCCGCCGGCCACGAGGATCACGAGCCAGCCGAGCGGGCCGCCGTTGCCGGCTCCGAGCGGAAGCGCGACGAGCAGGATGATCACTCCCTGAATCACGGAGGTGATGCCCGAGCGAAGCACCTGCGAGAAGACGAGCGAGCTCCGTCGTGCCGGCGTTGCCAGAAACCGCTCGATCACGCCGCGATCGAGGTCGGTGATCATCCCCATGCCGCTCCACGTGCCCTGGAAGAAGGCAGTCATGACGACGACCGCGGGAGCGAGAAAGTCGATGTACGAGTCGGTCTCGAACCCCGGCAGCTCGACGACGCGGCGGAAGAGCTGGCTGTAGAGCAGCAGCCAGAACATCGGCTGCACGAGCATCATCACGATCCAGATCGGCTCCCGGAAGAGATTCCGGGTCTGCCGGCCGACCATGAACAGACTGTGCGCGAGAGCCTCGCTCACCGAGGTCGCTCTTCTTCCCGGCCGGCCTCGTCTTCGCTGCGGAAGTCGCGACCCGTGAAGTGGAGGTAGACGTCGTCGAGCGACGGCCGCGCCGTCGTGACCGAGGCGACCGGAATGCGGCGCGCCTCGAGCGCCGAGATGATCCCCGGTATCGCCCGCGCGCCGTTCTCAACCCGGGCGCGTAGGAGTCGCCCGTCGAGCGCGGCCTCGTGCACGCCCTCGAGCTCCCCCAACGTGGCGGCCGCCACGTTGCCGTGCCCGTCCTGGAGCTCGAGCGTTATGGCCTCGCCGCGAAGATCGCGTTTCAAGCGTTCCGGGGCCCCCTGGACGACGACGACCCCGTGGCTCACGATCGCGAGGCGGTCGGCAAGACGGTCGGCCTCCTCGAGATAGTGCGTGGTCAGCAGGATGGTGAGCTGCTCCTGGCCGGCAAGGCGCTCGAGCTCCTCCCACATGGCCGCCCGCGCCTCGGGGTCGAGGCCGGTCGTCGGCTCGTCGAGGAAGAGCACGCTCGGCCGGTGGACGAGCCCGAGCGCGACGTCGAGGCGGCGCTTCATGCCGCCCGAGTAGCCGCGCACGGTCCGGTCGGCCGCATCCGAGAGGCCAAAGATGTCGAGCAGGTCGGCGACTCGAGCTCTGAGCCCGCTTCCCCGCATGCCCTGGACGCGGCCCTGCAGGGTCAGGTTCTCGCGGGCGGTTGCCTCGCGGTCGACACCCGACGCCTGCGGCACGTACCCGATCGAGCGGCGGACACGGTCGGGCTCGCGGACGACGTCCCAGCCGGCAACCTCGGCCCGCCCGCCGCCGGGCATCGTCAGCGTCGCCAGGATACGGACGGTCGTCGACTTGCCTGCGCCGTTGGGGCCGAGAAGGCCGAAGACCTCGCCCGGGTGAACCGCGAAGCTCACACCCTTGAGCGCCTCGACCTCCCCGTAGTGCTTGTACAGGCCCTCGACCACGATCGCATCCATCGCCCCAGTGTGGCAGAGCCCGTTCGTGGGCGGTTTCGTCCTCTCGGTAGACTCGCCCGGCTCGATGGACCTCTACGAATATCAGGGTAAGGAGCTCTTCAGGCGCTTCGGGATTCCGGTCTCCGAGGGTCGACTCGCGCGCAGCCCCGCAGAGGCTCGGACAGCGGCCGAGCAGCTCGGGGGCCAGGTCGTCGTCAAGGCCCAGGTGCTGACCGGCGGACGGGGCAAGGCCGGAGGAATCAAGCTCGCCGAGACTCCGGACGAGGCCGAGCAGAAGGCGACCGAGATCCTCGGCCTCGATATTCGCGGCCACGTCGTCCGGCGGCTCTGGATCGAGCGGGCGTCGGAGATCGCGCGCGAGTACTACCTCTCCCTGACGTTCGACCGCGGCGCCAAGAAGCCGCTCTACATGTTCACGACCGAGGGGGGCATCGACATCGAGCAAATCGCCGAGGAGAATCCCCAGGCGATCGCCCGGCTCCACGTCGATCCGCTGGAGGGCTTCCAGCCCTATCAGGCGCGCCGCCTCGTCTACGACGCGGGCGTCGAGGATGCCGGCGAGCAGAAGCAGATCGTCGCGATCGTCGAGCGGCTCTACGAGGCGTTCGTGGGGTGTGACGCGATGCTGTGCGAGGTGAACCCACTGATCGTGACGCCGGCAGGTGAGGTGAAGGCGCTCGACTCGAAGTTCACGGTGGACGACAACGCCCTCTACAAGCACCCCGACATCGCCGAGATGCGCGACGTCGAGGCCGCCGACCCACTGGAGGCGCTCGCGCGCGAGAAGGGCGTGACCTACGTGAAGCTGGACGGCGAGGTCGGAATCCTCGGCAACGGGGCCGGGCTCGTCATGTCGACGCTCGACGTGATCGCCCTCGCCGGCGGTCGCCCGGCGAACTTCTGCGACCTCGGCGGCGGCGGTGACGCCCAGGGCGTCGTCGACGCGCTCGAGGTGATCACGCGCGATCCGCAGGTGCAATCGATCTTCTTCAACATCTTCGGTGGCATCACGCGCTGCGACGAGGTCGCGCGAGGCATCCTGCAGGCACTCGAGCAGATGCCGATCGCCCAGCCGATCGTCGTGCGGCTCGACGGGACGAACGCGGAAGACGGACGACGAATTCTCACCGAGGCCGCGGCGGCGAACCTGCACGCCGAGCCCACGATGCTCGAGGCCGCCGCGCGCGCAGTGGAGCTGGCCAGGTGAGGGAGATCCACCTGACAGCGGACGACTGGAGCGCTCGGGCGGAGGCGTACCGAAATGCGACCGAGCAGCGCGAAGGCGAGGACCTCGATCTGATCGTCGAGTGGGCGCGCGGGGCGCGAACGGCCCTCGACGTCGCGACGGGCGGCGGGCACGTCGCCAGGCGGTTGCGCGAGGCGGGGCTCGAGGTCGTCACCGTCGATCCCGCGCCGGGGATGACGCCGGATGTCATCTGCCCGGCCGAGCACCTGCCCTTCGCGGACGTGTCATTCGATCTCGTCGTGACACGGATCGCGCCGCATCACTTCTCGGACATCGCGCTCGCCGTCGGCGAGATGGCCCGTGTCGCGCGCGAGTGGCTCGTCGTCGAGGACACGCTGTACGAGAGCGAGCAGGTCGAGGAAGCGGAGAAGCTGCGCGATCCGACTCACGTCCGCTCCTACTCCGAGCCCGAATGGCGCTCCTTCCTCGACGCCGTCGGCGTCGAGGTCGAGCAGGTGGAGATCGTCGAGAAGCGCCATCCGCTCGACGCGTGGCTGGCCCGCACGGAGACGAACGAGGCGGACGCCGCGCGCGTTCGCGACCTCCTCACCGACTACATCGAGGGCGGTCACTACGTGGATCGCAAGATCCTGCTCCTGGGGAGAAAGGCGGCTCGCTGATGGCGATCATCGTCGACCGCGACACGCGACTCGTCGTGCAGGGCTTGACCGGTACCGAAGGGCGCTTTCACGGCACGCGCAACAAGGCCTATGGAACGCAGGTCGTGGCGGGCGTGACGCCCGGCAAGGGCGGCCAGGAGGTCGAAGGGATTCCCGTCTTCAACACGGTCGCCGCGGCAGTCCAGGAGGCCGGCGCGAACACCTCGATGGTGTTCGTCCCGGCACGCTTCGCAACCGACGCGATCTACGAGGCTGTCGACGCGGGCATTCACGCCGTCATCTGCATCGCCGAGGGCCTGCCGGCGCACGAGATGCTGCGGGTCTACACCTACATCCGGCCGAAGGGCGTGACGATGCTCGGCCCGAACTGCCCGGGTGCGCTCTCGCCGGGGAAGGCCAACGTCGGCATCATCCCGGCCGAGATCTTTCGCGCAGGGAGCGTCGGCCTCGTCTCGCGCTCGGGCACGTTGACCTATCAGATCGGCCACGAGCTGGCTCGGCTCGGACTTGGCAACTCGACGATCGCCGGGATCGGCGGCGATCCGGTCGTCGGCTCGTCCTTCATCGACGTCCTCGAGGCCTTCGAGGCCGACCCGGAGACCGAGCTCGTCGTGCTGGTCGGCGAGATCGGCGGCAACGAGGAGGAGAAGGCAGCGGAGTTCATCGAGGCCCGGATGAGCAAACCCGTGCTCGCCTACATCGCCGGCTTCACTGCGCCGCCCGGGAAGACGATGGGGCACGCAGGGGCCATCATCTCGGGCTCGTCCGGTACCGCCCAGGCGAAGAAGGAGACGCTCGAGGCTCACGGCATCCGCGTCGGCACGACGCCCACCGAGGTCGCGCAGATGGCCGCCGACACGGCCGCCGCCCGGGGCTAGCCCGGCGGCGTCAGGCTGCGGCGTGCCGTGCGGCCAGCGGGGCGAGCGAACGGGGCACGAGACGGGGTTGGCGCGCGGGCACGAGCGAGCCGCGGCTGTGCAGACGGAACGTGGGACAGGGCTCCTCGGTCCTCAAAGCGCAAAGGCCGGCACGCCGGAAATAGCAGTCCTCGCACGTCGCCTCGCGCTTCACCTGGTCCCCCATCCCGAGCCCCTTGGGAGACCCGTTTCGCTAGTGAAGATAATAGGAATCCGCCGGCGGATTGCAAGGCGTCAGAAAACCAATTAACGCGCTCTTTGCGGGACTTTTCTCGTCCGCTCCGCCTAGTCTGCTCGGGCCTTTGGAGGTAGTGTTGCCAGAGCGCGCAACGCCTGTTGAAAGTTCTTCACAGGCACGACGCGCAGTCCTTCGGCGTAGCGGCGAGCATCTCTCGCATTCTCCCCAGCGGGAACGAGAAAGATGTCGACCCGGGAGCGCCGAGCGCCGATCGTCTTCTGCTTGACGCCGCCGATCGGGAGCACCGTGCCGTCGAGCTCGATCGCGCCCGTCGCGGCCACCTTGTAGCCGCGATCGATTCGGCGGCCGAGCTCCTCCATCAGATCGAGTGCGAAGGCGAGTCCCGCCGAAGGGCCGCCCACGTCGCCGAGGTCGATCTTGACGGCGAGCGGCAGCTCGATCTCGGCTGCCTGATCCGGGGAGATGCCGATCACCGGGCGGCCGGGTCGGTCCGGATCGGCGATCGTCTTCAGCTCGACCGCACGAAGCCCCTCGCTCGAGCGAATGCGAAGACGCACCGGCTCGCCCGGCTTGCGCCTTCCGATCAGACGGCGCAGGTCGGCCACGGTCCGGACGGGCTCGCCGTCGATTGCGACGATGATCTCGCTCTGGCGAAGCTTTCCGGCTGCCGGCGTCTCCGGGAAGACGCCCGAGACGAGCACGCCGGTGGAGCGGGTCCGGACGTTCCGGCCAAGTGCTCGGAGGGCGACCGCGGCGGCGACTTTCTGCGACTGGCTCATGGCGTTGCGGTCGGCGCGCCGCCGGTCGGCCTCGCTGACCCCGGGCGGGCGAATCACGTGCTCCTCGACGAGCGTGGAGCCCTCCTGCAGACCGGGTACGAGGCGCTCGAGCAGCGTCGCCTTGCGGACAATCACGTCGACGTAGAAGATCCCACCGCCGTCCGGGTCAGGCCGCTCGCCGTCGACGACGACGCGCGGCGCAACGCTGTGCGCCTCGTCGGGGAGGAAGATGTACCGCTCCGAAGGCGCGAAGACGAGGATCGCTGCTACGAGAGCCAGCAGGACGAGCCCCGCCATGGCCGTTCGCGCAGGGGTGATCCTCCGCCGCATGGTCGGAGAATAGCCCGACCCTAGGCCCTAGAGCAGACCGCGCGTAAGACCGCCGTCGACCGGGATGACGGCTCCCGTCATGTAGCTGGCGCGTTCGGAGGCGAGGAAGGCCACGACGTCCCCGACCTCGCGCACCTCACCGAAACGCCGAAGTGGAATCGCACTCAGGTCCTCCGCGGTGGGGCCATCCGGATAGACCTCGGCCAGCCGCTCCGTGTCGATTCGCCCCGGGGCGATCGAGTTGACGGTGATCCCGTCGGGCCCGACCTCGCGCGCGAGCGTCTTCGCCCAGCCGATCACGCCCGGCCGGACGGCGTTCGAAAGCACGAGGTTGGCGACCGGCTCGCGCACCGAGCTCGAGGTGATGTTGATCACCCGGCCCTGCCCACTCGAGCGGAGGTGGGGCAGGCACAGGCGTGTCAGCCGCACGACCGAGAGCAGCAGCAGCTCGACCGTTGCCTCGAGCGTCTCGTCCGTCAGCTCGAGTGCCGAGCCTCGGGGCGGGCCGCCGCTGTTGTTGACGAGGACGTCGATCCCCCCGAAGGCGTCGAGCGTCCGTTTGACGAGCCGGGCGAGATCGGCCGGATTGGTGACGTCGCCGCGGACTCCGAGCGCTCCCAGACGCTCGGCCTCCCTGCCGAGCTTCCCTCGCCGGCGCGCGAGCATCGCGACGTTCGCTCCCTCCGCTGCGAGGGCCTCCGCGATCGCAAGTCCCATTCCCGCCGAGGCGCCGCAGACGATCGCCGTTCGACCTTTGAGACCCAGATCCATCCCAGCCTCGTTCCGCTACGCCGTCAGAACGTTGACGACTTCCCGCACGGCGTCGGCGGACTGCTTCAGCCAGGTGCGCTCCTGTTCGGACAGATCGAGCTCGACGATCTGCTCGATCCCGCCTGCGCCGAGCTTGACCGGCACGCCCATGTAGAGGCCGTCGATCCCGTACTCGCCCTCGAGCAGCGCCGTGCACGGAAGCACGCGCTTCTCGTCGAGCATGACCGCGTTGACCATCTGCGCCGTAGCGGCGCCCGGCTCGTACCAGGCCGAGGTGCCGAGCAGGTCGACGAGCTCGGCGCCACCCTTCCGCGTCCGCTCGATCATCGCCTCGATCCGGTCGGGCGCGACGAGCTTCGTCAGCGGAATCCCCCCGACGGTCGTCGCCGAGACGACTGGCACCATCTGGTCGCCGTGGCCGCCGAGCACCATCGCGGTCACGTCCTTCACCGACGAGCCGGTCTCCCAGGCGATGAACGTGCTGAAGCGAGCCGTGTCGTTGATTCCGGCCATCCCGAATACGCGCTCCTTCGGGAAGCCGGAGACCTTCCTGGCTACGTGGCACATGGCGTCGAGAGGGTTCGAGACGATGATGAGCGTTGCCGTCGGGCTCGTCGAGCGCACCTGCTCCATCACCGAGCCGACGATCTTCTCGTTGGTCGTCACGAGGTCGTCCCGGCTCATTCCGGGCGAGCGGGGAAGGCCGGCGGTGATCACGACCACGTCCGACTCTGCGGTCTCCTCGTAGTCGTTCGATCCGACCACCTTGGGCTCGTATCCGAGCACCGCCCCGGCCTGGTTGATGTCCAGCGCCTTGCCCTGCGGGAGGCCCTCTTTGATGTCGACGAGGACGACGTTCGCGTAGTCGCGGCGCGCCAGCTCCTGCGCGCACGTCGCCCCCACGGCTCCCGCCCCGACCACCGTGACGCGGCGCCGCTCGGCAGCTCGCCGGAACTCGTGCCGCCCGAGCGGTAGCTCGCTCACCCGACCTTCGCCTGAATCCGCTCGACGAGCGCCTCTGCGACCTCGCTCGTGCCGACGGCACTCGGGTCGTCGCGGGTCGGCTTCATATCGTAGGTCACGCTCTCGCCCTCGGCGATCACCTCACTGATCGCCCTTTCGAGCCGGTCGGCCGCGCCGGTCTCGCCCAGATGTCGCAGCATCAGCATCCCCGAGAGCAGCTGGGCCATCGGGTTGACCTTGTTCAGCCCGGCGTACTTGGGCGCCGACCCGTGCGTGGGCTCGAAGATCGCGATCTGCTCGCCGAAGTTCGCGCCGGGCGCGAGCCCGAGGCCTCCGATCATCCCGGCGCAGAGGTCGGAGACGACGTCGCCGTAGAGATTCGGGAGCACGAGCACGTCGTACTCCTCCGGCCGCTGGACGAGCTGCATGCACATGTTGTCGACGATCCGGTCGTCGAACTCGATGTCGCCGTTTTCCTCGGCGACCTCCCGGGCCACCCGCAGGTAGAGGCCGTCGGAGAACTTCATGATGTTCGCCTTGTGCACCGCAGTGACCTTGCGGCGGCCGTTCTGGCGCGCGTAGTCGAAGGCGAACTGCACGATGCGGCGCGTGCCGGTGATCGAGATCGGCTTGATCGAGATGCCCGAGTCGGCACGCACCTTCCCGCCGTGCTCGTCAAGCCAGTCGATCAGCTCCCGCGCGTCCTCGCTTCCCTGCTCGAACTCGATGCCCGCGTAGAGATCTTCGGTGTTCTCGCGAACCACGATCAAGTCGACCTCCTCGAAGCGCGAGCGGACGCCCGGGTAGGTCTTGCACGGGCGGACCTGCGCGTACAGGTCGAGGCTCTTCCGTAGGGCGACGTTGACGGAGCGGAAGCCGCCGCCGACAGGCGTCGTGATCGGCCCCTTCAGCGCGACCCCGGTCTCCCGGATCGCGTCGAGCACATCGTCGGGAAGCGGGTTCCCGTCGTTCTCTGCCATCGCGTCCGTACCGGCGTGCCGCACGTCCCAGTCGAACTCGACCCCGGTTGCCTCGAGTACCCGGCGAGTCGCCTCGGTCAGCTCGGGGCCGGTGCCGTCGCCGGGGATAAGGGTCACGCGGTGCGCCATCGTGCGGACGATATCGGGGTTCGCGGAAACCGGTCCGGGTACGCTCCCGCGCGTGAACGACTTCAAGCCTGGGCTCGAGGGCGTCGTCGCCTTCGAGACCGAGATCGCCGAGCCCGACCGCGACGGGAACTCCCTCCGCTATCGAGGCGTAGACATCGAGGAGCTCGTCGGGCACTACCCGTACGAGAAGGTGTGGGGCCTCGTCGTCGACGAGAGCTTCGAGCCCGGGATGCCGGAGCCCGAGTCCTTCCGCCCTGCGACGCTGAGCGGGAACGCACCCTCCGACCTGCAGGCGGCTTTCGCGCAGCTCTCCTCGGAATGGAAGCTCCGCAAGCTCGTCGACATCCAGCCGCAGGAAGCTCGTGACGACCTTGCGCGACTCTCGGCGATGACGATGTCGGTGGTCGCACAGTCCGCGCGCGTGGCGGACGGAAAGACCGAACCCGTTCCGGACGATCTCATCGCACAGGGTGCGACGGCGGCCGAGAAGTTTCTGTTGCGGTGGCGAGGCGAGGCCGACCCAAGGCACGTGACGGCAATCGACACGTACTGGATCTGCACCGCGGAGCACGGACTCAACGCGTCGACCTTCACGGCCCGTATCGTCGCCTCGACGGGCGCGGACTGCGGC
>Ga0136614_10002205_pt1 | contig 12019 bp, 10 predicted proteins | sample AntDrymUQ2792106_2_FD_106643 | JGI IMG/M metagenome (GOLD analysis project Ga0136614, IMG submission 106643) | Polar desert sand microbial communities from Dry Valleys, Antarctica - metaG UQ279 (21.06) | ecosystem: Environmental > Terrestrial > Soil > Desert | place: Antarctica: Dry Valley...
CTTCCCACTCGCGATTGAACTTTTCGAAAAAGGCTTGCCGCTCCAGTTCCTCCGCCTCATATTCCTCGCGAGTGCGTACGAAAGAGAACACAAAATCGTCTTCCATATGCGAGCCGTCCAGATGCCAAAAACCCACACCAAGACCCAGGGCGGTTTCATCCCCGAGCATCTGACACATAGGGCAATCGTCGTCGATGATCATGTCGCGCGGGTTAAGGGCTTGGGGCAAGCGCTTACGTTCGTTTTCGATGATGACGGCGGGAATCCGGCCATCGAGGTCGCGTTGGGGCTGCTCAAGCCAGGAGGACTTGACCTCTTCGAGTCGCGCCATCTCTGCTTTAGTTGCTCTATTAGAGCGCTGAGAAGTCAGCGAACTTCGCAGGAGATGACGCACCAGGTCGTAGTAGATGACGCACTCGTGTGTACCGAATCCTGCAAACCGGTACGCGAACGAATCGAGGCTGAGGCAGGGCGGTCCCTCTCCCAGAAGACTCCATTGCATCGCCCGCGTATGTAGATCAAAGTCTATGAACTCGAGTTTCGCGAGCAGTACGTCGCGGGGGGATTGCCCCCGAAGGTCCTCGCGGGGCGTCATGAGCCATCGGGCGTGGATGACTGCTGCTTGCTTGTCGATCTGTTCCCGACACATGGCTTTGTCGTTGCTGACCGGCGTTTCAGTATCGCCCGTAGCGTTCACAATCCATTCGATTAGCGCACGGCCATAGAGAACCGCGCGGGCATCGATTGGTGGCATCGCCGCACGTTCTTCTGCACGCCGGTCGCGCACAGCAGCGTACTCGGAGATTGAATAGACAAAGATCCAGTCCTCGGGGACGCGGTAGAGTACCGCCACGTCGGTTGCCTGAGTGCCGTCATGGTATGGCACGTCTCCTTCCGGCCCGGGCATGGAATACGTGGATTCCGCCGCCACGATTCTTGCCGCCAGATCGATCACGACCACCCCTGCATCCCAGCTAGTATCATCGACCTCGCCGCTCGTTTGAAACGAGTCGAACATGCTGTCGGGAGAGATTGTTTTGTTGTAGCGGGCAAGCGCGGTCTCCAGTTCGGCTATGGTTTCGGGCTCCGCTGACAATGCGGCAACAGCAGCGTCTGCGATTGAGCCATGAATCCTACCGTGGAGAATATGATGGTCGTCGATTAGGTTTAGGGTTACTTCGCTCATAGTGAGGCTCCTTTGTGAGGTTAAAGTGAGGTAACTGAGCACTCCGGAAATGTCACCCCGCTACCGCCTTGGACGCAAGAAGTTTGTTTGTGAGGGCGTCTCAGGGCGTGGGTAACGCGGGAATAATAAGCGGGAAGGGACGGGTTGTAAATAGAAGAGGGTACCGGGGGAGCCGTAGCGACCGCACTCAAGCCACAGTAGGACAGGAAGCATATAAAACCGACGCCCACCCATGGTTATGTTCGGAGATACTTCGGAAAGGTTCGTAGCTTGGGTACGGTGTTATTTGAGTGCGGTCGCTACCGCTCCCGGTACTGTGCCGCCAAGTGGGCTACCGCTCCCGGGGCTGTGCTGCCGGTGTAGCTGCAACTGTGGCGCCTAAGTTCAATCTGCGGTAGCAAATGGAACATGAAAATTGATAAATGAATTTCGGCGGCACTAAGGCAGGCGGTTCTGACAAAAGTCCGCTACCGCAGGCGGTTGTGAATGGACGCATTCGATTCCCAAAGAACCTTCAGGTAGGCCCCCACCGCGTCGAACATCCCCAGCTCAAGAGCATCGGCAACCAGGGCGTGTCCGATCGACACCTCGAGTACGCCCGGGATCGAACAGAACTTGCCGAGATTATCAAGGTTGAGGTCGTGTCCGGCGTTCACTTCAAGGCCGACCTCCTGCGCTTTCGCTGCAGCACGTCTAAAGCGCTCGAATACCTGTTCAGCGCCAGCGGTACCGTAGGTTGCCGCGTAGGGCTCTGTATATAGCTCAATTCGATCGGATCCTATTTCCCTGGCCAGCTCAATATCAGGACTGTCAGCATCCATGAACAAGCTGACCCTTATCCCGAGGCCTTTCAACTCTTCCACGATCGGCTTCAAGCGGGCACCATCCTCTACGAGATTCCACCCGTGGTCCGAGGTGAACGCATCGGGGCTGTCAGGCACCAATGTACATTGAGTAGGCTTGACCGTGCGTACCATGTCCATGAATTTCGGAAACGGATTGCCCTCGATATTGAGCTCGAGGGCGGGCGCCGCCTTGAGAATTTCCGCTATTTCGTAGACATCCGACGCACGGGCATGGCGTTCATCCGGCCGGGGGTGAAGGGTGATGCCATGGGCGCCGGCACGGATACATGTTAGCGCCGCGCGGGCGACACTCGGAATGTTGATGTTGCGTGAATTCCTGAGCAGGGCGACCTTGTTGAGATTCACGCTGAGTTTGGTCATCCCGGATCCTCCTCTGGAGGGTTATCGGAGAAGTGCCTTAGGCGTGGCCGGCCGCCTTCTGCATCGCACGGAGTTCTTCGGGAATGAAATTTGTGATCTGGTGGGTGTCGAGATGTCCGTCGGCGAAGGACTGGTAGAGCGTGAAGTCAGGAAGCGATAGACAAGTCAGAGGCGAATTGTAGTTGTATCCGGTGTCAATACCGATTGCGCTGTGTGAGATGTAGATTCCGTGACGGCCAAGGCGACCGAGAAGCGGGAGAAAGGCTGTGGGCGTGTGCCCGAAGACGCACGGCTTGCCACGATACTTCTTGTAGAAATCAGAATCTCGGGTCCAGAGAAGTTGACGCGGTTCGGTATCGCGGGGGTGTTTGCCATGATCCAGGCCGGCATGCACATAAAGAGCGTAGTCGTCTTCATAATACAGAGGCAGTTGCCGGAAAAATTCGATGTGCTCGGCAGGGACGCTCTTCTCGGTTAGTCGCCGCGCGTTCTCAAAGTCCTCATCTGTTTCAATTAGGAGATGGTTCGCGGTGTACTGCCGAAATGTCTGCTCCCCGCCGGTGACTGGCGAAAGCCAAAGACGCGAGTCTTCGTCCAGGAAATCGAGCATCATCTGCTCGTGATTTCCTCTCAGAACCACCACGCGTTCAGGGTTCCCACGCTGCAGTTCGAGCATATCCGAAACCACGCCGGGTGCGTCCGGACCTCGGTCGATGAGGTCGCCGAGAAAGACGAGGGTGTCGAAAACGTCATCGCGCGGCAATGCCTCCAACAGCGCCGCAAGCTGTGCACGGCGCCCGTGAATGTCTCCGACGACATAGGTTTTCATTTCTCAAGCCTCTCTCTTTTTGGGGCGCGAGCGTTCAATTCTTCGCATCAGCTCACCAAAGCGCGGATCATCCCGCAGCTTTTCCCAGTTAGGGTCGGATTCGAACCATAGCCTGTTCTCGTTGCCGAGGCTAATCGCGCGTTCCAACCATTCAAAAGCCAGATCACTTTCATTCTCGAGCGCATAAACGCATGCGAGCCAATACGAAATATCGTGGTCGGCGGCAGCTACATCTTTGACCTGGCCGGTCAACTGCGCGCATGCCTCAGCGTGTTTACCGGAGGCGCTCAGACACATGGCATAGATGGGTCTTACGCCGTCAAGACGCGGGCTTTTCTCGAGGACCTCCTCCAGGAGCCTGGTCGCGGCCTCCACATCTCCCCGATAATAGAGCACGCGCCCCCGAAAGGTCTTGATCAACGGATGGTCCGGCTCAATTGCCGCTCCCTGGTCCAGCTCGAGGAGCGCGTCGTCATATCGCCGCTGGTACATGAAAATGCGCGCGCGATTGTAGCTGACGACGACCCTTTCGGCGGGGTTGAGCCTCGCCATCCGCTCGAAACTACGCAACGCCCTGTCATAATCCCCGTCGAGCCGGCGCAGGACCCCTGAAACAAAATGCACTCCTACGTCGTTCGGCATCTCGCGCCGTAGTTTAGAAAGGAGCTCGCGCGCCTTGCGCTTATCGCCCCGCGAGAGATGTATGAAGACGATGTGCATCCGAGCTTCAAAATTCTTCGGATCGATCGCGAGCGCCTTGTCGAACGCTTCCTCCGCGCGATGGTAATCTTCAACGTCCCCGAAGCCTTTCCGGACAAGATTGGAATAGCAGCCGCCGAGCGCGCTGTGGGCCAGCGCAAACCCGGGATCGAGCGCCGCCGCACGCTTGAAATGCTCTATCGCAGCGTCAACGTCCTCGCGCGCCAGCGTGTGGTAGATAAAAAGTCCCATCCGGTCGCGACCGCGCAGGTATTCCTCGTAAGCATCCGCGTTGGCGGTAGCGGGGTGCGCAAGGTCCTTCTGCTCGTCAGGGCTGAGCTCGAGGCGCAAACCCTCTACGATCCGATGGGCGATCGTGTCCTGCACGGTGATGATGTCCGCCGAATCCGCATCTATACGATCGCTCCACAGTAGATCGCCGGTTGCGACGTTGAGTAGTTGAGCGGTTACTCGGAGTCGATCCCCGGCGCGTAGAAATCCGGCAGCCAGTACAGCGCTGACGTTCAACTCACGCCCGGCGTCGCGCGGGTCCCGCTCGGTTCCCTGATACTTGATGACCACGGATGAGGGGCGAACTACCAGGGATTTTAGTTGCGCGAGCTCGGTGATTACTGCGTCGGCGAGGGAAAACTCGTAAAAGCGGGATTCGGGATCGTTGCTCAGATTTTTGAAAGGCAGAATCGCAACGCTCGCCTTTTCCTGATCGCCGAGGCTCGTCATCGGAGTTTCGTGAGCATCGGGAACCGTTTGCCGGGCGAGCGGGACGGCGGCAGCTGGCGGCACTCCGGTGGTCCCTATGTTCCGCAGCCAATGTTTAAACCGGGAGATGGCGCCGCCGGTGCCGGGAAGATGGCGCGGCGCAAGGTGCTGCACGTCGCCGAGATACTGCCCAACTCCTCCTGCGCTAACTTCACGCAAGACGCTTTTCAAATCGTCACGGAGCTCTTCCATGTTCTGATATCGGTCCCCGGGCTCCTTCGCCAACGCACGGTCGAGCACTAGATGAAGGCGCGGGGGGACCGGATCGGGGCGGGCTTCAGCCAGCGGGCGCGGTTGAGAATGGATAACCGCATGGCGCACATCCACGCTCGACTTCCCTTGAAAGGGCCAGATGCCCGTCAGCATTTCGTAGATCAAAACACCAGTTGAGAAGATATCCGCGCGTTTATCCACGCGATCGCCACGCGCCTGCTCGGGCGCTGCATATGTTGCGGTTCCGTAGGGGACGCCAATCTCGGTCAGATCTGTGTGATGAATGCCTCCGGTTTGCGCCGCATCCTCATCGAGCAACTTTGCGAGACCAAAATCCAGAACCTTCACCTGCCCTGAATCAGTAACCATCACATTCCCCGCCTTGATATCGCGATGAATGATGCCTTTGGCGTGTGCTGTTGCGAGAGCATCAGCAACCTGAATGGCTATAGAGAGAGCGCTCTTTAGTTCGAGGGGGCGGCCGTTGACGAGCTGTCTGACGTTGCGACCTTCGATGCTCTGCATCGCGATGTAATGGACATTACCCGCTTCACCCAGATCGAAGATGGTGCAGATATTGGGGTGGTCGAGCGAGGATGCGAGCCGGGCCTCGCGCTCGAAGCGTTTGAGGTTCGCCTCTCTGACGGTCAAATCCGGCGGGAGGACCTTGATAACAACCGTTCGACCGAGCTTTGTGTCAACAGCCTTGTATACATCTCCCTGCCCGCCCGAACCGAGTTTTTCGAGGATGCGGTAGTTATCAAGTGTTGAACCAATCATGAAGGGTCATATTTAACTCCGAACCGCACATAACCGCAACCATGGATGATTTGAGAATGACGGTTTGGAATTTCTGAGAAGCAATGAACCGTCTAAGTTTAATAAACTCTGTAGTAAAGAACGGGCAGGCTCTATGCTTTCGCCCGCGTTGGAATTTGTGAAAAAAGCAATCAATTGCTTTCCCTTAGCCTGCGAAGCAGGTGAAAGCATAAAGCCTGGGGCCTCAGCCCCAGGACAGGTCGTTAAATGATATTGGAGCCCGTGATAACGGGCGACAGTCGATTCGATACCGCTGTCGCCCGTTATCACGGGCTCAGTTGGTTTGTTGTCTTGTACCTGGGGCTCACGCCCCAGGCTATATGCTTTCGCCCGCTATCGCGGACTGGACTGAATTTCTCAGCCTGCTTGCGGGCTCGAAAATCTTGCGTTACTCGCTCCTGGGGCTCACGCCCCAGTGCCCTATGCTTTCGCCCCTATCGCGGGCTGTTACTTCGCTATCCCGAGCTGGTTGAGCATGAATGCGTACTCGAACGCGATCTCCTTGAGGGCGTCGTAGCGGCCCGAAGAGCCACCGTGACCCGCGCCCATATTGGTTTTCAAGAGCAGGAGATTGTCGTCCGTCTTCGTCGTTCGCAATTTGGCTGCGAACTTCGCGCCTTCCCAGTAGGGAACCTGGCTGTCGTTGAGCGACACCTTGATGAGCATCGCCGGATAATTCTGCGCTTTGATGTTGTCGTAAGGAGAGTACGCCTTGATGTACTCGAAGGCGGCCTTCTCGTTCGGATTGCCCCATTCGATGTATTCGCTGGTGGTCAGCGGCAAGCTCGCATCAAGCATCGTGTTGACGACGTCAACGAATGGCACCTGGGCGACAACGGCTTTGAAGAGATCGGGGCGCATGTTGACTACCGCACCGACCAAAAGACCGCCCGCGCTACCGCCCTGAATAATCAGGCGATCTGACGACGTGTACTTCTCTTTAATAAGGTGCTCGGCTGACGCGATGAAATCCGTGAAGGTGTTGCGCTTTACCATCATCCTACCAGCGTCGCGCCACTCCTCGCCAAGCTCGCCTCCGCCCCGTATGTGAGCGATGGCGTAGACGACTCCCCGATCAAGCATGCTGAGGCGGTTTGATGAGAAGTTCGGCGTGATGGAAGCTCCGTAGGAACCGTAGCCGTAGAGCAGTAGCGGATTCCTACCATCCATCTTCGTGCCTTTTCGATAGACCAGGGAGATCGGAATCCGCGTGCCGTCCGAAGCGGTGGCAAAGACGCGCTCGGATTGATAATTCGCCTTGTCGAATCCGCCGGGAACTTCCGTTTGCTTGAGAAGGGTGCGGGCCTTGCTGTCCATCTCGTAATCGAATACTGAATTCGGTGTCACGAGCGACTGATAGCCAAAGCGCAGTGTCTTCGTTTTGAATTCCCGGTTGGTGCTGACTAATGCGGTGTAAACGGGCTCCGGAAAATCTATGCGGTGAGTCTTGTTGGTTTTTAGATTGATGATCCTCAGGTGCTGTAGGCCGCCTTCGAGCTCGGATACAACCAGATGTCCCGCGAAAAGATCGATATCGTCCACTTTGATTGCAGGGCGATGGGCGATGATCTCCTTCCAGGTCTTCTTCTGCGGATCCGAGACTGGAGCGGTGACGAGCCGAAAGTTCTTAGCGCCCTCGTTCGTGCGGATATAGAAGAGTCCATCCCGGTGGTCAACCGAGTATTCATGATCGGCCTTGCGCGGGAGAATGACCTTTGGAGCGGCTTGTGGTTTGTTCGCGGGTATATAGAGATACTCGGTCGAGGTTTTGCTTCCCGACGCGATCAGGATCATTGCCTTGTCGCGTGTTCGCATGCCGTAGACATCGAACAACTCATCCTTATCTTCGTAAACAAGATCGCTTTTGTCGGTTCCTATTACGTGGCGAAAGAATTTGTCGGAGCGCTTCGTAACCGGGTCTTCGGTCGAATAGAAAACCGTCTTGTTGTCGTTTGCCCACATGACCGAGCCGACCCTCTCGATCTTCTCGGAAAGCAGCTTTCCCGTTCTGAGATCTTTGATCTGAAGGGTGTATTGGCGGTACCCGGTTGTGTCGGTCGAATAGGCCAGGTAGTTCCCGTCGTCGCTGGTCGCGTACGCTCCCAGACTGAGGAACTTTAAGCCCTTCGCCATTTCGTTCAAGTCGAGAGTAATCTCCTCTTTCGCTTCGACGCTTCCCCGCTTGCGCGCATAGATCGGGTATTGCAGTCCCTGGACGGTGCGCGAGTAATAAAAGTAATCGCCCTGACGATAGGGAACGTTGACATCGGTTTCTTTGATGTGTCCGACCATCTCCTTGTAGAGCGCGGCCTGAAGGGCTTCCGTCGGTTTCATCACCGTGTCAGCGTAGGCGTTCTCGGCTTCAAGATACGCCGTGACCTCGGGACTATTCTTCTCACGTAGCCAAAAGTAGTTATCGACGAGCGTCTCGCCGTGAATGGTAGTGGTTTTCGGAATCTTTTTTGCCATAGGTGGTGGTGGAGGATTAACCAATTTGTTCTGCGCGAGTGGTACCGCAGCAAAAGGGGAGAGCAAGCTAACTGCAGCTAGCAGCCGGAATGCGAAAATCTTTGAGAGTCTCTTCATGGTTGCCTTCTTCTGTGAAAGATTGAAAGTGGCTGAGCATCAGACCCGGCGAGTGAAACGGGGCGCGCTCGGGCCTGGAGTTCGACGACATCAGGTAATTGCTATACGCATGAATTGTAAAATTTGTTCGAAGGCGCACGGCCCCCGCTCAGTCGTGGACGGTTCAACCGCGGGGCGGCGAACCCCAGCCGGAACCGAGATACTCGCCGTTCTCCACGATACACGGGACGGTCGGGTCATTATCCGAAAAGGCCAGCATCTCTCTGCGGCGATCACGGTCGTTCTGCGCGTCGTATTCGGTAAACGGGATTCCTTCGGAATTGTAATGATCGCGCGCCTCCTGGCAGTATGGACACCCTGGCTTGGTATAAATCACGATAGACACTTTTGCACTTACCTCCGTCCCGACAGTTTAGCAACCGGAAGGGTAAAGCAGAAGGCGAGAGCCGTGGGCCATCAATACACTCCTGCAACTTCACAAACACGGTGCTGAATTGCGGGCTTTCGGTCTCTCGCTCTTTAAGGTTATACTCCCCACGCCTTACGAGCGCTCAGAGGCCGGAGCAGCTTGCCTGATATGATGGACAGCGATCTTTTCGACCCTTACGAGAGACTCATTCCAATCGAAATTCTGGGCAGAAGTGTTGAGGTGCCGGAGAATAACCGGCTGCTCAGGTGTTTCCAGTTTCTTTCGATGCGTACGATCTCTTACGGGGATTTTTGTTGGAATGGCGACTGCACCAACTGCCAGATTTGGTATCACAACGAGGGACAGACGGAGCATGACGACAAACCCGCTCTCTCCTGCCGCACAAACGTCTGTGAAGGTATGGTAATTACACGCCTAAGCCGGTTCGTCGAACTGGAAGGGATCAACAAGTAATATCAGATGAGCCAAAAGATGGAGATTCAAATAGGGGACCGAACGACTCAGGGTCCTGTCTATGCGCAGGTCCGAGAGCAGATCGAAGCCCATATCAAAAACAAACAGATTGCATCCGGCGAACCTCTGCCGGCGCCCGGACTCCTTGCGCAGCAGCTCTCTGTGGACCGAGGCGAGATTCAGCGTGCCTACTATGAACTGGAGAGAGCTGGATTGGTCAACAAGAAGACGAGCCGCGATTTCCTCGGTAAGGAAAAGACAACCTACCTCGTGAGCTAAGGATGCGAGGCGAGCAGGACCCTCAAAAGATTGTGGCCCGCTTCAGCCACCTCAATATTTCGGCACACTCGGGTCGACGTCGTTTGACCAGGCGGTGATTCCGCCTATAAGATTTGTCAGACTTCCCGTAAATCCCGCCCGTGTTAGCGCTTCAATCGCCTTCGCGCTGCGACCACCCATCTTGCAATGCACCACCGTCTCGCGCGACGGGTCAATCTCGGAGATTCTGTTCAAGACATGCCCAAGGGGGATGTGGATGGAATTCGGGATCCGGGCAATCGCATACTCGTCTGGCTCGCGCACATCTATTAGCTGTATGTCTTCGCCATTGTCCATCCTGGCTCTTAATTCCGTCGCGGTGATCTCTTGCATGGCGTGTGGTCTTGTCTCCCTCAGGGATAAGTTAATTGCGGCGCGAGGATACCGCGTTAGATTTCAAGCCGTCAAACAGAGGCCGATTCATCGGAGTTCGTAACGCCAAAGGCGTTGGGCCAATTCCAGCCCAGGGTGGAACCCTGGGGTAAGAAGTCGCTATTGAAAGAGGTAACACCAAAGGTGTTGGCGAGGCGGCTAGCGCCTTACATTGAGGTCACCGACACCAACCTAGCCAACCCCTTCAGGGTTGGATGACTCGACGGACCTTCCTTCACCCAGGGTGTTGCCCTGGGCTGACATTTGCGAACGCCTTCGGCGTTGAAGGATCCGAGTTCTGACACAACCTCATGCCAACAGGCTTTTTTGCATTCCTTGTCTCTAGCGCTTAGAGTCGCAGGCCAAGATACGCTACACTCCTTTGAAACAAATCCAGCGAGATGTTTGAGGTGAATCATCATGCGATTCGAGTATTACCACGCACGGCTTGACGATGTCCGTAAACTCTCGGTTGACGGTACCGTCTCAAACAGCGTCCATTTTTCACACTGGGAGGGAAATCGAACTCCTGACGCCGTCAAAGCCGACACCTCGACTGAAATTGCGTTGAACCTCGTCGCCTCGCCGCAACGCGAACTTCTGACTGAAGGCATAGAGCTTGTCACAAATAACCATTTCGACACAGACGGCGTGCTCTCGGTATGGACGGTCATGACAGGTGAGCGCGCTCTCGAGCTGCGTGAAAAATTGATCGCCGCCGCCGAGGCCGGAGATTTTTCGGAGTTCTCGAGTCCCGACGGCGTGCGTGCGAGCATCGTCATACAGGGTTCCGAAGCGGCGGTTCCCGGCGAAGACGCGGGCTCGCCTCTTGTCCGCCATCTAACGGGCGGGAGCGCGACGGACGAGGCGCATTCTTACGAGCTCATATTTCCAGAGGTCGAGCGCGTTATCGCGAACATCGACGATTACGAATTCCTGTGGCGCGATGAGTGGGAACGCATAGAGAATGCGATCCGGAGCTTTGCTCGCGGGGAATCCCGCGTTGAAGAAGATCCTTCGACGGGTCTTTCCATGGTCACTCTTGCCGCGGGCCTATACGGTTCGCGCGGCTTTAGTCCGACAAGGCACAATGCGCCGTTTACTGCGATCTCTGCGAATGCTCACGGCCGGGTCTTTCTAGTCGCGTTGCCGATGATGGAAGGGTGGAGTTACCGCATTGATTACCCCTACTACTCCTGGGCCGAAACAGTCGTCCGCCCACGAATCGAGCGGCGCGACTTTACATCGCTCGTCGCACGGCTCAACGAGCTTGAGCGGCAGAAAACTGACGGCGGAGGCGCGCAAGGGCACTGGGCTCTGGATATGAACGAGATGACGTCAGCGTTCAAGTTTCTCGACCACTCCGGAACGCTCGCTCCTTCCTCGCTCCCTCCTGAAGTGGTCGCCGACGAGTTACGCGCGATGTTGAGTGAGTCAAAAACGGCTAACGCTGGAGGGGCCTGAGGGTGGCCGATTGGAACGAACGCTATAGTCGCCGAGAGCCTGGCATCAAAGAGCCTATGCCGCTGCTGGTTCGCGTCACCGAAAAACTAAAGCCGGGACGCGCTCTCGATCTGGCATGTGGTGCTGGACGCCACGCGATTTTTTTAGCGGAGCGAGGGTGGAACGTAACCGCCGTTGACGCTTCGCACGCAGGTATCGAACTTGCAAAAGCGACCGCTCACGAGCGGGGTGTTGAAGTGGACTGGCGAGTGGCCGATCTGGAGCGTTTCGAGTTTGAGATTGAAGCTGAAGGCTACGACTTGATCGGCGACTTCTACTATCTTCCGCATAACTTCTTCCCGCTGATTCGTATGGGCGTGCGGCCAGGTGGCATCTTCGTCGCAGCGATTCACATGGTGGATGAAGCGCCTGATGTGAAACCGATGAACCCGGCCTTTCTCCTTAAACCCGGAGACCTACGCGCGGAATTTGAAGGTTGGGAGATCCTCCACGATTATGAAGGCAGGCCGACCGAAGAGGGGCATCGCCGGCGCTCTGCGGAGATAGTCGCGCGGAAGCCCAATATGACTAGTGGTTCAGTTTGAAATACAATGCAGAATAAATAGCAAAGCAACTATCCACGAAACCGCACGAAACAACACGAA
>Ga0136614_10002207_pt1 | contig 12013 bp, 13 predicted proteins | sample AntDrymUQ2792106_2_FD_106643 | JGI IMG/M metagenome (GOLD analysis project Ga0136614, IMG submission 106643) | Polar desert sand microbial communities from Dry Valleys, Antarctica - metaG UQ279 (21.06) | ecosystem: Environmental > Terrestrial > Soil > Desert | place: Antarctica: Dry Valley...
AGCCATCGCTTCCGTCACCCGTTGACGCGAGCACGGAGCCCTTCGCGTCCAATACGACCGCCCGCACGACCTGGGACGAGAGCTCGGCGAGCTCAGCCAGCGCCTGGTTCGCGTCCATTGTTCGACGCTATCGCAGGAGCGCCGCGAGCGCATGCGCAGCCTGCGCGCGGTGCGAGTGCGCGGCCTTCCATGGATCGCCGAGCATCGCGACGGTGAGTGACTCGCCGCGCGGGATGAAGATCGGGTCGTAGCCGAATCCTTCGGTCCCGCTCGGCCCCTGGGCGATCGTCCCCTCGAGTGTCCCTGACGCCCGCGCCTCGGCTCCGCTCCGGTCGAGTGCCACGACCTCGCAGACGTAGCGCGCCCTGCGCTGCTCCACGCCTTCGAGCTCGGCGAGCAGCCGGGAGACGGGCTCGGCAGCCCAGCGGGCAGACTCGATCCCGGGTCCTCCGTCGAGCGCTGCCACTTCGATGCCTGAGTCCTCACCCGCAACCCACGCCTCGTGCGGCGACGCCTGCCGCCCGTGGCGAGCCTTGATCCGCGCGTTCTCGACGAAGGTCGCGCCGTCCTCGGTCGGCTCGTCCGTTCCTCCGAGCGGGACGACGTCCCAGCCCGGGAGCGCATCCCGCCATTCGCGCAGCTTGTGCTCGTTTCGCGAAGCGAGCACGAGCCTTGTCGTTCGAGGGCGAGGCAAGCCTCGCCCTACGTGTCGATGGCAAGGCGAGTCTTGCCCGTCATGGGCGGGCGCGGAGCTGCGGCGGCCTCGAGCTGGACCCTCGTCAGCTCCTCGATGCCACCTGCCGCGAGGTCGAGCAGTTGATCGAGGAGCTCGCGCGAGAACGGATCCCGCTCTGCCGTCGCCTGCACCTCGACCAGGGCGCCTTCGCCGGTCATGACGACGTTCATGTCCGTCTCGGCCGAGGAGTCCTCCGGGTAGTCGAGGTCGAGCACCGCCTCCCCGCCCACGATCCCGACCGAGACCGCGGCGACCGAGCCGCGGAGCGCCTTCGAGAGGCCGAAGTGGTCGAGAGCGCGGCGAGCGGCGATCCAGACGCCGGTGATCGACGCGCAACGCGTGCCGCCATCCGCCTGCAGGACGTCGCAGTCGAGCCAGAGCGTGCGCTCGCCAAGCGCCTCGAAGTCGCAGACGGAGCGGAGCGCGCGACCGATCAGGCGCTGGATCTCGACTGTCCGTCCGTCGGGCCGCCCGCGCGACACGGCGCGCTGCGTCCGCTCGCCGGTGGACGCCGGCAGCATCGAGTACTCGGCGGTCATCCAGCCTCGTCCGCTGCGGGCCAACCAGCGCGGCACGCCCTCCTCCACCGTCGCCGTGCAGAGCACGAGCGTCTTTCCTTGCCCGTAGAGGACGGACCCATGCGGCTGCTCCAGGAAGTCCGTCTTGATCTCCAGCGGGCGAAGCTCGCCGGCCTTCCGGCCATCAGGTCTCACGCGGCTGCTGCTTCCAACGTCGCCACTTCGACGTGCTCGGCCGCGGCGATCGGAAGCTGGAGGAAACGTCTTCCCATCTCTTTGAAGAGGTCGGGATCGCCCGTGGTCAGGAAGCGATACGCGCCTTCTCGCGACTCCGAGTTCTCGATCCCTTTGCGCGCGAGCGTCTCCGCAACCTCGCGGGCGGTCTCGTCGGCGGAGAAGACAAGCGTTACTCCCCGTCCGAAGACGCGCTGCAGGACGGGACGGATCAGTGGGTAATGGGTGCAGCCGAGGATGACCGTGTCCACGTCCTCGTCCTTTAGCGGCGTCGCATACTCACGAACCGCGTTTGTCGTCTCGTCGCCGAACGGGTCGGACCCCTCGATCAGCGGGACGAGGCGCGGGCAGGGGATCGACACGAGCTCGGCGCCTGCGTCGAGCGCCCTCACGAGCTCGGCGTAGCGGCCGCTCGCGACCGTCGCCTCGGTGGCGAGCAAGCCGATGCGCCGGTTGCGCGTCGCCAGCACGGCGGCGTGCGCCTCTGGCGCGAGCACGCCGACGATCGGCACGGAGAGCCTGCGCTGGAGGTCGGGCAGCGCGGCGGCGGTGGCGGAGTTACAGGCCGCCACGATGAGCTTCACGCCCTGGCGCTCGAGGTAGCCGGCGATCTCTCCGGCGAAGCGCCGGATCTCGGCGAGCGGGCGCGGTCCGTACGGAAGCCTGGCGCCGTCACCGAGGTAGACGAAATCCTCGTGCGGGAGCGTCACGAGGCACTCGTGCAGGACGGTCAAGCCGCCCATGCCAGAGTCGAAGACGCCGATCGGCCGCTCGTCCATCCGCGGGGATACTACGGCGGCCGGCGGGGGACGCCAGGCCCGCGTCACATTCCTCATCTACCCTTTCCGGCCGTGATAAAGACCTGGACTCTCGGCCTGGCAGCCGTCCTCGTGCTCTTTGTCGGCGATGCGACCGGATCCGGGCTCTCGAAGCAGAACGTGTCCATCCCCATGGACGACGGCGTGTCCATCTCGGCCACGCTCTATTTGCCCGATGTCGCCGCGCCCGCCGGTGGCTGGCCCGCGATCGTGTTCCTGCACGGGCTCGCCGGAAACAAGGAGCAGATGAACGCGCTCGTGGAGGCCTACGGCTTCGTCGGACAGAGCTACGTCGTGCTCACCTTCGACGCTCGCGGCCACGGCCAGTCGGGAGGGCTCGTCTCCATCGACGGGCCTCGCGAGATCGCCGACACGCGTGCCGTCCACGCCTGGCTCGCCGCTCGGCCGGATGTCGCGGACGGGAAGATCGGCGCCTGGGGCATTTCGTACGGCGGCGGCGCGGTCTTCAACTCGCTGGTCGCCGGCGTGCCGTGGGGAGCCGTCGTCACCGTCGAGACCTGGACGGATCTGTACACCGCGCTCTTGCCACAGGGACTGGTGAAGTCGGGCCTGGTCGCCGGGCTCGCAGGCTCGATTCCCGAATCGAGGCGCGACCCGTCGCTGGCGCCGATCCAGGCGGCGGCATTCGCGGGAAACACCGCGGTGGTGCGGCCCTGGGCGGCGGAGCGCTCGAGCCTCTCCAAGCTCGGCTCGGTCACGACTCCCGTCTTCATGGCGCAAGGGCGCCGCGACTTCCTGTTCGGCATCGACCAAGCGGCTCTCGCCTTCCAGCGCCTCCGTGGGCCGAAGGTGCTCTACCTCGGCCTGCACGGCCACGCGCCCTCGACCTTCCCCGCGGCCGACACGGCCTACCTGCTGAGCCAGGTGCGAGCGTTCTACGACTGCCACCTCGGCCCGAGCGCATGTGCTCGAGCGCGAAGGGCGTTCGCGCTGGCGCCCGAGGGGTTCACGACCGGACAGCTGCCATTCAGGACTACCCAGCCCGGGACGACGACCAGCACAGTCGCATTCCCCGGCGTCACGACCTTCGCACGCAGCGGCAAGCTCGTCCGCAGGTCCGCCCCGCTGCGGGGTGCGGTGGAGGTGTACGGCTCGCCGACGGTGAAGGCCACGATCGCGGCAAGCGGCGGCTGGTCGCGCCTGGTCGCCGTGCTGACCGCGCGCACGCCGCAGGGCAGGGAGATCGTCGTCAGCGCCGGGGGCGTGCCGACGAAGAACGGCGTGCAGAAGATCACCATCAAGCTGGCGAGCCAGGCGACGTTCGTTCCGCGCGGGTCGAGGCTGACGCTGACCCTAGGATCGTCCTCGCTCGCCCAGTCGTCGTCGAACCTGCTCTACCTCGATCTGCCCATGGCTCCCAGCGCGCGCGTCCGGGTCGGGAACGCCGTGCTCACGATTCCCGCTCTGCGCAATCCGGTTTCCAAGTGATCGCGCGGGTTGCCCTCGCGGCCCTCGCCGCCTTGGTGGTGACCGCGGGCGCGGGCGCTCGACCGGCGCAGGATCCCGGAGTGACGCCTTCCACAGTTCTGCTCGGCGGAACGGTACCGCTCACCGGGGAGGCAGCCGCGTTCGGCGCCGTCGGCCCCGGCGCGAAGGCGTACTTCGACTACGTGAACGCGAGCGGCGGCGTCAACGGGCGAAGGATCTCGTACACGTTCTACGACGACGCCTACAACCCGGCGCTGACGGTTCAGCTCACGCGCAAGCTCGTCGAGCAGGACAAGGTGTTCGCCGTTTTCAACACGGTCGGCACGTCGAACAGCCTGGCGATCCGCGAGTACCTGAACGCCCAGAAGGTGCCTCAGCTCTTCGCCGCGGACGGATCGCAAGCCATAGGCAGCGCATCGGCCCGGTACCCGTGGACCATGGGTTTCCTGATGAGTTACCGCGGCGAGGGCGCCGTCTACGGCAGAAACGTCGCGCAGACACGCCCGCGGGCGCGGATCGCGGTTCTCTACGAGAACACCGAGCTCGGCCGGGACATGCTGACGGGGCTCACGCGAGCCATCGCCGGCAAAGGCCCGAAGATCGTGGCGAAGGAGTCGTACGAGTTCACAGGCTCCGATGTCACGGGCCAGATCGCGAAGCTGAAGACATCGCGTGCCGACACGCTGATGATCTTCGCGACACCGAAATTCTTCATCCAGGCCGTCGTCTCGGCGCATAAGCTCGCGTGGAAGCCGCGCCTCTATATCGCCTCCGTCTCGATCGAGCCCGGGATCATGGCCATCGCCCGCGTCAATGCCCCCGAGCTGACCAACGGCGCGCTCTCGATCGCGTTCGTGAAGAACCCGAACGACCCGGTCTGGAGGAGGGACAAGGCGGTTGCCCTCTATCGAACGATCATGCGCCGGCACAACCCGTCAGGACGCGTGACCGATGTCTACAACTGGTACGGGATGACCGTCGCCTGGACGATGGTGGAGACGATACGAAAGGCCGGCCCGAGTCTCACCCGGGCCGGGCTTCTGCGTGCGGCGCAGAGTCTGAACCTGCCGCGAAATCCGTTCCTGCTCCCCGGCATCCGGCTGCAGACGTCGCGTGCCGACTACCGACCGCTCGAGCACGTCTATCTGTACCGCTACGACAACAAGGAGTGGGTGAAGGCGAGCGGGCTCCTGCTCGCGCGCGGGTAGCTCGTAGAGGTTTGCAACTCGCGTCGCCCAGGCACGTCTCAGGCACAAGACACCTACGCTTGAAATAGAGGAGGGAACACATGAAACGACGCATCTGGACAGCCGCGGCCGCGGCAGCGTCCCTGGTTGCGCTGATCGCCGTCCCCTCGGCGTTCGCGGCGTACACGACAGCGAAGCTCGAGGTACGGCAGTCGGGAACCACCGCCACGATCAAGGCTACCCTCGATCCGAACGACGACCCGACCGCGAGTGTTCGCATCTTCGTGCCCACGGGGACGCAGCTGACCACGACCCAGGCCCCGGGCACGTCGCTCGGTCCGGTGCGGGCGATCGTCAAGGCGCTCGATCTCGCCGGCGCCGATCTCCCGCTCGAAGGCAATCTCATCGTCGCGGCACGCGGCCAGATCGCACCGGCCACGCAGGCCGCGTGTCTCGGGACGGTGGCGCCGCTCGCATCCTGGGTGATGGTCCTGAGCGCGGCCGGTCAGACCTTGCCCGTGCCCGCGTACCTCGTGGCCACGGCCGGGGCGCAGGCCGCGCTCGGCCCTGCGTACATCCAGGTCTGTCTGCCGCCTCCGGACGTCCCCGCCGGGGTTCCGGGACGGGCGACCTTCGGCGCGAAGCTGTACAGCGCCGAGCTCACCATCAACGGCGTCTTCAGCCAGTCGCCCGGCGCCTGGGTCGCGTTCTGGACGCCGTACCGGCCTGCTCTCGGGCAGGTCAACGCCGCCGGCACAGTCGCGTCTCCTGCCGCCGTCTCCGCCGGGGCGGTCACGGTGGCCGCGAAGAAGTCCGGCAGGGCCGGAGTGGGCGCCGTCGTGAGCGGCCGTGTGACGCAAGGAGGCCAGGCACGTGCAGGGGCGACGGTCGCCATCTTCGGCGGCGCCAAGGCGAACCGTCTCAAGCGGCTTGGCAGCGTGCGCTCCTCGGCGAGCGGAGCGTTCACCTTCCGCGCGAAGACGGGGCTGTTCTTCCGAGCGAACGCCACCGCAGCCGCGGGCGCCGCGCCCGCGGTGTGCTCGGCGATCAGCGCTGCCATCGCGCCCGTGCCGTGCGTGAATCCGACGACGAGCGGGTTCACGGCGCAGAGCCGGGTCATCCGCAAGCGCTAACACCGCCAGGCGCCTGTCACCGGGACCTCCTCGGTGACAGGCGCCCGCTTATCCTCGACCCATGGCTGCGACCGTCCGCCTCGGCACGTGCAGCTTCGCGGACGACGGGCTGCTCAAGCACTGGTACCCGCGAGGTGTCTCCTCGCCGAAGGCGCGGCTTGCCTACTACGGGGAGCGGTTCGACACCGTCGAGGTCGACTCGCCCTATTACCACCTGCCCGACCCGGCTGTGACCGGCCGCTGGGCGCAGCGGACGCCACCCGAGTTCGTATTCCACGTGAAGGCGCACGCGTCGATGACGGGCCACGAGGAGCCGGCAGGTGGGCTCGAGCAGGCGTTCGCAGAGTTTCGAGCATCGCTCGAGCCGCTCGAGCTCTCCGGGAAGCTCAAGGGCATTCTTCTCCAGTACCACCCCCGCTTCGTGAAGTCGGATACGGCCAAGTCCGAGCTCTCCGGCGTCCGCGCGCTGCTCGACCCGCTCGTTCCGCTCGTCGAGTTCCGTCACCGCTCCTGGCTCGAGGAGGACGAGCGGGCCGACACCCTCACGTTCCTCGAGCGCCATGGGCTTGCATACGTCTCCGTGGATGCGCCGCCGACCCGTGCCTCGAACGTGCTTCCACCTGTGGCAGCTGCGACCCACCGGGTCGCTTACGTCCGCTTCCACGGCCGCAACGTCAAGACCTGGAACATCAAGGCGGAGAAGTCGTCCGAGCGCTTCAACTGGATGTACTCGCCCGAGGAGCTCGCGGAGTGGGTGGAGAAGCTCCGCGGGCTGACGGACGACGCGGACGAGGTCTACGCGCTCTTCAACAACAACCGCGACGACTTCGCCCCGCGTAGCGCGCTCCTGCTCCGCGGCCTGCTCGACGAGGCAGGGATCTCCGCAGCCGGCGGCATCGAGCCACCTCCGCTCGCGCCCACCTTGTTCTAGGCGTTAGGGCCTGTCCGGAAAGTGGTCACGGTGAATGGCATGTGAGAGTGACGCGAGGCAAGGACGCAGGGAGCGCAGATATGCAGGCATATCTGCGCGACTGAGGTCGCCGCATCGTGGTGCGTCGCATATGTCAGGCGCCCTGAGCCACTTTCCGGACAGGCCCGTTAGGCAGCCGCGTACACCTCGACGTTCCCACGCTCGCCGAGTCCGACTCTCTCGAGGATCGCGTACAGCCGCTCGGCGCAGTCCGGCGACGGGAGCAGCTCGAGCGGGCAGAGCTCGCCCGTCGGCATCCGCTCGCCACCGAGCTCGACCAGCCGAGCCTCGAAGCCCGCGTCGTCGAGATCCTCGGCCGACACCGGAAGCCCGATCCAGGTCACCCCGCCGAACCCGCGCGCCCGCACCGTCCCGTCGGGTGCCCACTCCGGCCGGAGGCCGCACGAGCGGTAGTACTCCTCGAGAGCGGCGATCAGGTCTTCTCGAGTCACGCTCATCCCTGCCGGAAAGATGTCAGATCGCACGGATGGCATAGCGCCGTTCTTAACAGTGCCTGTCCCTGTAAGCGTGAAAAGAGAACGCCAATCGATTCACAGGTCCACTGATCAGAGTCGCCCTCGCGACATCATGACCATCTCCCCAGGGCCCGTCTATTCGCGGTCCAACCCGCCGAGCGCCCCCGCGCTCTTAACAGTGCCTGGCACTGTGAGCGTCACAAGACAGCGCCGATGTATCCCCAGGAGCACTGGCTCATTAGAGTCGGCCAGATGCGCATTCTCTCCGTCACCCACGGGCCGACCGTCCCCGGAGGGGTCTTCGACGAGGTCGCCGAGGCCTCTGGGCACGAGCTCGAGCGCTGGGTGGTTCCGCTCGGTGGATCGCCGCAACCGGTCTCCAGCTACGACGCGGTGATGGTCTTCGGCGGCTCCATGCACCCCGACCAGGACGAGCAGTTCGGCTGGCTCGAGCGCGAAGCGGAGTTCTTGCGAGGCGCGCTCGCCGAAGAGGTCCCCGTGCTCGGTGTCTGTCTCGGCGCGCAGCTGCTCGCACGCGCGGCAGGGGCTTCGGTCGGGCCTGCACGGAAGCCCGAGATCGGCTGGTTCGAGGTGGAGCTGACTCCGGAGGGCTGCGCCGATCTCGTGCTTGGCGTGCTCCCGCCGCGGACTGAGGCGTTCCAGTGGCACCACTACACCTTCCAGCTTCCAACAGGTGCGACCGAGCTCGCGCGAAGCGATGTCTGCACGCAGGCGTTCCGGATCGGCGAGCGCGCCTGGGGAATCCAGTTTCACGCCGAGGTGACGCTCGCGATGGTGGAGATATGGACGACCGAGGATCCGGATGACGTGCCCGTAGCCAGCGAAGAGTTTCTCGCGGCGACGCGCGCCAGGATCGCCGACTGGAACGAGCAGGGGAGAGCACTCTGCGGCGCCTTCCTGCAAGCCGCGCTGACCTGATGCTCCGCGCGCCGGACGAACACCAAGTTCTCGAGAGACTCGTCGCGTGGGGAGAGGCGCTGCCGTCGGTTCGCGCCCTGATCCTCACCAGCTCGCGCGCGCGGGGCGATGGAACCGCCGACATGCTCTCGGACTACGACGTGATCGTCGGTGTCGACGACGCCGACGCTTTCGTCGCGAGCGACGCCTGGGCCTCGGGATACGGCGAGCCACTCGTGCGCTGGGGCGATCGACACGAGCCCTACGGGACGACGACCTACTTCCGCGGGGTCATCTACTCGGATCACGTGCGGGTGGACTACAGCATCTGGCCCGCCGAGCTTCTCGACCGTGTTGCGAAAGAGGCGGAGCTCTTCGAGGATCTTGACGTCGGCTATCGAGTGCTCCTGGACAAGGACGGGCAAACGTCCTCGTGGCAGCCGCCGACCTACCAAGCCCACATCCCAGCACGCCCCACGGAGGCGGAGTACCGCGCCCTCGTCGAGGAGTTCTGATGGGACACGACCTACGTCGCGAAGGCCCTCTCGCGCGGTGAGATCTTCTTCGCCAAGTTCATGCTCGACTACGACGCCAAGTCCGTCGCGCTGCGCCGTGTCCTCGAGTGGCGGATCGAGCTCGATCACGATTGGTCGTTACGACCAGGCGCATATGGGCGCGGTCTCGAGCAGCACCTGCCCGCGGATCTCTGGTCGAAGCTCGCGAGCACATACGTCGGCACCGACACCGAGGAGAACTGGAGCGCGCTCTTCGTCGCCATTGCCCTCTTTCGGCGAGTCGCGACGGAGGTGGGCGCCGCGCTCGGCTACGCGTACCCCGACCGGGTGGACGAGGGCGTCACGGCGTACCTCGCTGCCGTTCGACAGCTCTCACGGCCCCGCGGGCAGTAGCGGATCGCAGGACCACTCGTGCCAGGAACCGGCGTAGTTCCGAGCGCGGTACCCGGCGCCCTGGAGCACCTGCGCCGCGAACGCGGAGCGTTGGCCCGAGTGGCAGTACGCCACGATCTCGGTCTCTTCGGAGAGTGCGACCAGGGCTCGCACCTCTTCGGCTGAACGGCACGCGAGCAGGCGGTCGAGAGACAGATGCCGGGCGCCCGCGATATGGCCTTGCCTGGGATCGCATGGCGCGCCGGCTGCGCCCTCGAACTCCTGGGTCGTCCGCACGTCCAGCACGACCAGACCAGCTTCCCCGAGGCGCCCTCGGAGTTCTTCGAGAGCTATGTCTTCCATTGCCCGAGAAACTCCGAGAGGACGGCGTCGAACCGCTCCGGCTGCTCGAGGGTGAGCAGGTGGCCCGCGCCCTCGAAGATCTCGAGCGTGCCGCGGATCGCGCTCGCAGCGAGGTCGCGAGCCTCGTCGACCGAGACGAGCTCGTCGCTGTCTCCGACGCAGACGAGCAGCGGCCCACCGAACGAGGCGACCACTCCCGAGAGGTCGAGCCGATCTCGCATCGCCTCCTGGGCGACCGCGAGCTCTTGGGCGTCGACCTCGGTGTCGAGATCGTCGGGAACGCCCTTCTCGCGGAGCCGTGCTATCAGCTCGTTTCGATACACACGGCGCTGCATCTCGTCGGCCCTCGCCTTCGACCCGGCGAGAACCATGCCGACGACCCGCTCGGGCGCGCGGCGGGCGAGCGCGAGCGCGCAGTAGCCGCCCATCGACGCTCCGACGGCGACGAACGGCCCGTCGAGCTCCTCGAGAAGGCGCGCCGCCCAGCCGTCGATGGAGGCCTTTCGTCCGTACAAGCGTGGCGCGAACGGCGTGAAGCCGGCTTCGCGAAGCAGAGAGACCTGGCGCGCCCACATCGACTCGTCGGGCGGCCAGGCGTGAAGGAGCATGACCTTCATCCGCGCTCGATCCTGATCGCGTCCGCGACCTCCGGCGCGTCGGCGTAGCCGTGCTCGCCGCCCGCGATGCCCATCGCGCTCGCGAGCTCGACGAGAAGCTCCCTTGCAGGCGGCAAGTCCGCGGGCGTGGAGGCCGTGACGGCGATTCGTCGCACCGCCTCGGAATCGGCGCCCGTCAGCCGCGACACGACCCTCGGATTCGCTGCGAGCCCAACCACGTCTCCCGGCGGAAGCGGCCCGTAGAACTCCGGGACGGAGAGGTACTCGTCGACGATGCGTCCGCGCTCGAAGAGGATCATCCGCAGCAGCTCGTCGCGCTCCACGCCGAGGAGCAGCGTCACCGATCCCATCCGATCGGAGAGTTCCCGCGCGAGTCTGCGCAGCATGTCCGGATTTCGGTCACAGACGTCGTCATAGACCGCGATCCAGCCGTTTCTGGGCGGCGCCAAGAGCGAGCCGCGCGATCCACCGGGAAGGCGCGGCACGAACTGCCTGACGGCGACCTCGACCGCGCTCACGTTGTCGGTCTGGATGTGGATCGAGCCGAACGACGACGCTTCCTGCCGCCCGAGCCTCGCCTCGAGATCCTCGATCGAGCCCGTCATGATCACGACCTCGTCGCGGAGGCCCCAGCGCCCATAGAGCGAGCGCGCTCCCGCGTTCGCTGCCACGACCTCGAGATCGAGCTGCTCGATTCCGCGCTCGCGAAACGCCGTGAGCACCTCCCGCATCAGCTCCGTCCCCACTCCGCTCAAGCGGTCCTGCCTGTCGACGAAGAGGTCGGTGAGCGTGCCGAAGCCTGGCGCCCGCTCCCTGGCCAGCGCGAACCCGACCGGCTTTGAGTCGTCGTCGAGCGCCACGAACGCAATCTCGGACTCGAGGATCTCGGCGATCTCCGCGAGCTCTTGCTCGGGATCGGCGGGCCCCTCATGGGTGGGTGGGGGAATCTCGTGGTCGAACTCGCGCCACAGCCTCGCTATGGCGTCGAAGTCGGCGGATGTCGCACTCCGAACGTTCACAGGCCAACCCTGGTTGGCCTGTGAACGTGGAGGGGTGTGGGGAACCGGGAGGTTCCCCACGACCTCAGGAAGAAGGGAGCTCGTGAGGGAAACATGGTTTCCCTCACGAGCGCGAGCCCAAGCGAGCGGTGTTCATCCCGCCATCCTCGCGGCGACGAGCAGGTGCTGGGCCGACAGGTTCTGGAAGGGAGCGAAGCGATCACCCATGGTTCGGACCTCCTGGATCGTGAGCGGGCGGCCGTCAGCGTAGAACGCCGAGACCGCCTTGCGCACGCCGAGGTCACCCGCGGGCCAGGCGTGCGGGCGGGCGAGGTGGCGCGCGAGGAACCAGTCCGCGGTCCAGCGCCCGAGTCCCGGGAGCGCTGTCAGCGCAGCGATGACCTCGTCGTCGTCGAGCGCCTCGAGCGCGTCGAGGTCGAGCTCGGAGCGCGCGAGCCCGACCACGTACTCGGCTTTCGTCCGAGAGAACCCGAGCGCAGGGAGCTCCCGCGGGTCGGCGAGGGCCACGAGCTCGCGAGCCGGAAACTCCCAGGTGAGATCGTGCCTCACTCCGAAGCGCTGGACCAAGCGTCCACGGATCGCCGCCGCCGCGCGCAACGAGATCTGCTGCGTCGTGATCGCGACGACCAGCGCCTCGAACGGACGCGGGTTCAGCGTCGGCCGGAAGCCGCGGAGCGTCTCCACGATC